>Ga0335085_10003747_pt1 | contig 25864 bp, 20 predicted proteins | sample Lox_Sample_45_FD_206712 | JGI IMG/M metagenome (GOLD analysis project Ga0335085, IMG submission 206712) | Soil microbial communities from Loxahatchee National Wildlife Refuge, Florida, United States - Lox_Sample_4.5 | ecosystem: Environmental > Terrestrial > Soil > Wetlands | place: USA...
GTGACGACCGCCCCCGCGCGGCGCACCTGGTCGACCAGGGCGAGAACCCGGTCCACGTGGCGGCCCGAGGTGCTGTTCACGTGGCAATAGTGCATGTGGGCACCGGTCTCGGCAGCGGCCCGCACCAACTCCTCGGCCCCGTCCATCCGCACATGGGGAGCGAACTCGACGAGAGCCCGCGCGTGGGTATACGTCGGCACGCGACTTGCCGCCGCGAGCCGCGCGACACGAAGGTACTCCCCGAGACTGGTGCCCGGCGCATAGCCCAGCAGCACGCCGATGCCGAGAGCACCCGCGGCCAGCTCGCCCTCCAGGAGCTCGAGGATGCGGTCCTCCTCGGCGGCGGTGGCTTCCCGCTGCCAGGCCGGGTCGGCGAAGCGCGCCAGCATCGAGGTCGGCTGCCGATCGCCTCCATGGCCGGTGAGCACCGCGACCCGGGCGGCCGCCCAGGAGGCGGAGTAACCATAGTTCAACGGCCGGCCCTCGACCCCCGCCCGGGCGTAGGCTGCCGCCACCGGCATCGCGCCCGCTTCCAGCTCGAGTGTGGTCGTAACGCCGTCGAAGGCCTGCAGCCGATGGGCGCCCACGCTCTGCGCGTGGCTGTGCAGGTCGACGAACCCGGGCGCGACCACGCAGCCCGCGGCATCGAGGACGATGCGCCCGCGCAGGCTGGCGCCGATGGCTGCGACGCGCGTATCCTCGATCGCAAGATCCACGGACATGTCGAGACCTTGGCCGGGGTCGATCACCCGTCCACCGCGGATCACCACGGCAAAGTCCACGCGTTCAGCCTCCCGCGGCCTTGATGTCGCCACGGAGCAGCCGGACAGACCGCTAACCAGGAGCAGGAATCCGCGCCGGTCCATCACTCGATCACCTGGTCCGCTCGCTGTAGGAGCGACTGGGGGATCGTCAGGCCGAGGGCTTTCGCGGTCTTGAGGTTGATGACCAGTTCGAACTTCGTCGGTTGCTCGACCGGCAGATCCGCGGGTTTCGCGCCTTTGAGGATCTTGTCGACGAAGACGGCGGCCCGTCGCCAGGCGGCCGGGAAGTCCACGGAGTAGGCGATCAGTCCACCCGCGTCCACGATCTCCCTGAAGCCGATGGTCGGAAGCCGGGTCTTCACGGCGAGATCCGCGATCTGTGGTGCGTTCGCGATCAGCATCGGGTCGTCGAGCACAGAGATCGCCTCGACACGCCTCTTAACCATCGCCGAGAAGATGTCAGAAAGATCTTGAGGCGCGCGAACCTCCACCACCTCCAGCTCCAGTTTCAATACCGCGGCCACCGATTCCCTCGCCTTGAGCGCGAGTGTGTGCGCGGGATTGTCCGGATTCACGAGCGCGGCCATCCGCCTAGCGGCCGGCCGAAGCTCCGTGAGCAACTCGAGCCGCTTCGCGTTGAGCTCAGGGAAGAAAAAGCTGGACCCCGTGATGTTCCCCCCCGGCCGCGCGATGCTAGCGACCAACCCGGTGGCCACGGCGTCGCCGCTGATTGCCATGACGATGGGGATCGTCGTCGTTGCGTGCTTGGCCGCGAGGGTCCCGGGTGTGGCGTGCGTGACGATAAGGTCTACCTTCATGCGTACCAGTTCCGCCGCGAGATCAGGAAGTCGGTCGTACTTGTCTTCGGCCCACCGGTATTCGATGGCGAGGTTCTTGCCCTCGACGTAGCCGAGGTCGCGAAGCCCTAGCCGCAATGCTTCGACGTGCCGTGCGTAAGAGGAAGCGGTGGTCACTCCGAGGTAACCGATCCGGTGGACCTTTCCCGGCTGCTGCGCCTGGGTAGCGAGCGGTGTGGCGAGGAGGCTGCCAGCCACAGTGCCGATGAATCCGCGCCGCGTGATCATTCGAGCACCTGATCCGCCCGCTGGAGGAGGGACTGCGGGATCGTGAGGCCGAGGGCGTTGGCGGTCTTGAGGTTGATCACCAGTTCGAATGTCGTGGGTTGCTCGACGGGAAGGTCGGCGGGCTTCGCGCCTTTCAGGATCTTGTCGACGTAGCCCGCTACCCGCCGGTCCATGTCGATGTAGTCCGCCGCGTAGGAGAACAGTCCGCCCGCGGCCACGAAATTCGGAAAAGGAACGGCGCACGGCAGCCGGTGCTTCAGCGCCGACTCCGTGATGTGAGCTCGCAGTGTCACGAAGATCGAGTCCGCGAGTACGAGGATCGTCCCCTCACCGGCCTGGGACATCGTCCGGATCGCCGCCTCGACCTCGGGCCGATTTCGGGCCTCGTAGACGGTCACCGTGAATCCGAGCTTCGGGGCTATCTGCTTCAGTTCTCCGATCTGGAGGGCATGAGGTCGATAGTCCGGATTGGCGAGGATCCCGACGCGCGTCAGGGCAGGCAGGATCTCGCGCAGGATGCCCAGACGCTTGGCGTTCAACTGGTTCGCGAGGCCCGCGAACCCCGTGAAGTTGCCACCCGGTCGTGCCAATGTCGCGACGATTCCGTACTGGACCGGATCGCCGACGTCCGCGAAGACGACCGGGATGGTCGTCACCATCTCCTTCAGCGTAAAGACCGCCGGCCCCCACACGACGATGACGGCGGGTCGTGACGCCACGATTCCCCGCAACTGACCGAACTCCTGGAAACAGCGGCGTTCGAGGGTGATCGTCCGCTGCGGGTCCCAGCCGGCCTGGACGAGGCCCCGGCGAAACGGGTTGGTTTCTAGGAGGGCCGGGCATTCTCCAGGACCCGGCCCGAGCGTCACGATGCGCGGACGCGACTGGGCGGAGGCGATCGGCGCCAGTATCCCGAGAAGCAGCAGGACGACGAGGAGCTTCATGTTGCCGTCATCGAGTTCGGTCTCGGCGATGACGACTCGGCCAACGCACGATGGACAGTCTCCGGCGTGATCGGCAGCTCCGTGGAGCGGACGCCGATCGCCGCTTTGATCGCGTTCACCAGCTGCGCCCCGGCGGCGAGCGGCGCGGCGAGGAGGCCGCCAGCGATCACGCCAAGGAAAGTTCGTCGCTCCATCATGGGGACTTGCCAGTCTCCCGTCCGAGCGATGCTCGAAACTGCACCCGCCTCTCCCGCAGACAGGCCGTCATGCGCGCGCCGTCCGACGGCTCCGAGTAGTGGAAGTGAATGCGGCCCTTCGGCTCGATCTGATCGAGACGCGCGGTTGTCGGGCCCGTAGTGCAGGCGTTCCAAGCCTCCAGGGCGCGATCCTGGGCGGGCGTGTTGGCGGCCCTCGCTGCGGCGAGCGGCGCGGCGAGGAGACAGCCAGTCAGGGTCCCGATGAACGCTCGTCGGGTCACCACGGGTCAACTCACGGGCAGCGTGAAGGTGAAGGTCGACCCGCGGCCCGGCTCGCTCTCGACCCAGATCCGGCCCCCGTGCAGCTCGACGAACTTCCTCGCCAAGGTCAAGCCGAGGCCCGTGCCTTCCTGCTTGCGCGTCTCGTCGCTCCCCACCTGGCGGAACTCCTCGAAGATGGCCGCCTGGTCTTCCGAGGCAATGCCGATCCCGGTGTCGGTGACGGCGATCTCGACCGCGCCGTCGATGCGGCTGGCCTTCAGGTTGATCCGGCCTCCCTCGGGGGTGAACTTGACGGCGTTGGACAGGAGGTTGAGCAGGACCTGCTTGACCTTGCGCTCGTCCCCGACGAGCTCGCCCAGTCGTGGATCCAGGTCCAGGTGCAAGGCGATGCCGTGGCGGGCCGCGCGCTCCCTGACCAGGGTGACGGCATTCTCCAGGGCGGTCGGCAGGTGAAAGGGGGCGGGGGCCAGCTCCATGCGCCCCGCCTCGATCTTGGAGAGGTCCAGGATGTCGTTGATGAGCGACAGCAGGTGCTGGCCGGAGGCGTAGATGTCCTTGAGGTACTCGTCCTGCTTGGCGTTGAGCTCGCCAAACATCCGCTGGAGCAGTACCTCGGAGAAGCCGATGACGGCGTTGAGGGGAGTCCGCAGCTCATGCGACATGTTGGCCAGGAACTCGGACTTGTGCTGACTGGCCGTTTCGAGCTGCCGGCTCTTGTCCGCGATTTCGTGGAAGAGCCGGGCGTTCTGGATGGCCAATGCCGACTGCGTCGCGAAGGTCTGAAGGAGTTCGACGACTTCGGGCGGGAAGGCCCCGGCGGCGTTGCGGCTGATGACGAGGCCCCCGACGATGTGCTCCTCACTCAGCAGCGGCACCGCGAGGAGTGCATGCCGTCCCGACCTGAGCAGTGCCCCTCGCGCATGGCTGTCATACGCACCTTCAATGGCGATGTCTGGGATCTGGACGGTTTCCCGGGTCACCGCCATACGACCCACCGCCCCCTCGCCCTTCCGAAGGCGCGTGTGCCGTGTGGCCGCGACCACGTCCCCAACCTCGTTGCTAGCGCGGGGCTGGAATTCCTCCGCCACCTCGTCATACTCGAGGATCGACCCGCCATCGGCGCCGGACAACTGCACCGCCCGATTCACGATCGTCGTGAGCACGGTGTCGAGGTCGAGGGTCGAACTGAGGGCGTGACTGACCTCGCCCAGAGCGGTCAGCTTCTCGACCGACTGGGTCAGCTCGCCGGTCCGGGCCTCAAGCTGCTTGAACAACCGCACGTTCTCGATGGCGATCACTGCCTGGTCCGCGAAAGTTTTCAGCAGCTCGACCTCGTTGTCCGAGAACGGTCCGGGCTTGGCGCGCGACACTCCGATGACGCCGATGGGAGTACCCTCCCGTAGCATCGGTACCCAGAGGCCGCTTCGTTGGCCAACCGCGCGCGACAGCGCTTGATGCTCGTACTCAGGATCGGCCTCGAAGTCGGGTATGTGGACCACCGCGCGCTCCAGGATCGCCCGGCCTACGAAAAGGGTCCGGGTCGGGCGCGCCGGGAATACTCGATGCACCTCTTCGAGGGCTTCGGGGGTGAAATTATGGTGGGCGACATAATGGAGCAGTTCGCCGTCGAACTGATAGAGTCCGCTGAAGAGTCCATCGCACAACCTCACGGCGCTCCTCACGATCGTATCGAACACCGGCTGGACGTCGGTCTGTGACCGGCTGATCACCTGCAAGACCTCGCTCGTCGCCGTCAGGTCGCGGTTACGTGCCTCCAGCTCCTTGAACAGCCGCACGTTCTCGATGGCAATGACGGCCTGGTCGGCGAAGGTCTTGAGCAGCCTGACCTGCTTCTCGGAGAAGGGACGAACCTCCATGCGCCGAATCGAGATTACGCCAAGCGGGACGCCCTCACGGAGCAATGGGGTGGACAGCGTCGTGCGGTGGCCGGTCTGCCGCTGTGCGGCCTTGCCGACCGGATATTCGGTATCCGACTCTGCAGCCAGATCGTGGACGTGAATGGTCCGTCGATCCACCACCGCACGCCCGGTCACCCATCCCCGGCTGATGAGGCGCTCCTCTGTGTTCGGGGGGATCGGGCCATGCGAAGCGACCCAGTGTAGGAATTCTCCTTCGACACGGTAGATCTGTGCGTCGATCGCGCCGCACACCCGCGCCGCGTTCTCCGCGACCGTCACGAGCACGGGCTGAAGATCGGTCGGCGAGCTCGAAATGACGCGCAGAATTTCGGCGGTCGCCGTCTGCTGCTCCAGCGTCTCCTTCGTCTCATTGAACAGGCGCACGTTCTCGATGGCGATGACGGCCTGGTCGGCGAAGGTCTCGAGGAGAGCGATCTGCTGGTCTGTGAACGGCTTGACGATCCGTCGGTGAAAGGTGAGCGCCCCCAGGAGCGCGCCATCCTTGAGCATCGGGACGGCCAGCGCTGTCCGCATGCCCTCGCGACGATACTCGTCGGGCGGTGCGAAGTCGAGATCCGAGAGGATATCAGCGACCTGGACAGGACGGCGCTCCATTCCAAGGCGGCGCAACGGCGTTCCGGGACCGGGCTGGATCGGGGTCGTCTGGAGCCAGGCGCCGAATTCGGAGGTCACCGTCGTGGAAACGGCGTGCACGAAGACCCCGTCTTCGAAACGGAAGATCGCGCCGAACTCCGCGTCACACAGTCGCCGGCCACTGTCGAGGATCGCGGCGAGCACCGGCTGGATGTCGGTGGGGGAGGAGGAGATCACGCGAAGGATCTCGGCGGTGGCGGTCTCACGCTCGAGGCTCTCGGTCAGGTCGCGGTTACGTCCCTCCAGCTCGTTGAACAGCCGCACGTTCTCGATCGCAATGACCGCCTGGTCGGCGAAGGTCTTCAGCAGTGCGATCTGCTTGTCGGTGAAAGGGCGGGCCTCGGTGCGGCGAAGGCTGATCGCGCCGATAGCGACACCCTTGCGCATCAGAGGGACGTTGAGCACAGTACGGAAGCCCAAGCGCTGCGCGTTCTCGAAACTTACGGGGAAGCGGTCGGGGTCGTCCTGCATGTCTGCGACGTGGACCGTTCGCCCCGTCAGCACCGCCCAGCCGACGCCACTTTCACGATTCAGCCGGAGCGCGGTGTCCGAGGGGATGGATCCGTGACGAGCGGCTATGCGCAGATGTTCCGCCTCCCGCAGGAAGATGGAGACGTCCGGCGCCGTGCAAAGACGTGCCGCGCTTTCCGCGACGGTGTCGAGCACGGGTTGGATGTCGGCAGGAGAACTTGAGATCACGCGCAGGATCTCACTCGTCGCAGTCTGCTGCTCCAGCGCCTCCGCCAGCCGCTTCTCAAGGTCGTGGGCCCTCGAGCTCTCGCTCTTCCGCGACCTGCGGGCGACGGGGGGCTTGGCCTTGACCTTAGCCTTCGCGGGCTTGGTACCCCGACGCATCGGGCTCTCCTTGCTTCTCACGGGCGTCACGATTGTTGTCAGGGACTGTTGCCACCCTAGGCGAAGGCGCAGCCAGTTCATCCAGTTCCGCTTGTGCCTGCTCCAGCCAGAAGCGCATGTCCATCTCGCGGTACATCGTCGTCGCGGTGGTGAGGTGCTCCTGCCCTTCACGCTCCTTACCCGTGCGCCGGTAGAGCTTGCCGAGGCCGAGGTGGCAGTGGGCGATGAGCGGGCGCATGCCCAGCGCCTCGGCCAGGGCCAGGGCCTGGCGATAGTGCGCTTCCGCCGTATCGACCTCGGTGCGGTCGGGATGGGCCGCAATTTCGCCCAGCAGTCGCAGGAGCCGGCCCTCCACTTCCCGTTCCCCAACCTGCCGAGCCGACGCGAGCTCGTCTTGGGCGATCCTGCGGGCGTCCGCCGGCCGCACGTCGAGGAGGTACGCCCCGCCGAGAGCCTCGGCGTAGCCGGCCCACCCTGACCACCTCCGGTTGCGCTCGGCGACACCGCGGGCGGCGTCCTCCATCAGGGCGAGCCCCTCGGCCCTGCGGCCGGTCCCGTGGTACGCCGCGCCAAGCGCCCACGCGAAGTCGTGCAGCAGCAATGGCATCTCTCGGGTCCGGCAGAGATCGAGGCCTCGCTCTAGCGGGGCAACGGCGCCAGCAAAGTCGCCCTGATCGAGCTTGAGGGTGCCGAGGCCGATGAGAGGGAAGAGAAGCGTCCAGACGTGCCCCGCCTCCTCCGCGATTTGCATCGCCTCGCGGAGACGCCCGAACGCCTCGGGGAAGCGCCCGAGCATTCCGAGCGCGCTGGCAAGCGTCCACCGCGCGGACGCGCTGGTGATGGAGGTCTGACCGAATCGCTCCTCCTTCCGGTCCTCCGGGATCAGCGCGATCGCGGCCTCACAGTGCGAGACGGCGTCGCGGCACTCGCCCCGCCTCACGTGCGCCGTGCCAAGATACCAGTTGGCGACCACCCGGATGGCGACGTCCGCCTGCGACTCGCCGATGGCCAGGGCGCGACGTCCGGTCTGGAGCGCCGCCGCGAGGTCGCCAGCGTGCACGAACTGCATCGCCTTGTAGCAGAGAGCGTGGCCGAGGCGGCGCTGGTCACCGGCGGCCTCCGCCAGGGCTTCGGCCTCGTCGAGGGCGGTCCACAGCCGTCCGAACTCGCCGAGCGGCATGAGCGCGGTGCGGAGGTCGAAGCGAAGGTCGAGGGACTCGGCGATCGTGTTGGGATGCTCGGGCAACCTTTGGAGCGCCTCGAGCGCCTGTTCGAAGCAAGCGGCCGCCTCGCGGTGGGCCGAGCGCAGGAAGGCCTTGGCGCCGTCTTGGCGCAGATAGCGCACCGCCTTGTCCCACATCTCGCCCTGCCGCGCATGGTGCGCCAGCCGCTCCACATGCTCGACGAGGCGACCGGCGTGCAGACGTTCGATGGCGGCCATCACTGCTGCGTGAAGATCGCGCCGGCGCTCTCCCAGGAGACCCGCGTAGGCCACATCGTGGGTCAGCGCGTGCTTGAAGGTGAATTCCAGATCCGGGAAGAGCTGCGTCTCGTAGAGGAACTCCGCCTCCTGGAGATGCGCGAGCCCCCGCCGCAGGGCCTCCTCCGGCTGCTCCGCGATCGCCGCCAGGAGTGCATAGGGCACGTCCCTACCGATCACGGAGGCCGCTTGCAGGAGCCGCTTCTCCTCCGGCGGCAGGCGGTCGATCCGCGCTGCCAGGATCGCCTGGACCGTGGCCGGCACCTGCAGCGCCTCCACCGGCCGCGTCAGCCGGTGCGCTCCCCGCTCCCCCGCCAGCGCCCCCGTCTCCACCAGCGTCCGCACCGTCTCCTCCAGGAAGAACGGGTTGCCCCGCTTCACCAGCATCTGGGTCAGCGGCGCCAGCCCGTGGTCCGGCCCGAGGAGGGCTGCCAGCAGCTCCGCCGCGCTCTCGGTGGGCAGGGAGTCGAGCCGGAGCTGGGAGTAGGCCGTCTTGCTCCCCCAGCGGTGCTCGTACTCGGGGCGGTAGTTGACCAGGAGCAGCAGGCGCGCGGAGCCGAGGCTCTCCACGAGACTGTCGAGGAGCGCCTGGGTCTCGCCATCGACCCAGTGCAGATCCTCGAAGACCACGAGGAGCGGTCGCCCCTGGGTCTCCCGCAGCAGGAGGCGCTTGACAGAGTCCAGCGTGCGCTGGCGGCGCTGCGGCGGGTCCAGGTTCTGCCAGGCCGGGTCCTCGACCGGCACGTCGAGCAACGCGAGGAGCGGGGGCAGCAAGGGCTCGAGCGCGCGGTCCAGGCCCAACACGCGCCCCAGCACCTTGGCGCGCATCTCCCGGTGATCGTCCCGGTCACCAATCTTGAAGTAGCCCTTGAGCAGGTCGATCACGGGCAGGTAGCTGGTGGCCTTGCCGTAGGAGACGGACGGGGCCTCCAGGATCAGCCAGTCCTGCACTCGGTGCGAGTGGGTGAACTCATAGGTGAGCCGCGACTTGCCCACCCCGGCCTCGCCCACGAGGGCGACCACCTGGCCCCGACCGGCACCGGCCTGGCCGAGGACCCGGCGCAGGTGCTCGACCTCGGCGTCGCGGCCGACGAAGCGCGTGAGGCCTCGGAGCGCGGCGGCCTGGAGGCGCGTCCGCGCCTGACCCGCCCCCGTCAGCTCGAAGAGCTCGATCGGCGCCGGGAGGCCCTTCACGGGGATGGGCCCGAGCGATCGCACCTCGACGTAGCCCTCGGCGAGCCGCACGGTCTCGCCGGTCAGCCGCACGGTCCCGGGCGGCGCGAGCTGTTCCATCCGGGCCGCGAGGTGGGTGGTCTGGCCCACGGCCGTGTAGTCCATGCGCAGATCGCTGCCGACCGCGCGGACGACGACCTCTCCCGAGTTGAGGCCGACCCGGATCTGCACCTCTACTCCGTGCGAGCGGCGCGTGTCGTCCGCGTAGCGCTTGAGCGACTCCTGCATCCGGAGCGCCGCGTAGCAGGCGCGCACCGCGTGATCTTCGTGAGCGAGCGGCGCACCGAACAGCGCCATGATCCCGTCGCCCATCACCTGGTTGACGGTGCCCTCGTAGCGGTGGACGGCCTCCATCATGCGTTCGAGGACGGGGTCGAGGATCTTCCGCGCCTCCTCGGGATCCCGGTCGGCGAGCAGCTCCATGGAGCCTTTCAGGTCGGCGAAGAGGATGGTGACCTGCTTGCGCTCACCCTCGAGCGCGCTCTTGGAGGTGAGGATCTTCTCGGCAAGGTGTTGGGGCGTGTAGGAGTGTGGCAAGGCACAGTGGGACCGCGCTCCCCCGGCCGCTACTGGGTGTGCGCATTCAGCGCAGAACTTCGCCGTCGCTGAGAGTGGTGCGCTGCAGTTCAAGCAGACTCGAGAGAGCGGAGTGGCGCACTCCTCGCAGAACTTGGCCTGCGGGCGGTTCTCATACTGGCACCGGGGACACTGCATACAGAGACCTCCCAGCGGGCCGGGCCGGTCAGACAGGTGGCGAGAGCTTAGTCTGGGGGGCGGGAGGGGTCAAGCGACGGTAAGAGGGGCACGTGCTAGCAGCCCCAGGTGGCGTGAGTCAGGTCCATGTGTATGCACAGTCGCACTCCTTGACTCCTGGCAACCCGGAGCCTTATACGAACCCAAGCCATGGCCGATCCGCCCCCGCTCATGCACGCCACCCAGGTCGCCCGGCCCTTCCACACCAAGGGTTGGGTCTACGAGGAGAAGTACGACGGCTGGCGCATGCTGGCGGTCAAGGAAGCGGGCGTCGTCCGCCTCGTCAGCCGCAACGGGCGCGACCACACCCGGCGCTTCACTCACCTTGTTGCCGCGCTGGCCAAGCTCCGGCCCGCCACCGTCACGCTCGACGGGGAAGTGGCCGTCTTTGACGCCGAGCTCGTCTCCCGCTTCGAGTGGCTCCGGCATCTCAATCACGGCGACTTGGCCACGCCACCGATGTTCATGGTCTTCGATCTTCTTCAGCTTGGCGAGAAGGATTACCGGAAGGAGCCGCTGAAGGTGCGCCGGCGGGCGTTAGAGAAGCTCCTAAAGAGTCAGACTCTCATCCTGCCAGCCCGCCGGCTGAGCCCGAACGGCTTCGCGGCGTGGACGGAGGTCTTACACCGTGAACCTCGATACGGTGCTGGGGGGCGTTCACTCACGTCCACCGGCGTCCACGCTATCCGACGCCGATGGGGTGAGTGCCGGTCAACTACGCGATTTTCCGCGTGCGGAATTCATGGTGGAGGGTAAGGGATTCGAACCCTCGACCTCGGCGTTGCGAACGCCGCGCTCTCCCAACTGAGCTAACCCCCCGTCAGACCGGATCATTGTACTCGCCCGCCCTCCGGGCGACAAGCGGCGCGACGGCGCCCCGGCTCAGCTCTTGGGCGGCGGGGCTTCCCCGAAGGCGCGCAGGAGCGGCGTGAAGAGATCGAGCGGTAGCGGGAAGAAGGTCGTGGTATTCCGCTCCGAGGCGACCTCGCGCATGGTCTGCAGATAGCGGAGCTGCACCGCGATCGGGAAGCGCATGAGCACCTCGGCGGCCTCGCCCAGCTTGGCCGCGGCCTGGAACTCACCCTCGGCGTTGATCACCTTGGCCCGCCGCTCGCGCTCGGCTTCGGCCTGCTTGGACATCGCGCGCTGCATGTCCTGGGGCAGGTCGACGTTCTTGACCTCCACCGCGGCGACCTTCACGCCCCACGGATTGGTGTGCTGATCGATGATGCGGGTCAACTCCTCGTTGATCTTCTCGCGCCCGGCGAGCAGGTCGTCCATCTCCTGCTGGCCGAGGACGCTCCGCAAGGTGGTCTGGGCCATCTGGGAAGTCGCGTAGAGGTAGTCCTCCACGCTGATGACCGCCTTGGCCGCGTCGAGCACGCGGAAGAAGATCACCGCGTTCACCTTCACCGAGACGTTGTCGCGGGTGATCACATCCTGGGGCGGCACGTCCATGGTGATGGTGCGCAGGCTCACCTTGACCATCTTGTCGACGAACGGGATCAGCAGGACCAGTCCCGGGCCCGAGCCGTCGCCTCCGGGATTGAAGATGGCGGTGGTCCGCCGCCCGAAGCGAAAGATCACCGCCCGCTCGTACTCGCGCAGGATCCGGAACGACGAGAAGAAGATGTAGAGCAGGATCACCACGACCGGGATGATCCCGAAGAGCAGCTGCAAGCCTTCCATGGGTGGCCTCCTGGGAGTTCTTTAGGGTCGCTGGGCCGAGCGCCGGACCTTGAGGGTGAGGCCGTCGATGGCCGTGACCTGCACCGGCTCGCCCGCCCCGACCGCGGCGTCGGCACTCACCGCCCGCCACAGCTCGCCGTCGATGAGCACCTGCCCCTCGGGCTGCAGCGAGGTCCGGGCCACGCCCAAGCGACCCACCATCGCGTCCGCCCCGGTCACCGACGGCCGGTAGAGCGCCCGGATGCCCATGGACACCGCGAAGAACACGAGCGCGGCAGTGGTGCCCACCGCGGGAACGATCACGAACCACGAGAGCCGGATGCCGGTGGCCTCGGGCGCGTCGTAGAGCATGAGGGACCCGAGCAGCATGGCGATCACACCGCCGATCGTGAGGATGCCGTGGCTCACCACCTTGATCTCCACGATCAAGAGGATGATGCCGAACAGGAGCAAGAGCAGCCCGGCCCAGTTGACCGGGAGGCTCTGGAAGGCGAAGAAGGCCAGGATCAGGCAGATGCCGCCCATCACGCCGGGCAGGATCGAGCCCGGGTTCGACAGTTCGAAAAAGATGCCGAGCATGCCCGCCATCATCAGGAGGTAGGCGATGTTCGGATCCGAGATCAGGGCCAGGAACCGGTCGCGGAAGCGCACCTCGATGACCTTTACCGGCGCGTCCCGGGTGGCGAGCGTGGCCTGGCCCCGGCTGGTCTTGACGGTACGGCCGTCGATCTTCGCGAGCAGATCCGGCACGCTGTCGGCGATCAGGTCCACCACCTTCAGCTTCACCGCCTCGCGCTCGGTGGCCGAGACCGACGATCGCACCGCCTTCTCGGCCCACTCCGCGTTGCGTCCACGCTCGGTCGCGATCGTGCGCGCGAACGCGGCCGCGTCGTTCTCGACCTTCTTGCTCATCTCCTTGTCCATGGAGCCACCCACCGCCACCGGGTGCGCGGCCCCGATGTTGGTGGCGGGCGCCATCGCGGCCACGTGGGCGGCCATCGTGATGAAGACACCCGCGGAGGCGGCCCGGGCCCCGGTGGGCGCGACGTAGACGATCACCGGGATGGGCGCGCCCAGGATGGTCTGCACCATGGAGCGCATCGATCGCTCGAGGCCGCCGGGCGTGTTGAGCTGGACGATGAGGGCCTGCGCGTTCTCGCTCTGCGCGCGATCGAGCGCGGTGGTGAGCAGCCGCACCGTGACCGGGGTGATGGCCGAGTCCATCTCGATGAGGGAGACCGGCTGGGCCGCCGGGGCCGGGCCGGCGACGAGAAGGAGCATCGCGAGAGCCACGAGGATGGCGACGCCGCCGAGGAGAGGCCGATGCATGGCCGATCTCACGCCGTCATCTTAGCACGCGGCGGGGGGCGGCTCCGCGGCTACCGGCCGAGCGCCACCACCGAGAGCAACTCGAAGAGCAGATTGGCGGCGAGCACGCCGGTGATGGCCCCGGGCCCGTCGTAGGGCGGTGAGACCTCCACGATGTCGCCGCCCGCGAGGTCGAGCCCGCGGAGTCCGCGCACGAGGCCGAGCGCCTCGTACGACGTGAGGCCGCCCGCCTCGGGGGTGCCGGTCCCTGGGGCGTAGGCGGGATCGCAGGCGTCGACGTCGAACGAGCAGTAGATCGGACCTCCCGCGAGGCGGCGCAGCCGCTCGACCACGGAGGCGACGCCCCGCTCTTTGACGTCCTCTATGCGGATGACCTCGAAGCCGTGCTCCCGGTGGAAGTCGAAGTCCTCCGGGCCGTAGAGGGGCCCGCGGATGCCCACCTGGATGGAGCGCCCGCCGTCGATCAGCCCCTCTTCCATCGCGCGGCGGAAGGTGCTGCCGTGGTAGTAGGGCAGCCCGAAGTAGCGGTCCCAGGTGTCGGGATGGGCGTCGAAGTGCACGAGGCCCAGCCGCCCGTGCCGCCGGGCGAGCGCGCGGAGCACCGCGAGCGTCACCGTGTGATCGCCGCCCACGCAGAGGGGTACCGCGCGCGCGTCCACCACCGGCGCCAGCGTGCGCTCGATGGCCGCGAAGGTGGCCTCGATGGAGACGGGCACGATGTCGACGTCGCCGCAGTCGGCCACCCGGAGCCGCTCGAAGGGGTGCACCCGCAGCGCGGAGTTCCACGGCCGGATCAGCGAGGACTGCTCGCGCACGTGGCGTGGGCCCATTCGGGCGCCGGAGCGATACGAGCAGCCCCCGTCGAACGGGATGCCGCAGAGAGCGACGTCGAGGCTGGCGGCGGACTCGACGTGAGGTAGCCGCATGAAGGTGGCCGGCTGCGCGAAGCGTGGAGACGCGAAACCGTCGCGGGGCTTCGGGTGCTCCCTCGGGGTGTCCATGGCTGCGGCCGCCGACCGGCGGCGGCTAGAGCTCGCCGCGCAGCGCGGCCACCGCCTCCGCCAGGCGCTGCACCTCCTCGGCCGTGTTGTAGACCGAGAAGCTTGCGCGGAGCGTCCCGACGATGCCGAGACGCTTCATGAGCGGCTGGGCGCAGTGGTGCCCGGCCCGCACCGCGATGCCGTGCTGGTCGAGGAGCGCGGCGCCGTCGTGGGGATGGAGGCCCTCGACGTTGAACGCCACCACCGCGCCCTTCATCTCGGGGTTGCGCGGCCCGTAGAGCGTGACGCCCGGGATCGGCGCCAGGGCCTCGAGGGCCGCCCCGGTGAGCGCCTGCTCGTGCGCGGCCACCTGGCTCATGCCGAGCTTGCCGAGGTACTCCACTGCCGCGTGCAGTCCGACCGCTCCGGCGATCGGCGGCGTGCCGGGCTCGAAGCGCCACGGCAGGTCGTTCCACTGCGCGTGGTCGATCCACACTTCCTTGATCATCTCGCCGCCGCCCCAGGCCGGCTCGAGCCGCTCGAGCACGTCCCGGCGGCCGTAGAGCACGCCGACGCCGGTCGGACCCAGCATCTTGTGGCCGGAGAAGACGTAGAAGTCCACCCCGAGCGCGGGCACGTCCACCGGCAGGTGGGGCACGGCCTGGGCGCCGTCGGCCAGCACCAGCGCGCCCACGCGATGGGCCTGCTCGGTGATCCGGGCCACCGGGTTGATCGTGCCGAGCACGTTCGACACGTGGGCCACCGCGACGACCCGGGTGCGCGGCGACAGCAGGCGGGCGTACGCGTCGAGATCGAGGTAGCCTTCCCCCATCACCGGGATCGCCCGCAGCACCGCTCCGTGATCGCGGCAGGCCATCTGCCATGGGATCAGGTTCGAGTGGTGCTCGAGCTCGGTGACAATGATCTCGTCGCCCGGCCGGAGCGTCCGCCCGACCGCCTGGGCGACGAGGTTGATCCCCTCGGTGGTTCCCCGGGTGAAGACGATCTCGTCGCGGCTCGGCGCCCCGATGAACGCGCGCACCGCGTCGCGGGCCGCCTCGTAGCGCTCGGTGGCCTCCTCGCCCAGCGTGTGCACGGCGCGGTGCACGTTGGCGTGGCTCGTCTCGTAGTAGTGCTCCACGGCCTCGATGACCTGGCGTGGCTTCTGGCTGGAGGCGGCCGAGTCGAGGAACACGAGCGGATGACCGTTCACCACCCGCGAGAGGATCGGAAAGTCGCGGCGGGTCTTCTCGCCCATGTTCATCGCGTCACCTCCGTCCTGAGCGCGCCCTGCAGAACCGTGAGCGGCAGCGCGACGCACTTCATCCGGGACGGGCGGATGTCCGCGTCCAGGCGCTCGAGCAGGCTCGCGGCGGTGAGCTCGCACGCGCGACCCACCGGCTGGCCCTCCACCATCTCGAGCAGCACGTCCGCCGCCGCCGCCGAGATCGCGCAGCAGTCGCCGCTCCAGCGCGCCTCGGCCAGGCGGCCGTCGGCTAGGCGCCCCTGGATGCGCACGCGGTCGCCGCAGAGTGGGTTCACGTCCTCGGCCGCCACGTCCGGCTGCTCGATCGCGCCGCGAAAGCGCGGCTTGCGGAACCGATCGCGGATGACGCTGCTGTAGAGGGCCATGTCACTCCGACAGCTCGCCGCGAGCCGCGCTCTTTCGATAGGGCGGGAAGCGGTAGGCGCTGTCGCGCGACAGGAGCCCGCCGTGACCCAGCGCCGCGATCGCGGCCGGGCCGGTGGGCTCGCCGGTCAGGATGCGCGGCAGCACCAGATCGAACGTGGTGGCCTGCGAGAACATGCCGCAGGCCGGCATGCCCAGCACGGGGCGGCCCCGCAGATCCGCGATCCAGAGCAGGCTGCCCGGATGCGCGGGAGCGCCGTGGCGGAGCATGCGGCCGCCCAGCCGCTCGAGCCCCGCGAAGACAGGGTCCAGCGGGTCGAGCGACCCCGCGCCCGCCGCGATCAGGATGTCGGCGCCGGCGGCCAGCAGGCCCTCCATCTCCTCGGCCATGGCGCTCGCGTCTCCGGCGGCATAGCGCACCGGCAGGAGGCGCGAGCCGAACCAGTCCACCTTCTCGGTGAGCGACGATTCGAAGCGCTGGCGCTGCGCGGGCGCGAGGCTCTCGCGGCTGAGCGCGCCGAGCACCCTGCGCAGGAACGGCTTCACCGAGACCAGGCCGCCCGCGCTCCAGGCGCGGGTCTCCGCCTCCTTCACCAGACGCTCCGGAATGGCCAGCGGCGTGATCTTGGCCTTGGCCACCGTCTCGCCCGCTTCCACCGGCTGCAGGTCGGAGAGCGTGAACACGGACATGCCCTCGAGCCCGTTCACCGCTTCGAGCGCGGCCACGTTCACCCGCACGAGGCCGCGTTGCTGGCCGGCCAGCGTCCACTGCCCACCCGTGTAGCCCTTGACCTCCACGTTGCCGCCGCAGGCCGCCGCGGCCAGTCGGGAGCCGGCCGGCTCCTCGTGCACATCGCCGGGCTCGACCTCCAGCAGATGCACCTCCTGCCACCGCAGGGCGAGCAGGCGCGCAGCGGCCGCCCCGTCCAGGACCTGGCCCTTGGCGATGGCGACCTTCCCGGCCTCGTCACGCACGTCGTGGCAGGCGATGCGACCTTCCAGCGCCGCCGCGCTCGCGGTGCCCGGCTTGATGGCGATGGCCTTCATGATGGCTATTTGAGACCTCTGCGGACCTTCTCGGAGATCGGCATGCCGGTGGCGTTGCGGTGGGTGGCGAGGGCCTCGGCCAGGATGCTGAGCGCGATCTCGGCCGCGGATTGCGCGCCGAGGTCGAGCCCGATCGGCACCCGCACGCGCGCGAGGGCTTCCTCGCTCACCCCGTCCTCCCGCAGCAGGTTCAGGATCGCGGCGCCGCGGCGCGTGCTGCCGAGCAGGCCGATGTAGCCGACGGGCGTGCCGAGCGCGTGACGTAGCACCGGGAGGTCGTACTTGTAGTCGTGAGCCACTAGGATCAGCGCGGTGGTAGGGATCAGCGGCACCTGCGCCACCAGCTCCGACGGCACCCCGATCCGCAGATCGTCCACGTCCGGGAAGCGCTCCTTGGTCGCGAAGCGCGGACGGCCGTCGATCACGATGGTCCGGAAGCCGAGCTGCTTGGCCATCGCGGTCAGTGGTATCGCCACGTGAGTCGCCCCGACCACCAGCAGGGTGGACGGGGGAACGAAGACCTCCGCGAAGGCACGCACGTTCTCGAGGAACAGCGTCTGCGACTTGCCCGCGGCCAGAGCCCGCCGCCCCTCGGCCTCGAAGCGCTCGTCGAGGAAGCCGTCGCCCAGCGTGCCCTCCCGCGCGTCGGTGTCGAGCAGCAGCAGCTTGGCGCCGTTGTGCGGGGGGTCGAGGCGCGTCACGATCACCGCGCGGCCACCCGCCTCGGCGTGAGCCCGCGCCCGGTCGTCGAACACCACGGTGGCGCTGCCCGTCTGGCCGAGCATGACCGGCTCCACGAACACCTCGATGGTCCCGCCGCAGGTGAGGCCGATCTCCCACGCTTCCTCGTCGCCCAGGTTCAGCTCGAGCAGGCGCGGCGCGTTCTTGTCGAGCACGTCGGCCGACTCCTCGATGACCTGCGCATCCACGCACCCGCCGATGGTCACCGAGCCGAGCACGCGCCCGCCCTCACCCACCAGCATCTTCGCCCCTTCCTTGCGGGGCGTGGTCCCGCGGGTGTTGACCAGCGTGGCCACCGCTACCTTGGCCTCGCTCTGCTTCAACTGGTTCAGGTGGTCCGAGAGCTCGCTCATGCCTACCTCAGCTTGAGATGACCGGCGAGGTCCCGGAGGCTCGCCAAATTGTGCGCCGCCGCGAAGTGGTCGACCAGCGGCAGCGCCGCGGCCATGCCCCGGGTCAAGGGCTCGTACGACGGATTGCCCAGGAGCGGGTTCAGCCAGATCAGGCGGCCCGCCTTGCGCTTGATCGTCAGCATCTCGTTCGCCAGCAGCTCGGGCTCGCCGGTGTCCCAACCATCCGAGAGCAGGAGCACGATGGTGTGCCGGTCCACCAGATTCCCCCACCGTGCGTTGAATTCCTGCAACGACTCCCCGATCCGGGTGCCGCCGGAGAAGTCACGCACCTCCGTCAGCTTCGCCAGGGCCTGCCGGTAGGACGCACCCTTGAGATGCTCGGTCACCCGCGTCAGACGCGTGGAGAACGTGAAGGTCTCCACCCGCCCGAAGACGTTCTGCAGCGCGTAAAGGAACTGGAGCAGGAAGCGGCTGTAGAGATCCATCGATCCGGACACGTCACAGAGCAGCACCAGCCGGACTTTTCGGCGCCGCCGCTCACGCCGCCGAAGCTCGATGATCTCGCCTTTCATCAGGTTGGCCCGGATGCTCCGGCGCAGATCGATGACTCCACCCCGGCGGGTCGGGCGCTTGCGGCGGCTGATCCGACGCGCCAGGCGCTTGGCGATCAGCACCGTGAGCCTCGCCACCTCGTCCAGGTCCTCAACTGGAAATGCCGAAAAGTCCTGATCCATGAGGATTTCTCTGTCACTGACACCGGGCACCTCCAGGGGCTCGCCCTCGTCCTCTCCCTGCTCCTCCCAGCCCTCCAGCGCGACCGAGACCTTCTTCTGAGCCGCCTCCGCGCCGCTGTTGCCGGCGTGCTCCTCCGGTATCGCCGCCTCGGTTGGGGTGGTGAGGCCGTCCAGGCCCTGGCCCTCCTCGGCCTGGAAGCGCCAGAAGGCCTCGAAGCATCGGTCGAAGGCGGGGAACTCCTCGTGCCGCGCCACCAGCGTGGCGCGCAGCGCCAGGTAGACGTCCTGACGATCCAGCAGGTCCACCACCTCCAGCGCCCGCACTCCGTCCGTCATCTCGGTGATGGTGAGCGGCAGACCCGCCGCCCTCAGCATCTGTCCGAAGCGAAGGACCGCGGTGGTAAGGTCGCGGGGCGCTGCCGCCCTACCCCCCATGACTGTCCACCGGGGCCACGAATCGCTTGAGCCCGCTCGCGGTGAGCTCGCGCTTGAAGCGCTTGACGTCGTCGGCGTCCTTGAGCACGCAGCCGAGCGTCTCCAGCACCAGCTCCTCGTCGATGTGGTCGGCGTGCAGCGAAGCGAGGGCCTGGGCCCAGTCGAGGGTCTCGGCCACGCCGGGGACCTTGGCGAGCCGGACGCTGCGCAGACTCTCCATGAAACGCGAGATCTGCCGGGCGAGGCCCTCGTTCACGCCCGGCACCTTGCGCATCACGATCCGGACCTCCTTGTCGAAGCCCGGGAAGTCGATCCAGAGATAGAGGCAGCGGCGGCGCAGGGCATCCGAGAGCTCGCGCACCCGGTTCGAGGTCAGGATGACGTAGGGCGGATGGGTGGCCTTCACGGTGCCGATCTCCGGAATCGTCACCTGGAACTCGGACAGGACCTCCAGGAGGAAGGCCTCGAACTCCTCGTCGGCCCGGTCCACCTCGTCGATGAGGAGCACGGGCGGCCTGCCGTCCTGACTGATCGCCTGCAGCAGCGGGCGACGGATCAGGAACGGCTCCGAGAAGATCGTGGCTTCCTTCTCTCGCAGAGTGTGGGTGGTGCTCTCCTCGAGCTTGATGTGCAGCAGCTGCTTGGGGTAGTTCCACTCGTACAGCGCCTGGGCGGCGTCGAGCCCCTCGTAGCACTGCAGGCGGATGAGGTTCGTGTGGAGCATCCGCGCCATTACCTTGGCCACCTCGGTCTTGCCGACGCCCGCGTGTCCTTCGATCAGGAGGGGTTTCTTGAGCGTCATGGCGAGGTGCACGGACGTCGCGATGGCCGGGTCCGTGACGTAGTCGGCGGCTTCCATCATCTGCTCGATCTTCTCGATCTCGGCTCTCATGGCCCTCTCAGTCTACACCGCGTGATTGCCGCCTCGCCGGCTACCCCGTCCGGTGGCCGGCTCGAAGCGTCGCTCGGATCTTCTCATAGTCGCCCGGGGTATCCACGTCCGGCGGCATGGGCAGATCGAGCTCCACCCACTCGACTCGCGCCGGTTCCTTCTGGATCACGGGCCGCGCGCCCTGGTCGCCGGTGAGGCGCAGCAGCTCCGGGAAGATCTCGCGCTTGAACAGCACCGGATTGCCCTGCCCGTCCCGGTACCTGGGTGCCACGATGGGCCTGCTGCTGGTTCGCCGGGCGGCCAGCAGCGCCGGGATGATCGACGGGGCCAGCGCCGGCTGGTCCCCCAGCGCGATGAGGGCGGAGTCGGCGGTCGCGGGCAGCGCCGCGATTCCGGCGCGCACTGATCCCGCCTGCCCTTCCTGCGGAGCCGGATTCACCACCAGTTGCACGTCGAGGCCGGCGAGCGCCGCCTCGATCGGCTCCACGTCGGGGCCGCTCACGACCCAGACCGAGTCGACGCCGCCCGCCAGCACCGCCTCGACCGCGTGACGGACAATGGCGCGGCCGTCCAGCGGCAGCAAGAGCTTGGCCTGCCCCATGCGACGCGAGAGCCCGGCCGCGAGGACCACCGCCGCGATCACCGTCGACTCCAAAGAAGAAGCCCCGCGGAGGGCATCCCGCGGGGCTCGATCCTCGGGTTCCGTCTCACTTCGGGTGGCTTACTTCACGGCCGCGGCGGCCGCCTCCATTGCGCGCTTGGCGAAGACCCGCAGGAGGTGGCTCTTGTACTCGACCGAGCCCTGCAGGTCGGCCTGCACGTCCACACCCTCGGCCGCCTTTTCGGCCGCCGCCTGGATGGAGGCGGCGTCGGTCCCCTTGCCGGTGATCGCGGCCTCGACGCCCTTGGCGCGGACCGCCTTGGTGCCGGCGCCGGTGACGCCCACGCTGGCCTTGCCCACCTTGCCGCCGTCCACGCTCAGCACTGCCGCGACTCCCACCACCGCGAAGCGCGACGCCGGGTGCGGGAACTTCATGTAGGCGGCGCCGGTCTTGGGGGCGAGCGCGGGCACGCGCACCTCGACCAGGATCTCGTCGGCGCCGAGCGCCGTCGTGAGCAGGCCCTTGAAGAAGTCGTCGGCCTTGATGGTGCGCTTGCCTTTTGGTCCCTCCGCGACCATCTCGGCGCCGAGCGCGATGATCGCGGCCGGGTAGTCGGCGGCCGGATCCGCGTGGGCGAGGCTGCCGCCGATCGTGCCCATGTTCCGCACCATCGGGTCGCCGATCTGGGCGGCCACCGCCGCGAGGACCGGGCACTTCGACTTCACCGCGGCGGAGGACTCGACCTGGTAGTGGGTGGTCATCGCGCCGATCACCAGCGTGCCGCCCTCTTCCTTGATGCCGGAGAGGCCGGAGATCTTGCGCAGATCCACCAGGTGCTTGGGCTGGGCCAGACGCAGCTTCATCGCGGGCAGCAGGCTGTGCCCGCCCGCGAGCAGCTTGGCGTCGTCCTTGTGGCGCCCGAGCAGATCCAGCGCCTCCTTCACCGTCCCCGGCGTGTGGTACTCGAACTGAGCTGGGTACATGTCGGCGTCTCCCTTACTTCCTGGATTTGGCGGCCTGGGCGGTCTTCCAGACCCGCTCCGGCGTCAGGGGCATGGCGTCGATGTGATCCACACCGAGGCCCGACAGGGCGTCCACCACCGCGTTGACCACCGCCGGGGTGGAGGCGATGGTGCCGGTCTCCCCCGCGCCCTTCACGCCCAGCGGGTTGACCGGTGTGGGAGTCTCGGTACGGTCGGTCTCGTAGAAGGGCAGCATGTCGGCCTTGGGAAGCGTGTAGTCCATCATGCTTCCGCTGACGAGCTGGCCCGAATCTCCGTCGTACACGGCCTCTTCCCACAGGGCCTGCGCCACACCCTGCGCGATGCCGCCGTGGACCATGCCGTCGACGATCATGGGGTTGATGACGTTGCCGACGTCGTCGACCGCGAGGTATCTGAGGATCTTCACGTGGCCGGTGTCCGGATCCACCTCCACCACGCAGGCGTGCGCCCCGAAGGGGAAGCAGAAGTTGGACGGGTCGTAGAAGCTCGTCTCCTCGAGCCCCGGCTCCACGCCGTCCGGGTACTTGTGCGGAACGTACGCGGTGAGCGCCACGGTGCCGAAGGGGATCGCCTTCTGCGGGGAGCCCTTCACCACGAACTGGCCCCCCACGTACTCCATGTCCTTGGGGTTGGCCTCGAGCAGATGGGCAGCGATCTTCTTGCCCTTCTCCTTGATCTTGTCCAGCGACATCACGATGGCGGTGCCGCCCACCGAGGCGGACCGGCTGCCGTAGGTGCCCATGCCGAACGGCACCCGCCCGGTGTCGCCGTGGACGATCTCGATGTCATCCATGGGGATACCGAGGTGGTCGGCCACGATCTGCGCCATGGTCGTCTCGTGTCCCTGTCCGTGGGAGTGCGAGCCGGTGAACACGCTGACCTTCCCGGTCGGGTGCACCTGGACCTTGCCGGACTCCCAGAGGCCGGCCTGGGCTCCCAGCGAGCCGACCACCTTGGACGGGGCGATGCTGCACGCCTCGATGTAGGTGGAGAACCCGATGCCCATCAGCCGGCCCTTGGCCCGTGCCGCCGCCTGCTCGGTCCGGAACTTCTTGTAGTCGAGCATGGCCAGGAGCTTGTCGAAGGCGGCGCCATAGTTGCCGCTGTCGTAGGACAGCGCGACCTTGGTCTGGTACCCGTTGTCGAACTTGGGGATGAAGTTCTTCTTCCGGATGTCCGCCGGGTCCATCTTGAGCGCGGCCGCGGCGGCGTCGACCATCCGCTCGAGCAAATAGCAGGCCTCGGGGCGCCCGGCACCGCGGTAGGCGTCGACCGGCGTGGTGTTGGTGAACACGCCGGTGACCTCCGCGTGGATGGCGGGCCACTCGTACACCCCGTTGAGCAGGGTGCCGTACAGATAGGTGGGCACCGCCGGCGCGAAGGTGGAAAGGTACGAGCCCAGGTTGGCGGTGGTCTTCACGCGCAGGCCCAGGAACTTGCCGTCCTTCGCCAGGGCGACCTCCGCGTCGGTCACGTGATCACGCCCGTGGGCGTCGGTCTGGAAGGCCTCGCGGCGCGAGGAGGTCCAGCGGATCGGCCGCTTGACCTGCCTGGTCGCCCAGGTGCAGACCGTCTCCTCGTTGTAGAGGAAGATCTTGGAGCCGAAGCCGCCGCCCACGTCGGGCGCGATGACCCGCACCTTGTGCTCCGGGATGCCCAGCACGAAGGCGGTCATGAGGAGCCGGTGCACGTGGGGGTTCTGCGAGGTCACCCACAGCGTCCAGTCCCCGGTGGCCTCGTCGAAGCGTGCCACGCAGGCCCGCGGCTCCATGGCGTTGGCCACCAGGCGCTGGTTGACGATCCGCTTCTTCACGGTGACCGGGGCCGACTTGAACGCGGCGTCGGTGGCGGCGGCGTCGCCGATCTGCCACTTGAAGGCCACGTTGCCGGGCGCGACCTCGTGGATCTGCGGCGAGCCCTTGGCCGCCGCCTTCTCGGTGTTCGTCACCGAGGGCAGCACCTCCCAGTCGACGGCCACCAGTTCCGCCGCGTCGCTCGCCGCCGACTGGCTCTCCGCGATCACGATCGCGACCGGATCGCCCACGTAGCGCGCGGCGTCCGAAGCCAGCGGCATGTGGGCCGGGATCTTCAGCTCGGGGAGGAGCCAGCCGCAGGGCAGCGAGTTGACTCCCACCATGTCCTTGCCGGTGAAGATCGCGACGACGCCCGGCGCCTTCGACGCCTTGGCGATGTCGATCTTGCGGATCTTCGCGTTGGCGTGCGGGCTGCGCACGAAGACCGCGTGGGTCATGCCGGCCAGCTTCAGGTCGTCGGTGTAGTTCCCCTTGCCGGTGATGAAGCGGGGATCCTCACGCCGCTTGATGCTCGCGCCGAGCAGCCGGGCGGTGGCCATGGTCGTGCCTCACTTCCCCGCCATCTGCTCGGCGGCGTACTGGATGGCCTTGACGATGTTGTGGTAGCCCGTGCAGCGGCACAGGTTGCCCTCGAGATCGTGCCGGATCTGAGCCTCCGTGGGCCGCGGGTTGCGCTGCAGCATCTGGTGGGCGGACATGATCATGCCCGGCGTGCAGAAGCCGCACTGCAGCCCGTGCTTCTCCCAGAAACCGTTCTGGATCGGATGGAGCTTGCCGTCCTTGGCGAGGCCCTCGATGGTGAGCACTTGCGCGCCCTCGCACTGCACCGCGAGCAGCGTGCACGACTTCACCGCCATCCCGTTGACGTGCACCGTGCAGGCGCCGCACTGGCTCGTGTCGCACCCGACGTGGGTGCCGGTCAGGCCCGCTTGCTCCCGGATGTAGTGCACGAGCAGCAGGCGGGGCTCGACCTCGTGGGATTGGGGGGAACCGTTGATCGTCATCGACACGGTCTTTTTCACCGCGCTACCTCCTGAGTGAAGGGTCCGAGGCCGGGAAAACGCCCCCAACCGTATGCCGGGCCGGGGACGGTGTCAAGGGGTGCCGCCGAGAAGCCTCCGTCCCTCGATGCGTGCCTGCTCCAGGACTTCCCGGACGGGCACGCTCCGGTCGCGCGCGATGCGGCGGACCTCCTCGAACTCGGGCGTGACCGTGACCACGCGGCCCTCCAGGCGGGATACCTTGAAGGTCACCGGCCCGTGCGCGGTGTCGAGCCGGACCATCTCCCGGTCGAGCCGGGCTCGCTGGTACGCGGTCCACCGCACCCCGATGGTGGAGGACTCCTCGAAGAGCACCCGGGAGAGCTCGGTCACCCGCCCCGGCTCGCAGAGGGCGGTCAGCACGATGCCGGGTCGGCTCCGCTTCATGATGACCGGCGTCAGCCAGGCGTCGAGGGCACCGCCGTCCAGCAGCCGCTCGAGGAGCGGCTCGTAGAGCTGGGGGGACATGTCGTCGATCGTGGTCTCGACCTGGACGATGGTCTCGGCGGACGGGGTCACCGCGGCTTCGCCCACGAACAGGCGCAGGACATTCGGGGTCTCGAGCTCCATGGTGCCCGCTCCGTAGCCGACCGCGGTGACCCGCATCGCCGGCATCGCCCCCGCGCCCGCGGCCAGCGTGGTGAGGATGGCCGCGCCGGTCGGGGTGACGAGCTCGCGCCGGATGCCCGTGTCGAGCGTCGGGAACCCCTTGAGCATCTCCGCGGTGGCGGGCCCGGGAACCGGCATCCGCCCGTGCGGGCCCTCGACGAACCCGCCTCCGACCGGCAGCGCGCCGAAGTGCACAGCGTCGATGCCCAGCAGATGGAGACCGATGCAGGAGCCGGTCACGTCCACGATGGCGTCGATGGCGCCCACGTCGTGGAACTGCACGCGCTCGGGGGTGGTCCCGTGCACCCGGGCCTCCGCGGCGGCGAGGCGCCGGAACACGCGTGAGGCCATGTCGCGCACCACCGGCGCCAGGCGGCTTCGATCCAGGATCCCGAGGATGTCCTCGAGCCCCCGGTGCCTCGGGGGATGCCGGGGTCGCGTGCCCTGCGCACGGCCCGTGTAGCCCTGGTCCTCCATGTGCACGTCCACCTTGGTGGCCCGGAAGCCCGCCTTCATGACCTCGTGACACTCGAGGCGGTAGCCGTCGACGTTGAGCCCCGCGAGCTCGCCCTCGAGGGTCTCGAAGGGAGCGCCCGCGTCCACCAGCGCTCCCAGGATCATGTCGCCCGACGCGCCGCTCGGACAGTCGAAATAGGCGAGGCGCATGCGGCTAGCGGAGCTTGGCGGCGAGCTTGTTGATCTGGCTGGCCTGGGCGGCGGCCCCGTACCCGTTGTCGATGTTGACGACCGACACGCCGGGCGCGCACGAGTTCAGCATGGCGAGTAGCGCGGCCACGCC
>Ga0335085_10003748_pt1 | contig 25860 bp, 21 predicted proteins | sample Lox_Sample_45_FD_206712 | JGI IMG/M metagenome (GOLD analysis project Ga0335085, IMG submission 206712) | Soil microbial communities from Loxahatchee National Wildlife Refuge, Florida, United States - Lox_Sample_4.5 | ecosystem: Environmental > Terrestrial > Soil > Wetlands | place: USA...
TTCTTCCCAAAGCTCGCGCAAATAGCGCCACTGACTGACCGTCACGCCGTGCGCCACCGCGCTCTGGTCCATCACGTCTTCCCAGCTCTCCGCCAGTTGGCGGACGTGATAGCCGACGCTGCGTTCCAGCGGGACGAGATCTCTGTCCGCTACCGCGGACGCAGCGAGCGACAGGGGTCTCAGATTGCCCATTGCTATTTTGGTAGATGTCTATCTATTTTGCGAATATACGCCGGCGGGCGGAATTGTCAAAGGATCCATCATGGAAGCTCGTTTGGAACGTCCCATCACGCTGCACATGATGGGCGACTGGGGCATCGCCAACTTGCATCGCATCTGCGGCTGGATCGGCGCGGAACTCTGGCGGCGTTCGCCTGCCGGGTCGCGGTTTGCCACCTGGGCCGGCCGCGGCGGAACCGACGCGATAGCGGCGGTTCTCGATGGCGATGTTCACATTGCGCTGTTCGTGCCTGCCTGTTTCGGCCGCATGATCTTTGAAGGTCGCGGCTTCAACGGGCGGACGGACGTCGGCCGGCTGCGCGCGCTTGGTACGCTTCCGCAGACCGACGGTCTGGTGTTTGCAATCGACGCGCACCTTGGTGTCGCGAGTTTTGCCGAGCTGCGCGCCAAACGTCCGGCCTTCCGCCTCGCCACGGGCTGGGACGACGGCGTCAACATGGCCGGCTTTGCGGCGCACCGCATGCTCGAGGCGTGCGAAGTTTCCGCGGCCATAATCGAATCCTGGGGCGGCAAAATGATATTAGGCGAAGCGCCTTGGGATACGGTTCCGGTTGTGACCGCGGGAAAAGCCGACGCGGTCTTATTTGAAGCGATAATGACCCCCTATTGGCGAGAGCTGTGTGCCGCCAAAAAAATGAATTTCCTGCCCTTCGAAGATTCGGTCGTCTCGCTGGTTGAACAAAAATTCAAATGGAATCGCACCGAGATTCCCGGCGACAGGTTTCCGAATCTTCCTGGGCCGTTTCAGGCGCTTGATTTTTCGGACTTCCTGCTTTTTTGCCGCGACGATTTTCCGGACGATCTTGCGTACACCATCGCTTCGATCCTGTGCGAAACACCGGAAATCCTGGAAAGTCAGTATCGCCACATTCCTCCGGCGGACAGTCCGGTCACCTATCCGTTGCAACCGAGGAAGATTGCGGCGACGTCCATTCCGCTAGCCGCCGGAGCCGAGCGCTATTATTGCGAAAACGGCTACTTGAAGCTGCCCTCTTCGCTGGAACTGCACAAAAGCAACTGAGTCCGGATCATGTAAGTTCTTTTTGCCGGAGCGTGATGATCTTTGCGGAAAAACCGGTGTCCACTGTTCCGGATCATGCTCTAATTCGGCCGAAGGCGATTGCGCATGACATGACCCGTAACCCCAACCGCCGCGATGTCCTGAAGACCACGGCGACGCTGGCGGCCGGCGGCTGGTTGGGCGCCGGCAGCGCGTCCGGCGCCCGCGGGGCCCAGGACCAGGCCAAGGCCGCGAAGGCGGGAGGCGCAAAAAGCCTCCGCGACGTTGATGCAATGTTGCGTGCTGCAACGCATCGAGGGGACCTGCCGGGCGTCGTTGCCTTGGCCGCGACCGACGGCGGCATCGTCTACGAGGGCGCATTCGGCAGCCGCCGGCTCGAGAACGAAGCGGCGATGACGCGCGACACCGTGTTCCGCATCGCCTCGATGGTCAAGCTGGTCACCTCGGTCGCCGCCTTGCAGCTCGTCGAGCAGGGCAAGCTGTCGCTCGACGCGCCGGTGCCGGCGGTTGACCCGGCTGTGGGCGAGCCGCAGGTGCTGGACGGCTTCGACGATAAGGGAAAGCCGCGATTGCGTCCGGCCATGGGCCCGATCTCGCTCCGTCAATTGCTCACTCATACGTCCGGCTTCGCCTATAGGCTCTGGGATGCCAAAGCGAGGCGCTATCACAGGACGATCGCGCATATGCCGCAAGCCGAACGCGCCAAGATGCCGGAAAAGCCGCTGATGTTCGATCCCGGCGGGCGCTGGCAATACGGCGGCGGCATCGACTGGGTCGGCCGCATCGTGGAAGCGATCAGCGGCGAGCCGGTCGACGCCTATTTCCGCAAGCACATCACCGGTCCGCTCGGTATGAGCGATACCGTGTTCGTGCTTGCGCCGGAACAGAGCGCGCGGGAAGCCGGCACCCACCGCCGCCGCGGGGATGGAACGCTCAGGCCGCTGCCCGTCGAGACCCGCCCGCCGCATCCGCGGCACCCGCCGCAGCACGCATTTACCGGCGGCGGCGGCATCTACTCGACCGCGCCGGATTACCTGACGCTGACCCGCGCGCTGCTCGCCGGCGGCGCGCTCGGCGGCGTGCGCATCCTGCGTCCGGAAACGGCAGCGCTCATGGGCCGAAACCAGATCGGCGATCTCGACGTCGGCGTGTTGCGGACGACGGAACCCGCCATCTCCAACGATGTCGATTTCTTTCCGGGCATTACGCTGAAATGGGGTTTCGGCCACATGATCAACATGGAGCCTGTGCCCGGCGCGCGCAGCGCCGGCAGCATGACCTGGGGCGGTATCCTCAATACCTATTACTGGATCGACCCGATGCGGCGAGTCGCCGCCGTCTTCATGACGCAGGTCTTGCCGTTTGCCGATTACCGCGCGTTGCAGGTCTATCGCCAATTCGAGCGCGGCATCTATGCGGCGGTCGAAGCCGGCTAGCACGGATGCCGTCGAACCTCCGGCCGCTGTCAGTTCACCAAGCCGCCCCACACGTCGCGCGCCACGCCGACGCAAAGCGCCAATTTCTTTCGCTCGTCGTCGACGGAGATGACATTGCCCTCCGCGGTCGACGAAAACCCGCATTGCGGGCTGATGGCGAGTTGCTCGAGCGGCACGATTTTTGCCGCTTCGTCGATGCGGCGCTTGAGAGCATCCTCAGGCTCGAGCTCGGCGAACTTGGAGCTGACGAGGCCGAGCACGACCTTCTTGCCTTTCGGCAGGAAGCGCAGCGGCGCAAAACCGCCCGAGCGCTGGTCGTCGTATTCGAGAAAATACCCGTCCACGGCGATCTCGCCCAACAGAATCTCGGCGATCGGGTCGTAGCCGCCCTGGCTCAGCCACGAGCTTTGATAGTTGCCGCGGCACAGGTGAATGCAGACCGCCATGTCCCTGGGCCGATCCCTGATCGCATCGTTGATCAGTCGCGCCGACAGGCGCGCCATCTTCTGCGTGTCCTCATTGCTGCGCCCCATCGCGGCGCCGATCTTGTCGTCGCACAGGAAGGCCAGAAAGGTATCGTCGAGCTGCAGATAACGGCAGCCCGCCCGGGCAAGATCGGCGACTTCCCGCGCATAGGCGCGCGACAGGTCGGTGAAGAACTGATCGGGATCCGGATACACCTGGCGGTCGATGATCTTTTCGCCGCCCTGCACGATCATCATGGACGGGGACGGAATGCAGACCTTGGCGGTCCGGCCGGTGACCGATTTGAGGAACTCAAAGTCCTTGAGCTGGATCGGATGCGGCCGCGTGATCCGGGCGTGGACTTTCACTTCCGGCGGCACCCATTCGAGTTGGACGCCGTCCTGGCGGTGCCATTTCAGCGGGTTATGCCCTTCTTCGAACGCGACGCCGCCGATTTCGGTGAGGAAATCGAGGTGCCAGTAATCGCGCCGGAGTTCGCCGTCAGTGATGCCTTCAAGGCCGACATCTTCCTGCAGCTTCACGACCTCGCGGATGCTTTCGTCCTCGATCTCGTGCAGGCGCTCCGGCGTGATGTTCTTGCGTTGCCGCTGCATGCGGGCTTGCTGCAATTTGACTGGACGCAGCAGGCTGCCGACATGATCGGCCCGAAACGGACCCTTGGCGTTCGTCGACATGGCTTCCTCCCGTGCCGGCGCAGCGCGAGACCTGCCGCGAACGCCTGCGCCGCGTCAGCGCCTGCCGAATGCGACCGGCAAGATGCTGACGGCCGGCCGCTGCCGCTTTCGAATTTGGTCTTGGAAGATAACAGCAGCAGACCGCAGCCGGCGCCGGCGAAAATACCGGTGCCGCTGCGATGAAGTCAACAAATGCACGGGTCGCGCCGGCGCGTTCCGCCGCGCCGACGAATACCTAGCTCGAACTCGGCGTCGTCGGCTCGAATTTCAGCGCCACGCCGTTCATGCAATAGCGCAAGCCGGTGGGCCGCGGGCCGTCGTTGAAAACATGGCCGAGATGGCCGCCGCAGCGCCGGCACGAGACTGCCGTCCGGATCATGCCGAACGAACGATCCTGGCTTTCGATGACGGCGCTTTTCAGCGGCGCCCAGAAGCTCGGCCAGCCGGTGCCGCTTTCGAATTTGGTCTTGGAGGAGAACAGCGGCAGGTCGCAGCCGGCGCAGGCGAAAGTGCCGGCGCGATGTTCATGCAGGAGCGGGCTGGTGAAGGGCCGTTCGGTGCCCTCGTGCCGCAGCACTTGATAGGCGTCGGCACCGAGGATCTTGCGCCACTCTTCATCGGTGCGGGTGACTTCGAAGGTCTGGGCGGCTCGCGCCGGCCGCGGCTGCACCAGGCGGCCGAACGAAAGGGCGGCAATCGCGGCCGTTGTGGCGAAGAAGGCATGTCGGCGTGTCAGCATCGTCATTCTCCTGAGCCGCGCGCTTTATACGGCAGCGGACCGGCTCGGTCACGCCTTGGCCCGGTAACGGCCGGGGCAACATTTGGTGAAGTGGCCGCAGCGAGGCGGCGGCCAGCCCTCCGAACCGTCTCAAATCCGGCGGCTGTCATAGGCCCAATGCAGCAGCGCCTGGCGCTGGCGCGGCCGGCAGGTGACGTCGCCGGGCTCGCAATGGCGCTGCAACTGGCGGACGTGGCGGGCCATGGCTTTCCAGCGCCTGATCTGCCGCGCGTCCTCGTCCGGAAGGCGTCGGCCCATGTAGTAGCGGCAGTACCACTGGAACCAGCCGCGCGGATCGTCCCGGTAGATCCATCCTTTGCGGCGCCAAACCGACAACGGCTGGCTGGCATCGACGCCGTAATAGTTCAGCGAACAATCCCGGCCGCGTTTGGCGAGCTTGGCGCGTGCAAACCAGCTGCGCGGAAACTCGTCGCGGCAATCGGTCATGTACTTGCCGCAGAACACGCCAAGCCGCAGCATCTCGGCCGGCGTCAGTTCGGGGCGGAAATCGGCAGCAAAGTTGCGGCCGGCCGGAGCGGTGAGCACGTAACGATAGCCGCGCTGCATCTTGTCGTTGACGGTGACGATTTTCTTCTTCGCGCGCGGCATGGGCCGAGACATGCGTTGCGATGCGTCCGGGTGTCAACGCTTGACCGCCGGTCTTGTGCGTCTTCGGCCGGCCGCGGCGCGGCAAAAAACCGGGCCCTTGCGGGCCCGGCTTAAGCATCGTCGGCGTGGGGGCGCCAGACGATCACCCTTCGGAGGGGAAAGAGCTGCAGGCCGACAATTGCCGATCAGGGAGGATCCGTGACAATTGCACGCCGCAACAAAAACATTATGGGATAAGGCATGACAGGCGCACAACACGGCGGGCGGCATGTCAGCCATGCATTGACAGCAATGTCGCGCTGTTCCTTACGTGATTGCAGCGGCGTGACGCGATTGTGACACGATCGCGTCGGCGCGGCGAATAGGCTTGCTTTGATCCACGTACAACCGGAATCGACGCTCAATAGTTCCAACGCTGGGCGTTGGCGACGAGGAAATCGCGAAACGCTTGCACGCGGGCAACGTTCTTGAGCTCTTCGGGATAGACGAAATAGGCGTCGAGCGCGATCGGATCGGCGTCGGCGAACAATTGCACGAGGCCGCCGTCGCCGCCGACCAGATAATCCGGCAGCATCGCGATGCCGACGCCGCGCTGACAGGCGCGCAAAATGCCGAGAATGTTGTTGATGACGAGGTGCGGCACGCGCGGTCCATTGCCGTTGCGGGCGATTTCGGTCAGCAACAGCGACCGCTGCAGATAGCTCGGCACATTGCCGCCGAGCGCTAGCACGCGGTGATTGTCGAGCTCTTCGAAGGTCCGCGGCGTGCCGAAGCGCTTGAGGTATTCGGGCGAGGCGTAGACGTGGAAGTGCACCGAGAACAGCTTGCGCTGGATGAGATCGGGCTGGGTCGGCTGGCGCAGGCGAATGGCGACGTCGGCCTCGCGCATAGCGAGGTCGAGCTCCTCTTCCGTGGTCAAGAGCGTGATGTGCACTTCCGGATAGAGGTCGATGAACTCGCCAAGCCGCGGCGTCAGCCAGTGCACGCCGATGCCCGGCGTCGTCGTCACGCGCAGGTCGCCGTTCGGCCGCTCACGGCTGTCGGTCAGCTTGGCGCGCGCCGCTTCGAGCTTCATGAACACTTCATGGGCGGTGCGAAAAAGCAGATCCCCCTGCTCGGTCAGGATCAGGCCGCGGGCGTGGCGGTGAAACAGCGAGACGGCAAGCTCCTGTTCCAGCGCGCTGACCTGCCGCGACACCGCCGATTGCGACAGGCCGAGCTGCTCGCCGGCATGGGTGAAGCTGCCGGCTTCGGCGGCGGCGTGAAACACCTTGAGCTTGTCCCAATCCATGTTCGCGTGCCCGCGCCGCTGCGTCCGGGAGAGGGAGGAGGTCATTCCGCCGCGACCCGCGGCTCAGCCTCGCCGTGCGCGGCCAGGAACCTTTCGGCTTCGAGCGCCGCCATGCAGCCGAGCCCGGCGGCGGTGACGGCCTGGCGGTACACATCGTCGGCCACGTCGCCGGCGGCGAACAGGCCCGGCACCGAGGTTGCGGTCGAGTGCGGCGCGGTCTTGACGTAGCCCGACGGCTTCATCTCGACTTGGCCGGCCACCAACGCGGTTGCCGGGCTGTGCCCGATGGCAATGAAGATTCCGTCGATCCGGCGCTCGGTCTTTTCGTTGGTCTTGAGGTTGTGCAGCACCGCCGCCCTGACCTTGAGCGGATTCTCGTCGCCGATTACGTCGGCGAGCACGGTATTCCACTCGACCGAGATTTTCGGATTCTGGTACAGCCGCTCCTGCAGGATGCGCTCGGCGCGCAGATGGTCGCGACGATGCACCAGCGTGACCTTGTTGGCGAAGTTGGTGAGAAACAGCGCTTCCTCGACGGCTGTATTGCCGCCGCCGATCACCATCACTTCCTTGCCGCGATAGAAGAAGCCGTCGCAGGTGGCGCAGGCCGAGACGCCGTAGCCGCGGAATTTCTGCTCCGACGGCAACTCGAGCCAGCGCGCCTGCGCGCCGGTCGCCAGCACCAGGGCATCGGTGAAATAGATGTCGCCGGAATCGCATTCGATGCGGAACGGGCGGCGCGCGAGATCGACCTTGGTGACGTGGTCCGAAACGAGCCGGGTGCCCACATGGGCGGCCTGCTTTTGCATCTGCTCCATGAGCCACGGGCCCTGGATCACGTCGGCGAAGCCCGGATAGTTCTCGACATCGGTGGTCGTGGTCAGTTGACCGCCGGCTTCGATGCCCTGGATCAGGATGGGATCGAGCATGGCGCGGGCGGCATAGATTGCCGCCGTGCAACCGGCCGGTCCCGATCCGATGATGACGAGTTTGGCGTGGGTGGAGTTGCTCACCGGCTCATCCTTCGTCGACGGCACGATCGGCAATGATCGTGCTTGCCAGGGTCTCGGCAGGCGGTTGCCTACGTGTCTTGGGGCCCCCGCGAATTCGGCGATGACCGGTCGAGCCCGGCCCCGGGCCGAAGCCCGCGTGAGGTTTCAGCCATCAGTTCCGCAATCTAGGGATTTTCTTGAGCCATGCAAGGCACGCAACCCCCCTTGATCCGAAACGCGTTATGTAAAAAAGACGATTGGAATCAAAGGGATGAGTCCATTTCGGCGCGCAGGGCGCGGGCCGGGCCAAACCCGGGCGGCCAAGCCAAAACGCCGCCGCGAGCGGACGAAGTCGGCGGCGCACGTAATAGCGGAGCCCGTCGGCTTCGGGCGTGGTCGAACACATGGCCGCGATGGACCCGGCAGTGGAGGACCCGCCCAGGCAAATAAAAAGGCCGCCGCGAGGGCAAAGTCCTCGCGGCGGTTGCGTTTCGGCAGTCGGTTGTCGGGGCGCGGTTCGGACGCGCCGCCGAACGGCTTTCAGGCCAACGCCTTCTTCACCCGATCCGGCGTCATTGGCATGTGACGCAGGCGCTTGCCGGTCAGTTGCGCCACCGCATTGGCGATCGCCGGGGCCACCGCGGGGACACCCACCTCGCCGATGCCGGTCGGCGAGGCCTCCGAGGCGACGATCTTGGTGTGAATTGGCGGAATGTCCGCCATGCGCAGCACCGGATAGTCGTTGAAATTGGAGGCTTGCGCGGCGCCGTCTTTGAACGGCAGTTCCTCCAAAAGCGCCGCGCTCAGCCCGAACACGACGGCGCTTTCGAGCTGGGCATGGACGTGATTCGGCTGTAGCGCGATGCCCGGATCGGCCGCGATCCAATAATTATGGACGGTGATCTTTCCGGATTGCCGATCGACCGAAACCTCGGCGACGCCTGCCGTGTAGGTGCCGTGGTAATCGGAGAAGGCAAGCCCCATGCCGCGGTCCGGCCGCTTCTTCTCGAAGTTCGACATTTCAGCCACGGCCTTGATCACGGCGTGGGCGCGCTGGTCGTTCTTGGTCAGTTCGAGACGCAACGCCAGCGGGTCTTTGCCGGCCGCCGCGGCGACCTCGTCGAGGAAGGCCTCGGCGGCGAACTTGTTGTAGCCGGCGCCGATGCCGCGCCAGGGCCAGATGCGCACGCCGTTATTCGCGCGCACGCCTTCGGCGAGCGCGTGCGGAATATCGTAGCACGCCTGGTCAAGGCCGCGCCAACCGATGAGGTCGTCGCCGCCGCTCGCCTCGAAGGACGGCGGCGCGGCAACGGCCGAGACGTTCTCGGCCACCAGCCGATGGTACCAGGCGAGCAGGTTGTTGTTGTGGTCAAGACCCGCCTTGAGCACATGGTGGCTCATCGGCCGCGGATGCGCGGCCGCCACGTCGTCCTCGCGCGTCAGCAGAAGCTTCACCGGCTTCTTGACGATGCTCGACAAGATGGTGGCCTGGATCGCGATATCGGGCGCAATGCGCCGGCCAAAGCCGCCGCCGAGATATTGCTGGTGGATCGCGATCTTGTCCGGCGTGGTCTTGAGAATGCCGGACACGATGAAGGCGATCAGGGCGCCGAACTGGGTACCGGTCCAGATTTGCGCGGACTTGCCGTCTTCCGCGACGGAGGCGACCGCATTCATCGGCTCCATCTGGGCGTGGTAGCAGAACTCGGACCAGTAAGTCGCTTCCACCGGCCTCGTGCCGGGGAAGACGTCCCACACTTCGCCGACCTTGTAGGCGGTGCGCGCCGGCGCTTTTCGATCCTTGCCGAGACGGGCGTATTCTTCCTTCGCGTTGTCGGAACCGAAGCCTTTGGCCGGGCTTTCCGCCATGTCCCAGTCGACCTTCAGCGCGAAGCGGGCGGCCTGGGTCGCCTCCACGCTGTTGCCGACCACGGCAACGCCGAAGGGCAGCGGAATGACCGCGGCAATCCCCTTCATTTTGCTGACGGCGTCGATGTTCTGCACCATCGCCTTGGCGCCGTCGGCCGGAGCTTCCATCAAGGAGGCATAGACCATGCCCGGAACCTCGACGTCGATTCCGTACTTGGCGTTGCCATTGACCTTGGCGGGAACGTCGACGCGGCCGACGTCGGTGCGGCCGATCAGCTTGAACTGCGACGGTTTCTTGAGATCGGCGGCGGTGATCTTCGGCGGATCCTTGGGGACCGAGGCGAATTTCGCGACGTCGCCGTAGCTGATGCGCCGGCCGGACTTGGCGTGAATGACGAAGCCCTGCGCCGCCGTCAGCTCGTGGGCCGGCACCTTCCAGTGCTCCGCAACATTGTCGATCAGCACGCGCCGCGCCTGGGCGCCGGCGACGCGCAGCGACGCAAAATATCCCGGAACCGAGGTGCTGCCGGCGGTGACCTGCGCGCCGTTGAAGAAGGGGTGCGGATTGCCGTAGAGCGGCGGGATCGGCGGGGCAAACTCCACCTTCACCTTCGACCAATCGGCATCGAGTTCCTCGGCAAGCACCAGCGGCAGCGACGTCATCACGCCTTGGCCCATCTCCGCCATCGGGCACAGCAGCGTGACGGTGCCGTCGGTGCCGATGGTGATCCAGGCATTGATCCTGCTGGCGTCGGCGGCGAGCGCTTCGGCGCTCCGGCCGAGCATGCCGCCGCCGAGCGTGACGGCGAGGGTCAAGCCGGCGGCGCCTTTGACGAAGCCGCGACGATCAATCCCGTTGTCGGTTACGTAATCGGTGTGCGCGGTCATGACTCAGCCCTCCCGAGCGGCGCGCTCGATGGCGCGGGCGATGCGTTGATACGTACCGCAGCGGCAGATGTTGCCGTTCATGTGCTGGACGATCTGCGCGCGCGTCGGCGCTTTGTTCTTCTCCAGCAGCGCTGCGGCCTGCATGATCTGCCCGGACTGGCAGTAGCCGCATTGCGGCACCTGCTCGGCGACCCACGCCTTCTGCAACGGATGGCTGGAATTGGGCGACAGGCCCTCGATCGTCGTTATTTTCTTGTTGGCGACTTCCGACATCTGCGTCTGGCAGGAGCGCACCGCCTTGCCGTCGAGATGCACCGTACAGGCGCCGCACAGTCCGGCGCCGCAGCCGAATTTGGTGCCGGTGAGCTTGAGATGTTCGCGAATGACCCAGAGCAGCGGCGTGTCGGCATCGGCGTCGACGCTCGCGGCCTTGCCATTGATCGTGAAGGCAACCGTCGTCATGAGACCTCCCCATCGTTCGGGCTCGTGCGATATGACTTACGTTGTCCGCGCCTCGTTGCGAGCGGGCCCGGTTCGTTGTCGTCCGCATGTCGGACGAGACTCATTATTGGTAAGTGAATTTTAGAAACGCTACAAGCTAAACGATGGCGCCCACCTGATGTGGACGATGCCCATCGTGGCGAACCGCACGGCGCTAGATTCTTTCGTCCCGGTTCGGTTTCGCGGTGACGTCATTCGCTGGAAGTTAAACGGGATACGGCGGCCAAAAATCCTACCGCATTGCAACCAATGCGTCGTCGCGTCGGCGCGCGATGGCTCCGGGACGCGCGGAGAGCGACTTTACCTCCACTCGATCTTGACGATTTCATAGGCCTTGGCGCCGCCGGGCGTGACCACCTCGACCTGGGCGCCCTTCTTCTTGCCGACCAGCGCGCGGGCCAGTGGCGAGGTGATGGAAATCTTGCCTTTCTTGGCGTCGGCTTCCGGTTCGCCGACGATCTGCCACACCGTCTTCTTGTCGGTGTCCTCGTCGATCAAGGTCACGGTCGCGCCGAACGTGATGGTGTCGCCGGACAGCTTCGAGACGTCGATCACCTCCGCCCGGGCCAGTTTGTCCTCGAGCTCGGCGATTCGGCCTTCGTTGAGCGATTGCGACTCCTTGGCGGCGTGATACTCGGCGTTTTCGGAGAGGTCGCCATGGGTGCGCGCATCGGTAATCTGCTGGATGATGCGGGGCCGTTCGACCTGCTGGCAATGCTTGAGCTCGGTCACCAGCGCCGCATAGCCCGCGGCCGTCATCGGAATCTTGTCCATCGATCGCAAACCTCCATAACCCGCAGAGACAAAATCGAAGTCGCAGGCCCGAAGCGTCGTTCGGTCCCGCGGCTAAAACCCTGTCTCTACACGTGCCGTCGCCCTCGCTCGTCCGCTTCCCGATCAGAGGCGGCGGCAAAATAGCGCTGCAGAGCACGCACCTCGAGGTCGCCCCCGAGATAGGCCTTAATGCCTTGCGCTGCGGCGACGGCCCCGGAAAGAGTGGTGTAGTACGGTACTTTATGCAAGAGGGCTGCCCGCCGCAGCGAACGGCTGTCGGCCAGCGCGGTTGCCCCCTCCGTGGTGTTGAAAACAAGCTGCACTTCGCCGTTCTTGATGGCATCGACGATGTGCGGCCGGCCTTCGGCCACTTTGTTGACCTTGACGGCGGGGACGCCCTCGCCGGCCAGGTAGCGTTGCGTGCCCGAGGTCGCGAGCACCCGAAAGCCGAGGCCGGCGAGCAGGCGCATGGTCTCGACGATGCGCGGCTTGTCGGCATCCTTGACCGAGACGAAGACCGTGCCCGTTCGCGGCAATCGGGCGCCGCCGCCAAGCTGGCTTTTGACGAAGGCGACGTTGTAGTCGCGGTCAATGCCCATAACTTCGCCGGTCGACTTCATTTCCGGCCCGAGAACGGTGTCGACCTTGTCGCCGAAGCGGGCGAACGGAAACACCGCCTCCTTCACGCCGATGTGGCGGGCCGTGGCAAACTCGAAGTTTTGCGGCGGCAACGCGAAACTCGCAAGCGTCTCGCCCGCCATGATCCGCGCCGCAATCTTAGCGGCCGGAACCCCGGTCACCTTGGCGACGAAAGGCACCGTGCGCGAAGCCCGCGGATTGACTTCGAGCACGTAGATGTCGCCGTCCTTGATGGCGTATTGCACGTTCATGAGGCCGCCGACCTTGAGCGCCAAAGCGAGCGCCCGGGTCTGCCGGTCGATCTCCTCGATCAAGTCGGCGGACAAATTGTGCGGCGGCAACGAGCAGGCCGAGTCCCCGGAATGGATGCCCGCCTCTTCGATGTGTTCCATGATGCCGGCGATGTAACTGTCGCGGCCGTCGGCAAGGCAGTCGACGTCGACCTCGACCGCGTCCGTGAGGTAGCGATCGATGAGCAGCGGGCGCTTGTCCGAAACCGCAAGCTCCGAAGGCCGATCGAGGTCGGCAGCGAGGCGGGCGACGTAGCGGTCGAGCTGATGCGGGTCGTGCACGATTTCCATGGCACGGCCGCCGAGCACGTAGGAGGGGCGGATCACGATCGGATAGCCGATCTCGTCGGCGATCGCGCGCGCCTTCTGCGGGCTGTCGGCGATGCCGCTCCTCGGCTGCCGCAACTGCAGCAGGCCGAGCAGCTCGCGGAAGCGGTCGCGGTCTTCGGCCAGGTCGATGGCGTCGGGTGAGGTGCCGAGGATCGGCGCCTTGGCCTTTGCCAGCGGCTCCGCGAGCTTGAGCGGCGTCTGGCCGCCGAACTGCACGATGACGCCGTGCAGCGTGCCGTTCTCGCGCTCGGTATCGATGATCTCGATCACGTCCTCGGCGGTCAACGGTTCGAAATAAAGCCGGTCGGACGTGTCGTAATCGGTCGACACCGTCTCCGGGTTGCAGTTGATCATGATGGTTTCGTAGCCGACTTCCTTGAGCGCAAAGGCGGCGTGGCAGCAGCAATAATCGAATTCGATGCCCTGGCCGATGCGGTTCGGGCCGCCGCCGAGGATCACCACTTTGCGTTTGTCGGAGGGCGCCGCCTCGTTCGCGGCGCGGCCGGCAAACGGCGCCTCATAGGTCGAGTACAAATAGGCCGTCGGCGAGGCGAATTCGGCGGCGCAGGTGTCGATCCGCTTGAACGCCGGCCGCACGCCGAGAGCGCGCCGGCGCTCGGAAACCTGCTCGATGCCAAGCCCGGTCAGCCGGGCGAGCCGGGCGTCGGAAAATCCCATGGCCTTCAGCCGGCGCAGCGTCTTCGCGGTTTCCGGCAGGCCTTTGCTGCCGATCTCGGCTTCCATCTCGATTATGCCGCGGATTTGCGCCAGGAACCACGGATCGATCCGGCAGGCATTGTGAATGTCGGTGTCGCTCATGCCGAGCCGCATGGCCTGCGCCACCTTGAGGATGCCGTCGGGCGAGGGCGTACCGAGCGCGGCGCGGATGGCGTTCTTGTCGTCGCCCGCGCCGAGCCCGGCGATCGCCACCTCGTCGAGGCCGGTCAAGCCCGTTTCCAGCGAGCGCAGCGCCTTCTGCAGGCTTTCTTGAAAAGTGCGGCCGATCGCCATCGCCTCGCCGACCGATTTCATCGAGGTTGTCAGTACCGGTTCGGCGCCGGGGAACTTCTCAAACGCAAAGCGCGGCACCTTGGTGACGACGTAATCGATGGTCGGCTCGAATGAAGCGGGGGTGGCGCCGCCGGTAATGTCGTTCTGGATCTCGTCGAGCGTGTAACCGACCGCGAGCTTGGCGGCGACCTTGGCGATGGGAAAGCCGGTCGCTTTCGAGGCCAGCGCCGAGGAGCGCGACACCCGCGGATTCATCTCGATGACGACCAGGCGGCCGTCGGCCGGATTGACGGCGAACTGCACGTTGGAGCCGCCGGTCTCCACCCCGATCTCGCGCAGCACCGCGATCGAGGCGTCGCGCATGATCTGATATTCCTTGTCGGTGAGCGTCAGCGCCGGCGCCACCGTGATCGAATCGCCGGTATGCACGCCCATCGGGTCGACGTTCTCGATCGAGCAGACGATGATGCAATTGTCGTTCTTGTCGCGCACCACCTCCATCTCGAACTCTTTCCAGCCGAGCACCGATTCCTCGATCAGCACCTCGGAGGTCGGGGAGGCGTCGATGCCGCGCTCGACGATGTCGATGAACTCGGCCTTGTTATAGGCAATACCGCCGCCGGTGCCGCCGAGCGTGAACGAGGGCCGGATGATGGCCGGCAGCCCGATATCGTCGAGCGCTTCGAGCGCGCCAATCAGCGTCTTCACCTGGTGCGAGCGCGGGGTGGCGAGCCCGATCTTCTCCATCGCCTCGCGGAACAGCTTGCGGTCCTCGGCCTTGTCGATGGCGTCGGCGGTGGCGCCGATCATCGTGACGCCGAACCGGTCCAGCACCCCCATGCGGCGGAGCGACAAGGCGGTGTTGAGCGCGGTCTGGCCGCCCATGGTCGGCAACAGCGCGTCGGGGCGTTCCTTCTCGATGATCTTGGCGACGATCTCCGGCGTGATCGGCTCGATATAGGTCGCGTCCGCCAGATCCGGGTCGGTCATGATGGTCGCCGGATTGGAATTGACCAGGATGACGCGGTAGCCCTCGGCCTTGAGCGCCTTGCAGGCCTGGGTGCCGGAGTAATCGAATTCGCAGGCCTGGCCGATGACGATCGGCCCCGCGCCGATGATCAGGATCGAGGAGATGTCGGTCCGTTTGGGCATTGCTTCCGCACGTTAGGCACAAAAAAAGGCGCGCCGCTCGCGCGTCCCGCGCTTTCGGGCCAAGCGGGTACGGTCAGCGACTCGGAACGCGCGTGCTTCATATAGGCGCGCTTCGGAGCGAAATCCGTGTCCACTTTTGCTGAACGCGCGCCGTTCCGGCGCTGCGGGCTTAAGCCCAACGCGGGTTGCTCTTTAGACGAGAAACGGCGGGCGGGGAAGGGGTTCCGGCCCGGCTTCGGGAGCTGGTCTTACCTCCGCTTGAGCTTGCCGACGTCATCGGCGTAGCGACGCGACGAGCCGATCAGTTGCGAGCGGCCATGGCGCCGAGGTCGGCAAGCCCGAATCTGTAGTTCACGCCGAGTTTGAGGAGGTCGATCGTCTGCTTGACGCTGATGGTCTGGGTGTTGATCACCGCCACTGTCGGGAACGCAACGGTCACGGCGGGAAGGCCGATATGATCGTATTCGGCGAAGACCGTCCAATGGTTGGTGAGCGCGTACTCGATGCCGCCGCCGACCGTCCATCCCCACGTATCCAGTGTCGTGTCGCCGCTGCCGAGCGCCAGCGCTAACGTGTTGCCGAACAGATTGAAGTTGGTCGCGCTCCAGGCGGCGCCCCCTTTGACGTAGGCGAGCGAGCGATCCCACGCATAACCAGCGCGGCCGGTGATGGTGCCGAGCGCGTTGACGTTGTGCTGGCAATCAATCCCGCCAAGGCCGGAGAAGCAGGTGTTCTCGCCGTGCATATTGGCAGCGCTGGCGTCGGCCGCGACGCCGAGAAGCCACGGACCGAGCTGCAAATCCGCGCCGATCTCGCCGCCGCCGAGCGCGCCGGTGGCGTGGGTGTGGTCGCCGAATCCGGCGACATTGACGGAGCCGAACGCGCCGGCCGTCGAGCCGAACGGATCGGACCATTGGGCGTCGCTCCAGCCGCCGCCGAAATGTCCGCCGGCGTAGAATCCGGTCCAGTTCATCGGCCGTGACGGCGCGGCCGGCGCTTTGGTGAGGATGGCGGAGCCGTTCGCGGACGGCGCCGGCTCGCCCCAATGGTAGCTCGACTGCGCGAACACCCCGTATCGCTCGGCGGTAAAGCGTGCCGTCTCGGTGAAGGACGCTGGCGGCGCGAGGAAATCGAATCCCAAAGTGCCGTCGTTCATATTCCAAGCCCAATAACGTCCGCCGACGCCGACGCTCCAGGCCGGCGTGATGAAATAGTCGAACACCGCTTCGAGCATGACGCCGTTGCCGCTGTTCGAAGCTTCCGGGCCCAGCAATTGACGCAAGAGATGATTGTCCAAGCCGCTGAAACTGACCAAGGGAACGTAGGCGGCGTCGGCGGTCAGCCGCAGGCGGTTAGTCAACATGACCTCGCTTGACAGTCCGATCCGCAGCGAATTGAAAGAGTCGTTCTCGGTGAGGCTGAGCAGCGTCGAAGGCAGCGCGGGCGAGCAGGTCAGGTCGCCGGCAAGCTGCGTGCAGCCATAGCTGTTGATGGCCTGCGCATAATAATTGTAGCCGACGAACGGCCCGACCTTGGCGCCTGGCGCTTGCCAAACGTTGTACCCGACATCGATGGTGGCATAGCCGATGTGTCCCGACGCGCCCAACTGCGCGTTCGAGTAGGCGACGGCAGCCGGAAAATCCTCGTCATTCAGCCTGCCGCTGGTGATCCCGCCGGCGCCCAAATTTCCCTTGACGAAAAACCCGCTGCTGTGATCGGCGCGGGCAAAGACCTCGCCGGCAACGGCATCAAGTCCGCTGTAAATGAACCGCGATGCAAGCGTGGGGGGCGGCACGTCGATCAACGGCTGTGGTCCGCCGGCGGCTCCATTGCTGAGCCAGAGGCGCGCTCCGGCTTCCAGTTCCCAGCCGGTAAGAAGCGGCGGCCGCACTTCGCGAACCGGGCTCTTGAGCGGCATGATCACGCCGCGCGGCGGCGCGTCGGCACCGCCAAACCGGTAGTTCAACCCGGCGCGGACGATGTCCGCCGTCAAATCGCTGGAGTAGGAAAACACCTGGCCGGGAAAGATCGCCGTGACATTGTTGGCCGTTGCCGTGCCTGCGGTGTTGGCAAAGGCAACATGCAGATACTCGGCCTTCAGACTGAGCCGATCGGTCAGCGGCGCTTCGATGCCGGCGCCGACGGCATAGCCCGCCGCCGTCTTGTCGAGACGGCCTGATGTCAGGGCGCCGTTGGTGTCGACGAACGAGAAGTTGGATTGGAGTTGGGTGAGCGCGAGACCCCCGGTGGCGTAAAGGAGCCAGTGATTCGGCGCCACGTAGCCGATCCGCGGCCGCGCCGTGAACAGCCAATCAGTGTCGCCATAGGAGGTGACAGTAAAGGCTATGTTTCGCGCCTGCGGATAGGGGACCGCGCCGCTGTTGGCCGCGCCGTTCAGGTGCACGGCCTGCAGATCGGCTTCCAGGCCGAGCAGCAGATTGCCGAATTGCCAATTGTAGCCGCCTTCGATGCCGGCGGCGAAACCGCTCGGCTTGATGGTTTGACTGCCGCTCGCGGTGACGGCGGCGGCCTGGGCCGCGTTCATGTAGCCGTCGCCGACCGTCGAGGTCCGCGGATCGTATTGTCCCCAGGCACCGCCGGCAGTGACGCCGGCATAGAAACCGGTCCAGTTATATGTGCCGGCAGCGGGCTTGCCGGCATCGCCGGCATGCGCCGACCCGGCGCTGATCGATACGACGATAGCGGCGCTTGCCAACAGACGCTTTTTCACGTTCCGCCCCCAAGAATCTTCCGCCCGAAGAATCTTCCGCCCCAACGAACCACAACCGCACGAGCAGCGCTTGCGCACGCGCCGCTGTCCGGCCCGGCAGCCAAGTCTACCTTATCCTTAATCGGTATGCACGCCGATCAATTGTCTGTGGATTGCCCGGCTCGCGGTCGGACACTTCTGACGAGATCCCTCTATTTCAAGAGCCGCTGCGGTATTACCCCGAAGGAATCTCGATTAGGACGCGGGCAACTGGCGCGCGGCAAATCGAAATCGCCTGCCTAACTTGAACTCGGCCATTGATTGAAGACAGAAATTGATTTGTGCCATCGGCGGTTTTGAGAGATTCCGGCTTCGGCCAGCCCGATGGGCCGGGCCGACCTTATCCGGCAAGGGTATCCGGGTCGGCCAGCTTCTCCCGTAGCAGCTGCATGAACCGGCCGCCGACTGCTCCATCGATAACACGATGGTCGTAAGCGAGCGCCAGCGGAAGCATCAGTCGAGGCACAAAAATGCCGTCTACATCGACCATCTTGCGCGCGGCGCGGCCGACGCCGAGCACCGCGACTTCCGGCGCATTGATCGTTGGTGTGAAGCCGGAACCACCGAGCTGACCAAGATTAGTGATCGAGAAGCAGCCACCCTCGGTCTCGCTGAACGCCAGCTTGCCGGTTCGCGCCTTATCGGCCAGTTCGCCAATTGCAGCGGCGATCTCCAGCAAACTTTTTCGATCCGCATTTTTGATTACCGGCGCCATCAGTCCGTTGGGCGTGGCAGTAGCAAATCCGATGTTGAAATACGACTTGAGGATGATGTTCTCGCCGGTCGCGTCCAGAGAGGAATTAAAGTCGGGAAACTGTTTCAACCCGAGCAGACAGGCCTTAACGACGAAAGCAAGCAGCGTGAGATGGATTCTTGAGGCTTCGGCTTGCGGTTTCAACGACGTGCGCAACGTCTCCAGGTCGGTGATGTCCGCTTCATCAAATTGCGTCACCATCGGTACGTTGACCCAGCTGGCGTAAAGGCGTCGAGCAATGACGCGCCTGATCTTATTGAGGGGCCGGACTTCAACCGGGCCGAACAGGGAATAGTCGTAAGCCTCGACCACCGGCAGCGCGGTGCGATTTTCAGCAGCCATAGCCGGCCTCCTTCAGGCGTTGAACACCGTATCGCCGCTTTTGCCGCCGAGCCCGGGATGGCCGTCAAAACGTACGACGCCGACGGCGGCTTTGGCGCCCGCGACTGCGGCAATTCGTGCCGCTCCAGCGGTACCGAATCCGCCGCACAGTTCGATTGCGGCAATGCCTTGGTCGATCAAGCTTCGTGCTGCGCGTTCGGCTTCCGCGTAGTTGGGGACACCGATAACGGTGAGATCGACACCCGGCGTGTGCACTACGCTGTGGTGCTTGGCTGAATCGGCGCCCGGCGCCAGAAAGATAAAAGCCGCCTGCAACGCCATTTTGCTCCCCTATGGGCTGATGATCAGACCGCCAGCTCCGGCCGATAGGCCGCAATGAACTTGTCGATCTCGGCGTCCGTAGTCGAGGCCGCCGCAATGACTCCGATCAGCGCACCGACCGGCAGGGTGTCGCCCGCCACGGCAACCTGCCGCCGCAGCACGCCGGAGGCGGGCGCTTCGTAGACCGCCGTCGTCTTCTCGCTTTCGATATCGGCGATCGGCTCGCCTGCTTCGACCGCGTCGCCCGGCTGCAAGTGCCAGGCGGCGACGGTGCCTTCTTTCATCGTCAGCCCAAGCTTTGGAACTGTGAGGGCATGAATATCCCCGGCCATCAATGATAACTCACCGCTTCGCTCACCGCGGCTTGAATCTTGGCCGGGCTTGGGATGTAAAGATCCTCGAGCTCGCCGGCGAACGGAACCGGCGTGTGCGGTGGTGTGACCATTTTGATCGGCGCCTTGAGCGCCCTGAAGGCATCCCGCGCCACCAGCGCTGAGACGTCGGTCGCCATGTTGCAGCGCGGACTGGCTTCATCGACTACCACCAGACGCCCCGTCTTCGTTACGCTGTCGAGGATCGCCGCCGTGTCGAGCGGCGAGGTGGTGCGCGGATCGATTACCGTGCATTTGACGCCCTGTTTCTCCAGCTCTGCCGCGGCCTGCATCGAGAATTTCACCATGCGGCCGAAGGCCACGATGGTGGCGTCGCCGCCTTCGCGCACGGTGCGCGCCTTGCCGAACGGAATCGCGTAGGGCTCATCCGGCACCTCTTCGGTGTCGTCATACATCGCCTTGTGTTCCAGGAAGATGACCGGATCGTCGTCGCGGATCGCGGCGATCATCAGTCCCTTGGCTTCGGCGGGAGAGGAAGGGATGACGACCTTCAGCCCCGGAATGTGGGTAAAGATCGGATAGAGGCACTGGCTGTGCTGGGCGGCGGCACGCAGGCCGGCGCCGCACAATGTGCGGATGACGACCGGCGTGGTCGCCTTGCCGCCGAACATGTAGCGGAATTTGGCCATCTGGTTGATGATCTGGTCGCCGCAGACGCCGAAGAAATCAACGAACATGAGCTGGGCGACCGGCCGCAAGCCGTTGATCGCCGCGCCGGCCGCCGCACCGATGAACGCGCTTTCGCTGATCGGGGTATCGTAAATGCGGGCGCGGCCGAACTCTCCGAGCAGTCCCTTGGAGGCGCCGAGCACGTCGCCCCAAGCGTCCTGCTCGCCCTTGGCGCCCATGCCACCCGCAATATCCTCGCCGAGCAGAATCACGCTCGGATCGCGCTCCATCTCCTGGCGCATGGCTTCATTCAGCGCCTGACGGAATGACTTCTTGCTCATCGCGGCCTCCTCAGTAGCTCTTGTAGACGTCGGATGTGAGGTCGGCCGCTGGCGGGGGCGGCGCGACCTTGGCTTTGGCAACGACCGTGTCGATCAGCTTGGCAATGTCGCTGTCGATGGCGTCGAGCTGGCCCTTCTCAAGCAGGCCGGCGCTCGTGACCCTGGCGCGGAAGAAGCTGAGGCAGTCGAGATATTTGCGTTCCTCATTCACCTCGCCCGGCGGCCGATAGGTCATCGCATCACCTTCGAAATGGCCGTAATAGCGGGTGAACTCGACGTGCAGGAACTGGGGGCCTTGGCCTTTGCGGATCAGGTCGATGGCTTCCTTGGCCGCGCGGTACACGGCAAAGAAATCGTGTCCATCGACGCGCTCGCCGGGAATGCCGAAGCCATCGGCGCGGCGTACTGGATTGTGGCCGCCGATCGACCACGCGCTTGCGGTCGTTTCGGCGTAGCCATTGTCCTCGAGCACGAAGAGCACGGGAAGCTGATAGACCGAGGCAAAGTTCATCGACTCGAGCGTCGTGCCCTGGTTGAAACCGCCGTCGCCGAAGAAGGCGACGACGACGCCGCCGGTCTTGCGCTGCTTGGCCGCGAGTGCGGCGCCGCAGGCGAGCGGAGGCCCGCCGCCGACAATGCCGTTGGCCCCGAGCATGCCCTTGTCGACATCGGCGATGTGCATCGATCCGCCTTTGCCTTTGCACAAGCCGCCCTGCCGGCCATAGATTTCCTTCATCATGCCTTCGACGTCGCAGCCCTTGCCGATGCAATGGCCATGGCCGCGGTGCGTGCTGGTGATGTAGTCGACACCGTTAAGCTGCATGCAGACACCGACAGCGGATGTTTCCTCGCCGGCGTAAAGATGCACGAACCCGGGAATCTGCCCGGTGGCGAATTCCTTATGCACCCGCTCCTCGAATTCGCGGATGGTGCGCATCTTGGTGTAGGCTTTGGTAAGGTCTTCGCGACTCAGCTGCATGGTTTCCTCCGCCAAGAAGACGTGTTGAGGCCGTCAGGAGGCCGCGAGTTCGTATGCATTGCCGAAATACGCAGCTCCAAGTGTCGCCCACACCAATACTACCGCCGCGCCGCGGTGTTTTGATCTAGAGCAAATAGATAGCGCAAAAGATATTGAGCGCCCGCGACCGGAACCAAATGCTTGGGCTTTTGACGAGTTTCGCGCCGGCGCCGATGATATCCGCTTGAGCAGCAAGCGGACCGGAAACGATGTCCGCCTTCTTTGCTGCTGCTGAAAGCATGCTGGACGTTGCCAGGCATGCACCGCCTGCGATCACGGCTTGGCTTGCGCCTCGTCCGGCTTCACCGCGGGCTTTTCGTTGAGCGCCTCCAACGCATGATAGGCGTTGGCTAGTCCGGCGCCAAAATCCGCATGCCCGCCGGTGGCACCTAAAGGCTTCGCCGTCGTCATGAGGACGGTTCGGATGTCGGCCGGCGTCAGCGACGGTTTGTCTTCGAGCAGAAGCGCCGCAATCCCGCTGACATGGGCGGCGGCAACCGACGTGCCGGTGGTGAGCTGATAGGACTTGCCGGGCGCAAGCGCGAGGATCGCCACGCCCGGAGCGGCGATGGCGATGTATTGGCCGCGGTTGGCCATGCTGAACAGATCGTCGTTAAAGTCGGTGGCGGTGACGGCGATGACGGCGGGATCGGCCGCCGGATAGAGCGGCGCTGATTGGGGGCCGGCATTTCCTGCCGCGGCGATCAGCACCATGCCTTTGGCGTATGCCGCAGCCAGCATCCGGTGCAAGATCGGATCGGCGGGGCCGGCAAAGCTCATGTTGACCACACGCGCGCCATTGTCCGCCGCCCATTGCAGGCTCCGGTAGATGGCGAAGGATACGCCTTTCGCGGCGCCGGCGCTGCTGTCGAACGCCCGCGCCGCCAGCAGCCGCGGACCGACGTCGATGCCGGAAAGCTTGCCGTGGGCGGCGATGGCGCCGGCCATCGCGGTCCCGTGCGAGTGCGGCTTTTCCGGAGCGCCGAGCGCATCGAAGCTCTGCGCAATCGTTCCTTTCAGATCCGGATGGTCCGCATCGATTTCGGAATCGATCAGCGCAATCGGCACGCCCTTGCCCGTCGCCAATCGGTGCGCCTGCGCGATGTGCAGCTTGCGCAGCGCGTACTGCGCCGCGTCGGCGCTGGTCTCGGATGACGCCGCAGCGGCGTCTTCCTGGACCGTGAAGAAGATGTGATTCGGCTGGACGCTGGCCACCAAGCGGTCGATCTCGATCGCGCCCACCATGTTCGGCACCGTACGGCGGCCGAGGATGCGCCAGCGGTAGAACGTGCTGCCGATCAGCGGGAAGCCTTGCGATTGCAGAAGACTGAGATTGTATCGGCGCGCGAACCGATTGATCGATTGCGGCGTGGCGGCGCGGTCAAATTCGGTGATGACTTCGTTGGCAACGAACTGTCCTTGGCCGCGCGGCGGCGCGCCGCCGCCGCCGCCACCGCCGCCAGCGCCGCCGCCACCGCGTTGGGTCGCCGCGCCGCCGCCACCACCTGGCGGCAGCAAGACCGGAATACCGCTGCCGCGGCCCGGCGCGATCGACACCGTCGTTGCGGTGCCGGGCGTGCCGCTGCCATCGCCGCCATTGCCGCCCGTATGCGATCCCGATCCGCTGCTGCTTCGGCCGGTCGACACCGTCGTTGTGGTGCCGGACGTGCCGCCGCCGGAGGTCGTGGCCGATCCGGATCCGCTGGTGTTTCGGCCGGTCGATACCGTTGTTGCCGTGCCGGACGTGCCGCCGCCGGAGGTCGTGGCCGATCCGGATCCGCTGGTGTTTCGGCCGGTCGACACCGTTGTTGTTGTGTTGTGGCCGGTGCCGCCGGTCGTGTGGTGGCGGGCGGTTCGGGAGCCGGTGTGGGAGGTGTTGTGAGAGGTGTGATGAGCGGACCTTCCTGAACCGCGAGTCAAACCGCCCGAGTGATGCAATCCCCCCATCCCGCGCGCCGCGGCCGGGCTCAGGTCGTCCGCTCCGGTCACGAGCAAACCGCAGAGCGCGAGCCCCAAGATCGACGGTAACGTCACGTTGCTGGTGCGCATGGCAGGACTCCGATATGGCCGCGCTGGCCGAAACGGCGGCGTCACTCGCTGACGGCGATGAAGGCGACGACTTTATCCGTCTGCAACGTCCTGACGATGCGATCGACATCGTCGCTCGGCAGCTTCACGGCCGCGACGCGCACGCGGTAAAGTCCGCCTGCGGACGGACCGCCGACAATGCTCAGCTTGTTGGTCTCCAAAAAGTGGTCGATCGCGGCCGCATTCGCCTGGGGCTGGAAGCGGATCAGCACATAGGCGCCCGGGCCGCCGACATTTGCCGGCGCCGACGCGGTCTCGTACCCGCTCGGGCTTTTTTCCCCGAGCAGCACGCCGGCGATCAGGCCGGCCTGGAGAACGATGGCGAGCGCCGCCGCGGTCGCCGACCAGGCCAGCGTGCGCGGCGACAGCGCCGCAAAGAATTCGCCGATGCGCGCCATAAGCACGGCCGACAGCCGCGGCCTGCGCGCCGGCTCGGCGTCGATCTTGGCGAACAGCGCCGCCATGGCGCGCGGCGACGGCGCGCCCAGCGTCTCGTTGAGGTGGATCGTCTGCGCCAGTTCCTCGCGTACCATTTCATAGCGCCGGGCGAGTTCGGGATCGGCGGCAAGCGCGGACTCGACTCGCTGCATGTCGCGATGATCGAGCGTGCCGGCGGCATGCCAGGGCAACAGCTCCTCGATGTCATCGCGCTGGCGTTCGTTCACCGTGTTCATGGCCATCCTCGATCGATTCCCCGCTCCTTGAGGAGCTCCGACAACTTCTTGCGCGCATAAAACATGCGGGTCTTCACCGTCGCCTCCGGGATGCCGACGATCGCCGCGACCTCCTCGACCGACTTCTCGTGGTAATAGACGAGGTCGACGATCTCGCGGTGCTCGGTCGACAGCTTGGTCAGGCATTGCCGCAAGGCCGCACCCTTGTCCTTTTTCGCCAGCGCGACTTCGGGATCGTCGGCGTGATCCTCGATCGCCTCGGCCATTTCTTCGTCCAGTTCCGCTTCCGGCCGGCGGCGCAGCGCCGACAGCGCCTTGAAGCGGGCAATGCTCAACAACCAGGTCGAAACCGCCGAGCGTCCCGCGAAGCTTCCGGCTTGCCGCCAGACGTCGAGGAACACGTCGCTGATCACGTCCTCCGCAGTTGCGTCGTTGCGCACCATCCGCAGCACGAACCGATAGACGGCGACGTGGTGGCGCGCGAACAGCACCTGCATGGCGAGCCGGTCGCCGTTGGCGATCCTTCCGATCAGAACCTCGTCCGAAGTCGTCTGCATCGGCACGGCTATCGGCTCGTGACGTTTAGTCGTTCGAGGCGGCGCGCAGGTTCAATCGAAAGCGACGAAAATTTGCGCGGCTTGTTCTCCAGGCGGCCGCCGCCACTTTCCCCTTTCGGGCGTGACGGGGCAAGCCGGTAGCAAGCCGATACCACCGCTTCTCCTTAACGGCGATGTGCCGGTTGACCATGGCCCGGTTGCAGCCTGGGGCGGCGCGCGGCGCGGGCCGAAACCCCGGGGCATCAAGCCGCAACATTCGAACCAATCGGTGTGAACCTTTTTCCGGCTGCTCCGACCAATGGGCATTGGAACTGCAGATCGACCACAACCCAAGCCTCGGAGAACGACCATGTCACGCAAGCTCACCCTTACCCTTGCTCTCGCTACCGCAGCCACGATCGCCGCCGTCAGCTTTGGCACCAGCTCTGCCGAAGCCCGGGTCGGCGGCGGCGGCGGCGGCGGCTCAGGCCACGCCGCCTTCAGCGGCGGCCGCGGCGCCAGCCACAGCGGCCGCACCGGCGGCACCGTCGTCAAACTCAACAATCCCGGTCGCCCTGGCAACCATACTGGCGGCTTCCCGCGCCGCCCAGGCGGCCATCACTGGGTCTTCCATCCGCACGGCCATGGGCACTGGGTTTTCCGTGGTGGCCGTTGGATCGTGCTGGACGAGCCGATCGTTACGGAGCCGGTTGCGTCGCCGGCGGTCCCGATCAATCCCTGCACCTGCCTGACCAAGACCTATACGCCGGACGGTCTCGTGGTGTTCGCCGACATCTGCACCAAGGAGTCGGCCAGCGCGCCGGTCGGCGGCAGCTCCCCGGCAGCGGCCCCGACGCCCCCGGCCGGCGAGAAGTCCGGCGACGCGAGCCAAGAGCCGAGCTCGCAGAACTACGCCGGTCTCACCTACGAGCAGTATCTCGCGGCCAACGAGCGGAGCCAAAACAACTGACCATATCGGCAACCACCTCGTATCAAACGATAGCCGCCTGCGAGACGATCGCAGGCGGCTGTCT
>Ga0335085_10003749_pt1 | contig 25858 bp, 22 predicted proteins | sample Lox_Sample_45_FD_206712 | JGI IMG/M metagenome (GOLD analysis project Ga0335085, IMG submission 206712) | Soil microbial communities from Loxahatchee National Wildlife Refuge, Florida, United States - Lox_Sample_4.5 | ecosystem: Environmental > Terrestrial > Soil > Wetlands | place: USA...
AGGTGGTGTTCGGGATGGCACACCGCGGCCGGCTGAACGTGCTCGCGCACGTTCTCGGCCGCCCGTACGAGTCGATCCTGCGCGAGTTCGAAGGCGAGCGGACACTGGAGGCCGTCGTCGCCGACCCAGAGGGCGGCACCGGCGACGTCAAGTACCACCTCGGCGCTGAGGGGCTAGCCCAGACACCGTCCGGGGAGATCACTCTCACCCTTGCCTCCAACCCGAGCCACCTCGAGGCGGTCGACCCGGTGGTCGAAGGCCGCACGCGGGCGGAGCAGACCGACCGCTCGTCGCGCGCCGGCTACCACGACTCGGCCGTCGCGATGCCGATCCTGATCCACGGCGACGCCTCGTTCCCGGCACAGGGCATCGTCGCCGAGACGCTGAATCTGGCCGACCTCACCGGCTACTCGACAGGCGGCACGCTGCACCTGATCGCGAACAACCAGATCGGCTTCACGACCGACCCGGTGGACGGGCGCTCGACGCGCTACTCGAGCGACCTCGCCAAGGGCTTCGACATTCCGATCGTTCACGTCAACGCGGACGATGCCGAGGCGGCACTCGCTGCCGTCCGCCTGGCGATGGCGTTCCGTCGCCGGTTCTCGACCGACATCGTCATCGACCTCGTCGGCTACCGCCGCTACGGGCACAACGAGCAGGACGAGGCCGCCTACACGCAACCCCTGATGGCGGCGCGGATCGACCGCCAGGCGAGCGTGCGCGCGCAGTACGCCGAGTCGCTCATCGACGAAGGCGTCGTCACGAAGGAAGGAGCCGACGGCTTCGTCGAGCACGTCGAGGCCGGGCTTAAGGAGGCCCACGAACGGCTCAAGGCGACGTTCGGCGAGGCGATGCCCGCGGTCGCGTACGAGGGCCGCATCCCCGCCTCGCCCGACGGCGAGATCGTGACGGCGGTCGCGGAGAACCGGCTGCGCGCGCTCAACGAGGAGATGCTCGCCGCCCCGGATGGCTTCACCGTCCATCCGAAGCTCGCGAGGCAGCTCGAGCGGCGGCGGACCGCGCTCGACGACGCCGGGATCGACTGGGGCCAGGCCGAGGGGCTCGCGTTCGCCAGCCTGCTCGTCGAGGGCATCCCGGTGCGCCTGACCGGGCAGGACACCGAGCGCGGCACGTTCTCGCACCGCCACCTCGTCCTGCACGACGCGGAGAACGGGGAGTTCTACACGCCGGTCCAGAACCTCCGCGAGGCGACCGCCTCCTTCGAGGTGCACAACTCGCCGCTCTCCGAGGCGGCGTGCGTCGCCTTCGAGTACGGCTACTCGGTCGCGGCGCCCGAGACGCTCGTCTGCTGGGAGGCCCAGTTCGGCGACTTCGTCAACGGGGCGCAGATCGCGATCGACCAGTTCATCGTGTCGGGCCTCTCGAAGTGGGGCCAGACCTCGCGCCTGACCCTCCTTCTGCCGCACGGGTACGAGGGCAACGGCCCGGAGCACTCGAGCGCGCGGCTCGAGCGGTTCCTGCAGCTCGCCGCCCAGGAGAACATCCGCCTCGCCAACTGCACGACCGCCGCGCAGTACTTCCACCTGCTCCGCCGCCAGGCGCTCGAGGCGAGCGCTCGCCCGCTGATCGTGATGACGCCGAAGGGGCTGCTGCGGCTGAAGGACGCGTCGTCGGCCCTGGCCGACCTGGCCGAGCGCTCCTTCCAGCCGGTGCTGCCCGATCCCGAGGCGTCACCCGAGCGCGTGCGGCGGCTGATCCTCTGCTCGGGGAAGATCTACTTCGACCTCGTCGGGCACGAGCTGCGCCCCGAGGCCGACTCGGTCGCGATCGGGCGGATCGAGCAGCTCTACCCGTTCCCGGTCGCCGCGGCCGCGGAGCTCACGCGCTCGTACCCCGGGCTCGACGAGGTCGTGTGGGCGCAGGAGGAGCCGCAGAACATGGGCGCGTGGCGGGCGATCCGGCACCGGCTCGAGGAGGCGCTCCCGACCGGCGCCAGCCTCGGCTTCGTCGGACGGCCGTGGCGGGCGAGCCCGAGTGAGGGCTACCCCACTGCGCACGTGCGCGAGCAGGACCGGATCCTGCGCGAGGCGCTGACGGTCTGAGCTAGCTCGGCCGGCGCTTCGCCCGCACCTGGGCCGCGACCTTCGAGCCGATCTGCGCGGCCTGCTTCAGCAGGGCGTTGCGTTGCTGCGGGGGAATGCGCCACCAGAGCTCCCAGGCGGTGAGAGCAATGCCGATCGCACCCGGGCGGCGGAAACGACGGTAGATCGCCACGAGGGGAGCCTAACGTCTCGGGCGCTTGCCGCCGCCGGAGTCGTGACCGCCGTGATCACGGTCACCGCCACGGTCGTGCCCGCCGCTCCAGCCGTTGTGGCTGCCACTGCCCTGGCTACCGCCCTGCTGGCCCTGGCTACCGCCCTGCTGGCCCTGGCTACCGCCCTGCTGGCCCTGGCTACCGCCCTGCTGGCCCTGGCCCTGGCTGCTGTGCTGCTGCCCGCCACGCTGGCCGTGGCTGTTGCTGCCCTGGCCGTGTTCGCTCCCGCCGCCGTGCTGCTTGCTCCCGCACCGGTTCCGGTCACGGTGCTGGTGCTCGTGCGGCTTCTTCCCGCCACCGTCCTGGTAGGGCGGGGGCTGGGGTGGGTGCGGGAACCCGGTTGGCGGTGGAGGCGGTGGAGGCGGTGGAGGCGGCGGAGGAGGCGGAGGCGGCGGAGGCGGAGGCGGCGGAGGCGGAGGCGGCGGAGGCGGAGGCGGCGGAGGCGGAGGCGGCGGCGGAGGCGGAGGTGGCGGTGGCGGTGGCGGAGGTGGAGGGGTCGCGGGACTCGTCACGCCGCTCGTCGGGCTCACGGTCTTCAGGCCGGGGAGGAACGACTCGGCGTGGCCGAGGAAGGTGGCGACGGGCCCCGCAGGAGCGACGCCGAGCAGTGGCGACAGGCGGGCCTTCGCCCCGCGCGCGGCCTTGGAGGCAAGCGGTGGCAGGGCAGCGGCGTGGACGACCGTGCGCTTGCCGGCCGCCGGGAGAGAAAGCGCGGCTGGAGGCGCACCCGTCTCGTTGCTGACCACTACCCCGGGCAGGACGACGGCAGCGGCTAGTGCCGATCCGACCAAGAGCGTGATCGCAAGAACGGCAAGAATTCGACTCAAAAACGTCCCTCCCAAGGCCGATTCACTCTAGCGTGGGTATCGGTCACTCCTCCGTACAACCTAAATTGTGGGCAATGAGCTTCCGGGTCAAGCTCGTCGCGTATTTCTTGCTCGTCTCGCTGCTGCCGCTGAGCGCCGCCGGATGGGGCCTCCACGTGATCGCCGGCCGGAGCGAAACCAGGCGTGTGGACGTGCGCCTCGAGTCTTTTATGCGTGCGGTCGTCGCCACTTATCGGGACGAGTACTTGGCCGCCGGCAGCCGCGCCTCTGCGCTCGCCGCGAGCCCCAGCTTCCACCGCGCGCTCGCAGCTCGCGACGTTCCTGCGCTCAAGCGCCTCCTGGCCGGATCGCCGCCGCTGAGGCTCGAGTCTCCGAAAGTGACGCTCGGCCCGGTGCGCATGATCGGCAAGCCAGCCGAGGTCGCCGTGGTCAGCAGCAAGGGCGTCATCGCGACACTGAGGGCGGGCGTTCCGCTCGACCGGCGATCGATTGCGAGCCTTCGCGCCCGCTCGGGGCTCGGCGACGATGACTCGCTCGTCGTCATCGAGAACGGCCGCCTCGTGGCGGGCCGTTCTGCGGTCCGTGGGAAGCCGGTCACGATTCCTTCGAACGCAGCGACGCTGCGCATCGGCGACCTGCGCTACCGCGCGTTGGCGGCGAGCCCTGAGCCGCCCTCGCAGAAGACGGCCCTCGCTCTGCTGACGCCGCAGTCCGCGATCGACCAAGCGGTCGCGACGGCCGACCGCCGACTGCTCATCGGACTGCTCGGGTCACTCGCCCTGATCGCCTTCGTCGCCTACGTCGTCGGCGGCTCGATCGTCGGCTCGCTCGCGCGGCTCGCCGAAGCCGCGAACGCGATCGCCCGGGGCCGGCTCGACCAGCGCGTCGAGGTCCACGGCGGCGACGAGTTCGCGCGTCTGGGGATGGCGTTCAACGAGATGGCCGACCAGCTCGAGGCCCGCGCGGAGGAGCTCGGCGCGGAGCGAGCCCGGGTGCGCGACACGACCGTCCGCTTCGGTGAGGCGCTCGCCGCCACCCACGACGTCGACCAGCTCCTGCGGGTGATCGTCGAGACTGCGGTCGAGGCGACCGGCGCCACGGGCGGGCTCATCGTCGGCCTCGGCGGAGAGGTCGTCCAGGTCGGCACTCTCTCCGGCCGGGGGGAGCGCTTCGAGCTGCCGCTGACGGCGGGGCGCCAGAGCTTCGGCACCCTGACGCTCGCGGGCCGTGACTTCACGGTCGACCAGCGGCGAACGGCAGGGACACTCGTCGCCCACGCGGCGATCGCGCTCGACAACGCGCGCCTGCATCGGATCGTCACCCGCCAGGCGCTCGTCGACATGCTCACCGGCCTCGCCAACCGACGCCATTGTGAGGAGGTGCTCGCGAGCGAGCTGAGGCGGGCCGAGCGCTTCGGAGGCTCCGTCTCGTTCGCCCTGGCCGACCTCGACAGCTTCAAGTCCGTCAACGACCGCTATGGACATCCGGTCGGCGACAGCGTGCTGATCGAGTTCGCCGAGACACTGCGCGAGTGCGTGCGCGAGATCGACGTCGCCGCGCGCTGGGGCGGCGAGGAGTTCGCGATCGTCCTCCCCGGGACCGATCTCGAGGGCGCGGCCCATCTTGCGGAGCGCGCGCGCTCCGCGTTCGAGTCCCGCACGATCCTGGCGCCCGACGGCAGCCGCATCTACGTGACCGTCAGCCTGGGCGTGGCAGCGTTTCCCGAGGCGTCCGACTCCGAGAACCTCGTCGCGGCAGCCGACGGCGCGCTGTACGAGGCCAAGCGGTCGGGCAAGAACCGCGTCGTCACGGCGCGGCCCCACGCGCACCAGGGCTGATCTCCCTCCGGCGCAAGTCGCTAGAATCGGCCGCCGTTGAACGAGAGGGAGGATGCACCCGGTGGAAACGCCGTCGTTGTTTACCCAAGTGATCCAGGACCATCTCGAGCTGAAGGAGCGCAACTCCCGGCTCGAGGACGAGAAGCCGCTCGAGAAGTACAAGAGCGAGGACCCGTTCGAGAACCATCCGCTGTTCAAGACCGAGGAGCAGGCGCGGCTCGAGGAGACGATGGACGGCGAGGAGCCGGCGATCGTCGAGGACGAGGTCCAGATGCCCGACACGTGGCCGACCGAGGAGAACGTGGCGCAGGAAGAGGGGCTCTGGACGAAGTCGCGCGATTTCGACTGGGGCGACTGACGTGGGGCTGATCCGTCGGATCCGCCTCGTCGCTCTCGGCGCAGCGCTGGCCTACTTCCTCGACCCCGAGAACGGGAGGCAGCGCCGCAAGGCCGCGCTCGAGAAGCTCGCGGCCGCCGCCGACCGGATCGGGGAGAAGGTCTCCCGCGTGAAGCCCGAGGACGAGCTGCTCGCCTACAAGGTCAAGGCCGAGCTCTTCGGCGACGCCGAGCCGGCGAAGGACCGGATCGACGTCAGCGCTGAAAGCGGCGTGATCGTCCTCAGCGGCGAGGCCGACTCGCCCGAGATGATCGACGAGCTCGTCGCGAGGGCGCGGGAGGTCGAGGGCGTCAGCGAGGTCGAGAGCCAGCTGCACGCGCCGAGCGAGCCGGCCTCAGCCTCCGAGTAGCCGTCAACCCGACCGGCTAGAGTCGCGCTCCTGGACGGGAAGCGCGAGAGCGAGCGGTGCCTCCGCTGCGGTGCGGCGATGGAGTGGCGGCACCAGACCTGGCAGTGCCCGCGCTGCGCGTTCAAGCTCGGCTGCTGCGAGGGCGAGCCGCAGTCGTGTTCGCCCTCGGCCGCGGACAGGGGATAATCGCGGGCGCGCGTGTCTGTGCAGGAGAGAACCTCGGCGGAGCAGCCTCTCGACGACTCCATGTCCTCGGCGGCGGCGGTGCAGCTCGTCGGCCTGCGGAAGTCGTACGGCGAGGTCGTGGCCGTGGACGGCGTCGACCTCGAGATCCCGGCCGGCGAGTTCTTCACGATGCTCGGCCCGTCGGGCTCCGGCAAGACGACGACGCTGCGCCTGATCGCGGGCTTCGAGCAGCCTGACGACGGGCGGGTCGAGCTCGGCGGGGCGGACGTCACCGCCCGGCCTCCGTACGCGCGTGACGTGAACACCGTCTTCCAGGACTACGCGCTCTTCCCCCACATGACGATCGCCGAGAACGTGGCGTACGGCCTGCGCGTGAAGGGGATCGGCAAGGCCGAGCGGCGGGAGCGCGTCGACGAGATGCTCGAGCGGATGCGGCTGCCCGACCTGGGCGGGCGCAAGCCGAGCCAGCTCTCGGGCGGACAGCGACAGCGTGTCGCGCTCGCGCGGGCGCTCGTCAACCGGCCCGAGGTGCTGCTGCTGGACGAGCCGCTCGGCGCGCTCGACCTGAAGCTGCGGCAGGAGATGCAGCTGTTCCTCAAGAGCCTGCAGCAGGACCTCGGGATCACCTTCATCTACGTCACCCACGACCAGGACGAGGCGCTGACGATGAGCGACCGCCTCGCCGTCTTCGACCAGGGCCGCATCGAGCAGATCGGCTCGCCGGCCGAGGTGTACGAGCACCCGGCGAACGCGTTCGTCGCCGGCTTCGTCGGCGTCTCGAACGTGATCGAGCGCGACGGCAAGCGCTTCGCCGTCCGCCCGGAGAAGATTCGGATGACCGACGCCGGCGGGGCCTCCGCCCCCGGCCAGCACGCGGAGTCCGGGCACATTCGCGAGGTCGTCTACGCCGGCATGGTCACGCGCTACCTCGTCGCGCTGGATCGCGGCGGCGAGCTCCAGGTCGTGAGGCAGAACCTCGAGACCTCGTCGACCGAGGCGCTCGATACGAAAGGGAGGGCGGTCCTCCTGGAGTGGAGCCCCGAGCACACCCTCGAGATCGACACGGAACCGGAGGAGAAGGAAGGAGAGAGATGACCAAGCGTCACAGGCACGTCCTCGGCTGGAGCGCGATGCTGCTCCTGACCGGGTTGCTGGCAGTCGTGGCCGCAGGTTGCGGCGGGGGCGGAAGCAGCGCCTCCTCGACCGCGACGACGACCTCGGGCCAGGCCTCGATCGGCAAGGGCGAGGGCAAGCTGAACCTGATCGAGTGGCCGTACTACTCGGACCCGTCGTTCGCGAAGAAGTTCGAGCAGCAGACCGGCTGCATCATCCACCGCAAGGACGCGGGCTCGTCGAACGAGATGGTCTCGCTCATGCGCCAGGGCGGCGGGGGTGGCGGCGGGCAGTGGGATCTCGTCTCCGCATCCGGCGACGCGAGCCTCCGGCTGATCAAGGGCGGCGACGTCAAGGCGGTGAACGTCAACCTGATCCCGAACTGGAAGAACTTCATCCCGATCTTCAAGTCGCCGGCCCACAACACGGTCGACGGCGTCCACTACGGCGTCTCCCTCCAGTGGGGCCCGAACGTCCTGCTCTACAACAACCAGAAGGTCAAGCCGGGCCCGACCGACTGGAACGCCCTCTACGACGCGAAGTACAAGGGCCAGATCACGATCCCGAACAACCCGATTCAGATCGCCGACGCGGCGTTCTACCTGATGCACTCGAACGCGAGCCTCGGGATCACGGATCCGTACGAGCTGAACAAGAAGCAGTTCGACGCGACGATCAACGTGCTCAAACAGCAGAAGAAGCTCGTCAAGCTCTACTGGAACTACGACACCGACGGCCGGGCCGCGTTCGCGAACGGCGACGTCTCGCTCGGCGCGATCTGGCCGGTGGACACGCTCGCCCTCCAGGCGAAGAAGATCCCGGTGACCGAGGTCATCCCCTCGGAGGGGGCGACCGGCTGGGCCGACACCTGGATGCTCGCCAAGAAGGCGCCGCATCCGAACTGTGCCTACAAGTGGATGGCGTACGTGACCACTCCTCAGGTGCAGGCACAGCAGGCGCTCGTGTTCGGCGAGACCCCGGTCAACCCGAAGGCCTGTCCTTTCATGAACAAGATCCAGGCCGGCTCGTGCGCGAAGTACCACCTGAACGAGCCGCTGAGCTACTACAACAAGATCAAGTTCTGGAAGACGCCGATCGCCGACTGCGGCAACGGCAAGAACGACTGCATGGACTACAACGCCTGGCAGACGGCGTGGACGCAGATAACCGGGTGACCTGCAGCCGCTCCGATGTCTGAGGTCGCCGAGGCGGGCCCCTCTTCCCTGAGGGGGGCCCGCCTCCGCGTCTCCGCCGCCCTCTGGCGGCGGCCCTGGCTGAAGGTGGCGGCGCTGCTCGCGCTGCCCGTCGCCGCGTTCGCAGTCGTCTACCTCGGTGCGCTCTTCTCGCTCTTCATCTCGTCGCTCTGGCAGGTGGACTCGTTCACGGGGAAGGTCGTCCACACGTGGAGCCTCGACAACTTCAGCACCCTGATCCACGACCCCATCTACCGGAGGATCGCGCTGCGCACGATCGGGATCGCCGCGCTCGTCACGGTGACCGACGCGATCCTTGCCTTCCCGCTCGCCTACTTCATGGCCCGGTTCGCCCCGCCGCGGTGGCGTGCGTTCCTGTTCGTGCTCGTCCTGCTGCCGCTCTGGTCGAGCTACCTCGTCCGGATCTACGCCTGGCGGCTCATCCTCGCCAAGGACGGCGCGCTCAACTGGGCGCTGAACGGGATCGGTCTCCCGGACGCGAACCTCGCGTACACGAACAAGGCGATGTGGATCGTCTTCTCGTACGTGTGGCTCCCGTTCATGGTGCTGCCGGTCTACGCCGCCCTCGAGCGGATCCCGCAGAGCTACCTCGAGGCCTCGCAGGACCTCGGGGCCCGTGGCTGGCGGACGTTCCGGACGGTGATCTTGCCGCTCTCTCTGCCAGGCCTCGTCGCCGGCTCGATCTTCACGTTCTCCCTGACGCTCGGCGACTTCATCACACCGGCCCTCGTCGGCGGAACCGACTCGCAGTTCATCGGGAACGTCGTGCACAACTTCGTCGGAATCAGCGGCAACGTCCCGTTCGCCGCGGCCTTCGCAACGGTGCCCGTGATCGTGATGGCGATCTACCTGATCATTGCCAAACGGCTCGGGGCCTTCGAGGCGCTCTGATGGATACCCGGGCGGCTCGCATCGGCTTCGGGATCGCGACCGCGCTCGTGATCGCGTTCCTCTGGATCCCGATCCTGATCATCATGGCCTACGCGTTCAACGGCTCGGTCCTGCAGACGTGGCCGATCCAGAACCTGACGCTCCACTGGTTCCATGAGGCATGGATCGACGAGGAGGCCCGCGCCGCGCTCTGGCTCTCGGTCAAGGTGGGGCTGTTCGCCACGGCAGTTGCCCTCGTGCTCGGCACGGCGGCGTCCTTCGCGATCAGCCGCTTCCGGTTCTTCGGGCGCGAGGGCATCTCGTTCCTGCTGCTCCTGCCGCTAGCCCTCCCCGGGATCATCACCGGGATGGCGCTGAGCTCCTTCGACACCTGGGCGGGGATCCGCCTCTCGGTCCTGACGATCGTGATCGGGCACGCGACGTTCTGCGTGGTCGTCGTCTACAACAACGTCCTTGCCCGGCTGCGGCGAACCTCGCCCTCGATCGTCGAGGCCTCGATGGACCTCGGCGCGGACGGCTGGCAGACGTTCCGGTTCGTGATCTGGCCGGTGATCTCCACGGCGCTCGTCGCGGGCGGCCTGCTCGCGTTCGCGTTGTCGTTCGACGAGGTGATCGTGACGACGTTCACCGCGGGTGCGCAGATCACGCTTCCGATCTGGATCCTCGACAACATCGAGCGCGGCCAGCAGCTCCCGATCGTGAACGCGGTCGTCTTCGTCGTGATCCTGCTGACGGTGATCCCCGTCGTGATCGCGCAGCGCTTGACCCGGGATTCGGGCGTGCTCACCGGCCGCTAGCGCGATAGGCTGATTTCCAGACGCGAACGGGAGGTCATTCATGAGCGTGACGGTTTCCCAGCACAAGAACTTCGTCGGGGGCAGGTGGGTGGACGCTGCCGACGGGGGGACGATGGAAGTCCTGAACCCGTCGACCGGCGAGACGATCGCGGAGGTGCCGCGCGGAACGCAGGCGGATGTCGACCGCGCGGTCGAGGCCGCGAAGACCGCGCTGCCGGAGTGGCTCGAGACGACGCCGGGCGAGCGGGCGGAGGCGCTGCTCGAGATCGCCGACGCGCTCGACGAGCACGGCGACGAGCTCGCGCAGATCGAGTCCGAGAACGTGGGCAAGCCACTCTCGTACGCGAAGGACGAGATTCCGGTCTGCAGCGACAACATCCGCTTCTTCGCGGGCGCGGCGCGCCTGCTCGAGGGCAAGTCCACCGGCGAGTACATGCGCGGCTACACGTCGATGATCCGGCGCGAGCCGCTCGGGATCGTCGGCGGGATCGCGCCCTGGAACTACCCGCTGATGATGGCGGTCTGGAAGGTCGCGCCGGCGCTGGCGGCAGGCAACGTCCAGGTGCTGAAGCCCTCCGAGCAGACGCCGCTGACCACGCTGCGGTTCGCCGAGCTGATCGAGGACATCCTGCCCCCGGGCGTGCTCAACGTGATCACCGGCGACGGCGAGCCCGTCGGCGCGGGGATCGTCCGGCACCCGGACGTGCGCCTGGTCTCGCTGACCGGCGACGTCGCCACGGGCAAGGAGGTCGCGCGCGCCGCGGCCGACACGCTCAAGCGCGTCCACCTCGAGCTCGGCGGCAAGGCGCCGGTGATCGTGTTCGACGACGCCGACCCCGCGGCCGCCGCGGAGGCGGTCAAGATCGCCGGCTATTGGAACTCGGGCCAGGACTGCACGGCCGCCTCGCGCGTGGTCGCCGGGCCCAAGGTCTACGACAAGCTGATCGAGGAGCTCGTCCCGATGGTCGAGTCGCTGCACGTCGGCGACCCCGCCGAGGGCGACGAGATCGAGATGGGCCCGGTGATCTCGAAGGCCCAGCAGGATCGCGTGCTCGGCTTCCTCGACCGCGCGAAGGGCGCCACGGTGCTGACGGGCGGCGGCACGAACGGCGACCGCGGCTTCTTCGTCAAGCCGACCGTGATCACGGACGTCGCGCAGGACGACGAGATCATCCAGCGCGAGGTGTTCGGTCCCGTCGTGACCGTCCAGCGCTTCGCCGACGACAACGAGGCGATCGCGTGGGCGAACGACGTGAACTACGGCCTCGCCGCGTCGGTCTGGACACGTGACGTGGGGCGGGCGCTGAACGCGGCCCGGAAGCTCCAGTTCGGGACGGTGTGGATCAACGACCACATCCCGCTGGTCTCGGAGATGCCGCACGGCGGCTACAAGCAGTCCGGCTACGGCAAGGACCTGTCCGCCTACTCGCTCGAGGACTACACGCAGATCAAGCACGTGATGGCGAAGATCGACTGATCCGCCTTTCCGCTCTCTGCCTGCTGCTCGCGCTCGTCTGTAGCGCGTGCGGCGGGCAGCGGAGCGGCCCGCAGGCGGAGATCGTCCTCCAAGCGCAGGGCCCTGCGACTCGACAGGGCCTCGAGGATGCGTCGAGCGCGGTGAGAATCGTTCTGGGGACGCTCCACATCGCGCCGGCGAGCGTGAAGGAGCGCGGCGACGATCAACTCGTCGTCACGCTGCCGCGCCGCTTCGCCCCTCCGCTCGCCGCGGGGACCCGCGGAGGGCCGTTCTCGGTTTACGACCTTGAGCGCGACGTCACCGGCCCCTCCAGCGACGGAAAGGGCGGTGTCGTCGCGGAGGCGAGCCTCTACCACCTGCTCGGCCAGGTGCAGCCCGACGCCAGGCGCGGCACCCCGGTGGGCTACTACCTCTTCGACGGAAAGCGGAGGCTCGAGCGCGGCCCCTTGGATACGCGCGAGGAGCTCCCGAGAGGCGGCCGCGTGCTGGCAGTGCCCGAGGGCGTGACCGTGGTCAGCTGCCAGGCCGCGACGGGCTGCCCCGGGACACGGCAGGGACAGGCAGGCGCGCCAACTTTCTACTACCTCTTCAAGCACGGACCCGAGCTCGACGGCGGCGACGTGAGGCTCTCGGACATCAGGGCCGGAACCGGTTCGGCGGGCGAGGGCAACGTCGTCCATCTCGGGTTCACGAGCGAGGGCAACAAGGCGTTCCACGACATCACCCACGCCGAGGCGCTCCGTGGACAGGCCACGGCCGACGCGGCCGGGAAGGGCGGCTCGAGCGACATGAGCACGGTCACGAGGTATGCGCAGCACTTCGCGATCGTGCTCGACGGCGGGATGCAGTCGACCCCGTACATCGACTACAAGCGCAATCCCGACGGAATCGACCTCGGCGGATCCGGTGCCGAGATCTCGAGCATCCGTAGTCCCGCCCAGGCGAAGTACGTCGCCCTCGTGCTCGCGGCGGGCGCGCTGCCCGCTCACCTCGTCCGCGTGCGCTGACCCCGTCGCTCTTGACGCAATGCGCGGCACGGTGTAGAAACGCCGTCGCATTGCGTACCGATCAGGCCTGACGAGCCGCGCGTTGCGCGAGACGGAGGAGGTGAGCCGGTGCCGGGTGAAGCCGTAGTCGACGCCTACGCGAGCCGCGGGGAGAACGAGGCCCCTGGCGAGAAGGGGCTCAAGGCAAACGCGCTCGGATTCGTCTCGAGCGTCGTCATCGGCGTCGCGTCGACGGCTCCTGCGTACAGCCTGGCGGCCACGCTCGGCTTCGTGACGGCGATCGTCGGGATCGGCTACCAGGCGCCGGTCGTAATGGTGATCGCGTTCATCCCGATGTTCCTGATCGCGCTCTCGTTCAAGTACCTGAACCAGGCCGACCCCGACTGCGGGACGACGTTCTCGTGGTGCACGAGAGCCTTCGGGCCGGTCACCGGCTGGCTCGGTGGCTGGGGCGTCATCTACGCGGACGTGCTCGTGATGGCGAGCCTGTCGCAGATCGCCGGCTCGTACACGTTCCTGCTCTTCGGCGCCGACAGCCTCGCGGCGAGCACGTTCTGGGTCGGCGTCGCCGGCGTGATCTGGATCCTGCTGATGAGCCTCATCTGCTACGTCGGCGTCGAGGCCTCCGCGAAGACGCAGTGGTTCCTGCTCGCCATGGAGATCTGCGCGCTGACGCTGTTCTCGGTCGTCGCGATCGCGCGCGTCTACACGCAGGACCCGGTCGGGAGCGTCCATCCGTCCCTGAGCTGGCTGAACCCGTTCGACATCCAGTCGTTCGGTGCGCTCACCGACGGCCTCCTCCTCGCGATCTTCATCTACTGGGGCTGGGACACGGCCGTCTCGGTCAACGAGGAGACGGAGGACGCGACCCGGACGCCCGGGAAGGCGGCCGTGGTCAGCACGTTCCTCCTGCTCGGCATCTACGTGATCGTCTCGTACGCGGCCCAGGCCTACCACGGCGTCGACTTCCTCAACAAGAACCAGGACGACGTGCTCAGCGCGCTCGGCAGCTCCGTTCTGCCCTGGGGCCTCGACAAGATCCTGATCATCGCGGTGCTCACGTCGGCCTCGGCCTCGACGCAGACGACGATCCTGCCGACCACCCGCGCGAGCCTGTCCATGGCCGCGCACGGGGCGATCCCCAAGCACTTCGGCCGGATCCACCCTCGCTTCCTGACCCCGAGCGCCTCGACGATCTGGATGTGCATCCTCTCGATCATCTGCTTCGTGACGCTGAACGCGCTCAGCAGCTCGATCCTCGAGGACTCGGTCACCGCGACCGGCTTCGGGATCGCGTTCTACTACGGGCTCACCGGCCTCGCGTGCACCTGGTTCTTCCGCAAGGAGCTCCGGAACAGCGCGTACAACTTCTTCTACGTCGGGCTGCTGCCGCTGATCGGCGGGATCATCCTCTTCGCGATCCTGGGCTACAGCGTCTACCTGCAGACGAACTCGGAGAACTACAACAGCTCGACGTTCGGCATCTCGACCGCCCTCGCGATCGCGATCTTCTCGCTGGTCCTCGGGATCGTGATCCTCATCCTGCAGCGGATCTTCGCGCCCGACCCGTTCTTCCGGCGCAAGTCGGAGGTCGCGCAGCCTGGCGTACTGGAAGAGGCGCGACAGGAGGCGCCTGCCGGTGCCTAGGCCGATCGTCGTCGGCTACGTTGCGCAGCCGGGCGCGCAGGCTGCGCTGATGGAGGCCGTCGAGCTCGCGAAGCTCTCGGGCGCGAAGGTCGTGATCGTGTTCGCGTACGAGATCCCGGCCGCCTACGGCGGCGGCGAGACAGGCGACTACCGCCGCGCGCTCAAGGAGGTTGCGGAGCAGGCGACCGACGACGCGGTCGAGCGGATCCGCGACACCGGCGTCGAGTACGAGGTCATGCTCGTCCCCAAGCGGCCGGTCGACGCGCTGCTCGAGGTCGCGGCCGAGAAGGACGCGCAGATGATCGCCGTCGGGACGCAGGGTGAGCATCCGCTCACCGGCGCGATCCTGGGCTCGGTCCCGCACAAGCTGCTCCACCTCTCCACGATCCCGCTGCTGATCGTCCCCGGGAAGAAGACGGGCTGAGTCGCGTGGGGCCGCGGATTCCGAGCGGTCGACCGGTGCCCGTTGACGAGATGCGCGGCTGCGTGGTAGGAATCGCCTCGCATTGCGAGGCAGCGTGATCGAGCGCATGCGGCGGGGCCCGGTATCGCGAGACCGGAGCGTCGACGAGGTCGACCGAGCCATCATCGAGGCGTTGCAGAAGAACGGCCGTGAGTCGTTCCGCCGGATCGCCCGGCGAATCGGGGTCTCGGAGGCGACTGTTCGCTCGCGCTACGCGCGGCTCTGCGAGGACAACATCCTCCAGGTCACCGGGGTGACGAACCCGCTCGGCCTGGGCTTCGAGGCGATGGCGATGGTGGGGATCCGGACGACCGGGGCCCCCGAGCCGGTCTCGGACGAGATCGCCAGGTGGGACGAGGCCGACTACGTCGTCGTCACCGCGGGGCAGTTCGACATCCTCGTCGAGGTCGTCTGCGCCGATCGGCGCCACCTGCTCGACGTGACGAACCGGATCAGGGCGCTGGACGGCGTCGTCTCGACCGAGACGTTCCTCTACCTCGAGATGTGGAAGCAGCTGTACGACTGGGGGACCGGCGAAGCGGCCCTCTCTCCGGTGAGGGCGGGTTGATGGCGGTCGAGAGCACGGTCGACGAGCAGAGGCAGCAGGCAGCCACGACCTCGGAGAACATCGACGTCCGGCTCGACCACATCGTCAAGCAGTTCGACGACGTCAAGGCGGTCGACGACATCTCGCTCGAGATCGAGCGCGGCAGCTTCTTCGCGCTGCTCGGCCCGTCCGGATGCGGCAAGACGACGACGCTGCGGATGATCGGCGGCTTCGAGGAGCCGTCCGCCGGGACGATCTACCTCGGCGAGGAACCCGTCACCGGGAAGCCGCCCTACCGGCGGGACGTGAACACGGTCTTCCAGTCGTACGCGCTCTTCCCGCACCTGACGGTTGGAGAGAACGTCGCCTTCGGTCTGCGACGCAAGGGAGTGGCCAAGAAGGAGGTGGGCGGGCGCGTGACCGAGATCCTCCGGCTCGTCGGCCTTTCGGGCATGGAGGGGCGCAAGCCGCGCCAGCTGTCGGGCGGCCAGCAGCAGCGCGTGGCCCTCGCCCGCGCGCTCGTGAACAAGCCCCGCGTGCTCCTCCTTGACGAGCCGCTCGGCGCGCTCGACCTGAAGCTCCGCAAGCAGATGCAGCTCGAGCTCAAGGCGATCCAGCACGACGTCGGCATCACCTTCGTCCACGTCACTCACGACCAGGAGGAGGCGATGACGATGGCGGACGGGATCGCGATCATGAACGCCGGGAAGATCGAGCAGCTCGGAAGCCCGACCGAGCTCTACGAGTACCCGAAGACCGCCTTCGTTGCGGGCTTTCTCGGCATCTCGAACCTGCTGCCGGGCACGGTCGCCGGCGCGGACACGGTGCGGCTCGACGACGGGACGATCGTGAGGGTCCCGCCCGAGGCGCTCCAGGGACGCGACGGCCGAGTGGCCGTCGGCGTCCGACCCGAGAAGATCAAACTCGACCATGGTGAGGAGAACCGCCTTACCGGGAGACTCCTCGAGACCGCGTACGTGGGGGTCGCGACCCAGTACGTGCTCGAGACGAAGGCAGGCAACGTCAGTCTCTACGTCCAGAACAGCGAGCCCGGTGCCAGGCAGGCGGCGCCGAGCGACATCTCGTGGAGCCCCGACTCCACCTTCGTCGTCGACTCCATGGAAGGAGCGGAATGACCGACCACCTCACACGGCGACAGCTTCTCGAGCGCGGCGCGCTCGGGGGTGCAGCGATCGCCCTCCCAGGCCTTGCGGCCGCCTGCGGCGGCAGCTCGAGCAGCCCGTCCGGCACCACGACGGCCGGCAAGCAGCAGCTCGCGAAGACGCTCCACTTCTCCAACTGGCCGTACTACATCGACACCAGGGGTCAGACGTTCCCGTCGCTCATCGAGTTCCAGAAAAAGACCGGCGTCCACGTCGACTACAGGCAGGACATCAACGACAACGCGTCGTTCTTCGGGAAGATCCAGGGGCAGCTCCGCCGAGGCCAGTCGATCGGGCGCGACATCATCGTGATGACCGACAACTCGCGTTACCCGTCGCTGCTCGTGAGAAAGGGCTGGGTCGAGAAGCTCGACAAGAGCGCGATCCCGAACTTCAAGAACCTCGTCGCGGTCCAGCGCCACCCGGCCTGGGACCCGAACCGCGACTACAGCCTGCCGTGGCAGTCCGGGTTCACGGGGATCGCCTTCAACGACAAGATCAGCGATCCCGTGCTGTCGATCGACGACCTCTTCGGCAACCCGAAGCTGAAGGGCAAGATCACCTGCCTGAACGAGATGGCGGACGCGATGTCGCTCGTCATGCTCTCGAACGGCGACGACCCCTCCAAGGTGACAGACCAGACGTTCAACAAGGCGCTGGCCAAGATCCAGAAGGCGGTCGACTCGGGCCAGATCCGCCAGTTCACCGGCAACGACTACGCACCGCTGCTCGCGAAGGGCGACCTCTCCGCCGCCATGTCGTGGTCGGGCGATATCCCCCAGCTCGCAGACCCGCACGTCCACTGGAACCTGGCGGTCGACGGCGGCGACACGTGGACGGACAACATGCTGATCCCGACCGGCGGCAACGTCTACACGGCGTCGGTCTACATGAACTACGTCTACAACCCGTCGGTGCAGGCGCTGATGGTGGCCGGCGACCCGAAGAAGAAGATCGTCGGCATCTACTACATCCCGCCCGTGATCGGGGCGAAGGCGCAGGCCCTCAAGTTCAACCCCTCCGTCGCGAACAACCCGCTGATCTTCCCGACGCAGAAGATGCTCGACAACGTCCACCTCTTCGATCCCGCGGCTCTGAACAACCCGAAGTACCTCGCAGCCTGGCAGAACCTGATCTCGGCGTAGGGAGCGAGGATTGGGGTTCTTTCACCGGCACCGAGGGTCGACGCCGTACCTGCTATTGGCGCCGGGGCTGCTGTTCCTCGGCGTGTTCTTCCTGGTGCCGCTCGGGTTCCTCGCGTACCAGTCGTTGCAGTCGGGGACGATCGACTTCGGCTACTCGTTCACGTGGCAGTTCAGCAACTTCTCAGACGCGGTCTCGAACTACAAGCCGCAGTTCATCCGCTCCTTCGTCTATGCGGGGATCGCGACGCTGATCGCGCTTGTGATCAGCTACCCGGTCGCGTACTGGATCGCGTTCCGCGGCGGCCGGTGGAAGAACCTCCTCCTGCTCGGGATCGTGGCGCCGTTCTTCGTCACCTACCTGATCCGCACTCTCGCGTGGGAGACGATCCTCGCCGACCACGGCCTGGTCGTGAACACGCTCCGGCACCTCCACCTGCTCGGCATCCTCGGGCAGAACGGCCGGATCCTTCAGACCTCCACGGCCGTGGTGGCGGGCATCACCTACAACTTCCTGCCGTTCATGGCGCTGCCCCTCTACGTCTCGCTCGAGCAGATCGACGCTCGGCTGATCGAGGCGGCGGAGGACCTCTACGCGAGCAAGTTCCACGCGTTCCTGAAGGTGACCCTGCCGCTCTCCCTGCCCGGGATCGTCGCCGGCACCTTGCTCACGTTCATCCCGGCCGCAGGCGACTTCATCAACGCGCAGCTGCTCGGCTCACCTGAGAACCACATGATCGGCAACGTGATCCAGTCGAAGTTCCTCGAGCTGACCGACTACCCGGCGGCCGCGGCGATGTCGTTCATCCTCATGTTCATCATCGTCCTCTTCGTCCTCCTCTACGCCCGCGCGGTGGGCACGGAGCAGCTGACCGGATGACGACGGTCGCCGTCCGAGCCGAGCGCCCGCGCCGGTCGGCGCTCACGGCGACCTGGGCGTTCGTCAAGCGCCACGTCCTCACCGTCTACTCGATCCTGTTCTTCGTCTACCTGCTGCTCCCGATCGCGATCGTGATCGTGTTCTCGTTCAACAACCCGCCCGGGAAGACCAACTTCGTCTGGCACAGCTTCACCCTCCACAACTGGACCCACTGGGATGCCGTGCCCGACCTGCGCAGCTCGATCTTCCTCTCGCTGAAGATCGCGCTGATCGCGAGCATCATTGCGACCGCGCTCGGGACGTTCATCGCGCTCGCGCTCGTTCGCTACCAGTTCCGCGGCCGGGGGAGCACGAACATTCTCGTCTTCCTGCCACTCTCGACCCCGGAGATCGTCCTCGGCGCCTCGCTGCTGACGCTCTTCCTGAACATGTCGTTCATCACGTTCGGCTTCTGGACGATCCTGATCGCCCACATCATGTTCTGCATCAGCTTCGCGGTCGTCACCGTGAAGGCCCGCCTCATCGGCTTCGACCGCCACCTCGAAGAGGCGGCGATGGATCTCGGCGCGAACGAGCTGACGACCTTCACGAAGGTGACGCTGCCGCTGATCGCGCCGGCCATCCTCGCCTCGCTCGCGCTCTGCTTCGCGATCTCGATCGACGACTTCGTCGTCACGTACTTCAACGCGGGCAACCAGGTCACGTTCCCGCTGTTCGTCTGGGGCGCGGCGCGCATCGGCACCCCGCCGCAGGTGAACGTGATCGGGACCGCGATCTTCGTGATCGCGCTGACGATCATGCTGATCAACGTGCTCGTCCAGATCGGCCGCCAGAAGCGGTCAGCATGACGACGGTCTCGAGCGGGCTCTCGCCCGCGCAGCTACAACAGGCCGCACGGGACCATCTCTGGCTCCACTTCACGCGCATGGGCCCGTACCTCGGGAGCGAGGAGGTGCCCGTCATCGTGCGCGGCGAGGGCTGCTACCTCGAGGACGCGAACGGAAAGCGCTACCTCGACGCCCTGGCCGGGTTGTTCGCCGTCCAGATCGGCTACTCGTACGGCGAGGAGATCGGCGAGGCGGCGGCAGCGCAGATGCGCGAGCTCCCGTTCTACACGAACTGGTCGTACGCGCACCCGCGCGCGATCGAGCTCGCTGCCGAGGTCGCCTCGCTCGCGCCGGGCGACCTGAACCGCGTCTTCTTCGTCTCCGGCGGCTCCGAGGCAGTCGAGTCGGCCTGGAAGCTCGCGCGCCAGTTCCACCGCGCGCGGGGCGAGCGCCGCTGGAAGGCGATCGCGCGCCAGGTCGCCTACCACGGGACAACGATGGGCGCGCTCTCGATCAACGGGATCCCGGCCCTCCGCAACCCGTTCGAGCCGCTGGTCCCGGGGGTGTCGCACGTCCGCAACACGAACCGCTACCACCGGCCCGACAGCGAGACCGACGAGGAGTTCACGAGCTTCCTGCTCGACGACCTCGAGACCGCGATCGAAGCCGCGGGCCCGGACACGGTCGCGATGGTGATCATGGAGCCGGTCCAGAGCGCGGGCGGGTGCTTCACGCCTCCGCCGGGCTACTTCAAGGGCGTGCGAGAGATCTGCGACCGGTACCAGATCCTCCTCTGCGCGGACGAGGTGATCAACGGCTTCGGCCGGCTCGGCGCGTGGTTCGGCTCGGACCTCTACGACATCCGGCCCGACCTGCTCACCTGCGCGAAGGGGCTCTCGTCCGCGTACGCGTCGATCGGTGCGGTCGTCGCGGCCGACCACATCATCGAGCCGTTCCTCGGCGAGACGGACATGTACGCGCACGGGATCACGTTCGGCGGCCATCCGGTCCAGGCCGCGATCGCGCTCAAGAACCTCGAGATCATGGAGCGCGAGCGCCTGGTCGAGCGCGTCCGCGACAACGAGGCGGCGTTCCACTCGACGCTCTCGCAACTGCTCGAGCTCCCGATCGTCGGCGACCTGCGCGGCGCCGGCTACTTCTGGGCGATCGAGCTCGTCAAGGACAAGGAGACGAAGGCCGGCTTCTCGGACGAGGAGTCGGAGTCGCTCCTCCGCAGCTTCCTCTCGCCGCGGCTCTTCGAGAGGGGGCTGATCTGCCGCTCGGACGACCGCGGCGACCCGGTCGTCCAGTTCTCGCCGCCGCTCATCGCCGGCCAGGCGGAGTTCGACGAGATGACCGGCATCGTCGGCGAGGCCCTGGCGGAAGCCTGGAAACGGATCTGAGCCTCTCCCCCGGCGAGGCGACGCCCTGGTGGATCGAGGAGGCGCTCGCCGCTGAGGCCGGGGCGGAGGCGGCGGAGGCGCCGCCGCTCGAGGGTGACGCGGAGGCCGACGTCGCGATCGTGGGCGGCGGCTACACGGGGCTCTGGACCGCGCTCGCGCTGAAGGAGCGCGACCCGGATCTCGACCTCGTCGTGCTCGAGGCGAACCGCTGCGGCTACGGGCCGAGCGGCCGCAACGGCGGCTTCGTCCACGGCTACTGGAGCTATCTGCCACGCCTGCGTGAGCTCGTCGGTGACGAGGGCGCGATCGCAGTCGGCCGCGCGGGGGAGCTGATCATCCCCGGGATCCGCGCCTTCTGCGAGCAGCATGGAGCGGACGTCTGGCTGCGGGAGGCTGGGATGATCCGCGTCTCGACGACTCCGGGCCAGGACGAGACGGCCGACGAGGAGGTGGAGGCCGCGCGCGAGCTCGGCGTGCCGGACGAGGCGGTGCTGCTCCCGCCCGAGGAGCTCGAGGCGCGAATCCGCTCCCCGCGCTTCCGGGCGGGAGTCTTCATGCGCGAGTGCGCGACGATCCAGCCTGCCCGCCTGGCCCGAGCGCTCCGCCGGGCCGTGATCGCTTGTGCAGGGGTGCACGAGCAGACCCCTGTAACGGACATCCGGCCCGGCGTGCTCGAGACCCCGCGCGGGCGGGTGCGGGCGAAAGAGATCGTGGTCGCGATGAACGCGGCCGTCGCAGGCTGGAAGCCGCTTCGCCGCAAGATCACGATCTTCGGCAGCTACGTCGTCTTGACCGAGCCCGTGCCGGAGCTCCTGGAGCAGATCAACTGGACCGGCGGCGAGGCGGTCTTCGACGGGCGCATGTTCCTGCACTACTTCCGCACGACGAACGACGGCCGCGTCCTGATGGGCAGCGGCTCGGGCCCGATCGGCTTCGGCGGACGGGTCGACCAGCGTTTCACGCACGATCGACCGACCGCGGAGCGTGCGGCTCTCGGCCTTCGCCGCCTGCTGCCCGACCTCGCCGATGCGAAGATCACGAACACCTGGGGCGGCCCGATCGACGTCTCGTCCGACCACCTGCCCTTCTTCGGCACCGTCCCGGGCGAGCGGATTCACTACGGCGCGGGCTACTCCGGCCACGGCGCGGGGCCGAGCTGGCTCGGCGGCCAGATCCTCGCGCGGCTCGTCCTCGGCGTGGACGACGAGCTCACGCGCCTGCCGCTCGTCACCCGCCGGGTCCCGAACCTGCCGCCCGAGCCGATCCGCCGCCTCGGCGGCGGCCTCGTCCGTGCATCGATCCTCGCGTGCGAGGAGGCCGAGGAGGAGGGCGACCGCGGCTCGCTGCCGGCCCGCGTCGGAGCCGCTCTTCCGCGCCTGCTCGGCCTCCGCATCGGGACCCGCTGAGCCGAACTCCCTCGTTCGAGGGATGACCAGCCGCCGCGCAGTCCCGATTGGGAGTTTCGGGACGTACAAGCCGCAACGTCGAGCCCGGCGGCCGGGTTCGGGGACCGGAGCATGATCGACCGCAGACTTCTCGCCGCCGCTTTCGCCACCATCGCCTTCGTCATGGCAGGGCCTGCCCGCGCGGCGGTCGACCGCCCAACGCCGACCGCGCCCGCCAACGGCGCCGTGCTCCAGTTCCTCCCGACCTTCGCGTGGACCGCCGTGAAGGGCGCGGACAAGTACGAGGTCCAGGTGAGCGCCGACGCGAGCATGGACGCACCCGTGCTCGGCGCCGGCAAGGACGACTTCGTCACTCGCAACACGCGTGCGACGCTGCAGGAGACGGTCCCGAACGGCACCTACTACTGGCGTGTCAGGGCCGTGGGGGGCGACGGGTCGGTCTCGCCGTGGACGACCCCGCGCTCGTTCAAGAAGCTCTGGACGCTGCAGCCGACGATCCAGACGCCGGGCTACGGTGCGTCGCTGACGTTCCCGGCAAACCCGGTCGTGCTCCGCTGGACCGGCGTTCCGGGCGCCGCCGAGTACCTCGTCTCGGTCGCGAGCGACCCGCTGCTCGGCTCGCTCGTCTTCCGCTACACGAACCAGGACGACCCGAGCGGCCCGCCGAACGTCGCCGCGACCTCCGCCGCGATCACGGCCGCACTGGCCCCCGGGAGCTACTACTGGGGAGTCGTGCCCATCGACGCCGAGGGGAACCGCGGTGTGGCCACCTCCGTCCGGCCGTTCAGCTGGGTCTGGCCCTCCGCGACGGTGCCGCAGGTCACCGACCTCGACTCGAGCCCGGAGGTCGTCGACGCGAAGCTCTCCTGGAATCCCGTTCCGGGCGCGGCGCGCTACGAGGTCGAGATCAACCCGACGCCGAACTTCTCGCCCGGCTCGAAGGTCTGCTGCGACGGGACGATGACGGCCACCTCGATGACGCCGACCACGGTGCTGCTCGACAACACGTACTACTGGCGGGTCCGCGCCATCGACCCGGACGGGAACGCCGGGGTCTGGAACGTCGGCCCCTCGTTCGCCAAGACCTTCGACAAGAGCGCACCCGGCCCAGTGCCCGGCACGAGCGTCAAGAACCTGCACATGCGCGACAACCTGACCGACGACACGACCCAGGCCGACGCCGACCAGGACCTGACCAACGGCTACTCGACGCGCGTCCCGCTCGTCGCCTGGGACCCGGTCCAGGGAGCCTCGAGCTACGAGGTCCAGCTAGCGGCGTGGAACGGGTCCGCGTGCCAGTGGGCGACGTCCTCCTACATCAAGCAGACGTCCGTGCCGGAGTGGGCGCCGCTCGGCAAGGCGGGCTCGTCGAACCCGGTCGTCTGGGGCGGCACGATCGCCGACGACGGCGCGAGCACGCTCTCGCCGGGCGATTACTGCCTGCGCGTGCGGGCACAGAGCGACCGCGCGGACGGTGACACCGCGGTCTGGGGCGACTACACGTACCTCCAGAACGGGAACACCGACTCCGCGTCCCCGGTCGGCCCCGCGTTCACGTGGAGCGACTACCCCGACCCGACCGACCTGAACAACTCGGCCGGGTGCAACTCGTTCTACCTCTGCACCGACGACTATCTCGGGCCGGTGAGGGGCTCGACCAACTCGCTCACGCCGTTCTTCACGTGGCGGGCGGTGGCCGGCGCGCAGAGCTACTTCGTCGTCGTCGCGAAGGACCCGAGCTTCAGCACAATCGTGGACGAGGCGTTCACGAGGATCCCGGCCTACGCACCGAGGAGCCCTGACGGGCCGACGACGTACACGGACGAAGGCACCAGCTACTACTGGGAGGTCCTGCCCTCCGACGACCCGGGCGGGGACGGGGCGCAGCCGCCCGACCCGACGCTCGGCAACGAGGCCGACTTCATGAAGGCGTCGGTTCCCCCGACCCTCGTCTACCCGTCCGCCGTCACGGTGTTCCCCGACCAGCCCTGGTTCCAGTGGAGCTCGGTCCTGGGCGCGCGCCGCTACCACCTCCAGGTCGCCTCCGACGCGAGCTTCAGCAACCTCCTCGACGACGTCATCACCGACTCGACCGGGTACACGACCAACACGACCTACCCGGCGAACACGGTTCTCTACTGGCGCGTCCGAGCCGACGACGAGAACAAGAACGGTCTTGCCTGGTCGGCGACGGGAACGTTCCAGAAGACGCTCGTCAAGCCGACCCCGAGCGCGTCGAACCCGACCTCGGGCGGCATGCTGCCCATCTGGTCGTGGGCTCCGGTCCAGGGCGCGTCCTCCTACGACGTGTCGGTCGACCAGCCGAACGGCAGCCACCGCGACTTCCCCGACCTCCGGACGCCGGCGATCTCGTTCATCAAGATGACCGGCACGGGCGTCTTCCACTGGCGGGTGCGCGCGGAGTTCCCGAAGCCCGGAAACGGCGAGACGCCGGGGCCGTACTCGGCGACGCAGTCGTTCACGCGCACGATCGCCCAGCCGCTCCATCCGCACACCGACGCGAATCCGGACCACGTCGTCATCAGCTGGGACCCGGAGATCGGGGTCAAGAACTACAAGGTGCAGATCTCGAAGACGCCCGACTTCAGCGACAAGGTCGAGGACACGACGACCGACAACACGAGCTATGCGCCCACGATGACGCAGTACGGCTACCAGGCGGGCGGAACGCTCTTCTGGCGGGTCGCAGGCGTCGACGAGGACCGCAACCAGGGCAACTGGACCTCCTCGCAGCAGATTCTGCTCCAGCCTCGGATGCGCATCGCGATCATCGGCAGCGCGAGGCACAAGAAGAAGCGAAGGATCTCGGTCAAGATCTCGACCACCACGGGCAGTTGGGTCCCGGGCGCGACGGTGCGCGTCACCGCGCCGGGCATGAAAGCGGTCTCGAAGAAGACCAACGCGGTCGGAAACGCCGCCTTCAACCTCAAGCCGAAGAAGAGGGGAAAGATGACCTTCACGGTGACGAAGGCCGGCTTCCAGCCCGTCTACGGGACGCTGAAGATCACCTAGCGCGTAGGGTCCGCCCCCGGGCTCGTCTGGGACGCCTGACGGGATAGCGGCCGACTCGCGGGCTAGCGTGCTTCGGCGTGTCCAGGCTCGCCGTGCCCGTCCTGGCCCTGGCCCTCGCGGGCGCGGCCCGCGCGCCGGCGAACCCGCCCGCGTTCCGCGTCGACCACGTCGCCGACGGCGACACGATCACGCTCCGGAACGGCGCGCGCGTGCGCCTCGTCCAGATCGACACCCCGGAGGTCTACTTCCATCCGGAGTGCTACGGGCGGCAGGCCTCGGCGATCACGAAGCGCCTGCTCCGCCCGGGAACCCTCGTCCGTCTGCTCCCGGAGCCGGCGACCGACCGCGTCGACCAGTACGGGCGCCTGCTCCGCTACGTGATCCGGATCCACGACGACCTCGACGTGAACATCCGCCTGGTCGCCGTCGGCGCGGCGGCGCCGTACTTCTACCACCACCGCCGGGGCCGCTTCGCCGCGCGTCTCGAGCGCCTCGCCAAACGGGCGCGGGCCCGAAAGTTGGGCCTGTGGGGCCGCTGCCCCGGAACGCCGTACGACCCGTACCACGGCGTGTCGACGGGCCGACCGCGCTGAGCGGCGAGCTTGACGGAACCGTCTCGAGCGTGGATAACGCGTCCATCAACGCGAGGATGGTCTTGCCAGTTCTCGCCCTGCTGGCAACGAGCGCCGCGGGAGGCTGCGGCGGCGGCCACAAGGCGGGCACGCCCCAGTCGACGACCGGGTCGAAATCCGATCGGAAGGCGTTCGCGCAAACCTACCTTCGCATCGTGGCACCGGCGAACGCCGCCCAGGAGGAGTTGATCAGGAAGTCGAACGCCTACGGCACAAACACCACGAAGGCCCAGGTCGTGGCCGACCTCGCGCCGGTCATCCGCGCCTATCGCACCGCGGACGAGGGGCTTCTAGGAGTGGCGTGGCCCCAGCGCGTGGCCGCCGCCGTCACGGCCGAGGTC
>Ga0335085_10003750_pt1 | contig 25857 bp, 24 predicted proteins | sample Lox_Sample_45_FD_206712 | JGI IMG/M metagenome (GOLD analysis project Ga0335085, IMG submission 206712) | Soil microbial communities from Loxahatchee National Wildlife Refuge, Florida, United States - Lox_Sample_4.5 | ecosystem: Environmental > Terrestrial > Soil > Wetlands | place: USA...
GCCTATAGTTGTCCAGGTTCAGCAGGCGCGGGACGAGAAATGACGCTGCCGCAATGGCCAGGGCCGCTGCGAGGAGAATGCCGGCGACGACTTTACGCAGCATGCTGGCGGCCACGGTCAGGTTTGAGGTGATATGTCATGGTGACCCTTTCGGTAATGATCGCCTTCTGGCGAACCCGCTACCGTTGAGAAAATATAGATACGCAAAGTCTGTCAAGCGGACGTCACCGGTATGAATGGAGCTGTCGCCGAATCTCTCGGCAACCAGCCCCCCTGGTTAGAATCAAGATGCATGCCATAGGCTGACCGCGCGACCGTCAATGCCTCAGGCTCCTGACGGCAGTGCCTGGACCATCGCGTGCAAAGGGACGAACAGTGGGGCACTCGTACCAGGGGACGAAATTTCGACTTGAGGATGAAATTTCGACTTGCAAACAAAAGAATGTATGATTCAATTTTGGTGACTTAATTGTAACCAATAATTTCAGAAATAAACGTCTAAATGTAATCTCGAACAAAATCCGGAGGTAATCCGATGGCATCTTCGATGATTGCACGCACAGCACTCGAGCCTATAACGCTGCAAAGTCCCGTTCTGCCCGTCACGAAGGAAGAACCTCTGCCTTCAATTAAAAAAAATACAGTGGATATGCTGGAGTTCGAACGGATCATCGCCACTTTGTCCGTCAAATTCATCAACGTAACGGAAAGGGAAGTCGACAGGGAAATCATTGCGGCCCTGGAGCAGATCCGGGCGATGTTTCAGTTCGACCGATTCGGACTTTTGACGTTATCCCCCGACAAGAGCGAGGTGATGATAACTCATCCCTGTTATGGCGAGGGTATCTCACGGCTTCCGGAAAGAGTGGATATCAGCCATCAGTATCCCTGGGCGAAGGAGAAGCTGCTGCACGGTGAAATAATCCACTTCACTTCCCTGGATGAACTTCCCGAGGATGCAGCAATTGACCGGCAGACCTGGCAAGCGGTGGGGGTGAAGGCAAATTTCACCATACCCATCCATGTCGGCGGGTCTGTGGAGTATCTGATCGGTGCATCCGACGTCCGCGCCTCCCGCAGCAAGGACACAGCGCTCCTTCCCCGCTTGCGCATGCTGGGCGAGATTTTCGTGAATGCACTTACCCGCTGCAGGGCGGAAGCGGAGCATCGTCGCACGTGCGAGGAAATACTCAGGCTGAAGGAAAAATTGCGTTCGGAGTTCGAATATCTGCACTCGGAAATCCAGCTTTCCCGACAGCATGAGGAGATCATCGGCGAGAGTCCTGCCCTCACCGCGGTATTGCGGCTGGTGGAGCAGGTGGCGCCGACCGATTCCATGGTGCTCGTGAGCGGCGAAACCGGCACCGGCAAGGAACTCGTGGCGCGGGCCATCCACAAGTTGAGTCTCCGCGGCAACCGGCTCATGGTGAACGTCAACTGCGCATCGCTGCCGGCCTCACTGGTGGAGAGCGAGTTGTTCGGCAGGGAAAAGGGGGCATTTACCGGGGCACTGACCCGCCAGGCCGGGCGTTTCGAAGTGGCCGACGGGTCGACCATTTTTCTCGACGAGATTGCGGAAATGTCGGTGGAACTCCAGGCGAAACTCCTGCGGGTCCTGCAGGAGGGGGAGATCGAGCGACTGGGAAGTTCGAAATCCATCAAGGTCAATGTACGGGTGATTGCCGCCACCAATCGCAATCTTCTCGAAGAAGTCAAGAACGGGAGATTCAGGGAAGACCTCTACTACAGGCTGAACGTATTTCCCATCGTCCTTCCGCCGCTCCGGGAACGGCCCGAAGATATCCCGCTCCTGGCATGGGGTTTCATGAACGAATTCGGCGAAAAAATGGGAAAGAAGATCAACAAGATCGCCAAGGCCGACATGTTAGCGCTCCAGAACTACTCTTGGCCGGGGAATGTGCGCGAGCTTCGCAATATCATCGAACATGCCGTTATTGTCAGTGCCGGCGACCGTCTGTGCGTGCGTCTTCCCTCATCGGTCATGGGTGCGTACTCCCGCTCCCTGCTGCTGGAAGATGTCGATCGTCATCATGTCCTGGACGTGCTCAGGCTCACCCATTGGCGCATCAAGGGAGATACCGGCGCGGCAAAGCTCCTGGGAATGAAACCCTCCACCCTGTATTCGCGGATGCAGAAGCTGGGAATATCCAATCGCGTCGGTCAGGACGAGATGTCGCCCTAGAGACGAAATTCCGCCCTTTCCTGAGAAAATCGATCCGTCTTTAATTCCGCCGTTCATTGTTTTGCCGTGTAATTTCAGACTGTTTGCCGACTTCGTTACACAAGCCTCACCTTGGCACGAATTTGGGATATGTTCGCTGCATGATTCTATCGATGGTGAACATAGTGCCGGCTTTCGGAATGCGGCAGGAAATCGTCGATATTCTCCTTTCCGTCAAGGGGCCGACCCTTGCCTTGCCCACCTGCAGTGCCTGCTCCATCTACGAGGAGCAGGATGACGACAAGACCATTGCCTATATGGAGCTGTGGCAGTCGGAAGAAGAAATGGACCGCCATATACGCTCATCCCTGTACAACCGGGTCCTCGAGGCCATGGAGCTTTCCACGAGGACGCCGGAAATCCGGTTTTTCCGGATTAGCGAAACGCACGGAATCGAACTCATTGAAAAGGCACGGGGGATGTCCACCCTTGCCGAGACTGTAGGCTAAGAATCTAGCCGCGATGGCCTATGCGGCGCAACAACTGGCAACGAAAAGGAGGAATACCATGAAGAGCATGAAGACTGTGGCAATGGGAGTGCTGTCCCTGGTGGCGGCGTCTCTTCTCGGCGGCTGCGGGGTGGGAAGCTATCAGGCGCGCAGCGTCGATCTCAAGGACTCGCCCCTGGTCAATCCAGCCATCCTGGAGAAGGGGAGTGACGACCAGGCCCTCTACCGCTATTTGAACCCGAGGGCCAACGTGAAGAACTATACCAAGATCATGATTGACCCGGTCCTTATCATGAAGGACGGGGACCTGAGCAAGAGCGATCTGGAGGACTACCAGAAGCTAGCCAACAACGCCTATGTCTACCTGACCCAGGAACTGGAAAAGAGCTACAAGATCGTGACCATCGCGGAACCGGGGACCATGAGGCTTCAGATGGCCATCGTTGACGCCGACAGCGCCAAGCCCGTCCGCAACACACTCTCGACCCTCATGCCGATCGGCATGGGTCTTTCTGTGGTGAAGTATGCCGCCACCGGCAAGCAGTCGGGGGTGGGGGAAATTACCGTGGAGATGAAAATGACCGATGCCGACACCGGGGAACTGCTGGGAGCGGCCCTCGACCGGCGCGTCGGCGGCAAGGAAATAACGGAGCTCTGGAGCAGCTGGCACAACGCCGATGACGCCCTGAAGTACTGGGCCAAGAAGCTGGCCTTTGTCCTGTGCAACATGCGCGGCGACGCGAACTGCGTGAAACCCGACTGATTCGGGCCTAAACCACCGCGTGCCTGTTTCCAACTCCCGGCAGTGACACGCCTCATGGAGGAATCGGATGAAGAAAATGGCAGCAGTTGTACTGGCGGTGACCGTATTTTCCCTTCCTGCAGTGGTATTGGCTGCGGGGGAGCAGGCCCCGGCCCTGCAGCCCAAGAAAGGTAAAGTCATCGCCGAAGTTGTGGTTGTGGATCATGCCGTCGTCAAGGCGGTGGACCAGCAGAAACGCACTGTCACCCTGGCTATGGCCGATGGCCGGGAGCGGACCTTCGTCGTTGACAAGAAGGTTACGAAGTTCGACCAGGTAAAGGTCGGTGATGTGGTCAAAGCAAGTTACCGCGAGGCGATCTCGGTAAAGCTGAAGAAGACCAAGACCACTCCCTCAACTACCGTAGGGGAAAAATTGACGCGCGATACGGCGTCCATCAAGCCGAAGGGTACGGCCAGCCGCACGATAACGATGGTTGCAACCATCGACAAAATTTTCGATGACGGCAAGATGGTGACCCTCAGGGGCCCGGAAGGGGATACCGTCGATGTCAAGGTGCGGGACCCGGAAAACCTGGAAAAGATCAAGAAGGGCGAGGTGAAAGTAGGGGATCAGGTGGAGATCACGTATACCCAGGCGATCGCGATAGCCGTGGAAAAGGCAGCACAGGCCGACAAGAAGTGATCTCAGGGCCCGGAGTGTCCTGCCCGTAGACACCGAAGTCCGGAAGCGGCCACCCGTCCCGTAGGGAACAGGTGGCCGCTTTTGTTTGCTGGGCTCCGCCAGGGAAAGAGGGAGTATGAAGACGCAGAAATTCATGAACATGCTTTTTGTCCTGACCACCACGCTGGCCCTTGCGGGGTGCTCCTCCACCAGACTTGTCACCTCGTGGCACGACGATTCATTCCGGCCCGGTAAGTTCAGCAGGCCCCTGGTGGTGGCCCTGGTCAAGAAACAGGTGATCAGGGCAAAGCTGGAGGACGAGTTCGCGCGGGAACTGCGGACCATCGGTGTGGATGCGGTGCAGAGTTACAGGGTTTTCCCGGAGCAGGAGGAGCTGAACCCCGATACGATCAGAGGGCAGCTTCCCGGCACCGGTCGGGATTCTATCCTGGTGACCCACCTTGTGGACGTGAAGAAGGAAATCGTCAATGTACCGGCGCGGACCGATGTCTATCCCACAGGGGGAATGTACGCAGGGCCAGGTTACTACAACAGCTTCGGCTCCTACTATGCCCAGAGCTACAGCGTGGTGAGCTCACCCGCTTACAGTTACGAGTCCAAGGTCTTCGTGGCTGAGACGAATCTCTACGACGGTGGGACCGACAAGCTTGTCTGGACGGTGGTAACGGAAACCGAGGAACCGAGTTCCATCGACTCCGCGGTCACAGAATTCGTCGGCGTTGTCGTGAAGGACCTTCGGAAGAATCGGATATTCTAGATTCGGCTTCAGGAGTACGGATCGGTTTATGCGTCGATTACTGCCATCTCACATACTGTTCTTCCTGTTTCTGTTCGCTGTTTCCGCGACTTCGTGGGCGGCCCCCAATCCCCTGTCCAAAGCGGTCACATCTGCGAAGAGCGGGGATAGCAAACCTTCCCCCCCGGCAGCTGAACTGACCGATGAAGCCATCAGCGAGAGCCTGCCGAAGATCGAATCACGCGTAGCCGAGCTGCAGCTGCAGATGCTCCCCGATGCCGTTGCTGCACTGCACAGGAGCCTCCAGGGTGTAGCCACACCCCAAGAGCTCAAGGAATGGGAGTATCTCACCACCAGGCTTGTCCGGTTGCTGGACAGCACTGCCAATACCCTCACCAGGATCAGGAACGTCCGCAGGGTCAACGGCGACCGGGCCGCTGAAACAAAAAGGTGGCAGGGATTTGCGGAAAAGCCCCCGTATTCCATCTCGCTCCTGGACAGCCTGGGCGATGACATCCGCGCCAAGCAGATCGATCAGCAGGCCATGGAGATCGTGCGTTCCAGTATCGAGGGAGAGGCCGATGAATTTGCGAACGGTCTGAAAAATTCCCGCAAAGAGGTCCGGCTCGCCGAAGAAAAGGTCGAGAAAAATGCGGGGAAACCCGGAGAGGCGCGCAGCAAGTGGCTTCTTGTTTTGGCGCGGCTGAGGGACGATGTGAATGAAGCCGGCGCCGTCTATTCCGAAGCACGGCTCACCATGGTCAAGATTTCCCTGGAAGGGATCCAGGCCGAGATCGATTTCATCAACCGGAAACTTGCCGCGGCCCGGGGGAACTACCGCTTTTCGGAAGAGGAACTGGAGCAGAAGCTGGGGGATGTCGAGAACCGCCGTGAGCAATTGCGCAATGAACTTGACCAGACGATACGCGAGCAGGAGAAAGCCCGTAAACAGCTGGATGCAGGAGAGACGGTTATTCGCAAGGCACAGGACGAACTCGCGTCGCGGGGTTCAACGAAAGTCCCCCTCGACCGCCTGCAGAAGGAGCAGGAACGGCTGAAGACCCTCTTCGATGCCGCCGACTTCCGGGTTCAGATCCTCAGGGGGATGAGCCGTCTGCTGCGGAACGAAAGCGACGTGTGGAAGGACCGCTATCGACTTGCGCAGGGCCAGGCCGCAAAGGATGGGGCGGTGACTCTCCGGGTCGGCGAGAAGGACCTGAATCTGCTGGCAAAATGGAAAGAGTATATCTCCGCCCAGCTTTCCAGAATCCAGGTCCTCGTCAAGAGCCAGCAGGAGAAACTCTCCTCTGCCTCACTTCCGGAAGCCGAACGCGAGGATATCCGTACCGTTCTTTCGGCATACCAGGGGGAAGATGCGCTCCTCCGCCGTGCCAATGCGATTCTCAACGAATACGAGCAGCTCGTACATCGCCGCAATGAAGAAGCGAAGGGGGAGCGGGGGCAACAGACGCTGACAGGACGGGCTCGCGGGGCGTTCACTGCTGTTTCCTCGCTGGTAAGGGAATTCTGGTATGCCGAACTGTACGTCGCCGACGAAACCATCATCGTCGAGGGGAAAAAAATCGTCAGGCCGAGGAGCGTTACCGTCGGAAAACTGATAGTGGCGCTGGCCATCCTGATTGCCGGTACCTGGGTGATACGGCGCCTGAAGAAACTGTTCCGCTGGTATGCGATGAAGCGGTTCAAGGTCGGTCCCAACGACGCGCTCCTCTACGGCAGGCTGCTCAGTTATGTCCTGTTCATCGCCGTCCTCATCGGAGCGCTTGTCTTTGTCAATATTCCCCTGGAGGTCTTTGCCTTTTTCGGCGGTGCGCTCGCCATCGGCATCGGCTTCGGCGCCCAGAACCTCATCAACAACTTCATCAGCGGCCTGATCCTCATGTTTGACCGCACCATCAGCATCGGCGACATGGTCGAGGTGGACGGGCACCGGGGGAGGGTCGCTTCCATCGGTATGCGCAGCTCCAGCATAAAGCGCTTCGACGGCGTCGAGATGCTCGTCCCCAACAGCCACTTCCTGCAGCAGAATGTCACCAACTGGACTTCATCGGACAGACGGGCGCGCTATACGGTTTCCGTGGGAGTCGCGTACGGTTCGCCGACGAAGGAGACGGAGCGGGCAATCCTTGCGGCGGTTGAAGAACAGCGGGAAGTGCTGCGCGACCCGATGCCGTATGTGATATTCGAGAACTTCGCCGACAGCTCCCTGGTCTTCACCGCCTATTTCTGGATCGACCTGGATCCCGACATCAACAGCCTTTTGGTCTTCAGCGACATCCGCCACCGGATCGGCGAGCGGCTCGCCCAGGCGGGGATCGCCATTCCCTTCCCCCAGAGGGACCTGCACCTGGATGCCGGCAAGCCACTGGAGGTCCGGGTGATTCCTCCCGGTGAGCAATCGGCGGGAGGAACTCACTGAAGGGATTCGACGCGATTTGTGACGGAATGGACGACGTATCGCATCGGGGACGACATATCGTCTCATCCGCGAACGGCATTCTCTGCACCATTGGCGTGAATCGGCCGCACGCGCGCCAGTGTACCGGCTAACCGTCGTTCGTCATACTTGGCACGGATTTATCAAATGGAATGTCTGGGTGTCCCTGCGAATGTAGCCGGGCTCCCTGTTCGAAAGTGCGACGACGTCATTGAACGATGCAGGGCAACCGGTTTGCGACCCCGGACTGATGCCTGAAGGGAGGAGAATCCGTGAGCAGCCCCCTGAATCTTATCGCCTGCCATGAATGCGACCTCCTTCAGCGGGCGATCACTCTCCCTCCCGGCGGGGTTGCCCGGTGCGTCCGGTGCGGAGGAAAGCTGTACCGCTCATCCAGTTCATCCGTAGATACCACACTGGCCATTGCCGTGACGGCGGTCTTAGTGTTCATTTTCACCAATGCGTATCCGATCGTCGGCCTCCAGATCCAGGGGATACGTAATGACACCACCCTGTTCGGGGCCGTCCAAGCTTTGTGGCACCAGGAAATGCGGTCTATATCCTCCCTCGTGTGTTTCACGACCATCATTGCCCCCGCAATGGAGCTTGCGTTCATACTGCACCTGCTCCTTGCCGTCAAGTCCGGGCGAACACCCGCCGGACTCAACGTCATCATGCGCATGCTGAATTTTGTGAACCCGTGGGGGATGGTGGAGGTGTTTATGCTGGGGGTCCTTGTCGCGCTGGTGAAACTCACACATTTTGCCAGCGTCATCCCCGGCCTGGCCCTCTGGTCGTTCGGCGTCCTGACTCTGCTGCTTGCGGCGACTGCGGCCTCGTTTGATGTCCATGACGTCTGGGCCCGGGTATGCCCGATGGGCCGTGGAGGAGGCAGCGGCGGTGAAATGCCGGCGGTCGCTTCGACCGGCACCCTGCTCTCATGCCATGTCTGCGGTCTTCTCTCGCGAGCACCGCGGACGGGAGTTGCCTACCACTGTCCGCGCTGCTCCGCGGAGCTCCACTTCCGCAAGCCGGACAGTGTGTCGCGCTCCTGGGCGCTGCTCATCGCGGCATGCATCATGTATGTACCCGCCAACCTTCTGCCGATCATGGAAACCGGCTCGCTCTTCGGCTCCCAGGACGATACCATATTGAGCGGTGTCATCTACCTCTGGCATTCGGGTTCGTGGGACTTGGCACTTGTGGTGTTCATCGCCAGCATCATGGTGCCTCTCCTGAAACTGATTGCACTTACCCTGCTCCTCGTTTCGGTGCAGCGCCGCTCCGTCCGCCTCCTTGTCCAGCGGACCAAACTCTACCGGATGGTCGAGCTGATCGGTCGCTGGTCGATGCTCGATGTCTATGTCGTCACTATCCTTGCCGCCCTGGTGCAGATCGGCTCTCTGGCCACAATCAAGGCCGGGCCCGGGGCGATTGCCTTCGGCGCCGTCGTGGTGCTCACCATGTTCGCCGCCATGGAATTCGACCCCCGCCTAATCTGGGACCCTATTGCGAAAGAGAGACCCGAACATGAGTGAGACTAACCCTGACCCGAAAATTTCCGACATTCCCGAGGCCGTTGCGGAACCGAAGCGGCGCCACTCCCTCCAACTGGTCTGGCTCATCCCCATCGTGGCGGCCATCGTCGGCGGGACGCTGGCGGTCAGGTCCTACCTGGCGCAGGGTCCGACCATCACCATCACCTTCAAGACCGGCGAAGGACTGGAGGCCGGCAAGACAAAAATCAAGTACAAGGATGTCGAGGTAGGCATGGTCAAGAGCATCCAGATTGCCAAAGACCTCTCCCACGTTATCGCAACCGCCGAGCTGGTGAAGGCGGCCACTTCGTACCTGGTGGATGATACCAAATTCTGGGTAGTCCGGCCCCGGATTACTGGCGGGACGGTAACCGGTCTCGGGACCCTGATGGGGGGCGCCTACATCGGGATCGACATCGGCAAGGCAAAGAATTCGAGGCGGGCATTCCAGGGACTGGACACACCGCCGGTGGTCACAACTGACGTCCCGGGGAGCCGCTTTCAGCTTCACGCCTCCGACCTCGGTTCCCTCGACCTCGGCGCGCCAGTCTATTTCCGGCGCCTCCAGGTAGGTCAGGTAATTTCCTATGAACTGGACAAGGGGGGGGAAGGCGTCACGTTCACGGTTTTCGTGAATGCTCCTTATGATCAGTACGTCAAGTCAAACACCCGCTTCTGGAACGCCAGCGGCGTTGATCTCACCCTCAATGGCAGCGGCTTGTCGGTCAGGACGCAATCGCTGCTATCAATCCTGATCGGCGGGATTGCCTTCCAGACCCTCAGCAAGGGTGATGATGGCCTTTCTCCCGGCCCGAATGCTGTCTATACCCTCTTTGCCAACCAGGACGAGGCGATGAAGAATCGTGACTCCTTGAGAGAGGACTACATCCTTGTTTTCCATGAATCGGTGCGGGGGTTGGAGGTCGGGGCCCCAGTCGATTTCAGGGGACTGGTGATCGGAGAGGTCACGGCAATCAACGTGGAGCAGGACTTACTCAACCACCAAGTCAATATGGTGGTGGAGATCCAGACCTTTCCAGAACGGTTGCGATCGAGGGCCATCGGGAAATTGTCCCGCGAACCCAGCAAACCCCATGATTTTCTCAACCTGATGATCCAGCAGGGGCTGCGGGCCCAGCTCAGAACCGGAAGCATGCTGACCGGCCAGCTCTTCATCGCCATCGATTTCTTTCCCAACGCCCCGAAGGCGAAGATCGACTGGTCGTCGAAGCCGCCCCAGTTTCCCACGACCCCCGGAAGTCTGGTGGAACTGCAGGCAACTATCATGCAGATTTCCGACAAGCTTGAGAAACTGCCGCTCAACGAAGTGGTCAACGAGCTTCGGCAGACGGTTCAGACCCTTGATGCGACCCTGAAGAGCGCAGACAAGGCCGTTCAGAGCTTCAGTGTCGAGATTGCGCCGGAATTGAGGGCAACCCTGGAAGAAGCGCGCAAGACCCTGGGTGAGGCGAAACAGACGCTGGCGGTCGAATCTCCGCTCCAGCAGGACCTGAGGGAAACGTTGCGCGAAATGGCACGTGCCGCCCAGTCAATGAGAGTATTCACTGATTACCTGGAGCGCCACCCGGAGTCGCTGCTTCGCGGCAAGACCGACGCCAAAGGAGAGTGAGATGAACAAAGGAATATTTCTGTCACGGATTATGTTCGCCGCAGCCGTTTCCTTGTGGCTCGCCGGTTGCGCAAGTTCACCGCCGGCGCGGTTCTACACGCTGACTCCTCTTGGAGCCGGAGAGGCGCAACCGTCGGCACCTGCCGTGACAAGCCCGGCTTCGGTCAGTGTCGCGCAAGTCGAAATTCCCGATTACCTGAACCGGCCCCAGATCGTCACGCGGGATGGCCGGAACGAGTTGAGGCTTGCGGAATTCGACCGGTGGGCGGGCTCTCTCTCCGACAATATCGCTGCGGTGCTGGCGGAGGACCTTGCCCTGATTCTCGGTTCAGACAGGGTCTATGTCTCCGACCGCATGCGTGCAGAGAAAGCCGATTATTCGGTGGCAATACAGATACTTCGTCTCGACTGCGTCCCCGGCGACCAGGTGCTCCTCAAGGCACAGTGGACGCTGTTTGCCGGGCCGGAACGGAAGGACGCTGCCACGCGCATGATGACCTTTACCGAGCGTGTGGGCGACCAGCGATACGAAACGCTGGTGGCGGCCGTTAGTGCTACGCTGGGAAAGGTGAGCCGGGAGATCGCCCGGGAGATACCGGCACCGAAACAATAGAGCGGCATCGGGCAGTCGGTTGCGGTGAGACGTGTGACTCACCACGCGAAAGATAGTAGGGGGATAAAACATGAAATGTCTAGTACTGGCGGCTATCCTTGCGGTGACCTTTGCAACTCCGGGTTGGGCGATGTGGCAGATGTACCAGAAAGACGGCATCGTTGCCTCGTTTGATTATGACTCCTTCGCGCCGTTCCGCGGCAAACCGTCGGTGTGGGTAAGGTGGCACTACGCAACGCCTCAGGACGGGATCGGGGGAAAGAAGATCCAGTTCACGGCGGACTGTTCGGCCGGGAAGCTGTACGCGGTTGCCGACACCCCCTATGACGGCGACGGGAACTACCTTGCATCGAATCAGTACTTCGATGCCCCGAAAGAGTATCCGGTAACGCCCGGCTCTCTCAATGAGGCCACGTATAAGCTTCTCTGCCACTGAAGTTTTTTTCTTCCGGAAATTCCGGAGGGAGAATTTTGATTTGAACAGTTACGATACGGAACTGACCATCCTGCACGTCGAGGACGATCCCACGCTGGTGGAACTTGTGAAAGCGACCTTTACCGGCTTCGGGTTCCACGGCAGGATGGTGTCCGCGGGGGGAGTGAAAGAGGCCATCGAGCTGCTGGACACGTTCGCCCGGCATCGGGAGGCGGTCCATCTGATCCTCGTCGACATGCAGCTTCGTGACGGCATCGGGCTGGAGGTTATCCGTGAGGTGAAGTCTGATCCCTCCTGGAAGATGATTCCGGTCATCGCCCTTTCCAGCGTTATTGATCCGGACGTGATCAACAGTGCCTACGTCCTGGGGGCAAACTGTTATCTCCCCAAAAACTCCCGTATGAAGAGTCCCTTTCAACTGCTGAGGACATTATACGACGGCTGGCTCAAGGATACCCTCCTGCCCGAGAATCCCCGCCGGGACAGGATGCAGGAGACCCTGGCGCGGGCCGTTCATCTCAGGGCCAGGACATCGGACTTCTTTCTCAACCTGGCCACGGCATTTGAGGATACGCCGAATGAAATGGAGTTCTGGCTCGCCCGGTCCATGAATGAAGGGAACATGGCGAATCTGATGGCATTCTTCCAAAAGAGGTCTGGAGATACCGATGTATCTGCAGAATTTGTAGACAAATTTACCTCGATGCAGGCGCAGATACGAAATTCCCTGCTGCTGGCGGAAAAGAGGCTTCAGCAGACCCTGCGGCCGACTCCGGCGAAAGCGTGCGCGTGGGTTCTCGACCTGATGGAGGCAGTGGACGAGGAACTTTTCGCGGAGGCCCTCGGTTGCCTCTTTCCAAAAGGGCCAGCGGCAACCATTGCGCTCAAGTCACGGGCAGCCACGCATCTCAGGGAGTTGTCGCGCCACATCTTGCAGTGCTCCACTGAAATTGAGCTGTGCCGGCGTGCCGAAAGGTTCGCCGGTTGGGCAGACCGGCTTGCCGCCATGCCGGATGAGTCGTAAGGGCAGGCCGCGCCTGAAGACAGCCGGAAATGTGGTCGGGAGAGATGAAACCGACAACCGAAAGGTTAGAATTATAGAAACACAGCGTACACGGCCCCGTGCCGGGGGATGGGTGCCGACCATCCCCGCGTTTGCCATGAATTTGATTGACGATACAGGTTGCCGAAAGGAGGCTCAATGACACGACCTCAATGGAACAGGTTTCACCTGCTCGCCCTCATGATGATGCTCCAGGGCGTCGTACCCGGGATCGCGTTTTCCGCTGATACTCCAGGGCAACGGGCGTGCATGGACGAGCTGGAAAAATTCTGCAAGGATGTGCGCCCGGGCGAAGGACGCATCATCAAGTGTCTGCAGGAACATGACAGCGAGCTGTCCGGTGCCTGCCGGGACAAGGTCCAGAGCGTCACGAAAAAGCTGGAGGAGGCGAAGCAGGCCTGCGCCCCCGATATCGGGAAATTCTGCAAGGATGTCAAGCCGGGAGACGGGCGCCTGATAAAATGCCTGACCCCCCATTTCGAGGAGCTCACGCCGGCGTGCCGGGAAAAGGCAGGACCCGTCCTGAAGCATGTCGACAAGGGAAGGAAGTCTGCCTCGTAGAAGGCTGTGCGGGACTTCGTTCTCAACGAAGGGAGGTAGTGCATGGACGTGGCACGGTGGTTTTCGAAGCGGATCGGATTTTACTGGGTCGCGGCAGGGAGTGCCGTTCTTCTTGCAGCCGTTACCTTGTCGGTGACGTCGGCCCATGCCGACGATAACATCTCGGTTGCCTGCTACAGGGGGGACATGGGGAATGGAGCCTATCTCGGCACCATCTTGGTTTTTTCTCCCGATGCCGCGGGCCAGATGTGCAATTCGCTATACTACGGGTGCGGGGGGAAGTGCTTCGGCTGTTTTTCTGACTTCGATCTCAGCGAAGACGTATGTTATGACAGCTCGGGGAGAAAGTTCCTGAAATAAGCGAAAGGAGACCATTCGATGAAATCCGGTTCAGTAATTCCCGCAGTGCTGGCAGTCAACGGCGCAGCCTTGCTGGTTGCGGTGCCGGCCCTGGCTATAGAGATTACCGGCGTTCCGGGTTCGCCCAGCGCCACCACAACCATCGACGGCAAACAACTCCCGCCGCCGCCGGGGAAATTCGGCGGCGTGATCAAGGAGGACGCAAAAGGCTCGAAGCCGTGGTGGCCACCGACGGTGGTGCCTCCCAAGGGGGCGCCCAACGTCCTCCTCATCATGACCGACGACTCGGGTTACGGGGTACCCAGCACTTTCGGCGGCGTGATCCCAACTCCGGCCCTGGACCGGATCGCCCAGAATGGACTGCGCTACACGCAGTTTCACTCCACTGCACTCAGTTCCCCCACGCGGGCGGCCCTCATCACAGGCCGCAATCATCACTCGGTGGGCTATGGCCAGGTCGGCGAATTTGCCACCGGCTACCCCGGCTATGACTCGATTATCGGTTCAGAGAACGCCACCATCGGCAGGATCCTCAGCGACAACGGCTACGCCACGTCGTGGTTTGGCAAGAACCACAACACCCCCTCGTTCCAGTACAGTGCAGCCGGCCCCTTTGACCAATGGCCGAGCGGTATGGGCTTTCAGTATTTCTACGGTTTCATGGGGGGCGAATCAGACCAGTGGACCCCCTACCTCTTCCGGGATCACACCCCTGTCTATCCGTGGATCGGCAAGCCCGGCTATAATCTCGTCACCGACATGGCGGACGAGGCCATCAGGTACATGAAGGAACTGAATGCGTCCGCGCCAGAGAAACCGTTTTTTGTCTACTACGTCCCGGGCGCCACCCATTCCCCGCACCAGCCGACCAAGGAGTGGATCGACAAAATCAGCGCCATGCACCTGTTCGACGACGGCTGGGAGAAGCTGCGGGAGAAGATCTTCGAAAACCAGAAACGACTCGGCGTTATCCCACAAAACACCAAGCTCACTCCCTGGCCTGACGATCTCCTGCCGAAGTGGGATTCTCTTTCCCCGGTGAAGAAGAAGATCGTAATCCGTGAAGCCGATGTGTTCGCCGCCTACACAGCATACAATGACAACGAGATCGGCCGCGTGGTACAGGCGGTGGAGGACATGGGGAAGCTTGACAATACGCTGATCATCTACATCAACGGCGACAACGGCACCAGCTCCGAAGGGTCGATGATGGGTGCCCCGAACATTATGACCGTCTACAACGGTGTTCTGGAGCTGCCCGAGCTTGAGTACCTGCGATTTTATGAATCGTGGGGCTCGGAAAAGACCTATCCGCACATGGCGGTGCCCTGGGCCTGGGCGTTCGACACCCCCTTCAAGTGGGTGAAGCAGGTGGCGTCCCATTTCGGCGGGACCCGGCAGGGGATGGCCATCTCCTGGCCTAGGATGATCAAGGACAAGGGTGGCATTCGGAACCAGTTCCACCACATGATCGACATCGTCCCGACGATCCTGGATGCAGCCAGCATCCCTGCGCCGGAAACGGTGGACGGCATCAAGCAGAAGCCGATCGAAGGGGTCAGCATGATCTATACCTTCGACAAGGCCAGCGCCAAAGCCCCGTCGAAGCGCGAAACCCAGTATTTCGAGATGTTCGCCAACCGTGGCATCTATCACGATGGCTGGTATGCCTGCACCACCCCTCCGGCTGCACCCTGGCTCCTCGGCACGACAAAGTTGCCGGACGTCATGGACTACAAATGGGAACTCTATAATATCTCCGAAGACTTTTCGCAGAGCAACGACCTCGCGGCCAAGAACCCTGAAAAACTGAAGGAGTTGCAGGCACTGTTCGTGATTGAGGCCAACAAGAACCAGGTGTTTCCCCTGGACAACTCGGTCCTCACGCGCGTTATCACGCCGCGCCCGAGCGCTACGGCGGGGCGTACAACCTTTACCTACACGGGTGAGAACGTCGGCATCCCGGTCGCCAACGCCCCCAGCCTGCTGAACCGGGATTACACGATAAACGCCGAGATCACGGTCCCCGCGGAAGGGGCTGAGGGAATGATCGCCACGATGGGTGGTCGCTTCGGTGGATATGGGCTCTACCTGCTCAAGGGTAAGCCGGTGTTCGTCTACAACCTGCTCGACCTGAAGCGTTACCGGTGGGAAGGGGGCGTCGGCGCCGAGGACTGGCTGGGACGCTCCCTCAAGCCGGGGAAGCACACCATAGTCTTTGAGTTCAAGTACGATGGACCGGGCTTTGGCAAGGGGGGTACCGGCGTGCTGTCGGTGGACGGAAAGGTGCTTGCCCAGCAGAAGATCGAGCACACGATCCCGTTCCTCATGACCATCGATGAGTCCCTCGACATCGGGCTCGACACCCGGACCGGAGTCGATGACAGCTACACGTTGCCGTTCAAGTTCACCGGCACGATCAACAAGGTGACCTACGACATCCGGTCGGAGCAACTGACGGCCGAGGATAGGAATGAGATGCAGCGGCGGCTTGCCACAGCCCGCGATTGAGTAAGACCACGCTTGCCATCGACCGGCCGAAGCTGTCGCCGGAGGATATCAAGAAGCTGAAGGAGGCCCAGCGGAAGGCCGCAGCAGGGCGCGAGTGACAGCATGGCGATCCGGGCAGCTCCCGTGCTGGGCTGCCCGTGCATTACATTCTTCCCTGAATCCTGCAGCGGTCTCAAAGTTAGTGAGGGGGTACGCACATGAGAAATGCAGCATTGACATGGTGTGCGGTTTTGTTGTTCGCATTTCCCTTTGTTGCAGAACCGACGGAGAAAGCGGAAAAACCAGAAAAGGAAAAAGCCGCATCGAGCAAGGGGAAAGCCGCCAAGGGCCGCGCCGGCAAAGGTCAGGCCGCAAAAGGACAGGCTGCCAAGGGACAGGCCGGCAAGAGCCAGGCTGCCAGGGCGCAAGCCGCAAAAGAACAGGCCGCCAGGGAGCAGGCTGTCAGGGAAGAGGCCGCTAAGGGAGCCGCAGCCGCACGACCTGCGGTCGTAGCCCCTACCGTAGTGGCACCGACTGTCGTTGCCCCCACCGTTGTTCCCCCGCCGGTAGTTGCTCCGCCACCTGCCGGGGCACCGCCGGCCCCCGCCGAAATGACGCCGGCAGAAAGAATCGAGCGCAGGGAACGGTTACGGCAAGATTTGGGAAAATAGTCAAGAGAGTGAAGGAGATGAAGACCTAAAAGTGAGATGTCTTGGGATTACCTTAATGAACTGGCGATCCGGGCGTCTCAAATTGGGGCAGCCCAGAATTTGACAGTCAATAATACATACCTACTATCTCAAGGAGAAAATGTATGCCCCAGTTCTTATTCACGTCTTTCAATCGATGTGGTCGGCTGGCTGGAGCTTTCATCATGGTGCTTGCCCTGACAAGCGTCACTCAGCTTACGACGGGCAGCGTAGCCCAGGCAAAGGAGAACGTCCTGGAGGCGATCCCACACGGTGTAGAGGCCTACATCTACGGGTATCCCCTGGTCACGATGGAAATGACCCGGCGCGTGATGACAAATGTCGCGAAGCCCGAAGGCACACGTGCCCCGATGGGACAGTTCGTGCGGATGCGGGAGTACCCCTCCGCCGCTTTCCGGGATGTGACCGCGCCCAACGCCGACACGCTGTACACGACAGCGTGGGTGGACGTGGGGCAGGAACCGTGGGTGCTGAGCCTCCCGGATACCCATGGCCGGTATTATCTCTTTCCGATGCTCGATGGCTGGACTGATGTGTTTCAGGTGCCCGGCAAACGCACCACAGGTACTGGTCCGCAAACCTACGCGATAACCGGCCCTGGCTGGAAGGGGAAGCTCCCGAAGGGGGTGAAACAATACAAGTCGCCAACCGCGATCGTCTGGCTGCTCGGCCGCATTTACTGTACCGGCACCCCGGAAGACTATGCCGTTGTCCACAAGCTGCAGGATGAGGTCAAGCTCGTTCCGCTCAGCGCCTACGGCAAACCGTACACCCCTCCGCCCGGAAAGGTTGACCCGTCCATCGACATGAAGACCGCCGTACGCGAGCAGGTCAATGCCCTGAGCGTGGATGAGTATTTCACGCTGCTGGCCCGACTGATGAAAGACAATCCGCCCGCTGCCGCCGACAAGCCGATGCTCAGGAAGATGGCCGAACTCGGGATCGTCCCCGGCAAGCCATTCGACAGCAGAAAGCTCGGCCCGGCGGCCAGGGATGCCTTTTCAGTCGTACCCAAGATTGCCAACGAGAAAATCATGCTCTGGCTGAAGGAAGGGATCCTCGCCAGGGACATGAAACTGGAGAACGGCTGGGTGTTCACCACCAAGACCGGCATCTATGGCACAAACTACATCCAGCGCGCCTTGATCACGGCCATCGGTCTTGGGGCGAACCGCCCGCAGGATGCCGTCTACCCGACGTCAGAGGGGCCTTCCATTCTGAGTAAGTACACGGGAGAGAAGAAGTACGTGATGCACTTCAACAAAGGAGAGCTGCCGCCTGCCAAAGGTTTCTGGTCACTCACCATGTATGACAAGGACTACTTCTTTGTGTCTAATCCCATCAACCGCCAGAGCATCAGCGCCCGGCAGGAACTCAAGCCCAACGCGGACGGATCGGTTGACCTGTACATCCAGAACGAAAGTCCCGGTTCAGACAGGGAATCGAACTGGTTGCCGGCTCCGAAAGACCAGTTTATCCTCATGATGCGGCTCTATTGGCCGACGGATAAGGCACCATCGATTCTGGACGGTACCTGGAAGATCCCGGCTGTAAAGGTGGTGGATTGATTGGTGAAAGGTAACCCCACCTGTTCTACACGCAACATCCTCATCAGACTTGCGCTCGGCTTGCTCGCGGGGCTGTTCCCTGGCGAGAAAGCGCACTGGGTGAACTGGGCAAGGAGGACGGTCCCATGAGTGAAGACACGCTGATAGCCAGGCTCAACATGATTGCGGTCCAGATCAACCACGAAGACGAGCTCATCGGGGTGCGCGTGAGCTGGCTGGTCATCTCGCAGTCGTTCCTGTTCGGGACGTTTGCGGCGCTCGTGGGGATGCAGGGTGTCGTGGGTCGGGAGGCAGGCGCGGTCATGCTCCTCCTCAATCTGATTCCGCTGGTCGGCATGTTGTTGCCGGTCCTGGTCCTGGTGGCCGTGGGTGCGGCCACCTACGCGATCTGGCAGTGGCGCGTCGAGCACGACCGCATCTGCAAGATGGATGAAGCAAAGCAGTTGGATTGGCCAGAGCTCAAGCACCGCGGTCTGGTGTCGATGATGGGACATTTGCTGCCAATCGTAGGCTCGCTCGGCTTCTTGCTGGCCTGGCTCGTCATCCTCATCAAAACGTGAAAAGTGAAGCCTCGTAGCCTCTCCCTCGTCGGAGGTGTCTTCAAGAGTAACGGGAGCATGAAAACAGAGTTCCAGGTAACCAGCTCCTAGCTGATGCGAGGGGGATCGGTCTAGACGTGGCTGATCTTGGCAGCGTGCCGTTCATAATCGGGCTGTCGCAGGGGGTGGTGACCGGCTATGCTGTACCTGGCGTATCTCGGCTTCGAAGGCAAGTGGGTTGGGATCCTGCTGTGGCTCGCCGTAGTCGTCCACATGACCCTGACGAGTCTTCTCGTTCGGGCATGGTTCACGGGACGGAAGATATGACGCTCTTCATAGACCGGCCGAAACTATACACGTTACAACTAAGCAAGAAGGAGGTTAACTATGAAATTCGCTACCCGATTCGTAATTTGTCTGCTCTTCCTGGCTGCCTTGGCCGGGTGTGCCAAGACCACGATCACCGACCGCCAGCAACTCGTTACCGGCCAGCTCCCGCGGCCCGGAAACGTCTGGGTGTACGACTTCGCCGCGTCACCCGCGGATGTCCCGTCCGAGTCGGCCTTTGCCGGGCAGCCTGTTAATTATCCTGCGCCCCAGACCGGCGAGAATATCGCGGAAGGCCGGAAACTGGGCGCCGAAATCGCGACGGAGCTGGTCAAGCAGATCCGCGACATGGGAATGCCGGCGTCGAACGTGGTGGTGGGGTCCAATCCGCAGCTCAACGACATCGTCATCAGGGGCACCATCATTACTTTCGCTGAGGGAAGTACCGCCGAGCGCGCCATCATCGGATTCGGGGCTGGTTCGTCAAGCATGAAGGTGGCGGTGGAAGGCTTCCAGATGACCCCCCAAGGGCTGCGCAAACTTGGCTCCGGCACGACCGACTCAACCGGCAGCAAGGGGCCCGGGATGGCCTTGGGGCTTGCCACCACGCTGGCCACCCATAACCCGGCGGGACTCATCATCAGCGGGGGCTTGAAGCTATACGGCGAGGAGAGTGGAAAAAGCAAGGTCGGAGGGCGCGCCGAATCGACCGCCAAGGAGATCGCCGACGTGCTGAAGAAGAGATTCCAGGACGAGGGGTGGATTAATTGACCAACAACAAACCACCAGGAGGAATATGTCATGACCAAGCGTATTTGTCTGTCCGTAGTGGTGTCCACGCTTCTTTTCGCAGGCGTCGCCAGTGCCCAGGAGTATCCCATGCTGAACCTGGTCGCCGACAAGGTCATCCAGAAGTATCAGCAGATGTCCTGTGAACAGATGTGGCAGCAGAAGCTGAACCCCCAGCCGAAACCTCAGAAGGAGCAGGAAATGCTGCAGGTGCTGAAGGCCGATCCCCAGATGCGCACCGTGTTCATCAATAAAGTGGCGCCGGTGATCGTCAACAAAATGTTCGATTGCGGGATGATACCATGAGCGCCATGGGGTGGGTCCGGCACATATTCCTCTGGCGCCCTCTGCTGCTCGCGGTAGCCCTCGGCCTATTCCTGTCTGCCAACGTGAACGCCGAGCAGCAAAATCCCAAGGCTGCAAAGTCAGCGAAAGCGAAAAAGAAGAAAGCGGCTCCCGCGGCTGTTGAGCCTGTTCTCGAAGCAAAAGCGATTGAAATTCTGAAGGAGGCAAGCAGCCGCCTGGCCGCGGCCAAAACCCTGAGCTTCACGGCGGTAGCCACCCACGAGAGCCCGAGCCGTTTCGGCCTGCCGCTGCTGTATGCGGTCAAGGGTGATGTGATCCTGCAGCGGCCGGACAAGCTGCGGGTGATCAGCTCCGGCGACGGACGGGTATTCGAGTTCTATTACAACGGCAAGACCATGATGGCTTATGCACCGGTGGAGAACTTTGTGGCCGTTGCCGACGCGCCGCCGACCATTGACGCGATGCTGGGCGAAGCGCACCGCCTGGCGGCCATCAGCTTCCCGTTCGCCGACATGATCGCCTCCGACCCCTTCAAGGGACTCGAACCGGATTTGAAGGTAGCCTTCTATGTCGGCCAGTCCAAAGTCATCGGCGGAACGACGACAGACATCGTGGCCATAGGGACAGACAAGGCATTCGGCCAGGTCTGGATCGGCGCGGACGACCATCTGCCCAGGATGGTCCGCCTCGTTTACCTGGATGACCCGGCGGCACTCCGCTTCCAGGTTGAGTACTCCAACTGGGACCTGGACCGCACTTTTCCGCCGGATGCCTTCGAATCGGCAAAGGCTGCCGCCGCGCCGCACATCCCATTCAACCGTCCTGACCTGCAACCCATGACGGGCCAAAAGCCCAAGGCGAAGAAGGGGAAGCCGGCTAAAGCCAAGTGACAAGGAGGGAAGATACCATGAACTACAAGAAGATCATCAACGGCATCGCCGGCCTCCTTGTCGCCCTGCTTCCGCTTCAGCAGGCTTCGGGGTTTTCCTTTCACGGAGCAGGGGGAGGGAGCACATCTCACAGCTACGGGCACACGAGTCACGAAAACCGCTATGGTGGGAGCACGTCCCACACCTACGGGGAGGGGACGGAACACACCAATGCCTACGGCGGCAGCACGGCCCATGCCTATGGAGGAGGGACGGAGCACACCAATGTCTATGGCGGCAGCACGGCAGGTGCCTATGGGGCAGGGGCGGTACACACCTACCCGTCGGGTGCCGCGGCATATCACCCGCCGGCGGCTTACTACCCGCCACCGGTATATCACCCGGCGTATGTGGCACATCCCTATTACCCTGCATGTTACAACTGCAGTTCCGGAAACACGGCGGCCGCCGCAGTGGCAGGCGCCGCCGTCGGCGTGGCTGTCGGCGCCGCAGCGGCCTCGTCGAATACTGCAGCGGCAACATCCAGCGCATACAGCGCCGGCGTGGCGGCAGGCAGCGCCAACACTGCCGCGGCTTACAACGCGGGGGTCGTTGCCGGCGCCACCGCAGCAACCGCATACGTAATGGGGGCAAGCTACCCCACGATACCTGCCGGCTGCGCCACGCCCAATGTCCAGGGCCAGACCTACTATCTCTGCGGCAATACCTGGTTTCAGCCTTCCTATGGCGCAAACGGCGTTTTTTACCGGGTGGTGCCTGCTCCATGACATATCCGAACCAACGCACTTCACTAAACACCTGGGAAGGAGAAACGGAATGAAACTTAGAAAATTTGTGCCGGCCGCCCTAGCCGTCAACGGCGCCGCACTGCTGGCCGCAACGCCAGCCCTGGCCGTGGAGACCACCGGAATCCCCGGATCGCCAGGGGCCACTACCACTATAGACGGGAAGCAATTGCCGCCGCCGGACCCGAAGTTCGGCGGCGTGATCAGGGAGAAGGCCTCCGAGTCGAAGGCATGGTGGCCGCCGCGGGTAGTCCCCCCCAAGGGGGCGCCCAACGTGCTGCTCATCATGACGGACGATGTCGGCTACGCCGCGCCGGGCACGTTCGGCGGTGTCATACCCACTCCTGCCATGGATCGTATCGCTAAGATCGGGCTGCGCTATACGAATTTCCACTCCACGGCGCTCAGCTCGCCCACGCGGGCGGCGATAATCACCGGCCGCAACCATCACTCGGTGGGCTTCGGGGTGGTGGGCGAAGTGGCGACCGGGTTCCCGGGTTACGACTCGATAATCCCGGTTGACAAGGGGACTATTGGCACCATCCTGAAGGAGAACGGGTATGCAACCTCGTGGTTCGGCAAGGACCATAATACCCCCTCGTACCAGTCGAGCCAGGCCGGGCCGTTCAATCAGTGGCCGAACGGCATGGGCTTCGAGTACTTCTACGGCTTCGTCGGCGGCGACGCCAGCCAGTGGCAGCCGAACCTGTTTCGCAATACGACGGCCATCTATCCGTTCCTGGACAATCCCAGCTGGAACCTGGAGACGGCCATGGCCGACGAGGCCATAAAGTATATGAAGCAGCTCAAGGAGATTGCGCCCGACAAACCATTCTTCGTATATTACGTACCCGGCGCCACCCATGCCCCTCATCATCCCACGCCCGAGTGGATCAAGAAGATCAGCGATATGCATCTCTTCGACGAGGGGTGGAACAAAGTGCGCGAAAGAATTTTCGCCAACCAGAAGCGCTTGGGCATCATGCCTCCGAACGCCCAGTTGACGCCGTGGCCGAAGGAACTGCCACAGTGGGATTCCCTCAGTTGGGAGGAGAAGAAGCTCTTTATCAAGCAGGCGGATGTCTATGGCGCCTACCTTGCCTATGCCGACTATGAGATCGGCCGCGTCATCCAGGCCGTCGAAGACCTCGGACAACTGGACAACACCCTGATCATCTACATCAGCGGCGACAACGGTGCAAGCGCCGAAGGGATGCTCAACGGCACGCCGAACGAGTTCACCACCTTCAACGGCGTGGCCGTGCCGGTCAAGGACCAGTTCCTCTGGTACGAGTTCTGGGGATCCGACAAGACCTTCCCGCACTTCGCGGCACCCTGGGCATGGGCGATGGACACCCCATTCAAGTGGGTGAAGCAGGTACCGTCGCACTTCGGCGGAACGTCCCAGGGGGTTGCAATGTCGTGGCCGGGCCACATCAAGGATGCGGGGGGGATCCGCCGCCAGTTCCACCACGTCATCGACATTGTCCCGACCATCCTGGAAGCGACCCGCATCCCGGCGCCCGAAACGATCAACGGCATAAGACAACGCCCCATCGAAGGGGTAAGCATGGCCTACACCTGGGACAAGGCGAACGCCAACGCCCCCACCCGGCACACCACGCAATACTTCGAAATGTTCGGCAATCGTGCCATCTATCACGATGGGTGGGTGGCGTGCACGACCCCGGCGACGCTCCCGTGGGAGTTGAGCACCGCACCGCCTCCGGATGTCATCACCGGGTATAAGTGGGAGCTTTATAACGTCCAGGAGGACCCCACCCAGTTCAACGATCTGTCCGCCAAGATGCCGGACAAGCTCAAGCAGATGCAGGCCCTCTTCTATCTGGAGGCAAAGAAGCACGACGTGCTGCCGCTCGACAACTCGACGCTTGCCCGCTGGAACACGCCGCGTCCGAGCCTGACGGCGGGGCGAACGGTCTTCGAGTATTCGGGCGGTTTGACCGGCGTGCCGGAAAGCGCGGCGCCGGATATCCTGAACAAGTCCTACACCATCACGGCGCAGGTCGAGATCCCCAAAGGTGGAGCGGAAGGGATGATCGTCACCCAGGGCGGGCGCTTCGGCGGCTATGGCCTGTTCCTGAGCAAGGGCAAGCTGGGAATCGGCCGGGGCAAGGTCGTGTTCCTCTACAACCTGCTGGATCTCAAGCGCACGATTTGGGAAGGCCCCGAACTGAAGCCCGGCAGTCACGTCATCGCCTTTGATTTCAAGTCCGATGAACCAGGACTGGGCAAGGGGGGAACGGGCGTGCTCTTCGTGGACGGTCAGGAAGTGGCAAGAAACCGCCTGGTACACACCACCCCGATCACGTTCCCGGAGGATGAAACCTTCGACATCGGAGAGGACACGCGCACCGGCGTCGCGATGCTGGAATATCGCTACGATGTGCCGTTCAGGTTCACCGGCAGGATCATCAACCTGTCCTTCAGGCTCGAACCCTGGCCTGAGGCGGCGCCGAAGCACTAGCGGCTTCCAGACATTCAAAAGAATGGAATTTTCACTTTGAAAAAGGTGCTTGTACTTGCTGCTGTCGGTGAAGCTGCAACCGGTGCAGCGCTACTGATAGTCCCGTCACTGGTGGGGCAATTACTGTTGGGCGCAGCGCTGACCGGGATTGCCGTCACCGTAGCGCGCGTGGCCGGCATTGCCCTGATCGCACTGGGAGTAGCCTGCTGGCCGGGGCCTCCGCTCATCGGCATGTTGACCTACAGCGCCGCCGTCACGCTGTACCTTGCCTATCTCGGCATTGAAGGCACGTGGGCCGGGTGCCTTTTGTGGCCCGCCGTCCTTGCCCACATTACCCTGATGGTTCTTCTCCTCCGGGCAAGGCTCAAGGGACCGTAAATTGTGTCCCTACCATATGTTTCAACGGGGTGGGAAGAGGGGAAAGACTGCCGTAGCATTTCCAAGGCCTATGTGTGTTGCAGTTTCCTATTCCTTAGCAGACGTAATGTCGGCATTTCGGAGAGGTGACCCGTGAGTTCCATGACAATCGCTTGTATCGCCTTTGTGTTCATCTTTTGCGGCGCGCTGGTCGGATTGTGCCTCCGCCTGATTCTGCCCGGTCACCATACGAGCGGGGATGCCAAGGACACGGTGAAGCTGGGGACCGGCCTGATCGCGACGCTGGCAGCCATGGTCCTCGGACTCCTGGTAAGCTCGGCAAAAGGCACGCTGGATGCGATGAACACCGAGCTGATGCAGACCGGTGCGAAGATTATCATGCTTGATCGCGTCCTGGCCAAATACGGGCAGGAAACCAAGGATGTTCGCGAATTGCTGCGCGGTAACGTTGCCAGCATCATCAACCGGATCTGGCCCGAAGACAAGGCCAAAAATGTAAGCCTCAGGACGATTGAAACATCAAGTGCCATCGAGCAGTTTCAGGAAAAGCTCGCAGGACTGTCGCCCCGCAGCGACAGTCAGCGCGTGCTCTTGTCTCAGGCCCAGCAAATCGTCTCCGAAATTGCGCAATCGCGCTGGACCCTCATAGAGCAGACGCAGCAGGCGCTTCCGACAGCCTTTCTCGTTGTGCTGGTGTTCTGGCTTACCATACTCTTTGCCGGCTTCGGTCTGCAGTCTCCCGGCAATGCGACGGTCATTGCGGTTCTGTTCATCTGTGCGGTGTCGGTGTCGGGAGCGATCTTTCTCATACTGGAAATGAACACCCCCCTCACCGGGATCATTAAGGTATCCAGCGCCCCTCTCCATAAAGCGCTGGAGAATATCGGCAGGTAGACCCCATGAAGCCGCGCTTCCGGAGCAGACCGGCGTGTCCGCACGGGGCAGGAGAAGGTGCTTTCTGATTCATCGCAGCGCAATCCCGGAGTGAAACGGACTTTGTATGGCCATACTCGTTACCTTCATACTGCTGGCATTTTTCTACAGCCTCATATCCCG
>Ga0335085_10003751_pt1 | contig 25848 bp, 15 predicted proteins | sample Lox_Sample_45_FD_206712 | JGI IMG/M metagenome (GOLD analysis project Ga0335085, IMG submission 206712) | Soil microbial communities from Loxahatchee National Wildlife Refuge, Florida, United States - Lox_Sample_4.5 | ecosystem: Environmental > Terrestrial > Soil > Wetlands | place: USA...
GTGACCGACTGAAACTCGCGCTCGACCAGCAGGCCGATTTCTTTGAGCACCTCGATATCCTGCGTGGTGAAGTGGTGCGGCTCGCGGTCGGCCAGGCACAGCGTCCCGACATTGTGTCCGCCCGGACCGCGCAGCGGCACGCCGGCGTAAGCGCGCACGTGCGGATCGCCGGTCACCAGCGGATTGTGAGCGAAACGCGGATCGGCGAACGTATCGGGAATGACCAGCGGCTCGTTGCGCAGAATCGTGTGGCTGCAAAACGCCACTTCGCGGGAGGTCTGGCACTCCTGCAGACCGATACGCGATTTGAACCACTGGCGCTCGTCTTCCACCAGAGCGACATACGAAATCGGAACTTTGAAGAGCCGCGCAGCCAGCCGGGTGAGGACATCGAAGCGTTCCTCGGCGGGGGAATCCAGCAGGTCCAGAGAGCGTAGCGAGGACAACCGGTCCGGCTCGGTGGCCGGTCGCGGCGCTACGAAATACGGCAGGCCGTCGAAATCAGTTTGAACCGGTACAGACCCCAGGCTCTGAGGAGACATATGAAATCATTGTCCATCCGGGTTGTTCGCTTTGCAACAAAGGACGGCCCTGTCGGCCGCAGAGCAGTCCCATAACCACGGCAATCCTACAGCGACCGCCATTTCGGTACTCTGTATGGGTATAGTTCGTTCCGAGGCAAGCCGAGGCAAGAGTGGGGATTGATCCTAACAGAATCTGTGCCGCGCAAACCGAGTTGCGAAAATCAGGAACTGCCCATGGCCCGGGACGGGTCGCCAAAATGCATGCAGATGGCATGGACCGCTTCCTTCGGGCCCAGAGGGCACCCCGGCTCGGAACGAATCTCGAACAGAGCCGCGAGCGGCAGGGAGAGGTCCCGCCCCCGCTTCGACCGAGCGGTGGTATCCGCTCTGTCGAAGACGCACTCGGGCTGTGGGCCGGACCGCTCCCTCTGGGCCCAGGGAGCACCCCAGCTCAATTCGAGGCCGCTCACCGCGCCTGGATTGCTTTTGGCGGCCCGCTTCCGGGCCGTGTCCGCTCTGTCGAGAATTCGCAAGTGGTTGGTTCCACACGAGCGACAGGCGGACTTGCGTGGGGACGTCTCTGGCGGCGGAAAACTGAGGCAAGAAGAGCGTCGGCAGGAGTGCCGGCGCAGCACGCTGGAGAGTGTGCGCCACGTCTGTGGCGGGACTTGCATGTCCTTTGGCGGCCCGCTTCGGGCCGGGGACATTCCCTGACGGTCGCGGCCCGGATTAGCGCCGATTGCGTCCTGCGATGTGGGCACCGTGATCGCGTGAGGAGCCATCGCGAATGGTCCCTGACTGGTTCGCTGTGCGCGAGGCGGAGCAGTTGACTCCTGCCCGAGTCGTTAACTTGGTCGATTCGCTGCGCCTGCTGGGAAACTATCTGGCACCTAAGCGTCGCGCCTTTCTCGCGATCGTGGCGCTTTCGCTGCTGGATGCCGGACTCGGCGCGCAGATCTCGCTGAGCTTCAAATACCTCATCGACAACGCCATCGGACAGAAGAGCGGCACAACTCTGGCATGGATTACGCTGGCGTTGGCTGCCTCGGTAGCACTTGTAACAGCAGTGGATGTCTGGCGCGATCGCCTGTATGCGCGCACGGGGGCCGATATCGGGGCGGCCCTGCGGCTGCGCATGTTCCGCCATCTGCAGAGCCTCTCAGCTTCCTACTACGCGGGCGCGCAGCCCGCCGATGTGGTGTCGCGCTTTGCGGCGGACCTGGGTGAGATCGAAGAAGCTTTCATGAGCTCGGTGACCTACGGCATCCTGCCGGTGCTCGATATAGCCGTCAGCCTGGCGCTGATCTTAGTGCTGGACTGGCGGCTGGCAGTTCCGGCGGTGCTGGCATTCGCGCTGGCGATGGCGGGGCCGCGCTGGTTGTCTCCACGAACGTCCGCGGCCGCGTATGAGGTCAAGCGGCTGCACGCGCGACTCTCCGGACAGGTGCAGGAGAGCCTGGAGGCCCACGCACTGGTCCGCGCCTTCGGGCTGCAAGGCTGGGCTCGCCGGGGGTTCGAGGCGCGCAACCAGGCGCTGGCCGCGGGCGTGAACACGCTCGGCTTCCTCATCCAGTTGATGGAGCGCACGGCTGTTTTTAGCACGCAACTTTTGCAGGTGGCGGTCCTGGGCGCGGGCGGATACCTGGTCTTCCGCGGCCAGATGAGCATCGGCACGCTGGCGGCATTCCAATCGCTCTTCAGCCGGCTGGCCGAATCGCTGGGCTGCCTGGCGGAGTACCTGCCCAGCGTGGTGCGCGCGACCGGTGGGCTCATGCGCATCGAAGAGCTGTTCGCGGAAAAGCCGCAGGTGGCCGACGCGCCCGACGCCGCACCGCTCGCGGCCTTCCGCGAGGCCATCGAATTTCGCGACGTGGCGTTCCGTTACGGCGCCGGCCAGAACTCGCTGGATGAGCTAAGCCTGCGGATTCCGTGCGGCACGTCGGCGGCACTGGTCGGCCCCAGCGGATCGGGCAAAAGCACGGTCCTGATGTTGTTGATGCGCTTTTACGATCCCACTTCCGGCGCGGTACGCATCGATGGACGTGACCTGCGCACACTCACGCAGGATTCACTGCGCACTTGTACCTCGATCGTGTTCCAGGAGAACTTCCTGTTCCGAGCCAGCATCCGCGAGAACATCCTGGTGGCACGGCCCGAGGCAACTGCCGCCGAGATCGAGGAAGCCGCTCGCCGAGCCGAAATTCACGAGTTCATCGCCAGCTTGCCGGATGGGTACGAGACTATCGTGGGCACGGGCGGTCTGCGACTCTCGGGCGGACAGCGGCAACGGCTGGCGATCGCCCGCGCGCTGCTGCGCAATCCGCAGATCCTGGTGCTGGATGAAGTGACTTCCGCGCTCGACAGTTCCAGCGAAGCGCTGATCAACGACACCATCGAACGCCTTTCACGGGACCGCACTGTCATTTCCGTGACTCATCGACTGGCCGCGGCCACGCGCTGCGATTCGATCCTCTACATGGAAAAAGGCCGCGTCGCCGAACAAGGCTCGCACGCCGATTTGTTGGCGCGCGATGGCACGTACGCCGCGTTGTGGAAGAAGCAGACCGGCTTCGTGGCAGGCGCCGATGGAGAAAGCGTTTTCGTGACGCCCGAGCGGCTGCGCGAAATTTCGATTCTCTCGGGCCTCGATGACGCCGTGTTGGGCGACCTGTCGCGAGCGTTCACCACCGAGCGGCATCCCAAGGATCAGTTCCTGTTCCACCAGGGCGATCTGGGCGATCGCTTCTACATCCTGGTGCGCGGAACCGTCGAGGTGCTCAAGGCGCAGCCAAACGGCGGCCTCGAACGCCTCGCCATTCTGCAGGACGGGGACTACGTCGGCGAAACCGCCCTGATCCTGAATGCTCCGCGCAATGCCTCTGTGCGCACGCTCGCCGAGTGCACCCTGCTGGCGCTTTCGCGCGCCCGCTTCCTGGCGCTGATGGAGCGCGTGCCGGAACTGCGCTGGCAGTTGCGCGAGGAGGCCGCCATCGCCCATTTCCGTAGCGAAGCCGAGCGCGACTCTTCCGCCGAAGCGGCCCCGGCGGACGGCCGAGTGCTGGTGGTGGATGACAACGAGGAAGGCCGCGAGTTGCTCTGCCGCAAGCTCGAACGCGACGGATACCAGGTTACCGCGGCCACCGGCGGAGAGGCGGCACTCGAGGTGATCGAGTCCGACGATTTCGACCTGGTGCTGCTCGATGTGGTCATGCCCCAAGTGGATGGTTACGCGGTCCTGCAGCACCTCAAGGAAAACGGCCGCCTGAACCGCCTGCCCGTGATTATGATGACCGGCATGGACGACGTGCAGGGCATGGCCCGTTGCATCGAACTGGGAGCTGAAGGTTTTATCACTAAGCCTTTCGATCCGGTGCTGCTGCGGGCCAGATTAAGAGCCTCGATTCAGAAGAAACGCGTGCGCGACGAAGCCTTCGGCGAGGCGGAACGGTTGGGAGGCACCGTCGCGGAACTGGAAGAGCGCGTCCGGAACCTCGAAGAATCGCTGCGCCAGGCGCGTGCGGCGCAAGCCTGACGGGGAACTGTAATAGGACTCACTTGCCGTCAGTTAGTGCGATCCGGCCCGCTCAATAAGATAGAATTGGTCCGGATATGTCATTTGGTTCCGGCACAATTCTTGGTCCCTATCGCATCCAGGGGCCTTTGGGCGCCGGAGGCATGGGGCAGGTCTATCGCGCCCGCGACCAGCGGTTGGCCCGCGATGTGGCCTTGAAGACGCTGCCGCCCGACTATGCAAGCGACCCCGCGTTCCGCCAGCGCTTCGCCCAGGAGGCGCGCGCCGTCGCCGCGCTGAATCATCCCAATATCGTGGCGGTATACGACGTAGGCACACAGGGCGATGTCGCCTACATGGTCACCGAACTGGTGGATGGCGAACCGCTCCGCGCTACGGGGCTGACGATTCGCAAGACCGTCGATCTGGCCGTGCAGATCGCCGGTGGGTTGGCTGCCGCGCACCAGGCGGGCGTGGTCCACCGCGACCTGAAGCCGAATAACATTCTGGTCACCCGCGAGGGCCGCGCGAAAATCCTGGACTTCGGACTGGCCAAGTTCCAGGATGGGCATCCCGCCAAAGACGGCGCCACGGAAGCGATCACCGAGCCTGGCGTGGTGATGGGCACCATCGGCTACATGTCGCCCGAGCAGGTGAAAGGCGGATTGGCGGATCACCGTTCGGACATCTTCAGCTTCGGCGTGATCCTGCACGAGATGCTCGGAGGCAAGCGCACCTTCCTGGCGGAGACGGCGGCCGAAACCATGACGGCAATCCTGAAGCACGATCCGCCGGAACTGCCTGAAAGCGTGCCCGCACCGCTCCGCGAAATCACCTCGCATTGCCTGGAGAAAGATCCTAACAACCGCTTCCAATCGGCCAAGGACCTGGCGTTCGCGTTGCAACACAGCGCGACTCCGAGCGGCAAGACCGCGGCGCTTACACCCAAGCCGGAATCGCGCCTGCGCAAGATGCTGGTGCCGATCGCTGCGGTCGTCGCGATGGCATTGGGTGCGGTGGTGGGCCGCTTCGTGTGGGCGCGGCCTGCGGCGACGCTCACCGGCGTGATGCTGGGCGGACCGGAAGTGGCGACGATTCCCCGACCATCGCCCGACGGTCACCTGCTCGCGTTTGTGGGCAACGATGCGGACGATGTCATGCAAGTCTGGGTGATGAAGCCCGGCAATCGCATGATGCTCAGCCATAACCGGGATCGCGGGGCAGTGCAGAGTTGCTCGTGGTCGGCCGATGGCAGCCGTATTTATTACGATCGCTGGTTCGATCAGCCCAAGGGAATTTTCAGCGTCCCAGCCTTGGGCGGCGATGAGCAGTTGGTGCTGGAAGACGCCATGATGCCGGAAGGTCTGGCCGACGGGAGCCTGCTGCTGACCAGGATCAATCCCGAGCATCGCTACCAAGTCTTCCGCTACTTTCCGGATAATGGCAAGCTGCGGCCGTACGCCATCGAGGTGACGAATTTCTATTCCGCCCTGCGAGCCAACCCGGCGGGCACTCAGGCGCTGGTTCTGGGTAATTCGATGGCGCGGGGAGCGGCAGCGGGTGTGCATCTTTACCTGCTCGATCTGGTGTCGGGCAACATGCAGCCCCTGGCCGAGGAAACGCCCGGAGAGTTCAGCGACACCACCGCGGGCGGGGCTTTTTCGCGCGACGGCAAATCGGTGATCGCGCTGAGCCGCAGCGGCAGCACGTATCGCGTGGTCCAGTATCCGCTCGATAACCGCATGGCCTGGGCGCGTCCGCCGCGCACGTTGGTGACGCTGACCCGCGCCATCTATTCGCTCGATACCGGACCCGATCAGAGTCTCTATCTGGACCAGAACGACCGGCCCAAGGACCTGGTGCGTTTCACGCTCGCCGGCGGACGCACGGAGAGGATCGCCACCGTGCCTACCGAAATGGGCGATGACAACTTCGCGGTGCTACCGGATGGCCGCGTGGTGTGGATGGAAGCCGCCGGTGGACGCATCAAGCTGATTCTGGTTGAGCCGGGCAAGGATCCGGCGCCGCTGGTCAATACCTCCGAAGAGACCACTTTTCCGATGACCGCCGCCGGTCCCGATCAAGTAGCATTCATGCTGGGCCGCCAGCGCCAGACCATCGCGATGGCAGCCTTCGCCAACGGCCGCATCACCAAACAGATCCCTTTCGACAAAGGACAGGTGCAGGCCATTGCCGCAGCGCCCGACGGGAAGACGCTTTATTGCGCGGCGGCGGGCGCCATTTGGGCGGTTCCGCTGAACGGCGAAATGCCGCGCAAGATTCGCACCGGCGAAAGCGTCACAGTGGATGCCGCCACTCAGAGCCTGGTGGTGCAGGTGATCGAACCGCCTAACACGCGCCTCATCCGCATTCCGCTGGCGGGCAGCGCGGAGCAGGAGATCGCCGGCACGTTCCACCTGGCCAACAACATCGATCCCGGCAGCATCCGCGATGGCAAACTGGTGTCGCCGATCGGATCGCCCTACTGGTTCTCACCGCCCGGCGTGCTGGACCTCGCGACGGGCGAATCCGCGCGCATCCCGCTCGATTACATCGGCGACTTCCACCACATGGCCTGGACGCCCGACGGAAAAATCATCGGTGTAGCTGCCGGTTGGCGGGCAACGCTCTGGAAGTTCAGCCGGCCTGCCGAGCGCAGCGCCACGCGCTGATCTCAGTTTTGCACGGTGATGAGCGTTCCGGCCTGCGTCGAGAGGCCGCCGTATGCCGCCACAATCGGCTGATCGCCATTCGGAAGCGAGGCCGGGACTACTACGTTGAATTGAAACTGTCCGGGCGCGACCAAGCCGGCGAACTGTACGGTCGCATTCTTGCCGCCGATCTGAATTACCGGAAGCGTTGTCAGCGTGCCGCTCTGCGTTGAGGATCCGCTCACCACCGGCACACTGGTGGGACCGAAACCGTTGGCGTAGAGCACGATCGTCTCGCCAGAGTTCGCCGGCGTGCTCGAGCCCGGATACAGGCTGGTCGGGCCGATCAGCCCGCCGTTCAGATGCACCGCCGCCACATACGGTCCGCCGTTGAACACGAAGAATGAAGGCGACAGCGCCTGCGCTTGCGCGGTAAATGCCGCGGCGGTAGCGCCGTTGTTTGTCACCACCGCCTGGACCGCATCGTTCATCGCGTCGGGCGGCGTCAGAATATTGATCTGCGCCGGGCTGATGTAATACACATACGCGCTCTTGCCGTTCACCGTCGCGCTGACCTTATCCAACTGGGTTGGCATCTGCGTGCCCGAAAAATCGGAGCCTTGCCAGATGCGCGCATCGCCGGCGGGCGCGAGATTTTCGCCCTTGATCTCCACCCAGGTATTCGGCGCGATGGTGAGACTCTCGCCTTCGGCGTTGGCAACCAGCGAAATGACCGGTCCGGTGCCGATGGTGAAATCGGATTCCATCAGCACGACGGAGTACGGATTCCAGGTGGCCATCAGGTAGTACAGCTTGAGGGTATTGCCGCTGATCTGTGTGAAGCGCTCGATCAAAGCCGGGGCATAGGGGCGGCCGCGCGTCGTGGCTGGGTCGTTAGACGAGCCGATGGTTGGTCCGGAAGGGCCGGTAGAGTTGGCCACGCTCGGGCAGAAGTTATCGTTCTTGGTTGCGTAGTAATAGAAGATGAAGTTGCCGAAGGCATTGTCGCGGCAGGCGTCGAAGATCACTTGCGGCGCGCTCCAGGGGCCCCAAGGTTGCGGCGCATAAGTGAAGTAGATGTCTTCGGTATTGACGGAGGCACGCCCGGCATCGTAGAGCAACAGCCACAGGCCGAGTGGTTGCGAGTAGAACGCCGAGGTTTTGTTGATCGTCGGATTGGCGGGATCCGCGTCGAAAATAATCGGGACGGCGGCGGATTCGTTGGCGGACCATGTTGGCTGGCCATTCCGCATGCCTGTGAAGTAGCGCGTGGCGGGACTGCCCTGCGCGTCCAGGCCGGTCCAGAAATCAGAGGCGGGAGTCACAGACAGATACAAATTGCTGGCGTGCTGCTGGCCGACACCGAAGTTTAATACGATCGGTTCCGGCGATACCGGCAGCGGCGTTCCCAGCAGGCCCGCCGCGGCCATGTAGAATGCGCCACCTACAAAGTGTCCGGCGGGCGAAGCCGAGACGGTCCGCCCGGAGGTGAACGACTGCGCGTTTTCATCGAAGGTCGCGAGCAGCGAGTACGCCTGGCTCTGATCGCTGCTGCCGTCCGCCTGAACGATGTTGCCCGTCTTGATGCCCAAATAGATCGTGCTGTTGATGCTGATACCGGCGTGAGGAACGTCGTCGATCCCCATGGCGACCGGCGTTCCATCGGGTTGCGGCGGCGGAAGGACCTCCAGGCCGTGTTTGCCGTTGAGGAAGAAATTGAGCAGCAGTCCGTCGGCCGCGTTAGCGGTAGTGCTGCGCGCGATGGGATCGTGGGCCTGCCAGGCGAACGAGTTCTGAACACTAGTCCAATTGCTGTTGTTCAGCGCTCCGATAGTATCGCCGAACGTAACGATCAGTTCTCCGTTATGCTCGAACGCCACCGGGACGTCGTCGCCCAGTACGTCGGCTTTGGTGGCGGTTTGGCTGGTGGTGGGTTTGCAGTTCGGCGTTTTGTTGTGGATGGTCGCGTCCCACAAGGCCCAGTCACAATCGCCGTTAACTTGATAGAGCTTGGCGGAGGAGCCAGGAACATAAATGAGACTTGTAGTGCTGCCCGACTGTGCCAGCGCGCGGGGCCAAGGCAGAATCGCCGCGAGGAAAAGGAAGGTGGTCCACCTCATACTCAGTGTTGGATCGTGATCAATGTTCCGGCTTGGGTGCTCAGTCCGCCGTAGGTCGCGACGATGGGCTGATCGCCATCGGCGATATTGGACGGTACGACCACGTTGAACTGAAACTGCCCCGGCGCCACCAATCCCGCGAACTGCACCGTAGCATTCTTATTGCCGATCTGAATTACCGGCAGGGTCGCGAGTGCGCCGGCCTGCGTGGATGATCCACTCACTACGGGCACACTCGTCGCACCGAATCCGTTGGCGTACAGCACGATGGTTTCGCCCGGTTTGGCCGGAGTGCTCGATCCTGGGTACAAAGACGTAGGGCCGATCAGCCCGGTGTTCAAATGCACTGCCGCCAAATATGGTCCGCCGTTGAACACGAAGAAAGAAGGCGAGAGAGCCTGCGCCTGCGCCGTGAATGCCGCGGCTGTTGCGCCGTTGTCGGTTACTACCAACTGGACCGCGCCGCTGATCGCATCGGGCGGTGTCAGGATATTGATCTGCGTGGGGCCGATGTAGTACACATACGCGCTCTTTCCATTCACAGTGGCGCTGACTTTGTCCAACTGCGTGGGCATCTGCGTGCCCGAAAAATCGGAGCCTTGCCAGATGCGCGCATCGCCAGAAGGCGCGAGATTCACGCCTTTGATCTCGACCCACGTGTTGGGAGCAATCGCCGGCGATTCGCCCTCGGCATTGGCGACATATGCGATGGTTGGCCCGTTCGTCGCGGTGCGCGTGCCGGGAAAGTACGACGTGACGTAGTAGTCGTCGTTGAAGATATCCGTCCCTAAGAAACCATTTCCAAACGAGAAGCAGAACTGGAATCCGGATGCGGCCGGATTCGAGCTGCAAGGTTTTTGGATGGCATCACCGAGGCAGGACCAATAGATATATGGCTGCAGATGGATGAAGGGGCCGACGGTGGTGTCCGGCGGCGCGCTCACGGGCGTGCCTTCCGGCAGCCCCAATTGGTCGTAATACAAATTGCCCAGCGGATTGTTGGTACCGTCACAGTTGTAATTCGGACACGGACTCGTGATCGTCGGCAACTGCCAGTTCTTCTGGCCCAGATAGCTCGCGCTGTTCATATTCGCAATGAACTGAGCGGCCGAATTGAAGTTCATCGAGCCGTCCTGGGCGACGCAGGGTTTCGGTGTGTTCTGGTCTTTGCAAACCGCAATGCCGAAACTGTTCGTGGCCGCCAGGTTGGCGTTCGCGAGCCAGGTGACGTCCGTTTCCGGGTCGTAGACCGTCTGCTTGTCAGAGCTGACCTGCAATCCCTGGTCCGCTACGGCCGGCGAACCAGGAATCTTTCCAGGAATCATCGGCAGCACGTACATGTAGTTGATGTCCGTATTCGAATCATGGAAGCCCGTGTTAAAGGACAAGGTAGCGTGGCCGCCGCCCCCATTGTTCGACTGGCTCCAGTAATAGTAGGGCTGGAAATTACTGAACGGGCCGATAGATCCTTTCGAAACAGGAAGGGTGTTGTTGGGAGGCGACATGCCGAACGCCTTGTAGTACAGGGAACCCAGCGCCCCTGCCGTGCAACCCCAAGCGAATGAGTTGCCATCATTTCCGATGAACGCGCAACCCGGATCGGAGGACGGAGTGGTCGGGATCTGCCAGTCGTTGTGGCCCAGATAATTGGCAGCGTTCATGGCTGCGACCCAGGCCGCCGCGGCTTCGTAGGTCATCGAACCGCTCGCATTGACGCAGGTCTTCAGATCCGAGTTCGGCCCGCACACCGGCAGACCGAACCGGTTCGTCGCCGGTAAGTTGAGGTCCGCCAGCCAGGTGATGTTATTGGCGGAGTCATACACCGTCAAACCATCCTGGCTCAACTGGAGGCCGTTCGCGGCCCGGCCTTGCGGGACTGCAAGCAGGAAGGCCGCCGCGAATGGAAGAGTCCGGAGCATGGTGATCCTCCGCAATCAATGTTGGATCGTGATCAAGGTCCCGATTTGGGTCGAAGCGCCGCTGTACGTGGCGACGATCGGCTGATCGCCATCGGCAAGCGACGCTGGCACCACCACGTTGAATTGAAACTGTCCCGGCGCCACCAGTCCGGCAAACTGCACAGTGGCGTTCTTGCCGGCGATCTGCACCACCGGCAACGGGGAGAGCCTGCCGCCCTGCGTCGATGCTCCGCTTACCACCGGAACGTTCGTCGGACCGAACCCGTTGGCGTAGAGCACGATCGTCTCGCCGGGCTTGGCGGGTGCGCTCGATCCGGGATACAACGCGGCCGGCCCGATTAGTCCACCGTTCAGATGCACCGCCGCCACATATGGCCCACCATTGAAGACGAAAAAAGAAGGTGAAAGCGCCTGTGCTTGCGCCGTGAATGCCGCCGCCGTAGCGCCGTTGTTGGTCACCTCCACTTGCACCGCTCCGCTCATCGCGTCAGGCGGCGTCAGGATATTGATCTGCGTGGGGCTGATGTAGTACACATACGCCGGCTTCCCATTCACCGTTGCGCTGACCTTGTCCAACTGCTGCGGCATTTGTGTGCCTGTAAAATCGGAGCTCTGCCAGATGCGCGCATCCCCCGCCGGCGCCAGATTCACGCCTTTGATCTCGACCCAGGTGTTGGAAGCGATTGCCGGACTCTCGCCTTCAGCGTTGGCCACCTCCGCGATGGTCGGCCCGGTGGTCGCCATGCGCATGCCTACGAAGTAGGAGGTCACGTACAAATTATTCTTCAACACATCGGTCCCGAGAAAGCCGCTGTTGAAGCTGAAACTCCATTCGAAGCCCGCCGCGGGGATATATTGGCAATCCTGCTGAATCGTATCCGCTCCGCACGACCAATAGAGGTACGGCTGCATATTGTGGAACGGGCCGGCGGCCAAATCCGGCACGGGCACTATCGGCACGCCGCCTGGCAGCCCCAACTGCCCGTAATACAATTCGCCGAACGGATTCTGCGCGTTCACATCGCAGGAATACGAAACGTCGCAGTTCAGGTCGGCGGGCGGCAATTGCCAGTGCGTTTGGCCGAGATAGGACGCCGCATTCATGTTGGCGATCCATTGATTGGCCGCGTCCCGAGTCATCGCGCCGTCCGCGTTCACACACAGCGAGGGGTTCGTGGGACTCTTGCAGGCGGGCAGTCCGAAGGTATTGGTCGTAGCGAGATTGGCATTCGCCAGCCAGGTGACGTTGGCGACCGGATCGTAGACTGTCTGCCCGCCGGGGTTGACCTGCAGGGCCATCCCGGTGGCGGCCGGTGTGCCCGCAATTTTGCCCGGGATCATCGGCAGCACGTTGAGGAAATTGGGAGCGGTATTGGCGCCCTGAAATCCATTGCCGAATGAAAACGAGGAGTAGCCCGCCTGTCCCTGGCTGGTCTGCGACCAATACAGGTACGGCTGAAAATTGCTGAAGGGACCGACGGGCGTGTTGGGAATCGGTACCGCCGTCGCGGGCGCCTTCAAGGCCAGCGCATCATAGAACAGCGAATCGTAGGCGCCCGCGGTGCAGCCGAAGCCGTAGTTATTGCCGTTTGGCCCGGTCTTGCCGCAGCGGTTGTCGAGCATGGGCGTGGTCGGGATCTGCCAGTTGGAGTGCCCAAGGTAATTGGCCGCGTTCATTGCGGCCACCCACGCCGCCGCCGATTGGTAACTCATCGAGCCGCTGGTATTCACGCGAACGCCAGTGCTGGACGGGTTACAGAGCGGTATCGTGAAGCGGTTCGACGCCGGCAGATTGAAGTCAGCAAGCCAGGTGATGTTGTTGACGCCGTCGTAGACGGTCAGCTTGTCGGTGCTCTGGGCAAGCATCTGCGCCGTCGCGGCCGCCGCTCCCAGCAGCGCCGCGGCCGCGATCGCCCCTCCGGATCTCCGCATCGTGTCCTTCCCGCCGCGCCCGTCCCCGCAGGCTTCGGCAAATTATGACATGGAAGGATGATGCGCGAGACTCTCAATATTGCCAGCCGCGGTCGGTTTGGCGCCCTTGATCAACAGCCACAGAATGATGGCCCCTTCGCCAAGGAGGGCCGGCGAGACATATTTCGTAACACGATCCACATAGATAGGAGCCAGCAGTCCCGTGAAGCTGATCGCCAGGTAGGCAAAGCCATTGATCACCAGCCCGGCGCCCAGCCAGCGCGGCAGGAACAGCGACCGGTAGACAAGGATTCCGAACGGCAGCAGCCACAGACCGGCAAAGATATCATTGATCAGGTACCCGTGATCGTGCAGGCGCAAAAACAACATGGCCAACCCCACCTGCTGCGACTTGTCGAAAATCGAGAGGAAATGGTCGCCGCGCGCGAGAAACAAGGCGGCCAGGTCATTCAGCGCATTGAGTGAGTCGAGCGCCGCCGGCATCAGCCCGCCCAGAATCACCATCACGACGGCGAGGCCCTGACCGGCTCCCTTGAGCACCCGGTACAGCGCCAGCGCGACGAAGATACACGAGATTCCGGCGAGCAGATCGCAGACGATGCCGAAGCGGAACAGCGATTCGTGCGCGGCGATGTTGCGGGCCGTGGCTACCGCGTCGTCCGGCACGATCAGCTTGCCGGCGATATAGACCGGTCGAACGACGGAGAACCCCAGCAGCAGGTAAAGGAATCCGGCGACCCTACCGGGGTTGTAACTCGACCGCATGCGCCTCCCGCAAAAGGCCCGGCGGCCTTTCTCTCCGAAGACGAATTCGCCCAGGGAATCTTAGCGCAGGCTCGCCGACGCGCAGGATAGACCGTTTGGCTTAGCTGCAGCCGCTGGTGCCGCCGCAGTTGCCGCACTTATAGCAGCTGCCGTTGCGCGTCATGATGGAGCCGCATTCGGCGCACAGCGGCGCATCGGCCACCTGCGGCGCGAAAGGCAGTTGCTGCTGCGGATCGGCTTCGGTGGGACGCAGCGTAGCAGTTTCGCCCGCCTCCGTCACGGCATATTCCGGGCCGAGGAACTTCGCGCCCAGCCAGCGGAAGATGTAATCCATGATGGATTTGGCGTACGGGATGGTCTGGTTGCCGGTCCAGCCGCTCGGTTCGAAGCGCACATGCGCGAACTTGTCCACCAGGAACTTCAGCGGGACGCCGTATTGCAGGTTGAAGCTCACCGCGGTGGCGAAGGCGTCCATCAGGCCTGAGATGGTCGAGCCTTCCTTGGCCATGGTGATGAAGATTTCGCCCGGCGCACCGTCGTCGTACATGCCGACGGTTATGTAGCCTTCGTGTCCGCCAATGGAAAACTTGTGGGTGATAGAGCGCCGCTCATCGGGCAGCTTGCGCCGCACCGGGCGGTAGACCACTTTTTCCACGGCCGCAACAGGGGCAGCCGCCTTCTTCTCGCCTTTGCCGGATCCCGAGCTGAGCGGCTGCACCTTCTTGGAATTGTCGCGGTAGATGGCCACGGCTTTCAGCCCCAGCTTCCAGCTTTCGGTGTAGGCGGTCATGATGTCCTCCACCGTGGACTCCTCGGGCATGTTGATGGTCTTCGAAATGGCGCCGGAAATAAACGGCTGCACCGCCGCCATCATGCGCACGTGGCCCATGTAGTGGATCGAGCGCGTGCCATTCTGCGGGCGGAAGCTGCAATCGAACACCGCCAGGTGCTCGGCCTTCAGGTGCGGCGCGCCTTCGATGGTGCCGGTGGAATCGATGTGGCTGACGATCTGCTCCACCTGCGTGGGCGTATAGCCCAGCTTGATGAGCGCCGTAGGCACGGTGTTGTTGACGATCTTGATGACGCCGCCGCCCACCAGTTTCTTGTACTTGATGAGCGCGAGATCCGGCTCGATGCCGGTGGTGTCGCAATCCATCATGAAGCCGATCGTGCCGGTAGGCGCGATTACGGTCACTTGCGCGTTGCGGTAGCCATGACGCTTGCCGGATTCATAAGCATCGTTCCAGCACTCGTGCGCGGCTTGGTAGAGCGCCTGCGGCACATTCTGCCGGTTGATGCGGTTGACCGCATCGCGGTGCATGCGGATGACTTCCAGGAACGGCTGCTCGTTGACCGCGTAGCCCGGGAACGGGCCGGAAGCCGCGGCGATGCGCGAACTGGTCAGATAGGCCTGGCCACACATGACCGCGGTGATCGCGGCGGCGAAATCGCGGCCCTGATTGCTGTCGTAGGGAATCCCGAGCGACATCAACAGCGCGCCGAGATTGGCATAGCCCAGGCCGAGAGGCCGGAAGTTATGCGAATTATCTCCGATCTTCTGCGTCGGATAGCTGGCGTTATCGACAATAATTTCCTGCGCCACAATCAACGTATCCACGGCGTGCCGGAAGGCTTCCACGTCGAACTGACCGTCGGCACCCACGAAGCGCATCAGGTTCAGCGACGAAAGATTACACGCCGAATCATCCAGGAACATGTACTCCGAGCACGGGTTTGAAGCGTTGATGCGGGCCGTGTTCTTGCACGGATTCCAGCGGTTCACCGTGGTGTCGAACTGCATGCCTGGGTCGCCGCACTGATGCGTGGCTTCGGCGATCTGTCGCAGGATCTCACGAGCTCTGCGCCGGCTGACCGGCTGGCCGGTTGAAACCGAGCGCGTCCACCACTCGGCGTCCTCGACGCCTGCCTGCATGAAATCATCCGTGACGCGCACGGAGTTGTTGGCGTTCTGGAAGAAGATCGAACTGTAGGCCTCGCCATCCAGAGAAGAATCGTAGCCCGCTTCCACCAGCGTCTGCGCCTTTTTCTCCTCTTTCGCCTTCGACCAGATGAACTTTTCGACGTCGGGATGATCCGCGTTGAGGATCACCATTTTGGCCGCGCGCCGCGTCTTGCCGCCGGACTTGATCACACCGGCGAAGGCGTCGAAGCCTTTCATGAACGAGAGCGGTCCGGAGGCGCGTCCGCCGCCCGAAAGCACCGCGTCCTCTTCGCGCAATGTCGAGAGGTTGGTGCCCGTCCCCGATCCCCACTTGAACAGCATGCCTTCGGTTTTGGCGAGGTCGAGAATCGATTCCAGCGAATCCTTCACCGACACGATGAAGCACGCCGAGCACTGCGGCCGCACGCCTACCGCACCATCCAGCTTGGTGACGCGCTGCGACTTCTCGTCGTAGATCCAGCCGTAACCGCGCGCTTCTTTCACGCCGACGTTGAACCACACTGGCGAGTTGAAGCAGGCGTTCTGGGCGAGCATCAGGTGGGCGAGTTCGGAGCGAAAATTCTCTACATCTTCGGCGGCTTTGAAATAGCCGTCCTTGCGCCCCCACTCGGTAATGGTGTTCACCACCCGCTCGACCAATTGCGCTACGCTGGTTTCGCGCTCCGGCGATCCCATTTTGCCGTGAAAGTACTTGCTGGCCACGATATTGGTGGCTGTCTGCGACCAGTCCACGGGGGTTTCCACGTCGCGCTGCTCGAAGATCACCGAGCCTTTGTCGTTGCCGATAGAGGCGGTGCGGGTTTCCCAGCGGATTTCATCATAGGGTGTCTTGCCAGGGGCTAGTCCTATGGTGAAATATCGGGGAAAGCTGATTCCGGTTTTTTCCTTGATCTCGGATTTGCTCAACACATCTATTTTCGCACTGAGATTCACCGCCAATTGCCCCATCGTTTGTCTCCCCCATTCTGGTGTGCCGGTTCCACTGTGGACAATTCGGACGCTCGTTTCGGTGCGTCTGGGATTGTCTCTATTCGTCAGCCGGGCAAAAGCGGAGCCGAGACACATTCGTAATCTTGCCCCAAGATCTTGTATGAGGTCAAGGCTTTTGTCTATATAAAGCGTACCGTTATAGCCAACTGTCAGGTAGAAAAGGCACAAAAGATTAAGTTGGATGGAAAATTCACTCCCGAGTGGTGCAATGCAAGGATTGACCGTTCGGAGAATACCGAGGAAAGCAGAGGAAAGCGGATGAAATCCGGGAAGTTGCGGCGCTCGCCTTCAGGCGGCACCCACCGCCGCAACCCGAGGCCGGAGGTCTCCCTCGAACTGCCGGCGCGCCGCGGCCACAACGCGCTCCACCTCATCGCGATGGAACGGCTGCGGCAGCACATCGTAGGCGCCGATATTCAGGACCTCCGCCCACAGGGAATCGTTGGCTGTACGCGATGTAACAATGAGCTGCGGAGGTTGCGCGAGATCGCGCAAATCATTGAACAGCCTGCGCCAATTCCAGCGCAGCCCATCTTTCTCCGAGATCACGACTTCGACGGGATGCTGCCTCAGGGTCGCCAGCGCGCGGAGGCGGTTGGGTGCCTCCCACAGCCGCCATCCGGCATCCCGGAAGATGCCACGGAGCAGCGCGCACTCGCTTTCGTAATCGCCTACCAGCAGAGCGGAGACACACAGATCACGATTGGAAGCTGTCACGGCACAATACTCCTGTCGCTTGGAAATTTCGCCTTTCGGGCTTGGAAACAGGGAGACGAGCCGGGGTACTCCCATCCGAATGGTACTCCCTCCCGTGCCGCGAAACAATTTAAGATTCAACACCCGCGATGGGTGGAGTGACAAAACGGACCGTATTTGTAAAGAATTGTGCGCGTCAGGACGAAGCCTCAGATAGGGTGTTTGTGCGCTATTCCCGGCCGGGCCGGGTTGGAGCCGCCGCGCCGCGACAGAGAAGCCGGGCAGCATTGGGATTGGATAACTCCGCATCTTCGCAGAAAGGCGTCGGTGCTAACCGGAAGGCGAAGAATGGAAAGTCTCCGTGGACAGGATCCGCACCGCAGCGGCGATCAAGATCCTTCACTTTGCGCGGACCAGATTACTCCCAGGTCAGCTCGAAGAGACGCTGGACGGAGATGCGGAAGCCGGGGATCAGAGAAATGTTGAGTTCATCGTCGCCAGGCAGACGCGGACGGAGTCTTGCGTGTTGGACTTCCACCTGGCGATCTTCCGTCGAAACGATCCAGACTTCCTGGATTCCGCAGCGCAGGTAGCGCTCCTTCTTCCGCTTCAAAGAGTGATCAGTATCATATTCCGAGACGACTTCGATGGCGAGATCGGAACGAAGTGCTGCACACCTTGCGGACAGCAGAACCTTTTTTAGCAAAGTTTACGTCCGGCCCGTGGGCGTTTCCGTCGAAATCGTATTCCTGTTCGGCGAACACTTTGCCGAGGCGGCTTTGAAGCGCAATCGGCCGTAGCACTTCGACCAGAAGTCGCGGAGATCGTTGTTGTCGGGAGTATTGCCGCTTGTCTCGACCAGCTCCCCCTCGACCAACTCGTGATTCCTGGTCTGCCCATAGGGAGCCTCTCGAAATCCTCGATGGTCAGATGTGTCGTGCTGGCCACGCTTACATTTAGCCGCTCATCGACGCCAGGAACTCGCCGTTGCTGCGCGTCTTGCCGAGTTTATCCAGCAGCAGTTCCATGGTCTCCACGGGTGACAGCGGGTTGAGTACCTTGCGTAGAATCCAGACGCGGTTGAGTTCGTCCTTGGGCAGCAGCAGTTCTTCTTTGCGCGTGCCGCTCTTGTTGATATCGATGGCGGGGAAGACGCGCTTGTCGACCAGCTTGCGCTCGAGGTGTATTTCCATATTGCCGGTGCCTTTGAACTCCTCGAAGATCACGTCGTCCATGCGGCTGCCGGTGTCGATCAGGGCGGTCGCGATAATCGTCAGCGATCCCCCCTCTTCAATGTTGCGCGCCGCCCCGAAGAAACGCTTGGGGCGTTGCAGTGCGTTGGAATCGACGCCGCCCGAGAGCACCTTGCCCGAAGGCGGCACGATGGTGTTATAGGCGCGCGCCAGTCGCGTAATCGAGTCCAGGAGAATCACCACGTCGCGCTTGTGTTCGACCAGGCGCTTGGCCTTTTCGATGACCATTTCGGCCACCTGCACGTGACGCGTGGCAGGTTCGTCGAAGGTCGAGCTGATCACTTCGCCGCGCACGCTGCGCTGCATGTCGGTGACTTCTTCCGGGCGCTCATCGATCAGCAGCACGATGAGCGTCACTTCGGGATGATTGGTGGTGATCGAGTTGGCGATGGACTGCAGCAGCATCGTCTTACCGGTGCGAGGCGGCGAGACGATCAGGCCGCGCTGCCCCTTGCCGATGGGCGTCAGCAGATCCATCACGCGACCCGAGTAATTATCGCGCACAGTTTCGAGCTTCAGCCGCTCGTTGGGGTAAAGCGGCGTGAGGTTGTCGAAGAAGATTTTGTTGCGCGCTTCCTCGGGTGGCTCGAAGTTGATGGCGTCCACCTTGATGAGGGCGAAGTAGCGCTCCCCTTCTTTAGGCGGGCGGATCTGTCCCGAAATGGTGTCGCCGGTACGCAGATCGAATCGCCGGATCTGCGAGGGCGAAACATACACGTCATCGGGGCCGGGCAGGTAGTTGTACTCGGGCGCGCGCAGGAAGCCGAAGCCGTCCGGCAGGCATTCGAGCACGCCTTCGGAGAAGATCAGGCCGCTCTTCTCGGCCTGCGTCTGCAGAATCTTGAAAATGAGCTCCTGCTTGCGCAGACCGGCCGCGCCGGCGATGTTCATGCCCTTGGCGATGTCGTTGAGCTTCTGGATGCTCATATCCTTCAGCTCGACCAGGTCCAGCGTGGGAGTTCCGTTCTTGACTCCCTGGGCGCCAGCGGCTTTCCGGCGATGGCCCAGCAGCGCGCCATCGCCCGCCGGGGGCGCCGTGGCGGCGGGTGGATCAGCGGGGGGCGCGGGCGGCTTGGCCTCAGCGGCCGGAGGCTTGGGCGGCTCGGGGGGCGGTGGCGCGGGCGGCCGGGCTTCGGCCACGGGTTTGGGATCGGGTTTCGCTTCGGCCGGCTTGGAATCCGCCTTCGGCTCTGCGGGTTTGGAATCGACTGGAGCGGCGCTCTGTGGAGGTTGCGCCAAAGGCGGCGCGATCGCCCCGCGATCTTTCTGGGTGCGCTCGGCATGTGGTTTTTCCGTGCGCGCCGGACGTTCGGCACGTTCCGGCCGCTCGGGCTTCTCGGCCTTTTCCGGCTTTTCGGCGGTGGTTACGGCGGGCGCTCCGGTCGCCGGAGCGGGCGTGTTTTCGGTGGGCTTTTCCTGTGGTGGGTTATTTCCTACCGCGGTTGTAGTGTTGTCGTTATTACTTGCCAAATTTCCCTCACTCCCCGGCCGGTCAGGGCCGAGAACGGCAGCGGCTCGACGCCTTCCTTGCGGATTTCGCGCAGGCCGTGCTCTAAATCGGATCGGTTCATCTTATCGGTCTTGGTGGCTACTACCAGGTATGGTCTGCCGTGATGCTCCAGCCATCGCTTCAACTCCAAGTCTTTCTCCATCCATCCGCGGCGGGCATCCAGAATCAGACAGCAGCTCGTCAGGGTCTTTCTCTCCCTCAAATACTTCTCGATCAACTTCTTCCATTCCACCATCTGCGCGGCGGGCGCGCGCGCAAAACCGTACCCCGGGAGATCGACGAAATAACAGCCGTCCTCGATCCGGTAAAAATTAATCGTTTGTGTACGACCCGGAGTACTGCTGGTGAAAGCCAGCCCCCTCCGCCCCGTGAGGGCGTTGATCAGACTGGACTTCCCTACGTTGCTTCTCCCCAAAAACGCGATCTCAGGCAGCCCCTCGGAAGGGAAGCTCTCCGGGCTGCCGGCACTGGCTACAAACTCGGCCTTCAAGCGATCAAGCTATCAGCTATCAACGGTCCCCCACAAGAGCCGATCACTGACGGATTCTTCAGTGCGCCGCCCGGATCTCCTCGACGGGTAGCACATCTACACCGGGCGCGGGAGGCGGGATGACCAGCGATACCAAGTCCCGCTCCAGCGCGATCTTCAATACCTCATCCATGGAATCTACAAAGTTCAGCTTCATGGATTGCCGGATAGCGTCCGGAATGTCCGGCAGGTCCTTTTCATTCTCCCGCGGAACGATCGCCTCCAGAATACCGTGGCGGTGGGCCGCCATCAGCTTCTCCTTCAACCCGCCGATGGGCAGCACCTTGCCGCGCAGGGTGATCTCGCCGGTCATGGCCACGTCGGCGCGTACCGGAATTCGGGTAAGTGCGCTGCAGATGGTCGTGGCCAGGGTGATGCCGGCCGAAGGACCATCCTTCGGGATGGCTCCCTCAGGGATATGGATGTGCACATCCAGGTTGCGGTAGAAGTCGCGCGGGAGGCCAAAGTTATGGGCCCGCGAGCGGATGTAGCTCATGGCCGCCTGGGCCGATTCCTGCATCACTTCGCCGAGCTTGCCGGTGATGGTCAGCTTGCCTTTGCCTTCCATCAGGGTGCATTCTACGGTAAGAATCTGGCCGCCCACTTCGGTCCAGGCCAGCCCCGTCGCCGCGCCGATCTCGTTCTTCTTCTCGTTTTCGAGGTCGCGGAATTTCCACGGGCCCAACAGGTCCGGCAGGATCTCGGAGTTGATCACCGCCTGCGGCAGTTTCTTCTTCTCGCGGCCGCTGGCATTGTTCACTACCTGTCGAGCCACCTTGCGGCAGACGTTGCCGACTTCGCGCTCGAGGTTTCGAACGCCGGCTTCACGCGTATAGTTCTGGATCAGGCGGCTGATCCCGGTGTCGGTGAAGTCGATCTGCTCGGAGCTGAGTCCGGTGGCTTCCATCTGTTTGCGCACCAGGAAGCGCTTGGCGATTTCCATCTTCTCAAGCTCGGTGTAGCCCGAGAGGCGGATCACTTCCATGCGGTCCTGCAGCGCCGGAGGCACCGTGTGGAGCACATTGGCGGTGGCGATGAAGAAGACCTGGCTGAGGTCGTATTCCACATCCAGATAGTGGTCCACGAACATGTAGTTCTGCTCGGGGTCGAGCACCTCGAGCAGTGCGGCGGAAGGATCGCCGCGGAAGTCCATGGACATCTTGTCCACTTCGTCCAGCATGAAGACCGGATTGCGCGTGCCGGCCTTTTTCATCATCTGGATCACCTGGCCGGGCAGCGCGCCGATATAGGTGCGCCGGTGGCCGCGGATCTCAGCTTCGTCACGTACGCCGCCCAGCGACATGCGCACGAATTTGCGTCCGGTGGCGCGCGCGATCGACATGCCCAGCGAGGTCTTGCCCACTCCGGGGGGCCCCACAAAGCAGAGGATCGAACCCTTGGGATTCTTTACCAGGCGGCGCACTGCCAGGAACTCCAGGATGCGCTCTTTGATCTTTTCCAGGCCGTAGTGGTCGGATTCCAGGACCTTTTCAGCGAAGCGCAGATCGCGGATTTCCTTAGTGCGCTTCTTCCACGGCACCGCCAGCAGCCAGTCGAGGTAGTTGCGCGAAACCGTGGATTCGGCCGACATCGGCGGCATATTCTCGAGCCGCTTGAGCTCTGCCAGCGCCTTCTCCTGCGCGTCGTTGGTCATGCCGGCGGTCTCGATGCGTTTCTTCAGCTCATCGATCTCGCTCTTCTCGCCGCGCCCCAACTCCTTCTGGATGGCCTTGATCTTTTCGTTGAGGTAATACTCTTTCTGGGCCTTCTCCATCTGGCGCTTAACGCGGCCCTGGATCGTGCGGTCCACGTTGAGCTTCTCGATTTCAATGTCCAGCATTTCGGCCACCCGGGTGAGGCGGTCGATGGGATCGAAGATCTCGAGCAGTTCCTGCTTTTCCTCGATGGTGAGTTGCAGGTTGGCGCCCACGGTGTCGGCCAGTTTGCCCGGCTCATCCACGCGGATGGCGGCAATCATGGTCTCGTAATTCAGGTTCTGGCTGAGCTTGACGTACTGTTCGAATAGCCCGGTGACGCGGCTGACCAGCGAATCCAGTTGCTGGCCCATCTCGACTTTGAAGCTCGAGGTGCGCACGGTGGCGCGGAAAAAGCCCTCGTCATCGGCTACCGAAACCACCCGCGCGCGCTCCACGCCTTCCACCAGCACCTTGATGTTGCCATCCGGCAGCTTGAGGCTCTGGACGATGTTGACGATGGTTCCTACACTATAGATTTCGTTGGGCTTGGGCTCATCGATCGAAGCGTCGTGCTGAGTCGCCAAAAATATCTTTTTGTCACCCGCCATGGCTTCTTCGAGGGCCCGAACGCTGGATTCGCGCCCCACCACAAACGGGGTCATCATGTACGGAAAGATAACAACGTCGCGGATGGGCATCATCGGCAGACGTTTTGTGTCGGATTTTTCCTTTGAAGTAAGCATTACTCTCCCCAGGGACGCTGTCGCCCCCCTGGTTTCCCTCCAGCGGGCCCGGTTGCGGCAACCGGCCGCCGTCGCACTGGCCGCGGACTAACCAGCCTTTTCTAATATTGTAAGACTGATTTTTTGAGCCAGCACCATCTCCTTGGTGACCTGGAACTCACGGACCTTCTTGTATGAAGGCAAGTAGTACATTAAATCCAGCATCAGGTCTTCGAGAATCATGCGCAGTCCGCGCGCACCCACTTTGCGCTCCATGGCCAGGTCGGCGATGGCCTCCAGGGCCTCGTCGCTGAATTTGAGCCGCACATTCTCGAACTCGAACAGCTTCTGATACTGCTTGATGATGGCGTTCTTGGGTTTGGTCAGGATCTGGATCAACGCCGAACGGTCCAGATCTTCCAGCACCGCCGAAACCGGCAGCCGGCCGATGAATTCGGGGATGAACCCGAACTTGATCAAGTCGATGGGCTGGGCCTGCGAGAGCAGGTCGATATCACGCCGCCCGCTGATGCCCGATACGCGCCCGCCTTTTTCCTCTTCCTGCAGGAAGCCCATGGACTTCTTGCCGGTCCTGCGGGCGATCACCTTCTCCAGCCCTACGAAGGCGCCGCCGCAGATGAACAGGATATTGGTCGTGTCCACCGGCGTGAATTCCTGGTGCGGATGCTTACGCCCGCCTTGCGGGGGAACGTTGGCCACCGTACCTTCCAGGATCTTCAACAGGGCCTGCTGCACGCCCTCGCCCGAAACATCGCGGGTGATCGAGGGATTCTCATCCTTACGGCAGATCTTGTCGATCTCGTCAATATAGATGATACCCTGCTGGCATTTTTGCACATCCCCATCGGCTGCCTGGAGCAGTTTCAGGATGATGTTTTCCACATCCTCGCCGACGTAACCCGCTTCGGTCAAAGTTGTGGCATCCACGATGGCGAACGGTACATCCAGAATTTTGGCCAGCGTCTGGGCCAGCAGCGTTTTGCCGGTGCCGGTAGGGCCGATCAGCAGGATGTTGGATTTTTGCAGTTCCACCTCGGTGTTGCGCATGCGGTTCATGTGGATCCGCTTGCAATGGTTGTACACCGCCACGGCCAGCTTCTTTTTGGTGGATTCCTGCCCGATCACGTACTGGTCGAGGAACTCTTTTACTTCGAGGGGCTTGGGGATTTTGTTGGGAGTTCCTGAGGGGGGCTCGACTTTGTCGTCTTCCAAAATCGAGTTACAGACCGCGATACATTCATCACAAATGTACGCACGAGGGTAGTCGCTCGGAGATGAAATGAGCTTTCCGACTACGTCCTGACTCTTATGACAAAACGAACACCGTAAAGCCTCATCCGATCCGGTACGCTTCACGCACTTTTTCTCCTGTTCCTCCTAGCCTCGAGACAGGGAGCCGCGGATTTCCCGCTTGCAGCCGGAGGAAGGGAACTGCTCCAATTCGTCTCTATTATCACCTGAACCTGCTCTCGCAAGCAATCTATCCGAAAGTCGAATGGCCGGCCCACCCGTTAGGGTAGTACCGGGGGATTACCTGGCCCTAACTTTCGGCCGTTTTCCGCGCTTTTTCGAACAAAAAACTCAAGGTCTTCTCGGTCCGGATGGCGCTCGCAATCCGGCCGGTGGTGCCGTCTTTCTCCAAGCGCCTCTGGGCGGCCGCCAAAGGCTCTTTACGCTGGCGGGCGATTCGTTCCACCTCGCGGTCCACCTCCGCTTGGGTGGCGTGGATGGCTTCCCGCTCGGCAATTCGCGACAGCAGCAGCGAGGCTTTCACTTCGCGGTGAGCCGGTTCGCGTTGTGATTTCAGGGCCTTTTCCCAATCGATATTGGCGTTGGCCACGTCCATACCGGCTTCAGCCATTTGATGTAGCTGCTGCTCTAACCGATTGCGGACTTGTCTGGCTACGTACTCGTCGGGGACCGGGAAATCGTGCGATTCCACAAGTTTCTCCACGATCCGGTTCTTGGCCTCGCGTTGCGCTTCGGCCTGGCGTTGGCCGAACAGGGCACGGCGGATGGCCTCGCGGAGCTCGTTCATGTCCCGATAATCGCCCAAGTCCTGGGCAAATTCATCGTTCACTTCGGGCAGGTCCTTGCGCCGCAAGCCTTTTAACATCGCGCGAAACTGTACGGTCTTGCCGGCTACGCGCTCGGAACCGTAGTCTTCGGGGTAGGTCACCTCGAACTCGCGCTCCTCGCCGGGCGTCACCCCCACCAGGTTTTCGGTGAATCCGGGCAGTGTGTCGGGGCCGCCCAACTCCAGCACCATCTCGTCCTGATGGATGGGCGGCTCGACGCCCGAGACGCTGTCGAGCGCCAGCACGGCGTGATCGCCCGATTCGGCCGGCCGCGGGTCCACGTTGACGAATTCGGCCTTCTGCTCGCGCAACTCCGCGAGGCGCTTTTCCACGTCCTCGTCGGTCACTTCCGGATCGTGGTAGGGCACCTCGAGATCGATGTATTCGCCTAATTCAACCGTGGGTTCCACCTCGAAGGTAGCTTTGAAGGTGAGCGGTTCGCCTTCATGGAAATGCACTTCGCTGACGTCCGGACGGCTTACCAGCTTCAATCCCTCGGCCTCCACGCGCTGTTCCAAGTGCTTGGGGACCAGGCTTTCCAGCACCTTCTGCCGTACATCGCCTGAAAAGGTCTTGCGGATCAGCGAGGCGGGAGCCTTACCCGGCCGGAATCCAGGCAACTTGGCCCGCTTCTGGATATCGCTGACGACCCGGTTGGTCTCTTCGGCAACCTCGCCCGCCGGGATGGAAATATCGAGCGCGTGCTTGCAACCTTCCACTAACGCCAAATGGGTTTTTCCTCGGGAAAGAAAATGACTGGTTGAAGAACCAGGATACCACGTACAATGGCCGTATCGGAGTGGCGGAGAACACCTTAGGGGTATCCTGAACTCATCTGGCCCGCACCGCCCCGTCTCGCATGCATTCAATCAACCTGGAATCGGCTCTCCTGAACGTGCTGCTGCTGTGGATTCTCACCGCGCCTCACGAGTTCGCGCACGCCTGGGTGGCCACGCGCCTGGGTGAC
>Ga0335085_10003754_pt1 | contig 25833 bp, 22 predicted proteins | sample Lox_Sample_45_FD_206712 | JGI IMG/M metagenome (GOLD analysis project Ga0335085, IMG submission 206712) | Soil microbial communities from Loxahatchee National Wildlife Refuge, Florida, United States - Lox_Sample_4.5 | ecosystem: Environmental > Terrestrial > Soil > Wetlands | place: USA...
GGCCCCGACGCCGAGCGCATCCTCAAATTCCGCCAGCCTCTTTCCGCCGGCCTCGTCAGCATGGTATTTGGCAACGAGCGCCCCTTCATGGAAAACGAAGTTCCGAAGAACGCCAAGCAGGATCGGACGCTCGACAGGCAGCTCGGCAAGCAGACCCTCGCTATGGTCATTGTTCCTTTTTATTTTCTCGGCGCCTGCCGCGGCGTAATTTCCTGCGTCAAGACGGGAATTCCCGGCGAGGCCCCGGCCCAGTCCCAGCGTTTTGCGGAGAGCGCTCAGATATTTCTCGTCCATGGCTCTACCATTCTGGGCCGCCTGCTCGAACTCCGCGTCCTGCGCAGCACGCTCGGCTTGAGGTGAGACCCGGCACATGTCGGAATCTTGGGTGGATTTAGCAGAAGCACGGCGCGCTCTCGCTAGCGGCACCGGCCACGGCGTCCGCGTTGCCGTACTCGATTCCGGTGTCGAAGCCACCCATCCGCGCCTCGGCATCAAGCTCATTGACGACCTTGCCGTTGTCGCCGAGCATCGCCGTCTCCACGTTGTCAAGGGTGGTGAAAAGGATTCCTTCGGTCACGGCACCGCCGTCGCCGGTGTCATCCACGAAATCGCCCCCGAGGCACGCATCGGCAGCATCCGTGTCCTCGGTCACGACAACACGTCCCGCACCAGCATCATCGGCCGCGCTGCCGAAGAAGCCCTCGATCGCGACTATCAAGTCATTAATTGCAGTTTCGGTTGCGGCGTTGAGCAGCAGGTTCTCGACTACAAGAAGTGGGTGGATGCTGCCTACCTCAAAGGAATTCACGTCGTCGCCGCCTGCGACAACATTGATTTCAGCAAAACCGAGTGGCCCGCTTATTTTCCTTCCGTCGTCGCGGTGAACATGGCCGACACAAAAGACGGTGATGTCTTTTTTCATCAACGCGACACGCTCGTGGAATTCTCCGCACGCGGTGTGGATGTCACCGTCGCCTGGGCCGGCGGCGGCGAAAAAGTCGTTACCGGCTCCAGCTTTGCTGCTCCCCGCCTCGCCGGAATGCTTGCGCGTCTGCTGTCCGTATTCCCCACGCTCTCTCCGCTCGAGGCGAAAGCCATCCTGCAGAAGCTAGCTCTTCCCTGGACGAAAAAAATCGCGGCACAGAACGTCTGGTGGTGACAACCATGTCGACACAACCGGCACTACCCGCAAGGCCCGCCCAGGCAGCGCAGCCGGCTCAGCCGGCGCAAGCCGCTCAGCCCGCCGGCGGAATGGCTCCTCCAGGTGCCGTCCCCGGAGACGGCGACTTTTCGCTTTCTCTCGATCGCATCCGCCTCATTGGCCGTCTCGGCATGAAGCTCATCCGGCTCTGTCCGCTCTACGTCGCCGGCTACGTTCTGCTGAGCCTAATCGGTCAGACCGCCATTCCGTTGCTCATGCCCATCTTTCTCGGCCAGTTGACCAACAGTGTGCAGTCCGCTGGTCTCCCCGCCTCGGCACCTCGCGAATCCGGTGCACCCGGTGCTGATGCTGGGTCCTCATCTGCTCCGGCCAGTTCTCCCGCGCAACAAGGCTCGAGCGCAATGCCCCCGTACATGTTTTGGCTCTTCCTTACCCTCCTCGCTTTTCCTCTTAGCATCGGCTTCCGTCTCTCCCAAGCCAAGATGGACGGAATGATGGAGCGCCAGGTCCGCCAGAACCTCTACGAAAAGGTCATCCGCCAGGCTCCCGAATTTTTCCACCGCTACAATCCCGGCGAGCTGGCCAACATGTTGACGCAGTCCACCACGGAAGCGCAGCAGGCGCTCCGCAGCCTCACTGTCGATCCCGTCCTCCAATTCGTCAGCCTGGCCATCGCGCTGGCTCTCATCGCCCAGCAATTGCGGCAGATCAATCCTTCCTACCTCTGGCCCGCCGTTGGCCTGATGGTCATCTCCGGTGTGGGTTCCTTCTGGCTCGTCCAATGGAAGGGCGACAAGGCTGTCGGGGAACTCCAGCGCCAGTCACAGGAGGAGAGGTTCGCTCTCGCCGGCCTCGCCGATTCCGCCGTCAAGTCCCCCGAGGAAATCCAGGCCATGGATGCCGAAGAATTCTTCTGCAAGCGCCACGATGCGGCGCTCCTTCGCCTCACCGGCCTCAAGGTCCGGCAGAGTTTCACGCTGGAACTGCTGAACTCGGCCATCGGAATGCCCACGCAAATCGTGCTGGCCTGCCTCTATGGCCTCGTGGTCTATCAGGCCACCCGGACTCTCGGCGGCGCCAGCCACGTTTCTCCCGGCATCTTCATCACCATCGCCGGCCTCACGCCGCAACTCATGCAGCCTTTCAAATCCTTTGCCATGCTCGGGGTCATGGCCGCCGCTTCATGGCCCGCCGTCCAAATCGTCACTAAACTGATGGCCGAAGAAAATCGCATCAAGGATCTGCCCGGCGCACGCGATATTCAGGACGTCAAGCCCACGCTCGAAGCGCGTCACGTCCATTTCGCCTACGCCCCGGGCCTCCCCAAGGTCTTCGACGACCTCACGTTTTCTGTTCCCTCGCCGGGCAATACCGGTCTGGTCGCCCGCATGGGCCAGGGAAAAACCACCTTCTTTCGGCTCGCACTTCGATTTTACGATCCCAGCTCCGGCGAAATTCTTCTCGGCGGACATCCCACCACATCCTTCACACTCCACAGTCTGCGGCGGTACGTCGTCATCATGTCCCAGTTTCCGGCTTTCTTTCACGATACCGTCGGGGAGAACTTCCGCCTGGGCCGTCCGGACGCCACCGATTCCGAAATTCAGGCCCTCTGCGAAAAAACCGGCCTCTGGAAAAAACTCGAGGAGGCCATCGGCAAGGATCCGCTCAATCGCCAGTTCGCCGCGGGTATGAATCTCTCCGGCGGTTACAAGAAGCTCTTCGCCCTCACCCGCTGCCTGTTGCGCAATCCTACTTTCCTCTTTCTCGACGAGCCCACCACGAACATGAGCAACGACGAGAAGTATGTGCTCATTCCCCTGATGCGCGAGGCCTGCAAAGGCAAGACCGTCATCGTCGTCGATCACGACCTTTCCTGGCTCACCCAGTTCTGCGATTACTTCGTCGTCCTGGACCGCGGCACCATCGCCCAGCAGGGAACTGCCCCGGAATTGCTCGCTCGCCCTGGCGTTCTCAAGGAACTGTATGACCTCGCTCACGCGCCTGGTCAGACCTCTGCACCATAAGATTTCTTTTGACAGAGGCGCTTAGTACAGGTAAACGAGTACTCAGGTGGCGCCATATCCCTCCTGGGGATAAAGGCGCGTGCCGTGATCCTTGGTGGCGATACTTCTCAGGCCTCAAGGGGACTGGGAGGTCGCTTCCTGGGGTTGCTGGATCCCACCCAGGGATTCCAGTCGTCTACCAAAGGAGACGAGACAATGACCAGTAGAAAAGTCAGGGCCAAGAAAGGCAGAAAGCCGGGGAAGACGCTGTCTAGCGTCAACGTCATCACCGGTTCGAAGAAGGCGCCCGCGAGTAAAGGTGAAGTTGCAGGTCACACTTCTCCTGGTGCCATCTATCACTGCTGGCGCTGCTACCGCATGAGCTATGTGGGTCCGGGCTATGATGCGTTCATTTGCCCGTTCTGCGGCGCTCTGAACCTGGTTTAACGCTCGACAATCCGGCTCGTTCCCGCGGTCCGATTGGAAGGAAAGGTCGCGTCCAGTCACCGGGCACTCGTTTACCCGCCGCGGGAACGGGTTCGGTTGATTTTTCGCGATTTGCGTTGGCCTGCGCTGCCCGCGCACAACCGCTTTCCGTTGCGTCCTGGGAGATTCACATGGTCCTTAAACATTGCTTTCCCGCCGCTCTCGCACTGGTGTGTTTCCTCTCGCTTGCCGTCGCCAAAGACACAAAACCCGGCAGCGTCTCCGGCCGCCTCTTCATCCGCACTCCCGACGGCAAGGACGTTCCCGGGTACAAGGCCAAGGCTTACCTGCTTTACGTCGGCTCGGGCAAGGGACAGGGAAAGCTGGAAATCAAGCAGAGCTGCGTCAATTCGCGCTGCACCAAGCGCGCCTTCGTGGATGGCAGGGAAGTGGACATTACCGGCCTTCAAAACGATTCGGAGATTTATGAGGCCGCGAAAACCCCTTCCGATCACTACAGCGACGAATTCCAATCGCTGATCTCGGGCTTCTTTGAACACTCCGACGAGTGGATGCGCGAGGAACTCGAGAAACTGTTCCCGGGAAAGTCCCGAATCGACCTGACATTTGAAGAGAGCAAAAGGGCCAACTGTTTCGTCAAAATTCGCCTTCCGGAACGCGCGCTTGTCGCCACTGAAAAATGGGCCTCTGATCGCCAGAAAGGAGACCAGTTCTTCACTATGGAGTCGGCAGAAGACGGCCGCTTCACCTTCACTGCCGTTCCTGAAGGCAACTACTCCTTCTATGCCATTGGCTCAGCCGGAGATTGGCGCGTAGTCTGGAGCGCTTTTCCTGTCGTGAAGTCCGGTGCTGTCACTGCGGTGGACGTGCCCAAAGTCGATGACGCTTGTCCCCCGCTTTAATGAGGGGATTAGCGCCCAGGTCATCTTTCTCGGAGTTAGCCTTTCAACTCCGAGGAGCATGCCTCAGTCGATCAGATAATCTCGGGAGATGGTGCGCCTCATGACGGATCCGAAAGGCACTACAGTTGCTATTGTGAGTGGTGCCGGGGGACGGAATCGAACCGCCCACGCCAGCCTTTTCAGGGCTGCGCTCTACCACTGAGCTACCCCGGCACGGGCTCCACCATTATCCCGGCGCGCGCTTTTCTCGTCAATCCGCCGCCGCACCGGCCATACGGGCCGATTTCGATCTCTTCCCGGGGCAGTGCGAAGCTTTTTGGATGTGAGAGACGTCTGTCGCCTTCATGTCCGCCCTCTCTTCTACGGGGGCTACAAATGGAAATTTGCCAGCCCGCTGCCGGGCCTCAGTGCATCGACTCGTCGAATTCCCGCATCCAGTCCTTCTTTTTCAGCACTTCGCGCGGCCGTGTTCCGTCCGCCGGGCCCACAATCCCGTCCTTTTCCATCAAATCGATCAGCCGGGCCGCCCGCCCGTATCCGATGCGCAGCCTCCGTTGCAGGGTTGAGGTAGACGCACGTCCCGCGTCCAGCACCACTCGCACCGCGTCCTGGTACAGGTCGTCATCCACGTCGTCCCCGTCATCGTCGACGCTGCTTGCGGACGCCCCGCCGCGATCCTCCTCATCGTCCTCGTCCGTCCCGTCTTCCTTCGGGGGCCGCAGCAGTTCCTCGTTGTATACGGCTTTAGCCTGATCCCGCCAGAAATCGCACAGCGCGCTGATTTCGTCTTCCGTCACCAGCGGCCCGTGGATGCGGTGCAGCCGCGAGGAGCCTGCCGGCAGATACAGCATGTCGCCCCTCCCCAGCAGCGCCTCCGCTCCGTTTGCATCCAGAATCGTTCGCGAGTCCACTTTGCTTGCCACGCGGAACGAAATTCGTGCGGGGAAATTTGCTTTGATCAATCCCGTAATTACGTCCACCGACGGCCGCTGCGTCGCCAGAATCAGGTGGATCCCCACCGCACGCGCCATCTGTGCCAGCCGCGTGATGGCCTCTTCCACGTTGTTTGTGTCCACCATCATCAGGTCGGCCAACTCGTCGATCACGATCACGATATACGGCAGCGGTTTGTGTTCCTCGCCGTCCAGGTCGTCGAAAAGCGACATCGACTCTTGCTTCTGGAACTGCCGGTTGTACTGGTCAATGTTTCGCACTCCGCGCTGTGCCAGCAGTTTCAACCGCCGCTCCATTTCCCGCGTCGCGTTTCGGAGCACATTCGACGCCACTTTCGGGTCTGTCACCACCGGCGCCAGTAGGTGCGGGATTTCTTCGTACAAGCCCAACTCCAGCCGTTTCGGATCCACCATCACCAGCTTCAATTCCTCCGGCGTTGCCTTGTACAGCATGGAAACAATCAGCGCGTTCAGAAACACGCTTTTTCCGGTTCCCGTCGATCCTGCGATCAGCAGGTGCGGCATTTCGGCCAGGTTCGTCACCCGCAGCCGCCCGATCAGGTCTTTCCCCATTCCCAACGTCAGCTTCGAAGGAGAGTTCACGAAGTCCGGACACTCGATCACTTCGCGCAGCGCGATCGTCTCTCGGTGCGGATTCGGCGCCTCGATCCCTACGGTCGACTTTCCCGGGATGCGTTCAATCAGGATCGATTCCGCCTGCAGCGCCAGGCAAAGGTCGTCCGCCAGTCCGGTAATCCTCGAGTACTTGATTCCCGCTTCCGGCTTGAACTCGAACGTCGTCACCACCGGTCCGGGATTGATCTGCGTGATGTGCCCGCCCACGTCGAATTCCCGGCATTTCGCCTCGATGGCCCGCGCGCGCTCCTTCAATTCTTCCTCGTCCATCTGCTCGGACCGCGCTGGTTTGCGCAGCAGATCGGGTGACGGCAGACGGTATCCCGCAGCGGATTTTGCAATTCGCGGTTGCGGCGCAGCCTTTTCCGCCATCGGCGCCGGTGTCGGAGGCGCAATGGGCGGCTGCACCACTGTCGGCCCGCCACGCCGTTCCGCCGGGCGCGGCGGCACTGCGGCCTTCGCCGCCGTCCCTGCCCCGATGGTCGCTCCCGCCGCTGCGGCCATCGCCGCCGGCTTTGCTGCTGCTGGTGTCAGTAAATCGATTTGATTTGGCCCCGGTCTCTCTTCTATCGGCATGGCCGGTTGCGCCGCATTCTTCGCTCCGCCTTTTGCCATGATTGGCGGTCTGCCCTGGATCCGCACCTGTGCCAGCCGGCGCCGCTGCCGGGCCTCCTCCCGGGCCGCGCGCCACGCCTTCCATTTCTCCATAAGTGGTGCCAGAGGCCGCCTGCCCGCCAGCGGTTTTCCGACCCACGCTGCCGCCCCGGTGAACGAAAATCTCGTGGTCAGGAACAGCGCCACAAACAGCGCCGAACCGGCCACCAGATTTGCGCCTAGAGGATTGAACGCCGCGCGCAGCCCCGCCGCTGCCAGCCCTCCCGCAAAGCCCCCGGCGGGTAATAGACCTCGCATCGACGGAATCCCAGTCAACGCGCACAGCGCCGCGGCCGAAATCATCAGCAGCACAAACCCGCACGCTTTCACCACAGGGGAGACAATTGCTCGGCTCCGGAACCAGCGTAGCCCGAACACTGCAAGGCCTATCGGCAGCAGAAACGCGGCCAGCCCTAACGCCTGGAACGCAAGGTCGGATATGTGCGCCCCGAAGGGGCCTATCCAGTTCCGCGCTGCCGTCCCTGTCCCCGCGGAGCGTACCGACGGACCGGAGACGTTGAATGAGTTGTCTTGCGGGCTGTAGGAAATCAGACTCAGCAGCAGGATAAAGCTGGCTGCAAGGCACACAAAGCCGACCAGTTCATTCAGCCGGCGGTTGCCGGTGGGCGTAAACAAGCGCACAGGGAACTCCCTCTAAAGGGGAAGGAAGGCTGCTCCCGGCAATCGCCGCGCGGGCGCTGTCGCGCGGCGCACAACGGAGGATCGCGAGCAGCAGTTCGACCATACCAGACCCCCGGTCCCAAACAACGTATTTCTTCCCGCCCCGTGTTTCGGTGTAACACCCTGTAGCGCAGGGCGAGTCCGCCGTGGCGGGCGCAGCACTGCGGCTTTCTCCCCCCTCTCTCTGCATTCCTCTGCGCCTGCCTGCCGCAGGCAGGTGTCTGCGTTGTCTTTTTCTCCTCTCTTTCTCAATCTTCACAAATCCCCCGCGCGTCCCTTCGGCCCCATCCCCTATAATCTTTGCGTGGCGCTCCTACACGTCGTCATCCTAGCCATCATCCAGGGCCTTGCCGAACTTCTTCCCGTTTCCAGTTCCGCTCACGTCATCATCGCGGAGAAGTTGCTCGGCCTCGACCCCTCCTCTCCCGCCATGACGCTCCTCCTGGTCATGCTTCACACCGGCACCATGTTTGCTGTCATCGTCTATTTCTGGCGCGACTGGCGCTCCGCCTATTTCCAGAGCGTTTCGGCGTTCAAACGATTCGTCGTCCAGGTAATCGTCGCCACTGGCCTCACGGGCGTCATCGGCCTCGCCCTAATGAAGCTCATCGAGAAAACGATTTTTGCCGGAGCGCCGAAGGCCCAGATCGAGGACCTCTTCAGCCATCTCGAAATCATCGCCCCGGCCCTCGCTGCTGCGGGAATCCTGATTCTCATCGCGGGAATCGTCGAGCACCGCTCCTCGCTTGCGTCCGGACATGAAGTCAACACCGCCCGGGCCGCTACCATCGGCGCCGTTCAGGGTTTGTGTCTTCCGTTTCGTGGGTTTTCCCGCTCCGGAGCCACCATCTCAGCGGGAATGTTGGCTGGAGTCGCTAAGGCGCGTGCGGAAGCCTTCAGCTTTGCGCTCGCCGTCGTTCTCACACCTCCGGTCGTGGCACGCGAAGTCTGGCGGCTCGTCCGCGCGGAACGCATTACGGGGACCGCCGAACTTGCCTCCGCCACATTCCCCAGCTTGCTCGGCGCTGTTTTTGCGTTTCTCGCAGGCCTCGTCGCGCTCAAATGGCTCAGCAACTGGCTGCTCGCCGGCCGCTGGTATTATTTTGGTGTCTACTGCTTGATCGCCGCACTCGCCGTCTTCTATCTCCACCATCTCGGCTTCTAGTAGTACAGGCTTTTAGCCTGTACGCTTCTCCTTCTCATAACTTCCGCGTCATCCAGTACGCATCTTCGCCATTCTCGTAGTAGTTCGGCAGTACGCCGCACGCCGCATATCCCTGCCTCTTCCAGAACGCCACTGCCGCCGCGTTGGCCGTCGACGTCTCCAGCTCGACTTCCCGCACTCCGGCCCGCGCCAGCGACGCGTGAGCCGCCTCTACCAGCGCCGTCCCCACTCCGCGCCTTCGCTCCCCCGGCGTCACATCCAGCGTGATGATGTGCCCCGCGGGACCGTAACGATCCGTAAGGATGAATCCCTGGATCACGCCGCCCTCCTCCGCCACCAGGCATTCCGCTCCCGGCAGCCGTAGGAATGCCCGCATCGTCCTGCGCGAATACGCAATCTCCGGTGCATAGCACTCCGCGTCGATGGCGTGCAGCGTCGCGAAATCTTCTTGTGCGTAAGGACGGATGACGAGCGGCATCACACTTCGAGGATTACCGGCAGAATCAGCGGCCGTTTCGAGGTCTGTTTGTTCAGATACCGTTTGAGGTCCACACGGATTTTCTCTTTGATTACGCTCCAATCCATCTTTTCTTCGGGGTTCGATCCGTCGATTGTCCGCCTCACCACCTCGCGCGCGCCCTCCAGCACTCCCTGGCCATCCTCCGCGGGCAGGAATCCGCGGCTCACGATTTCCGGCAAACCCTCCGCGCGTCCCGAATGTTTGTCGATGGCGATGATCGGCACCACAATTCCATCTGCCGACAGATGTTTCCTGTCGCGGATCACAATCTCTTCCAACTCCTCCAGAGAGCCTGAATCCACGAGCACGCGTCCCGCCGGCACCGCCTCCCGCCGCACGGCTCCTGCCCGCCCGAACTCCAGCGTTTGCCCGTCTTCCAGCAGCAGGATTTCGCCTGAGACCGTTCCCACTTGGTGCGCCAGCGCCGCATGCCGGAACAATTGCCGGTACTCTCCGTGGATGGGGATGAAATATTTCGGCCGCACCAGGTTTACCAGCATTTTCAATTCTTCCTGGCTCGCGTGCCCCGACACGTGCACGGGCCCCGATCCTCCAGTCGCCGCCGCTTCGTAGTACACCAGCGCCCGCCGCCGGAAAAGGTGATCGATCATCCGCGAAATCGCGCGTTCGTTCCCCGGAATGATGCGCGCCGAGAGAATCACCGTGTCGTTCTCCTCGATGCTCATGTACCGGTGATTGTCCACCGCCATGCGCGAGAGCGACGACATCGCCTCCGCCTGGCTCCCGCTCGCCAGCACCACCAGCTTTGAGGCGTCGAATCCCCGCAAATCCTGCGGCCGCACCACCATGCCATCCGGGATGTGCAGTTTGTCGAGCGAGTGGGCGATCTCTACGTTGCTCACCATGCTCCGCCCGACGAATCCCACCTTCCGGCCCAGGTTGTGCGCCACATCCACCACCACCTGGATCCGGTGGATCGAGGTCGAAAAGCACGACACAATCACGCGCCGCGGCGCGCCCCGCACCAGCGACTCCAGCAGCGGACGCACCGCTCGCTCCGACTGCGTGTATCCGCCTCGCTCCGCGTTCGTGCTGTCGCTAAACAGCGCCAGCACTCCCTCTTGCCCGAACCGGGCGAACGCGTGCAGGTCGAACGGCCGGTTGTCGATCGGCGTCGGGTCCATCTTGAAGTCGCCGGTGTGAAGAATGATTCCCACCGGCGTGCGGATTGCCAGCGCCACGCAGTCCAGCGTCGAGTGCGTCACCTGGATCGGCTCCACTTCAAACGCGCCCAGCGTGAATGGCACTCCCGGCTGCATGTCGCGCAGCACCGCCGTTTCCAGGTGCCCGCTCTCTTCCAGTTTTTTCCGCAGCAGCGCGAGCGTGAATCGCGTTCCGTAAATCGGCACGTCCAGGTCGGAAATCAGGAAGGGAACCGCTCCCAGGTGGTCTTCATGCCCATGTGTCAGCAGGATGGCACGCACATGCTCGCGGTTCTGCTTCAGATACGTGATGTCCGGCAGTACCACGTCCACCCCGAGCAGCTCCGACTCGGGGAACATCAGCCCCGCGTCCACAACAATGATGTCGTCCCCCGTGCGGAACGCCATCATGTTCATGCCGAACTCGCCGAGCCCGCCCAGGGGAATCGCTAAAACGGTGGGATCGCTCAATCGTTTCCGCCTCTCAGAATCTCAATGCGCGATGCTATCACGTTCCGCCAAACTATCCGGCCGCGGGCTACTCTCTTCCCGACACGGCGCGCGCCAGCGCCACAATCACCACCGCCCCCACTGTTGCCGCCGCCAGTCCGCCGATGAATCCGAACGTCGCGATGTGCATTTGTTCGAAAATCCATCCGCCCACCACTCCGCCGATCAGTCCCAGCAGGATATTTCCCAGGCAGCCGAATCCTTTGCCGCGCACCAATTCGCCGGACAGCCATCCGGCCAACAGTCCCATCAGCAGCCAGCCGAGCACCGAGTGCTGCACGAAAATGTCCACGCCACCCGCCCAAGCCGTCGCCGCTGCCGATGCTGCGCGCGCCGCCCACGGGCCTGCAATCGCTGCAGGAATTGTTCCGGCATTCATTTGTTTTCCGCGCGTCATCCTGTACACTTTCCGCGCGTTCGGGGAATTCTATCGCGGACGAAAAGGAAACGCGATGCCCAGAAAACATTCACGCAACGGTCACGGCCGCACTCCCGCTTCTCTCCACGCGCATCCACAGGCTCCCTCGGGGAAAAAGACCGTTACGGGCCGCGTCCTTCACGATCCGGTGAAAGACCGGCTCGCTCCTATCTATCCCATCGATCTTTCGAAATGCCGCACTGTGGATTCGCTCGTCCGCGGCATGGGACAGACTGCCTTCACCGGCCGCCAGGTCGGCGACGCCGCCGACGTCCTCGAGGCCATGGCTCGCGATTCCGAATGCTTCGTCGTCATGACCCTTGCCGGCGCGCTTACCGTGGGCAAAATGGGCCTCATTTTCTGCGATTTGGTCGATGCCGGCATCGTCAAAGCCATCGTCTCCACCGGCGCCCTCATGGCCCATGGCCTTGTCGAAGCCACCGGCCGCTCCCATTTCCGCTACGACGCCAAAATGGACGATCGCGAACTCTTCCACGCCGGCTACAACCGCGTCTACGACTCCCTCGAGCCCGAAGTAAACCTGGACCACGTCGAGGAAGTCGTCGACCACATTCTCGATGGCTGGGATCCCGCCGAATCCGTCTGTAGTTGGAAGCTCCACCGCCGCATCGGCGAATATCTCCTCGATCGCACTCCGGGCCGCGGAATACTCAAGTCCGCTCGCGCCCACGGCGTCCCCGTCTTCGTTCCCGCGTTCACCGATTCCGAGCTGGGCATCGACTTCGCACTCCAGCAGCGCCTGCGCAAAAAGCAGAAGCGGCCTCTCCTCCGCTACGATCCCTTCGAGGACTTCGAGCATTTCGCCGAGACCATGCTCACGCAGAAGCGCATGGGCATTCTCACCATCGGCGGCGGCGTTCCGCGCAACTGGACCCAGCAATTCGGCGTCTTCGCCGAGCTTCTCGCCCGCCGCGGCCTCGAAAAGGTGCCACTGAAGCGCTATCACTATGGCGTGCGCATCTGTCCCGAACCGGTCTATTGGGGCGGCCTCTCCGGCAGCACCTATCGCGAAGCCGTCTCCTGGGGAAAATTCGTTCCCGAAGAAGAAGGCGGAAAGTTTGCCGAAGTCTTCGACGACGCTACCGTCGCCCTGCCGCTCGTCGCTGGCGCCGTCCTCGAACGCATCGGCTACTTCGACCGCTCCCCCCGCAGGAAGGGGTAGCCACGGTCAGCGTCTTCCTGGCCGTAGGCTTTTCGCACCCCAATCACGGCCACTGGGCGTATCCCGCTGTCATCCCGCGCCGCGTCCTTCGGGAGGAGGGAACTGCCTTTTCCTGGAATTGTGTGAATTGCCTTTTGGAAGGCCTACTCGTCCCCGATTAAAAACGCGGCCGCCAGCACCGTCGTCCACAGGCCCCGCTTATCCCCGACGGCGGACTGTGTCACATTCATCGTTCTCACGATTTTGTTCGAAATCCGGTAGACCTCTTTTTTCTCGTCCCACGAAAGGTCCGGATCAAAATCCACGTTCAGCGTCGTGGCCAGCATTTCCGCCGCCAGCTCTTCCGTGTATTCCCCGGCCACTTCTTCCGTCTCGCCGAACGAGTGGTGCTCCGACAGATACCCGTACATGGATTTATCCGACGGCAGCGCCACGCCGATTCCCGCCGCGATCAACCGGTGTGGTTCCCGCGTCGAATTCTCGCTGATCACGCAGAACGCCACCTGCCCCGGTTTAATCAGCTTCAATCCTTCGGCACGCGAAATCAGCTTGCAGTTCGGCGGAAAAATCGACGACACCCGCACGATGTTGCATGCCGCGATGCCCGCGTTCCGCAGCGCCAGCTCGAAACTCGAAAGCCGCTCTCGGTGTTTTCCTACACCTTTTGTCAGGAAGATTTTCTTCGCTACGAAGGGCATTTTTCGTTCGGTGCGTCCGCTCTCCCGGAAACTCCGCGCAGTCTCCTCGAAAAAACTCTGCGCGAAAGTAACAAGTCACGCCGCGAGTGTCAATCCATTTCACGTGCCGCATTACCCTGCCGCGGCTATCGTTGCTCCGCCGCCCGTTCCAGCGCCTCGCGCGCCTCCCTCGGTTCAATTCGCCAGATCCCGACCGCTCTCACCGGCATCTCTTTTGTCCGTTCTGCATATTTCACCAGCAGTTCAAATACCGGCACAGCCGCCCGTCGAACAATCGTTCGACTGCGGAATCGTTCGTCTCCGTAGTACCGGTAATGGTTCAGCGCCACAATCAGCCGCTGCCCCGCCCCGAGCGGTTTACCGCGATACTCCAGCTCGCGAATCCGCCCTCCCACCGGTTGCGTCAGGTCGATCACGTAACTCACTCCCGCCGCCGAGTCCGCCTCGTAGCTGGGGAGGGGAAGTGCGCGCTCCTCGTTCGGCCGCGGCCACCCCGGATAGAACGACGCCGCGTGTTCCAGCGCCTCTTTCAGCTCTGCCCCGCTCATCTCGATCGCGTAAAGTTCGTTGTCGTAGGGATACAGCGCATACAGCTCCCGCACCGTCACCGACCCCGCCGCAAATCGCACTCCCGGCCGGAACATCGTCGCCAGCGACACGTCCGCATCGACCGCGTCCATCTGCGCCCGGTGAATCCAGTCCACCAGCGCCGTGTCTTCCACCCGGCCCGTCGCCCCGTCCAGCGGCGCCATCAGATGCGCCACCGGCCGGTCCAGAAATTCCGTCGTTGCCCTTCCCATCGCCCGCGCCGGTTGCAGTACGCGCAGGTCCGCTTCCACATCCGAAGTAACTGGGATCACCCGCGAATGCTTCGAAGCTACGTGCCAGCCTCCCGTTTCGCCGCGTACCATCTCGATTTCCGCTTCAGCCAGCGACTGTCCCCAGAATTTCGCCTGCGCCAGCAGCGCTCCATGGACGAACAGCTCACCCATTTCCTGGTGCGTGTGCCCGTAGAAAATCACGTCGATGTCCGGTACGCGGTTGGCAACCTCAAGCATCGCGTTCTCGGGGTTCTCTTCGCCAGAAGCGCCTTCCGTGGCCGGCGGTTCTCGCCCCAGCCCGGAGTGTGCCACCAGCACCAGCAAATCCACCTTCGGCCGCAGTTCTGCCGCCACGCGCGCTACCGTCTCCACGATGGGCAAGAACCGGTACCCGCGGTAGTTGTCCGGATTTTCCCCGCGCGCGATGCCCGGCGTCACCACTCCCATGATCCCCACGCGGATTCCCGCCACCGTTTTCACCGCGAATGGTGGAAACGGCTTCACCGCCGCGCCCGGCAGCGTCTCCACATTCGCCGCCAGGATGGGAAACTCCGCCTCGCGCCGGATTTTCTCCACGTGCCCCAGTCCGAAGTTGAAGTCGTGGTTGCCCACGGCCATCGCGTCGTAACCCAACGCGTTCATCGCCGCGATCATCGGATTGGGCTGCTCCGCGTATTTCGTCGCCGCCAGATACGCCAGAGCTGTTCCTTCCGTCGTGTCGCCGCAGTCCAAGAGCAGCGTGTTCGCATGCGCCACGCGTTCCCGCTCCACCAGCGTCGCAATTTTCGCCAGCCCCAAGTTGGCCGGCCGACCAGTCTCGTCGTTTTCAGGGAAGATGTGACCGTGTAGATCCGTGGAGGCTAGCAGCGTCAGTGCCACGCGGGACGCCCGCGGCTCATTGTTCGCATGTGCCCAGCTCAGCGTCGCCCCCACCGCCAGGCACACCACCAGTGCCGCGCGGCCCCAGGCCCGCGGAGTTCTTCGCTCTGTCATGGGGAATCCTTATTCCTGTTTTACCAGCGGCAGGCACCGCCCGATGTGGTTCGCGTACTGGCTCAGCGACGTTAACTCCGCCGGGCTGAAATCCGCGCCCGCCGACGTCACGCTTTTTCCTTTGCGCGAGACTTGCAGCACCCCGGCCACTTTGTTGTCCGCGATCACTGGTACGCTCATGATCTTTTGGATAGGGTCGCCGCGCTGTTTCGAGTCCAATGGCACCGCCTCGAATACCGTCGAGTGGCGCGCAATCGTGAAATTGTTGATGATCTCCGGCCGCCTCTCTCGTGCCGTCCGCGAGACCAGCGCGCTCGTGCTGTTCACCGGGATCGTTCCGACATTGCGAAGCTGTTCCGGTACCAGGAACCGCAAGAACTTCTCGTCACGCGTGGTTGCCAGTATCGCCACCTCGTCCGGCCTCACGCTGAACGCCTTCCCGATGTCCGCCGCGAGCTTCGCGATCACCCCAAGTTCGATTGGCTGACCTGATTGGACCAGCGCGTCGACGATTTTCGTGAAGTCGGCGATCGGCTCGCTCATCCCCACCCTCCCCGCGGGCGTCTGCTGTGCGCCTCGGTCCGCAGCGCAAGCGCCTATCGTACACGATTCCGCTCGCGAGGGAACAGACTTCGTGCGCCTCCTGTTTCCTGTGACACTCATCACACCTTTCCGTGCCAGCAGTCACGACTTCTTTTTTCTCCTCTGGGGCATTCTCCTCCCGTTGCGCACCAGCACCGGCGGGACTATACTGGGGCTTTGTTGGGGGCGGTTTTCTGCTCCGGTCGCCTGCAACTGGTGCCGGCCGTTCAAAATCCAATAGTTGAGGACGAGGGTTTAGTCGCTGACGATGTCTGCCGCAAAGACCGACGACCAGTCCGGCTTCTTCTGGCGAAAACTTCATTCGCTTTCCGGCATCATTCCCGTTGGCGTCTTTCTCGCCGAGCATTTCTGGTCCAACAGCTACGTCCTCGTCAGCCCGGAAAAGTACGACGCCGTAGGCCAGGAACTCCAGACCCTCCCGTTCCGCCCCATCATTGAGGCGGTCGGCATCTGGATCCCTATCCTGTTCCACGCCGGCTACGGCTTTTACGTCTGGTCCAAGGGCAAATCCAACGCACTGGACTACCCCTGGATGCACAATTGGATGTACACCCTGCAGCGCTGGTCCGGCCTGATTGCCTTCCTTTTCATCGGCTGGCATTTCTACACAGCCCGCATCCTCACAGGCGGCCGCTCCAACTTCACGACCGTCCACGGGGACATGATGAACAACTGGTATGTCGTCTTCTATTTGATTGGAGTCATCGCCGCTTCGTTCCATCTTGGCAATGGCGTCTGGAATTTTCTGTGCAAATGGGGGCTCGCCGCCACGGTTCGCTCCCAGCGCGCGGCCGCCTGGCTCGGCGCTGTTGTGGCGGTCAGTTTCTCTCTTGCTGGCATCCTGATCGTCTATAGCGCCCGTTTTGATTTCCATCCCTTCGAGCGGTACGTGCAGAAATGAAAGAACCGAAAATCATCGTCGTCGGTGGCGGCCTTGCCGGTCTAATGGCTGTCATTCGCGCTGCCGAAGCAGGCGTGCCTGTCGAGGTGTTTTCCATCGTCCCCGTCAAGCGCTCCCATTCCGTCTGCGCGCAGGGCGGCATCAACGCCGCCAAGAACCTGAAAGGCGAGGGAGATTCCACCGACCGCCATTTCGACGACTCCGTCTACGGCGGCGATTTCCTCGCCAATCAGGGCCCGGTCAAGCGTATGTGTGAAGCCGCTCCTGGCATCATCGACATGCTGGACCGCATGGGCGTCATGTTCAATCGCACCGCGGAGGGCTTGCTCGATTTCCGCCGTTTCGGGGGCACGCTCTTCAATCGCACTGCCTTTGCCGGCGCCACCACCGGCCAGCAGATGCTTTACGCTCTCGATGAGCAGGTCCGCCGCTTCGAATCCGAAGGCAAAGTGAAGAAATATGAGGGCTGGACGTTTCTCTCCGCCGTGCTCGACGACCAGCACATCTGCCGCGGCATCTGCGCTATGGATTTGAAGACCATGGAGGTTCGCACCTTTCCCGCCGATGCCGTCATCTTCTGCACCGGAGGCGTGGGGGCCATCTTCGGCCGCTCCACCAATTCCGTCGTCTGTACCGGCTCCGCTCAGGCAGCCCTGTTCCAGCAGGGCGTCGACTACGCCAACGGCGAGTTCATCCAGGTACATCCCACCGCCATTCCCGGCGAGGATAAGTGCCGCCTGATGAGCGAATCCGCCCGCGGTGAGGGTGGCCGCGTCTGGGTTCCGAAGCAGCCCGGCGACAAGCGTCCCGGCAAATCCATTCCGGAAGCCGAGCGTTTCTATTTCCTCGAAGAGTGGTATCCCAAATACGGCAACCTCGTGCCGCGCGACATCGCCACCCGCGCCATCCACAAGGTCGTCTACTCCATGAAAATGGGGCTCGAGGGCGCTCCCGCCGTCTATCTCGATGTCTCCCATATCCCGCGGGAGACTCTAGATCGCAAGCTCGAAGGCATTCTCGAGATCTACGAAAAATTTCTCGGCATCAATCCCAGAGAACATCCCATGCGTGTCTTTCCCGCCATGCACTACACCATGGGCGGCATCTGGATCGACAACAATAATCAGGCCACCAACGTTCCCGGCATTTATGCCGCGGGCGAATGCGAATACCAGTACCATGGCGCCAATCGCCTCGGCGCCAACTCACTGGTCTCATGCATCTTCGGCGGCATGGTCGCAGCGCCTGCGGCCATCAAATATGCCCGCGGACTCGACAAAGGTTGCGAGAGCGCGCCCTCTTCCGTTTTTGAAAGCGAACGCCGCCGCCAGGAACATCTGAACGACGGAATGCTCCACGCCGAGGGCTCCGAAAATCCCCTCACCATCTGGCGGGAATTGGGCGACTGGATGACGGAGCACGTCACCGTTGTCCGCAACAATGCCGATCTCGAGCGCACCGATGCCAAGCTCCAGGAGCTTTCCGAGCGCTTCAAGAAGATCAATCTCTCCGATCGTTCCTCTTGGGCCAATCAGACCCTCAATTTCTGCCGCGAGCTTCAGAACATGCTTGTCCTTGCCCGCGTCATCACCCGCGGGGCCCTGGCCCGCAATGAATCGCGCGGCGCCCACTACAAGCCCGATTTCCCGGAGCGCAATGACGCCGAGTGGCTCAAGACCACCCGCGCGCACTATGATTGTGGCAATATCCGGTTTACCTACGAGCCCGTGGACACCTCCATGATTCCTCCGCGGGCTCGCCGGTACGACGCGAAGGCATAAATGGACACCACACCAGCAACCGGGGCCGGCAGCGGGCGCAAAGTTGTTGTCCGCATCAAACGCCGCTCCGACGTTCGCGAGGAGCCTCGCTGGGAGGAGTTTTCCCTCGACTGGCGCCCTCACATGAACGTCATCATCTGCCTTCGCGATATCGCTGAACACCCTGTCACTCGCGATGGCCGCGCCACCACTCCCATCTCTTACGAAGCCAATTGCCTCGAAGAGGTGTGCGGCGCCTGCGCCATGGTGATCAACGGCGTCGCCCGCCAGGCCTGCTCCACTCTGGTGGATTCTCTGGAGCAGCCCATCCGCATCGAGCCGCTCACCAAGTTTCCCGTTGTCCGCGATCTCGTCGTGGATCGCAGCATCATGTTTGAAAATCTCAAGCGCATGAAGTGCTGGGTCCCTCTCGACGGAACCTACGATCTTGGTCCCGGGCCCCGCATTTCCCCCGAAGTCCAGGAAAAATACTATCCGCTCTCACGCTGCATCACCTGTGGCAACTGCCTCGAGGTCTGCCCCCAGGTCAATGAGAATTCCGATTTTGTCGGCGCCGCCATTCTTAGCCAGGTCCGTTTGTTCAATGCGCATCCCACCGGCGCCATGCACATGAAGGAGCGCCTCGCCGCCGTCATGGGTTCCGGAGGCGTGGCCGATTGCGCCAACGCCCAGAATTGCGTCGAGGTCTGTCCAAAACAGATTCCGTTGACCGAATCGATTGCCGAGGTCAACCGCCAGGCCATTCGCCAGGCGATTCTCGGCTGGCTCGTCGGCTAGGCAGCTCAGCCACTCTTGCCTGCCCTGAGCGCAGGCGAGGGGGTTGTGCGCTCTTATTTCATCAGGGGGCAAGGTGTGTCCAATTCTTCCAGGCTTTTTGCGCCACTCGCCGCGGTTGCTTTTCTCTTCGCTTTGGTTTTCTCTCCCCATTCCTCCGCGCGCGGCTCCGGGCCTGCAATCTCCGCCCACGCCCGCGCTATTCTCGCCCGCGCCATTGTGGTCGACACGCACGACGACACGCCTCAGCGCATGCTCTGGGAACACTTCGACCTCGCTCACCGCGATACTGCCGGAAACATCGACATCCCGCGTATGCGCGACGGCAATCTGAACGCCATCTTCATGTCCATCTGGACGCCCGGCACCATACCCGTAACGGACGCCGTCAAGCGCGCGCTTCAAATGATTGATCTCGTCCGCGAGCAGGCGAAGAAGCATCCCGCTGACCTTATGCTCGCCACCACCGTTGCCGACGTTCGCCGCGCCCGCAAGGAGAACAAGATCGCCGTTCTCATGGGCATGGAGGGCGGCCACATGATCAACGACGATCTCGGCCTCCTCCGCCGTTACGCTGCGCTTGGCGTCCGCTATCTCACGCTCACGCACAGCGTGAATGACGACTGGGCTGACTCCTCCACCGACAAGCCCGCGCACAACGGCCTGACGCCGTTCGGTCGCAAGGTCGTCAACGAGCTGAATCGTCTCGGCGTGATGGTGGACATCTCTCACGTTTCCGACAAGACCTTTTACGACGCGCTCGAAGTTACCCGCGCGCCCGTGATCGCTTCCCACTCTTCCTGCCGCGAGCTTTGCAGCGCCCCGCGCAACATGAACGACGACATGCTCCGCGCTCTTGCCAAGAACGGAGGCGTCGTCCAGATTAATTTCCACATCGGCTTTCTGAGCCAGGAATACGCGGACGCCTCAAAGAGCGCTCCGGCGGACTCCAAGGCTGCGATCGCCGCAATGGAACAGCAGTGTGGGGAAGACGAGGCGTGCAAAGTCCTCGGCTACCAGCGGCTCAGCGACGAAGCCACGGCCAAGGGCCAGCTCCCCGCCGTGAATTGGCAGCGGATCGTGGACCATATCGACCACGCCGTCAAAGTTGCCGGCATCGACCACGTCGGCCTCGGCTCTGATTTCGACGGCGCCATCATGCCCCGCGGCATGGATGACGTGTCGCACTATCCGCAGATTACCGAGGAACTCATCCGCCGCGGCTACTCGGACGATGACATCGTGAAAATACTCGGCGGCAACCTGCTTCGCGTGATGGGCGAAGTGGAGCGCGTCAGCGGCGAGATGCGCCGTTCGGTGAAGCACTAAGCTGCCCCGGACGCGGCCGGCGCTTCATCTTTGCCTCTCACATCCGCCGCCGTTACGTTATAGAATCCTTCCGCGTGCAAATTCCCGGAGGTATGCGAATGAAGCGAGCAGCTTTTGGACTGTTTGTGGCCGCCCTCATGGCGGCCGGAGTGGCAGCGCAGACCAGCCATCCCCCGAAGGCGCCGGCCAAAGGTCCTGATCCGGCCCTTTTGCATCCCGCGGGATTGAGCGCCAAAGCGCCTGACGTGTTCCGCGTCAAGTTCACCACCACGAAGGGCGACTTCGTTGTCGAAGTCCATCGCGACTGGGCTCCTCGCGGCGCCGACCGGTTCTACAATCTCGTCGAGCATCACTTTTACGACGAGGCCGCCTTTTTCCGCGTGCTCAGTTCCCCGCGTCCCTTCATGGCCCAGTTCGGCATCAGCGCTTATCCGAAGGTCAACGCGGTCTGGGAAACAGCCGTCATTAAGGACGACCCGGTTGCGCAATCCAACAGTCGCGGCATGATCACCTTTGCCACCAGCGGTCCGAACAGCCGCACTACGCAAGTGTTCATCAACTACGGCAATAACAGCTTCCTCGATTCGCAGGGCTTCGCACCCTTCGGCCGCGTGGTGGAGGGCATGGAGGTAGTCGACAAGCTTTATGGAGATTACGGCGAAGGAGCGCCCAGCGGGCGTGGTCCCGAACAGGGCCGTATTCAAGCCGAAGGCAAGGCCTATCTCGACAAGAATTTTCCCAAGCTCGACACCATCGTAACTGCCGAAATTGAGCATCCGGCGGGTGCGGCGCCAGCCAAGGCCCCCGCAAAGGCTCCGGCGAAAAAGCCGCATCAGTAGCTCCAGCACTCGAGCGAGACAGGGGGAAATCCACATGGTAGCCAACCGCGAACCCGGACTCTACATGACCTTCCATACGAGCCACGGCGCGCTCACCTGCAAGCTATACGAAAAGGAGGCGCCGATCACCGTCCGCACCATCGTCGGCCTCGCTCTCGGCAAGAAGTCGTATCAGGATCCCAAGAGCGGTCAGACCGTCGAAGGCAAGAAGTTCTACGACGGACTCACTTTTCACCGCGTCATCCCCGAATTCATGATCCAGGGTGGCGACCCGCTCGGCAACGGCATGGGTGGTCCTCGCGGCCCCGGATTCCCATTCAAGGACGAGTGCGTCGCCAGCCTCAAGTTCGATGTTCCAGGCCGGCTGGCCATGGCCAACGCCGGGCCCGGCACCAACGGCAGCCAGTTCTTCATCACGGAGGTGCCCACGCCGCACCTCCACATGAAACACACCATATTCGGTCAGTGCGAGAACGTCGACATCGTCAAGGCCATCGCGCGCGTTCCTACTCGTGGCTCCGACATGCCATCGAAGCCCGTCGTGATCGAGCGCGTAACCATCGAGCGCGTGGGGCCGGCGCCGGAGAACGCGCCGGAAGCCTAGCGCCGCGTCATTCGCACACCCGGCCATGACCAGCGAAGCGGAGAGGCCACCCGCGTCCGGTGCTCCCTTCGCCTTCGGCAGCGAAGACTTCCGCGAATGGTTCTCCGGCGCGCGCGGCATGGTGCTGTTGCTCTCCTGCTCCGCCTGCGTCATCCATTTCCTGTGCAGCTGGCGCTACGGGTACTTCCGCGACGAGCTGTACTTCGCCGCTTGCGGCGAGCATCTGGCCTGGGGCTACTTGGACCATGCCCCGCTGATCGCCTTCGTAGCGCGGGTCTCTCGTTTCCTATTCGGTGACTCGCTTCCCGCGCTGCGCTTCTACCCGGCGATTGCCTCCGGCGCGATCGTTTGGATTGGCGGCGCCATCGCCCGCGAACTCGGCGGCGGCCGCTTCGCACAGGTGCTCGCCGCGGTTTCCGTCCTCTGCGCACCGATTTACCTCACTTTTGGCAATCTGCTTACCATGAACGCGTTCGAGCCGCTCTTCTGGGGCCTGTGCGCGCTGCTTGCCATTCGCGCGATTCGACAGCGTCGGCCGCGCCTTTGGCTGGCGTTTGGATTCTTGGCTGGAATGGGCATCGAGAACAAACACTCGATGCTGTTCTTCGGCGCTGCACTCGTTCTGGGGTTGCTGCTCACGGAATCCCGCGCTGTGTTTCGCTCCCGCTGGATCTGGCTTGGCGGCGCGATCGCCTTCCTGCTGTTTCTCCCCAATCTCCTTTGGCAGGCCGCGAACGGCTGGCCGACGGTCGGGTTTCTGCGCTATCGGCAGGCCGCGGAGAATGTTCCGGTCTCCGCGTTGACCTTCATTGCACAGCAAGGGCTTCTTACCGGTCCAGTGGCGGCTCCCATCGCGCTTGCCGGATTCCTTTTCTTGCTTCTTGGCCGCGCCGTTGAGCCTTATCGGTTTCTGGCTTACGGATACCTGCTCGCGCTCGTCGCTTTTATTGTGTTCAACGGCAAGATCTATTACCTCTCGCCTTACGACGTGATTCTGTTCGGCGCGGGCGCTGTGTGGATGGAGCGGGTAATCGCGCGCAGTGGCCGCGCGTTCTGGAAGCCTGCGATCCTCGCGCCGATCCTGGCTGCGGCGATCGTTGCCGCTCCGCTCTCGCTTCCCATTCTTCCCATCGAGGCTGCGGCGCGCTACGCGCGATTCTTCGGTGTGGAAGAGGTTCACGTGGAATATCAGCCCGCGGGCGAGCTGCCTCAATTGTTCGCTGACATGTTCGGCTGGGAAAATCAGGTCGCGACTGCAGCGGCGGTTCTTCGCCAGTTAACTCCCGAGGAACAGAAGCGCGCGGTAATCCTGGTTGGCTCGTACGGCGAAGCCGCGGCCGTGGATTTTTTTGGCGCGCGTTATCGATTGCCGAAAGCCATCTGCGCCGAGAACTCGTATTACCTGTGGGGGCCGCGCGGCGCTTCGAACGACGTCGTCATCGCCTACGGCATCAACCTGGTGAAGCTGGGCGCCGTGTTCGAGGACATCGGCCAGGTGGGCGTCATCCGCAGCCCGCACGCCATGCCCGATGAGACCGATCTCCCCGTGTTCGTTTGCCGGAAGCCGCGCATGCCGTTGCGCCAGGCCTGGCCCATTCTCCGCTCGGTGGGGTAGCCGCGTTTAGACGTTTAGGACGCCAACCAGTTCCTTGACCGCCGCGGCCGACTTCTGCAATGCCGCGTTCTCTTCGTCAGTGAGCTTAATCTTGATGATCTCCTCTATTCCTTTTTCGCCCAGCTTGCACGGCACGCCCACGAACAATCCATTGATTCCATATTCACCTTCGAGATAGGCGGCACAGGGCAGGATTTTCTTCTTGTCCTTCAGGATAGCCTCCACCATCTGCTTCACCGCGGCCGAGGGCGCGTAGTAGGCGGAGCCGGTCTTCAGCAGGTTCACGATTTCCGCGCCGCCCTTTCGCGTGCGCTCCACGATGGCGTCAATCTTGTCCTTGGGCAGCAGGTCCGGCAGCGGAATGCCCGCCACGGTGGAATAGCGCGGCAGGGGCACCATGTCGTCGCCGTGCCCGCCAAGTACGAAGGAATGCACGTTTTCCACGGAGACGTTCAGTTCCGCGGCGACGAAGCTGGACATGCGCGCGGAATCGAGCACTCCGGCCATTCCAATGACGCGGTGTTTCGGAAAACGGCTCAACCGCAGCGCCGCCTGGGCCATGGCATCCAGCGGATTGGTCACCATGACGAGGATGGCGTTCGGCGAATGCTTCACCACCTGCTCGACGACCTGCTTGATGACGTCGTAGTTTGCGCGCAGCAAGTCGTCGCGGCTCATGCCGGGCTTGCGCGGGAATCCGGCTGTGATCACCACGACGTCGCTGCCGGCCGTGGCCGAGTAGTCGCCGGCCGCGGTGGTGATTCCCACGGCCTTCGAGTCCGCCTTGCTGATCGGGGTGGACTCGTTCATGTCCAGCGCTTTTCCCGCCGGCACTCCCTCCAGCACGTCTGTAAGCACAACGTCGGCCAGTTCGCCGTCCACAATCCGCTGCGCGGTGGTCGATCCTACGAATCCCCCGCCTACGACCGTGACTTTTTTACGCATCGATATCCCCCGGAAGATTGAGTTCTCTCTTGCCGTTATCTGGCCGCGACCGCCGTCTCCATGTTCTCAATGATTGCGCTGGCGAACTCCGACGTTTTCAACTTCTTCGCGCCTTCCATCAATCGCTCCAGGTCGTACGTGACGCGCTTCTGGTGGATGGTGCGCGCGATGCCGCGTTCGATCAGGTCGGCCACTTCCTTCCAGCCCATGAATTCGAACATCATCGCGCCGGACAGCATGACGGATGCGGGATTGATGACGTCCTTGTCCGCGTATTTCGGCGCGGTGCCGTGCGTGGCTTCGAAGACGCCGTAGCCATCTCCGATGTTCGCGCCTGGCGCCATGCCCAGGCCGCCGATCTGCGCGGCACAGGCGTCTGAGATGTAGTCGCCGTTCAGATTGGGCGTGGCCAGCACCTGGTATTCGTCCGCGCGTGTGACGACCTGCTGGAAGATGGAATCGGCGATGCGGTCGTTGATGAGCAGCTTCTTCTTCCATTGGCCGTTGCCGTGGGATGCGCCGATGGCGGCCAGCACCTGCTTGACTTCGCTGACCACGGCGGCGCGTGCGTCGGGCGCCATGTGCGCCAGTCCCGGCTCGATCATCTCCGCATTGGCCTCGTCGGAGAGAGTGCGGTCGCGATCTTTGTTGTCCAGGATCCAGCTTTCGCGCTCGGTGACGATCAACGAACGAAATTCGTCGCGCGCCAGTTCGTAGCCCCAGTCCCGGAATCCGCCTTCGGTGAATTTCTGGATGTTGCCCTTGTGGACGAGCGTTACCGACTTCTTCCCGCTTTCGAGAGCGTACTTGATGGCGCGGCGCACCAGACGCTTTGTCCCCGTGGGCGAAATCGGCTTGATTCCCACGGCGGAGTCCATGCGGATTTGTTTTTTGGTGCCTTTCAACATCTCGTTATTCAGAAACTCGAGCAGCTTTTTCGCTTCGGGAGTGCCGGAGCGCCATTCGATGCCGATATAGACGTCTTCGGTGTTCTCGCGATAGATGACGACGTTCATCCGCTCCGGATGGCGCACGGGAGAAGGAACTCCGTCGATGTAGCGGCAAGGACGGACGCAGGCGTAGAGGTCCAGCACCTGGCGGAGGGTGACGTTGAGTGAGCGGATGCCGCCGCCGACCGGCGTAGTCAGCGGGCCCTTGATTGCCACGCGGAAGTCGCGGATGGCATCGACGGTGTCCTGCGGGAGCCATTCGTGGAACTTCTCGAAGGCGGCCTCGCCGGCGAACAACTCGAACCAAGCAATGCGCTTCTTTCCGTTGTAGACCTTTTCCACGGCGGCGTCGAACACGCGCCGGGAAGCCTTCCAGATGTCGCGGCCGGTGCCGTCGCCTTCGATGTACGGGATGATGGGTCGGTCGCCGATCTTGAACTGATCGCCGGAGTATTCGATGGGCTGCCCTTCGGAAGGGACCGCCACACCGTTGTATGAAGTTCGCATGTAAGTTCTTGCTCCTGATGGAGTGAGCCTGCCTGCGGTAGGCAGGCCCGCCAAGCCACGGCAGACAGGCCCG
>Ga0335085_10003755_pt1 | contig 25829 bp, 20 predicted proteins | sample Lox_Sample_45_FD_206712 | JGI IMG/M metagenome (GOLD analysis project Ga0335085, IMG submission 206712) | Soil microbial communities from Loxahatchee National Wildlife Refuge, Florida, United States - Lox_Sample_4.5 | ecosystem: Environmental > Terrestrial > Soil > Wetlands | place: USA...
TCGAAATCGGGCGGCAGATCCACGGTGACGACGGTCCCGTCAGATGGCAGATTGCTCGCCAGCAGCAAGGCCGTATTTCCGTCATAAGTCCCAATCTCAAGGGCCTTGCGCGCGTTTGTGTGCTTGATGATGGCAGCCACATGGCAGGCCTCATCGAGGCTGATAGACGTCCCCTCCTTGCGGTCAAACACTCGGGGCAACGACACATCGACCGGCTCAATCCCAGGCAAGAGGCGCGCTAGGGGAACCCGCGGCAAAGTTCCGGTAAACCAGTAGGTTTGGCTGACAAAAACCTTGTCTTTGGCCAAGTGCCCGCGCAGTAGCCAGGATAAGCTTGCCCGGGGCCGAGTAATTGCCTTAGTGATGCCAAAAACCGATTTGCGAATGAAGGAGCTCTCCAGGCAGAGTCCGTTGTCACTTTTCATGGCTAGTCGAATATCCTTGAAGCTCCGGCTTCCCCGACTGAGTCGGTTATGCAAAACACCACTTTCAGGTCGACGCTTTGCACGGCTCGTCCACCCAGTTCTTGATCTCGACGATTCGATCATCAGGAATTTCGCGTCCACATCGGAAGACGAGAGAGAGTACACCATCCTGCTCAGCGGCTTCTTCAAAGCCCATCTCCTCGAATACCTTGCCGCTGGGTGCATTCTTGGCCGTCTTGCGGTAGTTCGCGTGGAAATCACGGTTGGTCTCTGACAGGTGGCGGTTCAGAAGAAACGCTAACACCGCGTGCTCCACCCGTTTGCTTTGAATGCGGCAGCTGAACATAAGGTCCAGAAGGCGTGGCTCTCGACGATCCACCACGCCAAATCCGACAATGCCATAGGTGCCAAACCGGTCCTGGCAATCGATGACATAAGTGTTGAGGTAATCGGAGCCCATGAGATCGACAAGCTGAAACTCCTGATAGCGATTGCCGGAGAAATTCAACTGGTTGGTTCTTTGCGCCAGCTCGTACACCCTTTTGAGATTGCTGTGGTTCAGCCGGTTGATGCGCAATTCCATCCGGCAGTCCTTCAGAAAGCCCAGATAATCTTCCGGATGCGCCCGGAGAACGGCCTCACGCTGCTGCTGCTCACGATACATCACACGGCGGTTCCGGCTCTCATTTGTGATCGGCACGTTGCATTCGGGTCGGGCTGGTATCTGAAGACACTCTGCGGCATCGATCGTGGCCACCTGCGGCAGGACCGTCTTGACTTCTTCACGCTCGAAAGCCTGATCGTCTACGAAGGCAATGGCGTCGACGCCTATGTTCAACAGTTTCGCGACCTGGGCGACCGATTGACTCTTTGGCTGCCAATTGATCTGTGGGTACAAGAAATACTCTTCCAGACCGTGTTGCCGCAGCACTTGGATAGCATCTTCAAAATTGTTCTTGCTGGCAATGGAGTGGAGGATCCCTCGTTGATCGGTCTGTCGGATTACGTCCACCACGCCTGCATGGAAGTCAAGTTTCTCGGGGCCATCTTCGATCAGCGTCCCTTTCCATAAAGTGTTGTCGAGGTCCCAGACGATGCACTTGAACTGCTTGGTCGCCGCAGCTGTTGCAGGCGCCGCTTGTCGCTCTTTGACAAAGTCCATCATGCCAAAGAACAGGACCGCGTTTTCGGCATCGTTGGGAACGATCTCGACCTCGAACGGCTGGCTCAAGTCGACCCGGCTGGAAATCTGCGTCACCGATACGCGGCTGCAGCTGTAGCCCGATGTCAAGCGAATCATGGTCTGAAACGGTTGAGCACCTTGCTGCGCATTGGGCCGCACCGTGAACGTGGCTGCGAGGTCTTGTTCACTGGGGTTGTAACACTCGAGTAGGAATGAATCCGGGATCTCGGAACTAGGCCGGGCATTCTCGGCGGATTGTCTTCGCAGATAGTTGATCTTGGTAAGAACTCGGGGCTTTACAGAGGAGGGCAGAGGTGCAACCCAGCCGATCGCTCCAACCAAAATGTTGAACTTCTCGCGCCGCCGCGCCTGTGATGGCGACTGTAGGCGAACGTTGCCCACTGTCCACAGCTTACCCCACTGCTTGAATTGGATCTTCAGCAGATATGGGCTAGCGCCTTCGTTGTGATTGATGCGCACCATGCCATTCACAAATTGACGGCACGCCCCGTCCTTGCGAGGGGAGTAGAGTTCGCAGGTCGTATAACAAGTCGGCCAGACGCACTCCGTACAATGCTCCCCCCAGGGAAGGGTGGTACGGGCAACAATGCGATCTCGAAGCTCTGTAAACCGCTTAAGAATTTCAAGCGGCAGCGTCTCGATCGATTCAACGGTTCGATTTACTTCAGCTTCGTACATAAGAAATTCGTCACCACAGGACTGGCCGGGAGCTACCCTCACCCACGCAATTCCGGGTCTCTCTACTTACGAGTGACTCTCGTCGCATGGCGGTCTCAGCGAAAAACATGGCCCGGTCCCAGGAACTATCCACTCTGTTCCTGACCCCGCGAACCCAGCGCTGAATTTGCTTCGTCGAACGCCTGCCGAATAAGGCGTCAATCCACGAATACTTCAGGGGTAGCCGCGGCACTTCGATGGAACCGCCCAACTGGCGGGCAATCTGCTGCGCCTCGGCTACGACATCAGGCCTCTCCGGATGAAAGTAGTTCAGGTTTCGTTGCAGAAACTGCACGCAGGCAGTTCGAACACGATCACTCTCCTCGAGTGACCGCAGATACCGTATATGCAACTGAATCGACCTCCACTGGGCGTCGATTTTTGCGGTGGAGGTGCCAATATGGCTGTGAGAATTGCCTCCAGTCATGCGGTAAAACATACGCGCTCTGGGGACAAAACGAATTCGGTCGCTGGCCAGAATTACACGGCAGAAATACTCGCCATCGTCATCTACGAATTGCACCCTATCCCACGGACCAGCCGCATCTATCAATTCCCGGCTAACCAGCCATGCTGCATTCGCCATGAAGAGATTCAGCGCCACCTTGCGGAACAGGAACTCGGCGGGAGTCATGTCCTCCCACAATGCATCCGCGACGAACTGTGCCCGATGCGGCCGGTATGCGAAGCGTCCCCAAGCTGAAGAAAAGAGGGTCCGTTTGGTTCCCTCAGACAGGCATTCCATTTGGCGGGCGATCTTGTCCGGAGCCAGAAGATCATCGGCATCCAGCCACTGGATATAATCCCCCTGAGCCAGAGAAAGGGCTTTGTTTCTAGCGGCGGCAGCTCCCGAATTAGGCTGGCTGACAATACGAACGGTTTTGGATTCGAATCGCTGTGCGACCGCCAGCGTTTGATCGGTGGACCCGTCATTTACCACGATGACCTCTTTGCGAGGCCAGGTTTGGGCGTTGACAGACCGCAGCGTATCCGCGATCCACACCTGCGAGTTGTACGCAGGGATCAATATTGAAACCAAGGGATCCATTAATCCAATAATCTTACTTCCCGATACTCGCCGAAATCGATGTCACTGCAACACCGTCTTCGCCAGCTGCAATTTCATAGTTAGCCGTGCGCTTGCTCGCTAGCCTGCATTTCGCGATGACCCTTGGGCCATGTTCAAGACCAGCACTGGAGCTTTTGTACTTTCGTCCTTGATTCCTACGACTGCTTTCTTCCCTCGGTTCCAAGGCAGCATCTCCCGGAGCAGATCTGTGGCCTCATAAACGGGCGCACCTCCGCGATGAAGCAGAACGACCAGGAGGACGTAAGACACTCCGAACGAAACAGTGATCAGAGCTATGCGCACGGCGGCCCCGGCCCAACCCGCAACCGGTATGAGAGAGAACGCCCGAATGACAAGGGCCACACTTCCGCTCGCCAGCAAGCAGGCAGCAACATATTTCCACACCGTTGCCAGAACCATCCGGATTCGAAATTGCACTGGTCGCCCGGCATACCAAATCGCCGGAACTGTCATTACGCAGAAATACGTGCTCCACGCCGCTGCCAATCCTCTTGCTCCCCATCTGGTGCCCACGACGAGCATCGCCGCCAGCCCGCCACAGTGTATGAATCCCCATTTGAGATAGCGGTCCGATCTGCCAATGGAAAGGTGTATCCAGCCGTTTAGGCCGTAGATAAACAGTGCGCCGATTCCCGGGCCAAAAAAAATGAAGATTTTTCCTGTTTCCCCCCACTTGGGTCCGAGAAGCAACAATACCAATTCATGACCAACTAGAGTCAAGTAGGCTGCCAGTCCCATGCCAACAAATGCGAGGATCGAGAAGCAACGGAGAAGGTATTTTCGGTGCCGCTCGCGATCGTCCTTCAGCCGGCTCAAGGTCGGGACAGCAACCGCAGTCAGCGGGGTCGAAATCTGGTTGAATGGAAGGCTCGCTAAGTCGTAGGCCTTCTTGTAAAGCCCGAGGGCCTGGGGCCCGAACAGCCATCCCGCCAACAGATTGTCCAGGTTTCGCGTGACGTAATTCAAAGTGAAGGACCCATAAATGTTCATCGCGTAGCGGACAACTGGGCGAGTACCGTTCCCGCGAGTGGGCAACCCTGGAATCCATTGGCAGGTGAGCCAGGCTACAACAGAAGCGGTCAGAGGCGACGCAACAGCTCCAGCAACCAGCGCCCAGTAACCCCAGCCCCGCAAAGCCAGCAGAATTGATACACCCACCGAAGTGGCCTGTCCCAGAATCGTACCCACAGCGACCAACGAAAAGCGCATAGCGCGGCGAAGCAGCGCCAAGTGGATGACTGAGATGCCGGTGACGATGATCGTCAGCGCCATGACTTCGGTCACGGCAATCACTCGCAAGTCGTGATACAGCCGCCCCAGGAGAACTCCGCCGGCTGCGAAGCCCATTGCGAGAAGCACGCAAATGCCGATGTTGAGCCAGAAAAGATTGCTTGCCAAGCGGTGATTTATTTCTTCCCGCTGGACCACAGCTTCGGTGAATCCATTTCCTCCGAAGTTGGAGAAGAGCAGGCTGAAGGTGGTAACCATGGCAACGATGCCGAAGGCGGCAGGGTCCAACAGCCGCGCCAGGACTACCGTCGCGACCACCTGGACTACCAGGGCCAGAGCCTGCGTCAGTGTAGTGATCCCGGCGGCCCGAACCGCAACCCGACGCAGTCCGCCTTCGCCTGCGTGCACGTTGGGCAGGAACACGCCGTTCGAATCAAACAGCCTCAATGAGCCTCCGTGTGGAATACCAACTCTGCAGCTTGCGCCGGCTCGGTGTCGGTCTCGACTCGATCTTTGGATGCCAGTTTCTTAGCCCGCGCGGGCGACGGCTCAGACATTGCCATAATCGACAGAAGAAGCATGATCCACATCGGAGCCATCATCTTGAAAGCACCCTCGGTGAAGTTGTAGATCACGGCAACAACAAAATAGGCCAGCCGGAACTTCCCGAGTTCAGTGTCGTCCCGCAGAGAAGCAGCAATCCGGCGATACCCAGCGAAGATGGCGAAGAGCAGGACCAGCAGACCCACGCAACCGAGATTCAACGCGATCTCGATATATCCGTTATGGGCCTGATTGATGCCGCGATAAACTGCCCACATCTTCTGCAAGCGATCGCCGAGCCAGAAACATTCGTATCCCGTACCGAACCATGGGTTCTGATCCGCCTTGAGGACAACATTCCAAATCGCCGTCCGTCCCGTAAGGCTCGAGTCCCTTCCCATCAACTGAAGAGCGCCTCCCCCAACCCCCAGGAACAACACTGCGAACGAGACCAGGATGACCGCAAAAACCAGAAAGTGTACGGTGGCCGGTCTGCGCAGCACTCTAGGGAAACTGGTCGTTACCATCAGCCCGATCGCCAACGCGAAGCAGGAGAGGGAGGTCATCGAGTGAGCGCCGTGCAAGAGCCAAAGCACCATCGCTATGACGGTTCCATGCGCCAACATCTTTCGAACCCGGTCTGCTCGTTTCCCACGATAAGCAAGCCAGAAGCTCCAGACCGAAGCCAGGCCGAATACCAGACAGATCATTCCGAGGCTGTTCTTCGAAGTCGTGACTCCGGTATAGGTACCTTCGCCCGTGATGTCGTCAAAGCCGCGGGCGTATTCGGGAAAGTACTTCATCAGAAGAATGGATGTCGGGATGAGCAGGAAGCCGACCCGTGACGCCAGTTTGATGGGCGCCAGTCGGTCGCTATCCGTGACCACAACCAGCACCATGAGGACATCTCCAAGAGCTTTCGCGAGCCGCCGGATCGAGACATCCGGAAAATCGGACCAGAGAATACTGATCAGGCAATAGGCAAAGAATCCAAGAATCGGCGCATTGGCGGACAGGACGCGCCGAAGCTTCGAGGATCTCCGGATAAGGACAATGAGGGCCAAGGCCATGAGGACCGCCTGAATGTTGCGGTCCAGCGGATTTCCTTCCAGGTAGGCGTTGGCAATATCGTCAGAACCGGAACTGGGATTCAACCACGACGAAACTACTCTCGAACCTCCGATGGACAACCAGATCATCGGGAGCCACAGCGCGGGAGAGGGATGCGCCTCGGGATCGCGGTCGAGATAAAAGAGACCGATGATTCCGATGACAAACAAGACGAGTGCACTTTGCGGATTCATCGTCTACTTCTCGCTGTTCCGGCGGAGATTCAAGTCCACTGTATCCAGAATGTGCGCAGTAATTTCACGTGCGCCAACCTTGGTTGGCCCCGTTCCATCAGGCAAAAACGGCACGATACACCCGGTCCAGAAGCACAACTCTGCCGCGAGCTCGGTTCAGCAGCTCAACGGTGATGACAGTCAAGGCAAAGGCTGCGCAGAAGGAGACGGGAAGAACAGCTGCTCCCAGCTTCATCGGCCGAAGCCCGCGATAGAGCACTTGCAGGATAGCAATTTGAGCTATGTAGCCAAACAGGGAGTACTTACCCAAGAGGATGACAGTCCCGCCAATTCTGCCACTCCCCGCAGCGCTCATACCCAACACACAAATGAGCATGAGGTTGAGACAGACGCCCACGACTTGAATGGGATAGGTCACGCTCCACATGGTGATAACCACCACGTAGGATAAATAGGCCAGCAGTAAAAGCACCCTGTGAGTCAGAAGGCTTTCAATTGTTCCGAGCGAGAGATAGCCCGCTGTAACACCTAAGAGACCAATTGCCAGCAGCTCCAGATTGCCATACTGCAGCCCGAGGAAATCCAATACGAACACAGCAAGGAGCAGGAGCGGTCCGGCGATCTTGAAAATGTTTTTGAATAACTTCGTTGCCAGGACAAGTCCTGCAGATACCAGCAACAGATAGCTGATGGGCACTAGGATGTAGAAGGCTGCAGCCTTGCCGATTCCGATGGCCGACACATTACCGGTAAGATAGATCGCCATCAAGTTCCGCAGACTCCATGCCTGAGAGGGCATGATTCCACTGCGCACGTCGGGAATGAGGAAGGTTCTGACCAGATTCAGTGCTACGAATACGCCCAGGATTTTCAATCCTCTTTGGGTCAGTCGCTTTGCGATCTTCACATGGTCAATTGCCGGGCGCGCAAGGTACACATGAGACACGAGAAATCCCGAGATGAAAATGAACGAGGGAGTTAGGAACCTCAGATATTTGTAGACCGAGCCCAGGGGGGAAATGAAGTAGTTCCACCAATGGTAGAGCACCATGATCAGAACCAGTGCCCCCTTGATGAAGTCGAGGACCGGAAGGCGCGTCGAGTGTTCGCGGCCGGCCATGGGCTGTTCGCGAACACTCGCGGTGGTATCAATCGAATTGGGTAAAGTGGTCGTATGCATCATGACGAATGCTCGACGCCCTGCAGGGCCGGAAGAATTTTTCCTGAGTTCGTGAAAGGAGCCTGCGCTTCTGGCAAGCGATCTGGGGACCTGTTTTGATCTACAAAAAGCCGGTGTAAGAGTTCCAGCGTCAGCAACTGGTGAATCTCTCCGGTGTAGTTCTTCCCCTGGTCGAGGTGGCCGCGCACGATGGATTCGACCGCCTTTCGGTTCACGTAGGCGCGGGTGAGTGAGCGAGAATCCAGCAGTACCTGACGGACGTAACCGGCAAGCTCATTACGGTACCAGGTGCGATAGTGCGCGAACTTGTGCCGGCCAAGAAAAAGACGTTCCAGGTGAAAACCGGAAAGTGCGTGATCGACCCGGGCGACCCACTGCGGCATACCTTCGTCGTAGCCGTATTCTGCCTTGAATGTGAATTCGAACAAGGTGCGCGAAACTGTGCGTCGGAGCCACCCGGCTCCTCCGGCCAGCCCGCGATCCGTACGAATGCTCACCAGCTTGGAATCGGTGTCTGCAATCAGGCGGAGGCAAGTGTCCTCCCCCAGGCACGACTGCGGGGCTCGGAAAACTGTCCGCACCAAAGCGTTGTCCAAATACGGCGAGCGGACCGACAACTGAGTCTGCTCGAGAGCCAGAAGTCCGTAGTGGTGCCAGGGCGCCTGCACAAACATGGTGAATGAAAGAGGGTGCCTCTGCGCGAGTCGAGTGTAGGTTGCCTTTGCCTGTCCCACTTGCCCCACCAGTTCGGAATCAAACAATCCCGGCCATGGATTGGAGGGACGGAATGCCCGCACGCGCCGCAGCACTTCTCCGCCGTAATTTCCGGTCATCCGGACGGGAGCAATCTCGCGCGCTTTCTCATTCAAGTACAAATCTCCGGAATGCTCTACGCGCGAGCAGCCGTCGGTCAGGTACAAGGAGCGCTCGGCATAGTGAGCGAAGTGATCAAGGAATTCACTGCCCAGTGCGATGGTCTGGTACGGTTGCTGGCAGTGTTTGGCCACCCGCCTAGCAATATTCACATCCTCCGTCTCGCGCGAGGCATCGCCGAACGAGTAGCAGCGCAGAGATCCAGGAGCGAACTTCTGCGCCATGATCATGCGGGTGTCCAGACCGCCGGTCAGCGACATGGCAATCGCTCCCTGCCCGGCGAAATTACGAGCCACACTCTCGGAGAAGCTGTGGCGCAGCGCGGCCTGATAAGACTCGGGATCTAATTCGCCGAGATTTTCCCACTCCGACGGCTCAAAATAGGTCGCCTTGTTCGTGACTCCGAAATTTTCAAATGTCCAGGCTGAGGCGGACGGCAAGACATGAATGCCGGAGAAGAGCGTGCGGTTCTCCAGCACGCAACCGCAGGACACGTACTCCCCTAGACTTCGTGGCTCCAAACTACGAAGCTCGTGACGGATTGCAAGGATCGCCTTGGCTTCGCCTGCGAAATAGAAGATATCGGGAGATTCATGGTAGTAGATCCGGTGCATGCCGTATCGGTCGTTGAAGAGTGTGACCGTCTTTCGGCGACTGTCCGCTACAAGCCCATGAAATCTTCCATTCAGACTCGCCGGAAAGGAGAGATCTTCGTCACTGAGGTGAGCCAGGTACGAGGGGTCATTTTCCAAAAAAGGATGGCCTTTATCACGCAGGAACTGCACGGTCCCTGGCTCAGGGAAATCCTCCCCCGAAAACACGAGGACTTTGTCGCCGCGTCCGTTGACTAGCGGCATTTTCTTCGAAGACGAATCTCCTCGACTTACCCAGCCTACGTAAACACCGAGCGACTCGTTGAGCCAGGTTCCGGTCTTGTAGAAAGGCTCGTGATGAACAGTGGCCAGCATGCGACGGAGTTCAAGCTCCGCACGATGCCTTGGCACTCGGGTAATGAGACCTACAATGCCGGGCATGACTGTTGTCTAGGAAACCTCGGTCGCGGGCAATTGTGCCTTGCGCCTTCCCAACAGGCTCTGAATCTTTCGTAAGGGTGGAAGCAACGATTTGGGGATCCGGTTGATGAAAGGCTGATGCAGATCGAGGGCTAATGCGATCCTGCCCTTCAAGGTGATCGGCACGTAGTACCGGGGCACCAGCACTTGCTCGAATCCATTTCGACGCTTGAACTCGGTGAGGGAATTAGGCTGTCCATTGTAGGCATAGCTGGCATAGACGAAGTGCGAAATACCCCGCTGTGCACAAATCTCGACGGCCTTGGCGATCAATGCGTTGGTTGGCTTCTTATCCGCATGCTTTTTCTGGCTGATCACCTGCAGCGTGCTGGCAATGTTGTCGACGTAAACCATCCGGATGAAGCCGATAAGTTCTCCCTGATAGTAGGCACCGATGTAGGCGCTCCGGTCGGGAAAAGTTGAGTTCTCCCGTTTGACGGTCTCAAAGTCCTTTTGATAATGCCAGAAGGTAGTTCCCTGCCGGACTGGACTCTCGTTGTAGATTTGGCGGATTCCTTCCACGAAGGCATCGTCGAATTCGACCAAGCTGACCACCACACCTTCCCGCTCGGCGCGCTTCACCGCCTTGCGGACATCTTTTTCTATCTGATGCTCCAACCAGTTCGAGAATGTAGTAATCGGAATGGCCGCGAAATTGTCCCACTCGATTTTGTAGCTGTACTTCTGCGTCACATCTGGCAACTTCTGGGCGAAAGTAAAGATATCGCACGGCAGACCAGAGCGCTTAAGCTCGGCAAGAAACGCTCCGGGATCCCCCACGGTTTCGCCATTCAGATACTCTTCATCCATCACAGAAGCTATCTTCAGCCTTCTTCCATCGGCGATCACCGTCTGACCACAAACGCTTGCTGCGGGAACCCGCACCTGCTGGCCCCGCACCGAGAGCTCTACGAATCCGGCGGTCAGGCTGTTTGTATTTCTGTCCAAGCGGACCTCGGGGCTGCCAAGTTCCAAAGCGTCTGCTTGTTCGCACTTTGTCAGCATGTTCATTTACCAACTCTCCCCAAGAGAACCGGAAGAATTTTGGCTGCCCAGGCAGGACTCGAACCTGCACCATCCTGAGAAACAGTCAGGCGCTCTACCAATTAAGCTACCGGGCAGTAGAGAAAAATCGAATGGCAAAAATTCCGCTGTTCCGCTAATTCGCGGCCTTCGGCCGCAATCCGGTGCCACGCACACTTCCCGTAAACTGTTTGCTTGTCTGATGGAGAGACTTTAGAATCTCGCCGCACTTCACGCACAACTGGCTGAGAAGACTCGCGCACGAATCGAACCGTCCCAGAAAATAAACGTCCCTGCCGTGTTTGCCGGCGAGATCCAGCTTGAACTTGTAAGTTCCGGGATTCTTCTCAGGATTGATTCCGTTCAGGTCATAGGTCTCGTAACCATCGTTCCTGAGCTCCCGGATCAGATTCCAGTGCAAAAGATACGATCCATTGCTCTTCATCCCGATCTTGCTGGTGGCACCGTAAAGATACACAGCGGTTTTTCCCATGGCACTGTAGATCACTCCGGCACACAGTCCAGCATCGGACATGGCCAGCATGATCCGCATCTTTTGCGTTTCGGGTAATTGCGCCTGCATCTGTCGGAACTCCTCGATGTTGGTACCTTCCCTGAAATTTTTCCGGGCCACCATCTCGCGATAGATCTCGAGAAATCGGCCGAACAACTGATCATCGGATCCTGCAATGATCTTCAGGTTTTTGCGCTCGGCAAGTTTTAGCTCACGTTGCCAGTGCGGTGCCATTCCTTGTCGGAGAGCATCCACGGGGGGAGTGATGTCGACAAGGATTGTCCGGCTCCTAGTCTCTCGATTTGCTGCAAACCCTTCGTCTGTAAGGATGGTAGAAATGCTCGCTGACGCATCCTCAAAAGCCATGGGAAACAATCTCAGAACCAGGCCTCGGCGGCACGAAAACTCGTTGCGCAGAGCGCGAATGGCTTGGCGGAAGATGTTCACGTCGGATTTCACGCCTGTGCGCCGCCAGAGTGGTCCCCAGCGCACATAAGCGATGCCGGCCTTCAATATTGGGACCTTTACCAGTCTGACTTGCGCCGCAGCGACCACTTCCCCGTCCTTTTTCAGCAGCAGATGGCTCATCGTCCGCGGATTTGAAGTCGCGGCCGTAAATGCCCATGTCTGATAGACGTTAGCGTCGTCAAATTCCTCCACGATGCGATTCCACCCTGTCTCGTCGGCGACGTCGGACTTCGCCGTAAAACCTGCGTCTAGTGCGCGAATGCCTGGCCTGGTCATGAATTCGAGAGGCCCTTTCTTGAACTACTCTGCCTTGCCATACGGAGAAACTATGCCGGAGTGGAGTGACCCGCCAGCATTTCAATACGCGCGCCGGAACCGCGATGTGGAGGAACGTTGGATCCGATCTGCTCGAAAATGCGATCCATAATGGTGGCGGTCAGCAGGATTTCGCGGTAAGGGATCGGGACCGGAGCACGTTCGCTGATGGAGCGGTAAAACGATTCCATCAGGCCGTGCATGCCAGCTTTGGCATGAAAATCCCGGCCCAGAAACTTCCTCACGTTGAACCGCAGGTTCGCAAAGTGCTGCCGCGCGAATGATGCCGGCGGAACAAATTTCTCCAAGTAGCTCTTGAAAGCTGCGCCGCGCAATCTCAGCAGAATTTCATGATCTTGATCGAGGACCAAGCCGTTCTTCGGGCCGTAGATGGAGAACTGGTGGAGCGAAGGGCGCATCTGCGAAGAAAACGTAAAATAGGCGGTCATGCCACTTTCGGTGGCAATGATCACTCGCAGCTCGTCCTGGATCTCCGTTTCCCCGACTTTCTTGAGTAAGGGGCTTACAAAAGCGTGTGCAATGACCGTGGGAGAGTCACTGTCCAGGAACTCCGCAATGCGAGCGATACCGTGACTGATGATGTTGTGAAGAAGCTTTCCCGGAAGGCGACGGACCCAGTGATGCCGGTCGGCGAATAAAGCTTTCGCGTACGCCTGACCGAGTTCGTAGCAGAAATAGCTTTCCATGTGAACCGGCGGGCCGCCCAGGTAGCCGGTTCGGATCAGCGCCCGCATGCGCCGCGCGACATGACTGAACTGGTCGTCGTGTCCGACAGTAAGCTTGAGTCCCCTGTCCTGTGCGAGTTCCAATAGGGCCCTGGCCTCGTCGCCGAAAAGCGTGAATGGTTTTTCTACATAAACGTGGCACCCGGACTCCAGGCAAAGTTTGGCCAACTCGAAGTGGCTTTCTGCCGGCGTGGTGATGTGGACCACGTCCGGCCGGGCGACATCTATGAGTTTCGTCACGCTATCAAAGTAGTTTTCCACTGGAAATCGTTCATACAACTGGCGTGCCATAAGTAGCTCGCGGTCACACACGCCGACGATCTTGCAGCCGCTGATGCGCTGAATCTGCTCCGCGTGAGAGTCTGCAATCTTGCCGCAACCTACGATGGCAACTTTAGGCATGCGCCTGCTCTTCCCGGCAAGCTGCAAAATAACGCTCGAATCCTTCGGACATGGAAATCGCCGGTTTCCATCCCAACCGCGCTTTCAGCTTCTGGTTGCTGTAACGGGTCTTCTTCCAATACGCGTGCCAGTGGCGACGATTAAATGTGAGAGGCAGCTGGCGAGCAGACCAGTTCGAATACTTCTCCCACAGGGAGCAAAGCGCATAGCTCACAAAGTGTGGCAGATAGATGGAGCGGAATCTTTTCACCTTGCGCTTGTAGAGCCGCAAGAAATGGCGACTAGACGGCAGGTCATCGTCCACGACATTAAAGACTTCGCCATCGACACCCTTGGTCACTCCTGCCAGCACAATCGCTTCGTTGCAATTGTCAATGTAAGTGAATGGGATTAGGTTCGAGCCCCCCAGATGCAAGAATACGCCAAAGGTATCAATTCCTACGCGGCTGACGATGGCGGTTTTTCCCGGACCTAGCACATACCCGGGACGGACTATTGCGTAGGGCATGCCGTACTGCTTGCCGTAATCCATCACGATCTCATCCTGTTTAACCTTGGCAAAGCAGTAGGCATCACCGCGCAGTTCTGGCCGATCCTCAACAGAGCAGGTTTCATCGAGCAGCCTTCCCTGCGGCTTCTTGCGGTTGGTATAGACCGCTAATGAACTGAGATTTACAAACCGCTTCAGGCAGCGATGCTGAAGGCATGCGGCCAGAAGGTTTCGTGTGGTGACTACCGTATTCATGAAGACATCTGGGACGGACTTCCCTCCCACTCCAGTTGCGAGGTGGAAGACGAGTGAGACACCATTCGTCGCTTCCAGGCAGTCTTCCCGTGACAACAGATTGCCCTTCATGATCTCGACCCTTGCTCCATTCCTGCGCCGGGACACTGCTTGCAGCTGAGTAAGATCGCTTCCGGGCCGCGTAAAACAACGGAGATTCCGGAAGCCGTGGTCCAGCAAACATTGAACCAATCCCGGCCCTATGTAACCCGAAGCTCCCGTAATGAGAATCGGGTCGTTGCTACCAATGATTAGATTGTCCTGGTCCGCCACGTCTTATTGGTTGGGAACTAACCGGTAACGTAAGGATCTTTGATCGGCTGAATGCCCATAAGAGCGAGCACACTGCCCAAGTGATCACAGAGTTTGATCAGGCAAGACATGAATCGATGCTGCCCAAGCACAAACGCAAACGGCAGTCCCGCGACATATGTTGGCACGGCAACGATCGACTTGAGGATGTTCACTCCCTTGAAGCTTGGGTGCATCTGCGAGATCGCTCCAGACAGCAAAGCGCGCCGAATCATGAAACGGCGGTTCCAACGCAGTGGAGGAACCACCTCATAAGCAAGCGCCTCGTTGCACCACATGAATACGAAACCTTTGTCGATCATCCGCCCAAAGAAATCCTGATCTTCGCCAGTCAGAAACTCCGGATTAAACGGTGGCATAGAGGAGGCGAGGACCTCGCGCTTCAGGAGCACATTGCCGGTCCTGCCTTTTTTCCAATCAATCACAAGGCCCGTAGGATAGCTGATACGATTATAGAAGTTCCCTTTGATCACCCAATCGGGCGGCGCCTGATCGAAGTGCGGCTTTACCGGCCCAAGCACTCCATCCACCCCTCGCTCTTTGCACGTCTGAAACAAAGCCAACAGCCAATTCTCAGTTGGAAACTCGTCGTCATCGATGAAGGCCACGTAGTCGCCCGACGCATTCTCTACAGCCTTGTTCCGGGCTAGGGCGATGTTTTGCCGCGGCTCCACGACGTACTTCACGGCGACTTTCGACTGCTCGGCGAACTGCGAGGCTGCTGGTTGGGCAGATCGCGCCGAATCGTTGTCGATGATCACGACCGAGAAGGTAAATAGGCCCTGCGTCTTCTGCGTTCTGATACCGTTCAGCAAGCGTGTGAGCAGTTCCGGGCGCTTATACGTACAGATACAGATAGTGATGTGCTCAGGAGTAATCGGCATCGACTTAGGTTATGCCGCCACCGCGAAGCGACGACAAGGAATTGCGTAGCTCGTGGCGATCGGCACACCATCGGCTTGTTGCAGCACTTCACCTTGGGTGAGGTAGAGATACTCTGCGAGGTTCATAGGATGAGTTTCTACTTCGACCGAAAACTGGCGGGCCAACGAAAATATCCGGCGCCAGCGATCAGGAAAATTCAACGGCGGCAGGGCGAACATATAGTCCGTGGTATCGTGCCGCTTGCGAAGGATACGGTCGATGGAATTCCGGTAAAGACGGTTGGCGAGCCCTTTTTCCCCACTCCGAAAAGAAAAGTTTCTGCGCACGATGGTACCTGGCGGGAGCAACTTGCCGAACACGACGTTGCTGCACAGGTGCATGTGATGGTGGCCATCGATACGCTCGGGACTGACACCATACAGACGCTGGAATTCATCCAATTGCGCCCTGACCACGTATTCGAATGAACTACTAAGCGCCGGGTGATAGACAACCGGTGCGAGTCGATGACAGCGCAGGTGTCGAGTGAGCCGCTGCTGGTGTTCTACGAGCGTAGTTGCCACGCCACTTGCAGAAAACGGGCTGGTCAAATTGAGGTGCAGTCCAGTGCTGACTCTATGTTCCAAGGCCATAGCCGCTGCACGCTCGGAATCCTCCATGAACACCATCGCACTCACAGAAGAAACTGTCGCGCAGCGGATGCAATCCAATGTTCGATCTGTGGTATCGCGATCTTGACCCCAATCGTCGGCATTAATAATGAGTGCGCCCCACCCTGCAGGCTCTTGGACGTCGGAGCACGGACAAGCGCCAGAAGACCCGAGCAGTCCTAGCCCTGAGGAACGCTCAGGAATTTTGATAGCGGTTGGGGTGTTCATTTCTCTTGATAAATCGCGAGGAAACGGAACAGTGCTTGAAATCCGACGTTCAGGGTCGGGCTTGCGCCGCAGATCGTGGATGGGTGTTTTTCAGGGGATGACGAAATACTTGGGACAATCTCTGGATCTGGTTGCCTTGCCGAATTTTGACGAGGTTTTCTGGCATGGACCGTTCCAGTCCACGGACCATCGCCCAGAAATATCCGACGATCATCAGGCATCCACCGATTACATATGGCGGACTCTTCATCCGCAACAGGCAGCGGAACACTTCGAAGCCGGGATGGCTGCCGAGCAGATAATCCTTTCTCCCGAGGTTCAGCAGCCTGCTGAAAACCTCCGCGTGCTGCTCAGTGCCCACATTGCGGTGATGGAAGCAGTTTCTTTCTTCGAACCGCTGCGTCTTCCAACCCTTGGACTGTGCGGCCAGTACTGCAATGAAATCGACGCCCCCCGTCTTAACTGGAGGATAGCCACCGATCTCCTCCCAGCAGCGGCGACGGAAGAGTTGGCAGGCGCCGGACACGTGGTCGGGGCTCTTGAATCTCTCGTCCTGTTCCTTGTTGTCCTCGAGATAGGGCGTTCCCGTGACACCCAGCTTTGGATCATCCGCGAACTTGCTTACCAGAAACTCCAGGTAGTCGCCTTCGAAAGTAATATCCGCATCCAGGTTTCCGATGACCTCGTAGTCGAGGTTCGCAAGTTTTGACTGGCCGGCGTTTAACGCTCCGACCTTGCCCCCAAAGTGCCGCTCGGCACGTTCGGGAAGGCGGATAAATTCAATCCACGGGTGCTGGGCAGCATACCGCTTGACGATTTCATCGGTGCCGTCTGTCGAACCGTCGCTGACAATCACCCACTTCAGCGGTTTGATAGTCTGCCGAACCACAGACTGTATGGTCTGCTCGATTAGCCTGGCCTCATTCCGTGCGGCGGTGATCAGGACGTAGCTGGGTATTTTTGCCATCTTAAGCGTTGCGGATCTGGGTCGCTGCGTTACGCCCGCGGCTTCGCCCCCGCATTCCCGGCTCGGCGCTCAATTCTGAGGGACCCACGGTGGCCTCAATCATGCGCAGATAGCGGTCCTTCATCACTTCCCACCGGAAGGGGGCGTACTCCTTCCTCGCCTGGGACACAAGATGTTCACGCAATTCGTTGTCTTGGAAGACCCGCACCATTTGCTTGGCCAAGTCCGTCGGGTCAGTCGGTTCACAAAATGCTAAGGCGCTCTCGCTGAAGTAATGCCGAATGGCGGCCAGGCGGGAAACAATCACCGGCGCGCCAGAGACGATGAACTCGGGAAGTTTATTCGGGGAAGCAAATTGCAGGAACACGTCGGTGTGAAAGGGCAGAACCCCAACATTGCAGCGCCGTAGCCAAGCCGGGATTTCGCTTGAGGGCACTTGCCCAACCAAGTGGACCTTGCTCGCGATCCCGGATTGCTCGCTTAGTTCGTGCAACAACGGCTTGTCGGGCCCCGAACCCAGAATCCAGAACTCAGCTCCCGGCATTTCCTCGTGCGCCATGGCAAAGGCGCGCACGGCGATATCTAGACCGTAAAGTGCGGTCAGCGTCCCGTGGTACATGAAGACGAAGGCTTCGTCTGCGACGCCGAGATCAGCCTTAGACGCGGAAATTGGGGCAGCGAAGCGACCCTCATCCGCCGAGTTCATGATGATGGTTGACTTCTCGCGCGGCAATCCGCGGCTCACCAATAGGTCCTCAATGGGTTCGTTAATGTTGATGACTTTGTCGGCAAAGCCCAAGCTGAGCTTCTCCGTATATTTCAGCAGACGGACCCATATGGAATTCTCAGCCATCCGATACTTAGACATGTAGAACTCGGGCGTGATCTCATGCATGTCCAGTACGACCTTCGCTCCCATCCTCTTGGCGAAGACGGCGGAGAATACTAGGAAGTCAGGCAGATTATTAACGTCGATCAGAACATAGCGCCGGCCTACCATCTGCACAGTGACACGGAATAACGCCCAGAGGAAGAAAGCGGCGTATTCGAAGGCGTAACGTCCTAGCGAGCCACGCTTCTTCCCCAGGGATATTGCCCGGACCTGCGCGCCGCCCAACGTGTACTTCCGTGGCGCCTTGGGTTCTCGGAGAGCAAGCACATCCACCGAATAGCCGGCGCTAACCAGAGCCTCAGCTTTCCGACGCACACGGATATCGTTGTCATAATGATTGTGTAAGACAATGCAGACTGATTTCATAAAGTCGAGGAAAGAGCCGGATCCTGAACACTCGAAGAGTGCAGTCCCAGTGGCGTTTTCAGATCGGGCGTGGATTTTCCGTTCCACGGAATATCCACGAATCGGACAGCAGGATTATCGTCGACAGTCACCTGAATGGACGCGCTGTAACATCGCACGTTCAGTGGGGGCTGAATCTCGGGACCCTCGTAACGCAAAGCCGTTCGCACGCCGTCTGAATCTTGTATCTGGACGAAATGCGCCTGCCGCCGTTGGCCGAACCACCCAACAATTGCTCCAGCAGTGCCAAACCACACGCCCATCGAACGGAGCGTTTGAATCAGGCCGGTGTAAAACTCGCCCCAAAGGCGCTCGGGCGCATGGCTTCGGTCATGCCAGATGGTGGTGAGTACTCCGCCGAATTTCTCGGCATTCCCGATCAAGCTCCTACACAGTTTCTCGGCACCAGAGGTCGAAAGATCGAGCCGTTGCGGGTAGAAAAGCGCACCGTCCTGGATCTCCACTGGAAGTTCCAGCAGTTCCTTAGCGTTCAGTGGACGATAGACCTGGCTCGTGCCGGCCCAATAGCCGACCGTGTTATTGTAACCCGCGGTAGAATCGTAGACGTAACCGCTCTTCTCAAGTACAACAGCCGTGTTTCGGTCTTGCAGAAGCCAATGCATCCGGATACCGGTGGCCGGCGCACCTATCACCCCGGAGATTTTGTTGCGCTCATTCGTTCCAGAATCAACGCTGTGCCAGGCGTCGATACCATGCACGCCAATTTCGGAACCGGCATGTCGCAGCATGGCCAGCGCCTCGGAGTGTTCCCCTACTTCATAAGCGACGGCCCGCGTGTAGCCATTCTGCCCAGGCACTTTTTCCCCGGACTTTCCCTTGAAAGGAACCAGGAAGTAAGTAGAGGGAAGATCCTTTTCAGCCTTCAAGTACCAATCGAAAGGTTCCCAGAAATCCTTCACCCAACCGAAATAGACGAAAGGGAGCGAAGCTACGGCACGCCAGTTCTTTAAAGCCTGGCGCAGGGGCAACCGTCGGCGAAAGAAATTGTGGAGGGAACCTATCGTTGCGCGATAGACGAATCCCAACATTGTATGGTCGAATTTGTGGTTCCGTATGCCGATGAAATCAATGTCGTGCGTCAGACAGACGGAGAATCTGTAGCCTGCGGGAGCGGAGAGTATCTCGAGTAAGGGGATCTCTTCCGCGACGATCCAGTTCCTCAACATCTCGATGTGACGATCAAGTGTCGGTGTTTGGGCATGCTCAACCGGCTGTCCGGTGGAAAGCAAAAACCTTACTTCCTCGAATAGGTCATACCCCAGACAAAGAACCGTGGTGCTGTTGCGTTCCGCGTAGAAGCCCGCCACTTGGGAGTCGATGGTTAGGCAAACAGGACCCTGCCCCTTGTCGGCGAAGGTCGACAACCCGCAATATACAGGAAGGGTGCTGTCTCCGACCCGCAACACGGCACTTCCCGTGTTGCGGTCAACAATCCTCCAACGCCCATCTTGGCTCGTTGCATCCGGACCATAAAGTAGCAGCAGCTTGGCGTTAACTTCTGGCACCTGCTTAGTGGTGATGATGACAACATCATAGGCGCGCCCCGGGAGGCAGAACTCCCAAGGCGTTTTGAAGAGTTCGAAAAACTCCTCAACCACACGAGCCTGGTCGGCCTTCGCAATAACTCCGATCACGCCTGTGCCTCTTTACGCCCTCTGATGTGCGCCCGCCCCGGTCAGCTCGGTCTCGCCGACAAACTCGGCGATGCGCTCCACTACATACTGCACCTGAACCTCGGTCAATTCTGGTTGGATGGGCAGAGCCAGCGTTTCCTTGGCCGCGCGCTCGCTCTCTGGCATTGTCCCGGCCTTGTAGCCAAGGTATGAAAAGCACTCCTGCAGATGCAAAGGAACCGGGTAGTAAACCTCAGTGCCGACTCCATTCTTCTTGAGGTGCGCTTGCAGTGCGTCACGCGAGGAGACGCGAATCACGTACTGGTTGAAAATGTGCCGGTCGACGTGCACACTTGGCACTCCGACCGCAACGCCCGCATCGCTGAACAGCCGGTCGTAGCGTTTAGCGTTTGCCTGTCGCGCGGCTGTCCAGCTGTCCAGGTGCGGCAATTTGGCGGAGATGACTGCCGCCTGGATCGCGTCCAGGCGGAAGTTGCCTCCGACAATTTTGTGATAGTACTTGGGCTTGGCACCGTGGCCCCGCAGGCAACGCACCCTTTCGGCGCGCTGTGCGTCGTTGGTCACAACCATTCCTCCGTCGCCGATCCCGCCAAGATTCTTGGAAGGGAAAAAGGAGAAACAACCGTAGTGACCGATCGAGCCGGCACGACGGCCGCGACCTTCCGCACCGATGGCCTGTGCCGCGTCCTCAATGACGACGAGGCCATGTTTCTGGGCGACCGCCATCAGCGAGGTCATGTCGAGCATCTGTCCATAAAGGTGGACGGGAATGATGGCGCGCGTTCGCGGTGTGATCACAGTCTCGATCCGAGATACGTCGAGGTTATAAGTAAGCGGATCGACGTCCACAAACACGGGGACTGCTCCCAGCCTAGCGACAGCACCCGCGGTCGCAAAGAACGTGTACGGCGTTGTGATTACTTCATCTCCGGCACCGATGTTCTCAGCCATGAGGCAGGCTAGCAGCGCATCGCTCCCCGACGACACTCCGATGCCATGAGCACACTGCGAATACTCCGCGATGGCTTTCTCGACCTCCTCCACCTTGGGACCCAGGATGAAGTGCTGCGACTCGAGGACTTCCGCAACGGCTGCGTCTATTTCCGGTTTGATGGCAGCGTACTGCGCTTTAAGATCGAGTAACGGAATATTCATATTTGTTTTCCTTTTTAAACTCCCGATACGACTTGGTACCTGCGGCCAACTCGGTGGGCAGTGGGGCATCATCGTCCAGATCAAGACAGCGAAGGATTCCGGGGTCAATCTCCTTGTAGCGGTGACCCGTCTCGGGGCACCGCATCACTCCGTCGGCATTGGCCGATTCGAGCCGATGCCCGTGGCGGCTCATCCATCCCACCTGACGGGCGGGATTGCCCACAACCAATGCAAAATCTGGAACATTTTTGGTTACAACCGACCCTGCGCCGATAAACGCGTACCGTCCGATGGTGACTCCGCACACGATGGTGGCGTTCGCCCCAACAGTGCATCCTCGCTTCAAATGCGTCATCTCATACAGGGAATGGCGGTTTACTTGAGAGCGAGGGTTGCTAACGTTGGTCAGAACGCAGGATGGCCCGAGGAATACGTCATCCTCGATTACAGCGCCGGTGTAGACCGAGACATTGTTCTGAATTTTGACGTTGTTGCCGATGACGGTTCCACCATCGACGTTCACATTCTGGCCGATCACGCAGCGCTCACCAACCTTGGCGCCCTTCATCACGTGCGAGAAGTGCCACACCTTGGTGCGTGCTCCGACCTCGGCTCCGTCATCGACGTAAGCCGATGGATGGACGAAGTACGGCCGTTCCGGCTTCGTGACCGCGGGCGCTTCCACAGCAACGCCATCGTTTTGCAGTGCGCGCTGACAGGCATCCAGAACGCGCAGCACGCGCAGGCCCTCGGCACCGTTGCTCACAGGCGAGGTACGGACAGCGACACAATCGAGGAAGTGCTGGCACTCGGCGCGCAGCGGCTCTTTGTCTTCGAGCACAACCGGTTCGCCGGTTGCTTTGACCGCAGTCGGAATGCGGTTTTTCCACTCGACTCGATGCGGGTACAGGACCAGCTTCTCTTCTGCCGTGTCGTCAAATACGGCCATCTTTTCCGATCCCACCACTACCAGCCGTTGTTCTTTGATGGGATGGAGCCAGCTGACAAAGATATGCGCTTGGACCCCGCTCGGGAATTCGAAATGGCTAAGGGTGACATCGGTGACGTTGTGGTTCAAATAAGCGCTACCCTGACAGGTGACGCGCTTCGGCATCTCGTCGAGCAACGACAGCATGACTGAGATGTCATGCGGTGCGAAGCTCCAGAGAATGTTCTCCTCGGTGCGGATTTTTCCGATGTTCAGTCGGTTGGAGTAAAGATAGTTGATCTTGCCTAGCGCGCCGTCTTTGATCAGCTGTTTGAGCTTTAGGATTGCGGGATGGTAGCGCAGAATGTGACCGACCATGAGGATGCGCCGGTGGAGTTCGGCTACCTTGACCAGTTCCTGACCGTGGTTTACATCGATGGCAAGGGGTTTCTCGACCAGCACATCTTTGCCAGCCAGCAGTGCGGCTTTGGCCATGTCGTAGTGGGCAACGGCTGGGGTAGCGAGCGCGACCGCGTCTACGGCGGGATCGGCCAGCAACTGAGAGTAATCGGAGAAGAATCTTGTTTGTGGATAGCGGCTCTTGCAGCTGACCTCGGCTAGTGGATCTGCATCGCAGAGGGCTTCGAGAGCGCCCAGTTCTTGAAAGTTGCGAACTAAGTTCTTGCCCCAATAACCGACACCCACAACAGCTACGCGGACACGGCCGTTCTTTGCTACGGTGTTTTCCATTTTAAGCCTTTCCTGCACGAGCCAACGGCTCTGATTTAGGTCCGATAAGTTCAACACACTTGTCCGCCGCCTTTCCGTCTCCGTAGAGCGGAGGGCGAGCATTTGGGGGAACAAAGGAATGAACTTCACGAAGAATGCGTTTCGGGTCCGATCCTACTAGAACATTCCATCCGACCTGGACGGTCTCAATCCACTCCGTTTCGTTGCGCAAGGTGAGACAGGGCTTCGCGAGCCAGTAGGCTTCTTTCTGAAGCCCGCCCGAATCAGTGAGGATCAGGCGGGCGGAGGCAACCATCGCAACCATCTCGAGATAACCGAGCGGGTCAACAAGATGTAGTCGAGGACCCGGCTGAAACCCGATTTCGTCAATGATTTTGCGGGCGCGGGGATGCACCGGGAAGACAACGGGCTCGTCGAGCGCATTGAAGGCCTCAAGGATGGCGCGAAACTGACAGCGATTGTCAGTATTCTCGCTGCGATGCAAGGTTGCCAGCACGTACTGCGCCGGACGCAGTCCGAGACAGTCAAAGAGTTCTATTGCTCGGCCGTCAGTTCGTTCAATGGCCCAGTGGATGGCGTCGAGCATCACGTCACCAACCTGGTGCACATTGCGGGTGATGCCTTCTTTGGCCAGATTCTGTACCGCAGTATCACTAGGACAGAGCAACAGGGCAGCGAGATGGTCGGCGACAACACGGTTTATTTCTTCGGGCATGGCGCGGTTGTAGCTGCGCAGGCCGGCCTCGATGTGGATGGTCGGAATGGAGAGCTTGGATGCCGCTAAGGCTCCGGCCAATGTAGAATTCGTGTCGCCATAGGTCAGAAGGTATTGCGGCTTCTCGGCCAACAAGATCTCTTCGATTCCTTTCAGCATTGCACCGGTTTGCGCCGCGTGCGAGCCGGAGCCGACGCCGAGATTGAAATCGGGGCACGGCAAGTCCAATCCATCGAAAAATGCCCCCGACATTTCGTAGTCGTAGTGCTGTCCGGTATGAATGAGGACTTCCTGGTGCTGGCGACGCAACTTGCGGCTTACGGCCGCAATCTTGATAAATTGCGGCCGAGCGCCAACTATAGTGACAATCTTCACGCGGCTTCTCTGCTGTTTGCTGATGGTCTTAGCGCGCGGTGACCGCTGCTCCTGAGACAAAGCGCTGCACGGCGTCAACCACCCGGCTACATTGTTGCGGCGTCAGCGTGGGAAACATGGGCAGTGACACGATCTCGTCCGCCGCTTTCTCCGCCTGCCGAAACTCGCCGCGCCGGTAGTTCAAGTGGGTGTAGGCCTTTTGAAGATGCAGCGGGATCGGATAATGAATTCCGGTTCCGACGCCCGCATCTCCCAAGGAGACCATGAGGCCCTCGCGATCATCGGTGCGCACGACGTAAAGGTGGTAAACGGCACGTGACCACGAGGCCTCATATGGGGTTTGCACCGGCACGGCGGCTCTTTCGAAGAGCCGGTTGTACTCGTGAGCATTTGCGCGGCGCTGCTCGTTCCACTTGGCCAGGTGCTGAAGTTTTACATTAAGCAGTCCGGCTTGGATCGCATCCAACCGGCCGTTGTACCCCTCGATTTCGTGGTAGTACTTCTTTGCCTGGCCATGATCGCGAAGCATTTTTGATTTTTGGGCGATGGCGTCCTGGTTTGTGGTGATGGCGCCGCCTTCGCCGCATGCACCTAGGTTCTTGCCCGGATAGAAACTGAAAGCAGCCGCACAGCCCATCGAACCTGCTTTGAACCAACGATTGTGCTTGCGAGAAAAATATTCGGCCCCATGTGCCTGGCAGGCGTCCTCAATGACTATGAGATTGAAGCGGTCTGCCAGTTCCTGAATCGCATCCATGTCAGCCATCTGCCCATACAGGTGAACTGGCACGATCGCTGTCACGGGCCTGCCACTTCTCTGACTGACCAAATTGCCCGAGCCATCTTGAGTGCACTTCAGTTCTAGATATTCCCGCAGCTTTTCCGGATCCATGTTGTACGTGCGGGAATCGATGTCGACGAACTCCGGTTGAGCACCCGCTTGGGAGATCGTCTCGGTGGTAGCGATAAACGTGTGGGGCACGGTTATGACAATATCGCCACGCTTGACTCCCGATGCGACGAGAGCAAAACGGAGTGCATCGGTTCCGCTGTTGACGGCGATGGCATGACTGGTCCCACAAAATTCAGCAAACGATCTTTCGAATTCTTCCACCATCGCTCCGCCGACGAACCCGGCAGTTCGTAGTACCTGGTGGAACACGTCTGTCAACTCCGACTGGAGCTCGATGTGGGGTGTTACTAGGTCAAGGAACGGAATCTGATTCGAATGATAGTTAACAGTGCTCACTTTACGACCTCCAAGGTCGGCTCCACAAATCGCAGCACCCGAGCCGGATTTCCCGCCACGATGCTGTTAGCTGGAACATCTTTTGTGACAACGCTGCCTGCACCGATGATCGCGTTCTCACCGATGGTAAGGTTGGCCAAAACGGTCGATCCGGAACCGATCGAGGCGCCCTTCTTCACCAACGTCTTTTCGACCTTCCAATCTGCTTCAGTCTGCGGTGCACCGTCGCCGGTTGTGGCCCGCGGATACATATCGTTGATGAATGTCACTCCGTGTCCGACAAAGACATTGTCTTCAATGGACACTCCCTCGCACACAAAGGTGTGACTGGAGATCTTGCAGCGCTTACCGACGCTCGCGTTTTTCTGGATCTCGACGAATGCACCGATTTTGGTTTCATCTCCAATTTCGCATCCGTAGAGATTGATGAACTTGGACAGCTTGACATCGCGGCCAAGCTTCACGGTCGGAGCAATACAAACGTATTCGTTCATAAATAGACCACTGCTCCGCGCTCGCTGATCGATTTGGAAGCGGCCTCGAGCATCCGCACGACGCGGAGCCCGGCCTTGCCGTCATTGATGGGAGTCCCGCCGTTCAGAACGCAGTCGATAAAGTAGGTCAGTTCGCGATTCAAGGCCTCAGCTCGTTCCAATCGTGGCGCCCACATGTCGCCAGAGCGGTAATTGACGAGCAGGTTGTACACTCCTTCGGGACTGGTGACCGTTACGCCTTTGTCGTAGACCTTTACCTCTTCGTCAGCAGCTTGATC
>Ga0335085_10003756_pt1 | contig 25824 bp, 19 predicted proteins | sample Lox_Sample_45_FD_206712 | JGI IMG/M metagenome (GOLD analysis project Ga0335085, IMG submission 206712) | Soil microbial communities from Loxahatchee National Wildlife Refuge, Florida, United States - Lox_Sample_4.5 | ecosystem: Environmental > Terrestrial > Soil > Wetlands | place: USA...
CTGGTCGTATCCCAGCGTGCGCAATGCCTCCGGTACGCAACGGTTGATGATCTTGAAGTAGCCGCCGCCGGCCAGCTTCTTGAACTTCACCAGGGCGAAATCGGGTTCGACTCCGGTCGTGTCGCAATCCATGACGAGGCCGATCGTGCCGGTCGGCGCGATGACGGTCGCCTGCGCGTTGCGGAAGCCGAAATCCTCGCCCATCGACAGCGCATCGTCCCAGGCACCGCGCGCGGCGATGGAAAGCTCGGCCTGGCTGATCGCGGCATGATCGAGCGGAACGGGCGATGTGGAGAGCTTCTCGTATCCGTCCGCCTCGCCATGCGCGGCGCGGCGATGGTTGCGGACCACGCGGAGCATGTGATCGCGGTTCGCTGTGTATTCGGGGAACGGCCCGAGTTCGCCCGCCATCTCGGCCGACGCTGCATAGGACCGGCCGGTCATGATGGCGGCCAGCGCCCCGGCGATGGCGCGGCCTTCGCGCGAGTCGTACGGAATGCCGGCAGCCATCAGCAGGCCGCCGATGTTGGCGTAACCCAGGCCCAGCGTGCGGTAGTCGTAGGAGAGCTGCGCAATCTCGCGGGATGGGAACTGTGCCATCATCACCGAGATTTCGAGCACGACGGTCCACAGCCGCACGGCATGTTCGTAGGCGGCGACGTCGAACACCTGCCTGCCATCAACCTCTTTCCGGAAGGCCATGAGGTTCAGCGAAGCGAGATTACAGGCCGTGTCGTCGAGGAACATGTATTCCGAGCACGGGTTCGATGCTCGGATGTCGCCGCCGGCCGGGCACGTGTGCCAGTCGTTCACCGTGGTGTGGAACTGGATGCCGGGATCGGCGCACGCCCACGCGGCATAGGAGACCTTTTCCCACAACTCGCGCGCCTTTACGGTCTTGGCCACCAGATTGCTGCGACGATAGGTGAGGTTCCAGTCTTCGTCGTTCGCCACAGCGCGGAGGAATTCATCCGTCACGCGCACGGAGTTGTTCGAATTCTGGCCCGAGACGGTGAGATACGCCTCGCTGTCCCAATCGGTGTCGTAGACCCTGAAGTCGATATCCTTGAAGCCCTGCTTCGCAAAACTGATCACCCGTTCGATATAATTGTCGGGGATCATGTTTTTGCGCGCGAACTTGATCTCGCGGCGCAACGCCGGGTTTTTCTTCGGATCGAAGCAATCGTCGTTCGAGCCTTCGCAGTTGATGCAGGCCTTCATGACGGCCTTGAGGTGTTTCTCGGCGAGCTTGGAGCCCGCGACCATCGAAGCGACCTTCTGCTCCTCGATCACTTTCCAGTCGATAAACTGTTCGATGTCCGGATGGTCGATGTCGACGATCACCATCTTCGCCGCGCGCCGCGTCGTGCCGCCGGACTTGATGGCGCCGGCAGCGCGGTCGCCGATCTTGAGCCAGCTCATCAGGCCGGAGGACTTGCCGCCACCGGAGAGCCTCTCGTTCTCGCCGCGCAATGCCGAGAAATTCGTGCCGGTGCCGGATCCGTATTTGAAAAGGCGCGCTTCGCGCACCCACAAATCCATGATGCCGCCATCGTTGACGAGATCATCCTTGATCGACTGGATGAAGCAGGCGTGCGGTTGCGGGTGCTCGTAGGACGAGGCCGATTTCGTCAGACGACCCGAAACGTGATCGACATAGTAGTGGCCCTGGCTCGGGCCATCGATTCCGTAGGCCCAGTGCAAGCCGGTGTTGAACCATTGCGGCGAATTCGGTGCGGCCTTCTGGGTCGCGAGCATGTAGCAATGCTCGTCGTGGAAGGCGCGGGCGTCGGACTCGGTGTCGAAATAGCCGCCCTTCCAGCCCCAGTAGGTCCAGGTGCCGGCAAGGCGATCGAAGACTTCCTTCGCGGAGTTCTCGCCGCGGGTCTCATCGCCGTCGGCCGCCTTGCGCCACAGCCACTCCGGCACGCCTTCTTCCGGCACCGCTTTCAGTGTCACCGGCACGCCCGCCTTGCGGAAGTACTTCTGGGCGAGCACGTCGCAGGCGACCTGACTCCAGTCCTCCGGCACCTCGATATCGGCCTGCTTGAAGACGATCGAGCCGTCCGGATTGCGGATCTCGCTCGACGCATTGCGGAACGCGATGCCCTCGTATGGCGAGCGGCCTTCGACAGTGAACTGACGCCGGATACGCATGTGGCTCCCCCAGATAAGTCCTGCTCGTTGCTCCCGTGCCGGCCATCGCTTTGGGGACAGTTCGCCGCTCGCCGGGGTTAAGCCAGAGCGGCCCAGCCCCGGACGCTACGTCTTGTCTGCGTCCGCCAGATGTTGTGTCGCGATGGGCGACAGGCGCTAACTATGGACACGGGGCGCACTGTCACGCAAGCGTTAAATGGTAAATGGACCACTACATCTTGTGTGCGAGGACCCTCGAAAGCTGTTGGTAATTCGCCATGTCAAGCAGGACCCGCTGCCCCGGGCAAAAATATTTTTGACTCTCGGGAGCACAGGTTGATCTGACGGCCTGCGGCGTTCGCTGCCTGTTGCAAGTGGCGGGGCGCCCCTGTAGTCCCTGCCTTCGCGTGATTTGGACTTATTCCAAGCGATGAACTGGCTGAAGCGCATCTTTGTCTGGTGGAGCGGCGCCACCTGGGGAACGCTGCTGACGACCTGGCTGACCGGCGAACTGGTCGGCACAGACCGCTTCGGCAACCGCTATTATCAAAAGAAGGGCGGCGCCCGGCGTTGGGTTGTCTACAACGGCACCGTCGAAGCTTCCCGCGTTCCGCCGGACTGGCACGGTTGGCTGCATCACACCTTCAAGGAGGCTCCGCCCTCTGCCCCAGTGAAGACAAAGTCGTGGGAGAAAGAGCATCAGCCGAACCTCTCCGGCACGCCCGGTGCATATCGGCCAGAGGGAAGTCTGTTGCGGACCGGCCAGCACGCGCCGACAACAGCCGACTATGAAGCCTGGGTGCCAGAGTAAGCGAGCGTCATGCAGAACAACCACTTGGTCGAAACGCTGATCGGTGCGCTGGTTGTCGCCATCGCCGCCGGTTTTCTGATCTTCGCCTATTCGAGCACGAGTTCCGGCAGCCTGTCCGGCTACCCGATCGAGGCGCGGTTCGCCAGCGCCGACGGCATCACGCCGGGAACCGATGTCCGTCTTCATGGCGTGAAGATCGGGTCCGTCTCGAATGTGAGTCTCGATCCCAAGACCTATCTCGCGGTCGTGCGGCTGACGATCCGCAACGACGTGCAAATCCCCGATGATTCCGCGATCAAAGTCACGTCGGCGGGGCTGCTCGGCAATCCGTATCTGTCGGTTCAGCCGGGCGGCAGCACAACCAATCTCCGCGCCAATGCGCAGATCGCCAATACACAGGGCTCGGTCGACATCATGGGGCTGATCGGCCGTGCCATTTATGGCAACACGAGCAGCGGCGGAGGCAGTGCGCCAGGAGGGCAGCAACCCAAGGCCAAGCCGGCGACCCAAGGTCACCCATGAAACTCGTTTCTGTTTGTGCGTTCCTCTGCCTCGTGTCCGGCAGCGCGCTTGCTGCCAGCAGCGTCAGGGTCGATATCGCAGCCACCGCCGCCAGGCCCGCTTACGCCACGCCGTCGCACGAGTTGACCGTCAATGACGCGATCCCCGGCAAGGATCGTATCAAGCGGATGGTCATCCTGCGCGGCCTCGACAAGATCACGGCGCGCGCCACCAACATCTATGCGCCGATCGGCGTGCCGGTAAAGTTCGCCACGCTGACCATCACGGCGCGATATTGCTACTCCACGCCGATCACCGAGACACCTGAGACGACGGCGTTCCTGCAGATCGTCGATGCAAGGCCCGATCAGCCGGAGCGCAAGGTTTTCTCGGGCTGGATGCTGGCGTCGAGCCCATCGCTCAACGGCATGGAGCATCCGCTCTATGACGTGTGGGTGATCAGCTGCAAGACCAACCAGCCCGGCCAGCAGGCGCCGACCGTTGCATCGACCGCGCCGGTCAAACCGACGTCACCGGACGCGACAGCCAACGAGAAGCTGCCCGAGCTGCCTGAAGGCGCCGATCAGTAGAACTCGGCGGGCCTGGCGATCGCCTCCTCCAGTTTCTCGAGATACTCATGGCGCGACACCGCGATGGCACCGAACTGCGCCAGGTGGTCGGTGATGAACTGCGCATCCAGCAGTTCAAACCCGCGATCGACCAGTCGCGTGACGAGGTGGACCAGCGCAACCTTGCTGGCATCGCGCTCGCGGCTGAACATGCTCTCGCCGAAGAAGGCTGCGCCGAGACTGACGCCATACAGTCCGCCGGCCAATTTGTCCTCGCGCCAGCACTCCACGGAGTGCGCATGGCCGATCGTATGAAGCGCGGTATAGAGTGAGACGATCTCCGCATTGATCCAGGTCTGCTCCCGGCCACGCTGGGATTGCGCACATGCCTGCATCACCTGATCGAATGCCTGATTGATGGTGACCTTGAACCGGTTGCTGCGCACGGTCCGGGCAAGCCGGTGGGGAACATGGAAACTCTCGAGCGGAAGGATGCCGCGCTCATCCGGTGATACCCAGAACAGCGATGGCGAGTCGCGCCGCTCCGCCATGGGAAAGATACCCATGGTGTAGGCTTTGAGCAGCAATTCCGGCGTAATCCGAAAATCCTTGTGCATCGTCGTCGCGGCTTCTTGCGCCGCGATCATCATTGCCCAACAGCCTTGCCGAGACCATGGGCCCCCGGGTCAGCCACTGCGGTGCAGGTGCTGTTCTGGCAAAGGATGGCGTTGACGGTGTCAAAGGGTGCCACGCCCGTCGTGCGCACGAAATCGGGAGATACCGTGTCCGAGGCCGCGACGTTGAGCAGGGAATAGACGATCGACGCCGTTCCGTTCGGCCCTCCGGATCCCGCACCGGCCAGCGCAACCGCGTCTCCCTTCAACGCGATCAGGGGCGTGAGGAATGCCGGTGCCAGGCCGGCCGCTCCGCCCGACGGCGCGCGCGCCAATGTAATGCCTGTATTGTCGACGGTGTGCCCGGAACCGAACGGACCGTCCATGGTCACGGCGCACGCAACTGCTTGTCCGGAATTGTCGACCGCGGCAAAGCCGGTCGATCCGAGGTCGGTTGGCAACGTCTTCACGTCGAATGTGTCGAGCGATCGTGCTGTCGCCAGTGCAAGGCTGCGCGCCATGCCGCCTTCGCCCGGTTGCGCGCTCACATTCTCGACGTCCTTGATCAGGCTCGCCGCAAATGCACCCGAGCCGACGCGTTGCGGCGGGAGCAAGGCTGTTGCATCTCCCAACGTAACGCGGTCCGGTGCGGCGCGCTGGGCGACAGATGCATCGAGTTCTGCCCGGGTGATCGCACCGCCCTGCGCGGCTGTGTAGGAGGCAATGGCGTTCGCGGTCGTGTCCCGATAAAGCCCGTCGCTGCCGCCTTCGCGAATGCGGCTGAGTGTCCGGCCGAGTTCCAGGTTGGACGCGCGATCTCCCTCTGTCTTGGCGTGTCCCGACTCGTCGAGGAATTCGGCCGCCAGGTTCGCATCCAATCGGATCACGTCCTGCGTTGTCGCCAATCGCGCGGCAAGCGCCGTCGAGATGGGGAAACCCGTCGTCGCCATCTGCTCGGCCGCGGCGACATCGCGTTGCCAGGGAAGCCTTCCGTGCGCCGCTTGCAGCGCGGCAAAGCCGCGCACATTGCCGGGAACCGCAAAGGCCCCTTTGCTGGCAGCATCGCGCGGCAGGAAGACGAAGGCCTCGTCCCGCGCGGCGTCGCCAGTGTCATGAACGATGCACAGCCCGCCCCCGCCAAGGCCCGCAGCGACCGGATAGGTCACGGAAAGCGCAAAGTAGGTCGCCGTAGCCGCGTCGGCAGCATTTCCGCCCTCGGCCAGAACCGAGGCGCCGGCCTGTACGGCATAAGGCTCGTCGCCGACCACATAGCCGCTGGCGACCGGTGCGGTGGTTTCACCCGAGTCCGCGCAAGCTGTCAGCGCGGCGGCACAAGCCACTGCGAAAAGGTGAATGCCGCGAAACATGAACCTTCGGTGAGAATCCTTGGCCATCGGAACCAGCATGGTTAGCGCAGATTGCGGTCCGTTCATGTGAGCGGCCCGGTTGACGCCAGAGCCTTGCCGCACATACCGTCCCGCCTGTTGGGGGACGAATGAGAGGTCAGCCGTTGCGTTTTTGCAATCCCCCGAAGCATTCCAATGTCGTTCGCCGCGTGGCATACGCCGTGGCATCGATGGTGGTCGCCACTTGCGTCATCACGAACCAGGCGGCCGCGCAATCCATCGATCTGCTGCGCGACACCGAGATCGAGCGCTGGCTTCATCAGAATGAAGACCCGATCCTGCGGGCGGCTGGACTCGATCCGGCAACGGTGCGGCTTTATCTTGTCAACGATCCGACAATCAACGCATTTGCCGCGCAGAGCCCATCCGCGACCGAAAGCGAAGACATCTTCGTCAATGCCGGGCTCATCATGGAACTCAAGACGCCGAACCAGGTGATCGGCGTTCTGGCGCACGAAACCGGCCATATCGCCGGCGGCCACATCATTCGCGATGCGGATGCGATGCGCAAAGCCATGGTCCCGATGCTGATCGGCATGGTCGTCGGCATCGCGGCAGCGGCAGCCGGCGGCGGCGAGGCCGGCATGAGCGCCATGGCGATGGGCGAGCAGGCCGCGATGGCGCAGTTCCTCCAGTTCAGCCGCGTCCAGGAAGCGACGGCCGACCAGATGGGGCAGCGCTTTCTTCTGGCGACGCATCAGTCCGGCCGCGGCATGGTGGAAGTGTTTGAGCGCTTCGCGAACGATATCGCGATGTCCGCCTATTACAACCAGCCGTTCATCTCCGACCACCCGGCGGATCGAGAGCGCATCGCGCTGTTGCAACGCGAGGCTGAGGCATCGCCGTACAAGGACGTTCAGGACAGCCCCGAAGCGGTCCACAAATTCCACCTCATTCAGGCGAAGCTTGCGGGGTTCTTGTCCAAGCCTGAGACCGTGCTGAACCGGTATTCGCTGACCGACCAAAGCCAGGAGGCACGCTACGCCCGCGCCATGGCTTATTTCCGCAAGCCCGACCTCCAAAAGGCGCTCGCCGAAATCAACAGCCTGGTGAAGGAAGACCCGCGCAATCCGTATTACTGGGAAGTCCTCGGTCAGATCTATGTCGACATGAGCCAGCCGGAGAAAGGTGTTGCACCGTATCAGAAGGCCGTCGACCTTCTTCCCGATGCGCCGCTGCTGCGCATCTCGCTCGCTGCGGCGCAGATCGCGACAGAACGGCCGGCGCTGTCCAAGCCCGCGGTGGAAAACCTGAAGATGGCGCTCAACCAGGAGAACGACAACACGTTTGCGTGGTACGAAGCGGCGCAGGCCTACAGTGACAGCGGCAACGAGCCGATGGCCAATCTTTCGACGGCAGAACTCGACTACAATGTCGGCAATTTCAGGGACGCTGCACACTTTGCGACGCTGGCCGAGCACCGGCTGCCGGCAGGATCGCCGGACTGGCAACGCGCGAACGATATTCTGTCGGTCGCGGGTTCGCGTGATCGCCGCCGGCGCTGAGCCTTTGGAGAAGCCCAACACAGTGAGCACGGAATTTCGGGCAGGCATCATCGGTGCGATAGCCGGTGCTTTCGCAGCAATTGTGATCGGTGCTGGCGCAATTGCGACTGGCCTTGTGCCGGCAGCAAGCAATGCGCGCATTCATGACTACCTCCTTTCCAATCCGCAGATCCTCGTCGAACTCACCAACAAGCTTCAGCAACAGCAGAACGACGAAGACGATTCCGTCCGCCAGAAGGCCGTGGACAAGATCGGCCTCAAGGCCTACCTGAATCCGCGCGTTGCCTTCGTCACCGGTCCTGCCAACGCCAAGAGAACCTTCGTCGAGTTCTATGACTACGATTGTCCGTATTGCCGCGCATCGCTGCCGGTCGTGCGGAAGTTCTACGCAGCCCACAAGAATGACACGCGCTTCGCTTTCATCGAACTGCCGATTGCTTCCCTGCACGGTCCTGGAGCCGTGCTCGCTGCGAAAGCATCACTTGCAGCACGGCGCCAACCGGACAAGTTCGTGGCTTTCCACTTCGCCCTGATGGGCGAGGAAGACGCCATAACGGAAGACACGATCTACGCGGACGCGGGCAAAGCGGGCCTCGACGTCGACAAGTTGAAGGCGGACATGGAGGATTCCTCCATCGACCTCGCCGTCGCGGCGGCCCATGCGCTCGCCGCCGCCACGCACATCGACGGAACGCCGGCCTTCATTATCAATGGCACGATCCGCGAAGGCGCCCTCGACAAGGACGATCTGCCGAAACTCGAGTCGCGAACCTAGATCAATCCGGCAAGCGGGCTGGACGGATCCGCGTAGCGCTTCTTCGGCATGCGTCCGGCGAGGTAGGCGAGCCGTCCCGCTTCCACCGCGTGCTTCATGGCGGACGCCATCATCACCGGATCCTTCGCTTCGGCGATGGCGGTGTTCATCAGAACCGCATCGCAGCCGAGCTCCATGGCAACGGCCGCATCCGATGCGGTGCCGACACCGGCATCGACGATCACCGGCACTTTCGCTTCTTCGACGATCAACCGGATGTTCACCGGATTCTGGATGCCCAGTCCCGATCCGATCGGCGCCGCCAGCGGCATGATCGCCGCAGCACCGGCATCTTCCAGCCGTTTGGCCATCAGCGGATCGTCGCTGCAATAGACCATCACCTGGAAGTCGTCCTTGATCAGCAAGTCGAGCGCACGCAGCGTTTCGATCATGTCGGGGTAGAGCGTCTTCTTGTCGCCCAGCACTTCGAGCTTCACGAGATTCCATCCGCCGGCCTCGCGCGCCAGGCGCAAGGTGCGTACGGCATCCGCACCGGTGAAGCAGCCGGCGGTGTTGGGCAGGTAGACGTATTTTTTCGGATCGATGAAATCGATGAGCTTGGGCTGCGACGGATCGGTGAGATTCACCCGACGCACGGCAACCGTCACCATCTCGGCGCCGCTGGCTTCGAGCGCGCGCGCGTTCTCTTCATAGGTCTTGTACTTGCCGGTACCGATGATGAGCCGCGAGCGGTAGGTACGGCCTGCGATCACCAATGGCTTGTCCTGAATTGCGTCCGTCACGTCATCCACCACCGATGAATTGCACGATCTCCAGCCGATCGCCGTCGGCCAGCGCCGTTGCCGCATACAGCGATCTCGGCACGATCTCGAGATTGCGTTCGACGGCGATCTTCGTGGGCTCCAAGCCCAACCGGAAAAGCAGCCCGCGCACGTCCAGAGGCCCCTCGAAGTCCCGATCTTCGCCGTTCAGCCTGATCCGCACCGGGTTTCTTATTCCTGTCATATGGTTTTCGCGGGCGCGAAGGGCCGGTATAACGGCCCCGGATTCTGACCCTTTGGAGCCCGCTTGGCCCGGAAAAGCCAGAAAAATCGCGCCCCTACGATATATGTCCTGAACGGGCCCAACCTCAATCTCCTGGGGGCCCGGGAGCCGGAGGTCTATGGCCGTACCAGCCTTGCCCAGATTGCAAAGCTGGTTGCCGCGAGGGCCAAATCCCTCGGCCTCAAGGCCGACTTCCGCCAGACGAACTCGGAAGGGCAGCTGATCGATTGGTTGCAGGACGCTCGTGAGCATGCCGCCGGCGTCGTTCTCAACGCCGCAGGCCTGACCCATACCTCGGTCGCGGTGCTGGACGCCTGCCGCGCTTTGGAGAAACCGCTGATCGAAGTTCATTTATCAAATCCATATGCGCGGGAGGGATATCGACGAAAGTCCTTCGTCAGCCAGGCCGCGACCGGCGTTATCTGTGGACTGGGCGCGGACGGGTATCTGTATGCTATGGAGGCTCTGGCTCGGCTCCTTGAAGGCCATGCGTCATGAACATGAAAAACGTAAGAGAATTGGGGACGCGACTGACAAACGGATCGAAAGCCAAGCAGGGCATTGACGCTTCCGCCATCCGCGAGCTCGCCGAGCTCTTGACGGAAACCGGATTGACCGAGATCGAAGTGGAACAGGGCGGCATGCGCCTGCGCGTGGCCAAGCAGCTCGCGCCGGTTGCGCACGTTGCCGCCGCGCCCGTCGCTCCGATGGCTCTTGCCGCAACGCCCTCCGCGACCGCTGCTGCCGAAGCGCCGGTGGCGAAACGCGAAGGCCCGCACCCCGGTGCCGTGACATCCCCGATGGTGGGAACGGTCTATGTCTCGCCGGAGCCCGGCAAGCCGCCCTTCGTGAAGGTCGGCGACCAGGTGAAGGAAGGGCAGACGCTGCTGATCGTCGAAGCGATGAAGACGATGAACCCGATCACCGCGCCGCGCGCGGGAACCGTGAGCGAGATTTGCATCGCCGACGCCCATCCGGTCGAGTTCGGCCAGACTCTTCTCGTCATCTCGTAGTCGATGTTTGAAAAAGTCCTCATCGCCAACCGTGGCGAGATCGCGCTCCGCATCAACCGCGCATGCAAGGAGATGGGTATCTCCACGGTCGCGGTCCATTCCACCGCCGATGCCGATGCCATGCATGTGCGGCTGGCGGATGAAAGCGTGTGCATCGGGCCGCCGCCGGCCGCGCAGTCCTACCTCAACATTCCGGCGATCATCGCGGCCTGCGAGATCACCGGCGCCGAAGCCATCCATCCCGGCTACGGATTCCTGTCCGAGAACGCCCGCTTCGCCGAGATCGTGCGCGAGCACGGAATCACCTTCATCGGCCCGACGCCGGAACACATCCGCCTCATGGGCGACAAGATCGCCGCCAAGCAGGCTGTGAAGAGTGTCGGCATCCCGACCGTGCCGGGCTCCGATGGCGGCGTGTCGGCCGACGACGAAGCCGCGCGCATCGCCGACGAGATCGGCTACCCCGTACTGATCAAGGCGGCCGCCGGCGGCGGCGGTCGCGGCATGAAGGTCGCGCGCAATGCCGGCGAGCTGTCGCTGGCGCTCTCCACCGCGCGGTCCGAAGCGAAATCCGCCTTCGCCAATGACGAAGTCTACATGGAGAAATATCTCGAGAAGCCGCGGCACATCGAGGTGCAGGTGCTGGCCGATTCCTACGGCAAGGTGCTGCATCTGGGCGAACGCGACTGCTCGCTGCAGCGGCGGCACCAGAAGGTGTGGGAAGAGGCACTGTCGCCGGCGCTCAACCGCACGCAGCGCGATGAGATCGGCGGGACCGTCACGCGTGCGCTCGAGAAGCTCGGCTATCTCGGCGTCGGCACGGTCGAGTTCCTGTTCGAGGACGGGCGCTTCTATTTCATCGAGATGAACACGCGGCTGCAGGTTGAGCATCCCGTCACCGAGGCGATCACCGGGCTCGACATCGTGCGGGAACAGATCCGCGTGGCGGCCGGCAGCGCCATCGAGATGAGCCAGTCCGACGTCGAGTTCTCCGGCCACGCCATCGAATGCCGCGTCAATGCCGAGAATGCATTCACCTTCCAGCCGTCGCCGGGAAAGATCACGCATTTCCACGCGCCGGGCGGATTGGGCGTACGTTTCGATTCCGCGGTTTACGACGGCTACAAGATCCCGCCCTACTACGACAGCCTCGCCGGCAAGCTCATCGTGCATGGGCGCAATCGCAACGAGGCGCTGATGCGGCTGCGGCGTGCCCTTGACGAAATTGTCGTCGATGGAATCCAGACGACCATTCCGCTGTTCCAGGAGCTGGTGCGCGAGCCCGACATCCTCAACGGCGACTACAACATCCACTGGCTCGAGCATTATCTCGCCCGCCGCGGCAAGTGAGACGGTTGCCTCAGTCTTCGATGCGAGATCGGCTGTCTTTCGTGTCGCTTGGCGCAATGCGAGCGTCGCATAGGCCAGCTTGACCGTCGCGTTCAGCCGCTGGATCAGCAGGCGCGTTTCCGTCCGGCGAGCCCGCATTTCTTTCGTGTAGCGGCCGTGCCTCAGCGCATTGTGGTTGCCGTCCGGAGCGCCGGTACGCCAGTTTGGACGCTTTCCGCGGGATTCCAGGAACGTTGAATTCAAAATTGGGGGGGTCCCCTCCCTTATTCTGCTCGCCTTGAACGGGCGGCGCGCGATCGTTGGCGACGAGTCTTCAATAGCGTGTCCCATGCGCGCATTTTACGGCCGCGTCGGCGGTGGTTACTTCATTCGGTGCGCGATTTTTTACCCGCCTGATCGCAAACAAGATTCGGCGAACGACTCGCACACAAATGCGGTTACCAGGCAAAGGGCGACGGTCTCAGCCACGCCGGAATTGCCACCAGCCTTTGCGCGACGGCTTTGATGAATCCTCGGCTGTCGCAGCTGATGCAGACTCACCGGCCACGGGCTCCGGTTCGCGTACGCGCTCCGGCACCGGTTCGGACGCGACCGGCTCGCGGCGATAATATTGCTCGCCGGTTGTCTCGGTGTGCGGCTTCTGTTGTTCGCCGCCAAATCCCCAAGAGGGTTCGGAAGAAGCGTTTGGAGCGATCGGCGAGACGTCGCCGAAGTCGGGCAAGTTGCGCACCGGATCCGCGTGCTGCTCGCCCGACTGCGGACCGTGCTGAGTGCCGCCATTGCTCTGCGAGCCGCTGCTGGGACGGCGGCGGCGGCGGCGTCGGCGCCGCGAGCTGGACGATGTTCCCTGTCCCGGTTGTGCCGGCTGACCGTGATGACTGTGTTGTTGACCGTGTTGCTGGCTGCCGTGATGTTCACCGGTTGCGTGCGTGTGTTGATGCGGTTCGCCGTGGCCTTCATCCGTATGCGGATGATGGTGTTCGCCCTGCATCTCCTCGCCGGGCTCGGCGACGGATGGGATGGACTCCCGCAATGTCTGCGGGGCCTGACTGCCGCTGCCATGGCCCTTGCCGCGGCGGCGGCGGCGGCGCTTCTTCTTGCTGCCGGTGCCCGGCTGCTGCTGCTGGCCGTTGCCGCCTTGTGACACGGCTTCCGTCTCCGCGTGCTCGGCTTCGGCCGCCTCGACATCCTCGTGCTCGTCTTCCTCGACGGGCTCGGACATGTCGGTCGGGGTCGCGAGTCCCATTTCGGCGGAGATGACCGGCTTCTGCGGTGGCGGCTCCGGCGCGATGCGCGCCGCCGTGCGCTCAAGCTCGAAGGTGCCGGCGACGAGATTCTCCTTCGGCTCGAAGCTGACCGCCATGGCGTAATCGGTTTCGATGCGGGCAAGTTCGCGGCGCTTCTGGTTGAGCGTGTAGAGCGCGACATCGTTCGCCACCTTGATGGTGACAGCCGATGCCCTCTGGCGCTGACCCTCTTCGTCCAGCGCGCGCAGCACGCGCAGCGATGTGGACTCGACAGAGCGCACGATGCCCTGTCCGCCGCAATGGGGGCAGGGGACGGTCGAGCTCGCCACCACGCCGGCGCGCAAACGCTGGCGCGACATTTCGAGCAGGCCGAACTGGCTGATCTTGCCGATCTGCACGCGGGCACGGTCGTTCTTCACCGCGTCGCGCAGGCGCCGCTCGACGTCGCGGTCGTTGCGGCTGTCCTCCATGTCGATGAAGTCGATGACGATGAGGCCGGCGAGATCGCGCAGGCGAAGCTGGCGGCCGACTTCATCGGCGGCTTCCAGATTGGTCTTGTGCGCGGTCTCCTCGATGGAATGTTCGCGCGTGGCGCGCCCCGAATTCACGTCGATGGAGACGAGCGCCTCGGTCTGATTGATGACGATGTAGCCGCCGGACTTGAGCGTCACGGTGGGCGAGAACATCGCGTCGAGCTGCGCCTCGATATTGTATTTCTGGAAGATCGGCAACGTGTCGCGATACTGCTTCACGTTCTTCGCATGGCTCGGCATGAGCATGCGCATGAAGTCCTTCGCGTTCTTGTAGGCGTCTTCGCCCTCGACCATGACCTCGTTGATGTCCTTGCCGTAGAGGTCGCGGATGGCGCGCTTGATGATGTCGCCTTCCTCGTAAACGCAGGCCGGCGCGTTGGATTGCAGAGTCAACTCGCGGATCTGGTCCCACTGGCGCAGCAGGTATTCGTAGTCGCGCTTGATCTCGAGCTTGGTGCGGTTGGCGCCGGCGGTGCGGATGATGAGCCCCATGCCGTCAGGCAATTCGAGGGCCGCGGCAGCCGACTTCAGACGGTTGCGGTCGGCGGCGTTGGTGATCTTGCGGGAGATGCCGCCGCCGCGCGGCGTGTTGGGCATCAGCACGCAGTAGCGGCCGGCAAGAGAGAGATAGGTCGTCAGCGCCGCGCCCTTGGTGCCGCGCTCTTCCTTCACCACCTGTACCAGGATGATCTGCTTGCGCTTGATGACTTCCTGGATCTTGTAGTGACGTCGGCGCACCCAGCGTTGCGAAGGCCGCTGGCTGCGCAGCGGCTGCGAAGGTTTCGCCTCGGCCGCGACTTCTTCGGACTGTACATCAGCCGATGTTTCTTCAACGGCCGGTTCGTCGACCGGCTGGCCGGGATGGGCGTCGGCATCGGCTTCGGCCGCATCGAAGGCGGTCTGCTCGTCAACGATACCCTCTTCGGCCTCCTCGACCGCGAGCTCTTCGATGGAAGCCACTTCCGGAATGCCGGTGTCGTCGAATTGCTTGTCGGCGAACCCGATCTGCTGGGTGTCGAAACCGCTTTCGACTTCCGACTCCGCGACCGGGGACTCTTCTTCGCTGGAAGAACCCTCTTCGGATTCTCCTTCGCCGTTTGACTCCGCTTCGCGTTGCGCAACGGACTCTTCCGTCTCCGCTTCCGCTTCGAGCTCCTCGTCCGTGGCGACGGCCGTGCCGGTTTCGACGGCCTCGAATTCCTCGTCGCCGCGACGTGCCTCTTCCTGCTGCTCGGCCAAGAGCGCCATGCGGTCGGCAACGGGGATCTGATAGTAATCCGGATGGATTTCCGAGAAGGCGAGGAAGCCCTGGCGGTTGCCGCCATACTCGACGAACGCCGCCTGCAATGACGGCTCCACGCGCGTCACCTTGGCGAGGTAGATATTTCCCTTGAGTGGCCGCTTGGTGGCGGATTCGAAATCAAATTCGTCGACGCGGTTTCCGTCGACCACGATAACCCGGGTCTCCTCCGGGTGACTGGCATCGATAAGCATGCGCTTGGGCATAAGAATCTCCGTGCGAGCCGCATACGCGCACGGCCGAGGCTGCGCCTCGGCGGGGAGCGGTTCGCTTCGTCTGGTGGTGGGGATGCCGGAGCGCCGCGTTCCCAGGCCGGGCCGGGGATGGTGTGCGAGCTGCTCTGGCGGTCAAAGTCATCATCACGTCTACTTGGGCGGGCTGCCGAAGGCAGTCCGGCCTTACCGAAATCGGTGGGGCGGCAGGCAAGGGCGATGCCCTTCACGCGCCTTCCCGGCGCTCCGAATCATCGGGACACGCCAAGGATGGCTCCTTGTACGGGCCGGGGAGCAGAAGGGCAAGCGCGGGAAAGCCCGGACTTTTCTGGGGAATTGCCTCACAAATTGTGCCGTCCGCGCAACATTGTGCGCCGCAATAATCCTCTCACGACATATTTGATGGACATTTCTGCCTCGTGCCGAAAACGTCACCTGGTACGGCGCCATTCGGGGGAATAGCGGCCTAGGGGGCACAAACGATGGGGTATTTGGTCCGGCGGCGGGTATTGGCTGCCGCGGTTGCGTTTCTGGGGCTGGCAATGCCGGCCATGGGGCAGGCCCAGGAGAATGGCGTGGAGACCGTCGTTGTGACGGGCACGCGCATCCCGCGGCCTGAGACCGACCTCCCCAACCCCGTGATGACGATGAATGCCCAGGACATCGAGCATAGCGGTGTCACAAACCTCACCGATTTCCTCGAACGCATTCCGGCTCTCACCGGCTCGCTCGGCGACATGCAGACGACCGGCTACAACACGCCGGCCGCGGCGGACGGTTCTTCGCTGGGCGGCCTCAATCTTCTCGACCTGCGCAACCTTGGCTATGTGCGAACCCTCGTGCTGGTCGACGGTCATCGTATCGTCGGCGAGTCGACAGGCAGCAGCGCCGTCGACGTCGACTCCATCCCGATTACGCTGGTCAATCGCATCGAGGTGGTGACGGGCGGCTCGTCCGCCGTGTACGGCGCCGACGGCGTTTCGGGCGTCGTGAATTTCGTGATGAAGCACGATCTCGAAGGCGCAACCGCGCGCGTGCAATTCGGCACGTCGCAGGACGGAGGCGGCGACAAATATCTCGCTGCCATGTCCGTCGGTCACAATTTCGACGATGACAACGGCAACGTAACGCTGACGTTCGAGGACGCGCGCCAGAACAATCTGTTCTTTCAGCAGCGCAGCTTCACGCAGGCGGGCAAGGAAGTGTATTTCGTGCCGAACCCGGCCAATCCGAACGGATCGGACCGCAGCCTGCCGGCGAACATTCCTGTGCGCGATGTCGAATTCACGTACTCGGCGCCCACCGGCGCGCTCGACATCAAGGATCCGCGCTTCGACGGATTTCCCGACCACACCGGCAACGGCGATGTGTTCAATCCCGGAATCGATCTCGGCAACGGCTCGTCGCTTGGGTCGTCAGGCATGCCCTACGCCTACGACCTGCAAGGGGATTTTCAGCCCAACGAGAACCGTCGTATCGCCCAGATTGCCGCGAACGAGCAATTCACGCCCTGGCTGAAGCTGACCGGCGAATTCAAATACGCCCATGTCGACACCACATCGGCGAACATCGCACCGTTCGACGACGACATCATGATCACGGCGGACAACGCGTTCCTTCCCGCAAATCTTGCCTCGATGATCGGGGCGACGCGGCACCGGGAAGCGGCCCTGAGCGAAGACTATCTGTCGATGCGCGAATCCGAGCACGTTGCGCGCGATACCTACCGTTTCGTCAGTGACGCCAGCGGCGATCTGCCATCGCCGGATTTCCTGCACAATCTGCGCTACGACATCAGCTTCGTGTACGGCAGGACGGATGTCGACGACGTCAATCTCGAGAACCGAAACATCGACCGCTTCGCGGCTGCGCTGGATTCGGTGATCGATCCCGTGACCGGCAAGCCCGTCTGCCGCAGCAATCTCGATCCCACCGCCACGCCGCCGACGCTGAACGACTACCGCAATTTCTACGGCGGCAAGACCGGGGATGCGAACTACTTCTCCGACACGTCCTCGCTGTTCAGCGCGAGCGATTTTGGTCTGACCTTCACGCCGGGTCCGAATTCCGGTTGCATCCCGTTCAATCCGTTCGATCCGCACTTCAACAACAAGGCGTCGATCGCGTGGATGACGCAGAACACCCATACGGTCGGCGATATCTCCCAGGCCGTGTTCAATGGCTTCTTCAGCGCCGACATTCCGTTCTTCAAGGACACGCTTGGGTTCGCCGAGCCGGCCAGCGTCGTGCTCGGCGGCGAATGGCGCCGCGAGGCAAGCAGCTCCACGCCGGACGCTATCACCGAAGTCCCGGGACTGTTCTGGTACGGCGGCACGCTTCCCGTGAATGGCAGCTTCAGCGTTGGCGAAGAGTTCGGCGAAGTCTCATTCCCGATTTTCCGGGACCAGACCTTCGCCAAGGAGCTGACGGTCGACGGTGCGATACGCGAGTCAGACTATTCGACTGCGGGCCAAAGTGAGAGCTGGAAGATCGGTGTCGTCTATTCGCCGTTCGAAGGGATCAAGCTGCGTGGCACCGACGCGCTCGCCGTGCGGGCGCCCAATATCGGAGAGCTGTTCGCGCCCAAGCAGAACCTGTACGCTTTCATCAACGATCCCTGCGATGCCAACTTCATCCACAACGGCACGCAGTTCCGTCTGGCGAACTGCCAGGCGATCGAAGACGCCCTGCTCGGGCCCGGCAAATATGTTGCCGGCGTCACCCATGTGCAGACCGACCAGACGACGCCGAACACGGTGTCGGGAAATCCGGATCTGAAACCGGAAACGGCGCGCACGCTCACCTTCGGCACCGTGATCCAGCCCGACTTCCTGCCCAATTTCGTGGCGACCGTGGACTGGTACCGCGTGAAGATTGTCAATGCGATCCAGGCGCCGTCCGGCCAGGATGTCTCCAACGAATGCGTCGATCTCTCGACGATCGCCAATCCTTTCTGCGCCGACGTCACGCGCACCGCCGTCGGGCGCTTCCCCGGCTCGATCAGCCTCGTCTTCTCACAGCAGATCAATGTCGCGGTCTATTCCACGCAAGGCGTCGATTTCACGATGGATTACCACCTCGATCTCGACGACTGGTTCAAGGACGATCGCTACGGCACACTGGACTTCCACGTGATCGGCAATCATCTCGACACGATCAAGACCACGCCCCTGCTGGGCGAGCAGCCGATCAAGTCGGAGAACACGATCTTCGGCGGCGTCGACGGTTCGCCGACGCCAAACTGGCAGGCGAACTTCGACGTCGTCTGGCATCGCGACGAATGGACCGTCGACTACAACATCGACTGGTATGACGGCGTCTACCAGACCGACCGCCAGACCATCCACTCCGAGCCGAATTTCGCGGCGAAGAAATACCTGCACCTCGATCCGAAGGATGAGCACTCGATCCAGGTCGGCTACGACATCAACGAAAGCTGGAACGTCTATGCCGGCGTGAACAATCTCTGGTACCAGAAGCCTTCCGCCGGCCAGAACGGCTACCCGGTCAATCCGCTGGGACGGTTCTTCTATTTCGGCGTGAAGGTGAACATGGACCGTCTGCCGGACCTGTAGTGGCCGCCTTGTCTCCCGGCCGGCTGTGGTCTTTACGGATTCGGGGAGCCGCGAAACAATGCTAACGAGTCGGTGGTGATTTGCCGCCAGCATGGGGCTGGCACCCTGCAGGTCTCGCTCGCATGACAAGACTGTTCGCTGTATTGGCTGGTCTGGCGCTTGCCGCATCCTGCGCGAGCGCACTGGCGCAGCCGCAAGCGCCGGCAGCGTCTGCGCCGCCGCAAGCGGCCTTGCCGGTGGTGCTCAGCGCGCGTGTGGGTGAGCATGAGGACCGCACCCGCTTCGTGGTGGAACTCTCCGATCCGGTGAAGCTGCGCGTCTTCACGCTGTCCAACCCGGACCGCGTGGTCATCGATCTGCCGGAAGTATTGTGGGCCCTGAAGGCGCCGGATCGCCCGAGCGGGAAGGGCGCGGTGAAGAGCTATCGCTATGGCCTGTTCCGCCCCGGCAATTCGCGCTTCGTCATAGACCTCAACACGCCGGTCTCTGCGGCCGAGCCGATGATCCTGCCGCCCGAGGGCGGCTTCGGGTATCGCGTGGTGCTCGATCTTTTCCCGACGACCGCGGCGAAATTCGACGAAGCCGCCGGCTGGCCGGCCGATCTGCGCGCCCGGGAAGCCGATGCCGAGAAACTCGCCGCGCTCATTGCCGGCAACGTGGCCGCGAAGGCGAAAACCGCCGTGCCGAAGAAAGTCATCGTCATCGATCCCGGACATGGCGGCATCGACTCCGGCACGACCGGTGTGGACGGCCTGATGGAGAAGAATCTCGTGCTGGACGAGGGCCGCCGGCTGGCCGTGGCCCTCACAAAGCGCGGCTATACGGTGCATCTCACGCGCGACAGCGACGTCTACATTCCGCTCAAGCAGCGCGTGGACATTTCGCGCAGCTTCAATGCCGATCTGTTCATCTCGCTGCACGCCGATTCCAATCCGGATGCCAGCGTGACCGGCGCGTCCGTCTACACGCTGTCCGAAAAGGGGTCCGACCGCGAAGCCGCACTGCTTGCGAAAAAGGAAAACCAGTCGGACGTGATCGCGGGCGTCGATCTCGCCGGGCAGGACGATTCCGTGTCGCATATCCTCATCGATCTGGCGCAGCGCGACACGATGAACCGCTCGGCGCGCTTTGCCGAGAATGTCGTCGCCCAGCTCGGCCACGCGACCGATGTTCTGCCGCGGGCGCCCCATCGCTCTGCAGCTTTTGTTGTGTTGAAGGCGCCGGACGTTCCCGCGGTGCTTGTGGAACTCGGTTATCTTTCGAACATCCGCGATTGTGATCAAATGGGCACGGATGCCTGGCGCGATGGCGTGGCGTCGGCAATCGCCGATGCCGTCGATCGCCACTTCTCGCCGGAAATCGCGGCCGCTCCGGCCCAAAGCGGCACAAGGGCCGCGTCGCAATGACGCTCCTGCCTTGCTAGCGTCATAATCCCGCTTCAAGAGAAGGCCGCTTCGGAGGGCTCCGGGTTCGCATGTATCGGCGTATCCTTTATTACGGTGGATTGACCGTCGGCGCCGTTCTGGCCGTCGCTGTTCTGGTCGTCGGCATCTACGTCTACACGCTGTCGCGCGGGCTGCCGAGCGTCGATCAGCTGCAGGACTATCAGCCTCCCGTCACCACGCGCGTCTACGCCAGCAACGGCGACCTGCTCGGCGAATATGCCCGCGAGCGGCGGTTCTTCGTGCCGATCGCGTTCGTCCCGAAGCTTGTCATCAATGCGTTCACCTCGGCCGAAGACAAGAACTACTTCAGCCATCCGGGCATCGATCCGAGTGGCATCATGCGTGCGGCCCTCAAGGATGTGGTCAACGTCTTGAAGCACAAGCGGCCGGAGGGTGCGTCCACCATCACCCAGCAGGTGGCGCGCAATCTTCTGCTCAACAACGACGTGAAGATCTCGCGCAAGGTGCGCGAGGCGATCCTCGCCATCCGGCTCGACGCCACGTTCTCCAAGGAGAAGGTGCTGGAGCTCTATCTCAACGAAATCTTCCTCGGCGAGAATTCGTATGGCGTGGCGGCGGCCGCCCTGAACTACTTCAACAAGTCGCTTGACCAGCTCGATGTTGCCGAGTGCGCCTTCCTGGCCGCCTTGCCGCGTGCGCCATCGAACTACGACCCCCGTTACAACAAGGATGCGGCCTTGCAGCGCCGCAACTGGGTGATCGGCCAGATGCGCGAGAACGGCTACATCACGCGCGATGAGGCCGAGGCGGCCATCGCCGAGCCGCTCGTCACCTTGCGCCGGCCGCTTGGCATCCAGGCGGAAGACGCGGACTATTTCGTGGAAGAAACGCGCCGCGCCCTGCTCAACAAATACGGCACGAAGGAACTGTACGACGGCGGATTGCAGGTGCGCTCCACGATGGATACGCGGCTGCAGAACTATGCCGTGAACGCCTTGCGCGCCGGCCTCGTGCGTTACGACCGGCGTCATGGCTGGCGCGGCGCCATGAACAACATCAGCGTTGACGGCAACTGGAAGGACACGCTTGCGGCGCACGGCAACCAGTCCGGCATCGCGACATGGCGTATTGCCGTCGTGCTCGGCTATGGCGCGGACAATTCCATCCGCATTGGGCTGGATGATGGCAGCCAGGCGCAGATTCCCTTCGCGCAGCTGGCTTGGGCGCGGCCGGAGATCAAGAAATCGGCGACGGTCGGCCCCGCGCCGACGCAGCCGAGCGATGTCGTGAAGGTCGGCGATGTCATCTATGTCGAGCCGCTCGACAATGCCGGCAATTACGGCTTGCGCCAGGTGCCCGAGATCAATGGCGCTGTGGTTGTCATGGATCCCCACACCGGCCGCGTCTTCGCGCTGTCCGGCGGGTTCAGCTTCGCCTCGAGCCAGTTCGATCGTGCCATGCAGGCGCAGCGCCAGCCGGGCTCCGCGTTCAAGCCGTTCGTGTATGCCGCAGCGCTCGACAATGGCTACACACCCGTCAGCAAGGTGCTGGATGCGCCGGTCTCGTTCCCGCAAGGGCCAGGATTGCCGATGTGGACGCCCAAGAATTTCGAGAAGCATCTGCTCGGGCTGGCCACGCTACGGCGCGGCATCACACTGTCGCACAATCTCATGACGATCCGGCTTGCGCACGATGTGGGCATGGACAAGGTCGTGCAATACCCGATCAGCATGGGCGTGTACGACAAGCTGCCGGCCTATCTCTCGAATTCGATCGGCGCTTATGAGACGACACTCATTCGCCTGACTGCGGGCTATTCCCAGTTTGTCAATGGCGGCAAGAAGGTCGCGCCGACGCTGATCGATCGCATCCAGGACCGCAACGGCAAGACGATCTTCCGCCAGGATACGCGCGACTGCGAGGGCTGCAACACGCCGGACTGGCACAACCAGCCCGAACCGCTGCTGCCCGACACACGCGCCCAGACCCTCGATCCGCGCACGGCGTATCAGATCGTGTCGCTGCTGCAGGGTGTGGTGCTGTACGGCACCGGCAAGGCGGTAGCCGCCGTGGGCAAGCCGCTGGCCGGCAAGACCGGCACCTCGAATGAATCGAAGGACACCTGGTTCGTCGGCTTCTCGCCCGATCTCGCCTGCGGCGTGTTCGTGGGCTTCGATGATCCGCGCACGCTCGGACGGGTTGAGCAGGGCGCCACGACCGCCGCGCCCATCTTCCGCGATTTCATGAAGGATGCGTTGGCGGACCAGCCCGCGATTCCGTTCCGTGTACCAGCCGGCATCACGCTCGTGTCGGTGGACCGCATCACGGGGGCACCGGAAAGTTCGACGGTGCCGACCGCCATCATGGAAGCCTTCAAGTCCGGTACCGAGCCCGGCTCCGCAAATTACATCGATGAAAACACGGCTCAGACCCAAGAGAAAAACACCGGCCCCGGGAACACGGTGGACCAGGGCACGGGCGGGCTCTATTAGCCGAAGCCCAGCACACGATTGTGAAGCAAACCGGGCTTGGCGCGGCGGCTACCAGCATTATCATGGGTCCGCAATTTGGGGGCATCGCTCAATGACGCATCAGATTTTCAAATGGAGCACCGGGGCCGCGGTTCTCGCGATGGGACTCATCGCGGCGGGCTCGGCTCTCGCGGAAGCGCCGACGGTCGACCGTACGCAACCGACGCCGGTGGTGTATCCGAAAGCTTCGCAGATCCAAGGCGAGGAAGGCACCGTCGTGTTGGACGTTTCGGTCAACGATTCCGGCAATCCGACGCGTGCTCAAATCATCGGGTCCAGCGGATATTCCGATCTCGACACTGCCGCGACCGAAACCGTCCTCAACTGGCACTACGTACCCGGCGACTATGGCGTGCCGGCGCGCGTCCAGGTGAGCTACAAGCTTCCCGACGGCAAGTAGGCGCTTTACAAAAGCGGCAGTACCCACCATATCGGGGCGCAACGAGGAACATCGATGCGCCCCGAAATCGAACGTCAGGTCGAAGACATCCAGCAGGCTTTGGCCCTGCTGAGGAGGCATCTTTGACTGGGACAATGCGCTGCGCCGCCTCGACGAACTGAACGCGCGCGCCGAGGACCCCGCTCTCTGGAACGATCCGCAGTCCGCGCAGAAGCTGATGCGCGAGCGCCAGCGCCTCGATCAATCGATCTCCGATATCCGCAAGCTTGAAGGCGAACTCGGTGATGCCACCGGCATGATCGACATGGCGGAGGCGGAGGGCGAAGCGTCGCTCGTCGCCGAAGCCGAGAAGAGTATCGATGCGCTCGCCAGGCGCGCCGAGCATCTCAAGCTGCAATCGATGCTGTCGGGAGAAGCCGACGCCAACGACTCCTATCTCGAAATCCATGCCGGCGCCGGCGGTACGGAAAGCCAGGATTGGGCCGAGATGCTGTTCCGCATGTACACGCGCTGGGCGGAACGGCATGGCTACAAGCTGCAGCTTATCGAAGAGAACGAAGGTGAGGGCGCCGGGATCAAATCGGCGACGCTGCTGGTCAAGGGAGAGAACGCCTATGGCTGGTTGAAGACCGAGGCCGGAATCCATCGCCTGGTGCGCATCTCGCCGTTCGATGCCAACGCTCGGCGCCATACAAGCTTTGCCAGCGTGACGGCATTTCCTGTAATCGATCAGTCGATCGAAATCGATATTCCGGACAAGGAAGTGCGGATCGATGTCTATCGCTCGAGCGGCGCCGGCGGCCAGCATGTCAACAAGACGGAAAGCGCGGTGCGCATCACGCATCTGCCGACCAACATCGTCGTCGCCTGCCAGACGGAGCGCAGCCAGCATCAGAACCGCGCCGTGTGCTGGGACATGCTGCGCTCCAAGCTTTACGAGATCGAGCTTGAGAAGAAGCAGGCTGAGACGGGCGCCTTCATCGGCGAGAAATCCGATATCGGCTGGGGCCACCAGATTCGTTCGTACGTTCTGCAGCCCTACCAGCTGGTGAAGGATCTGCGCACCGGTGTCGAAAGCCGCTTGCCGCAAGAGGTTCTGGACGGCGATCTCGATCCTTTCATGTCCGCCGCACTGGCGCAGGCCATCGGCGGCAAGCCGAAAGAAAAGATCGAGGATCTGGAATAATCGCCGGGCTGGCGCGGGCGTACGGGTCATCTACAATGGTGGTCCGCTGTTCGGGGGAGCAGATGCAGGACATTCCGCTCGCGGTCCTTTCCTTCAATCGACCGGGGTATTTATCGCAAGTGCTGGAGTCGCTGGCCGCTCAGACAGCGTTGAACGGCCGGCCCGTGCATCTGTTCCAGGACAATGCGGTCAATGTCTATTCGGGCGTCCGGTACGCCCGCGATGAGGACATCGCCGCGAACATCGACATGTTCAAGGCGCGATTTCCGCAAGGCGTGGTGCATCTTGCCCCGCACAACCTCGGCATCGCGCTGAACTTTCTGCGGGCCGAGCAGTTCGTCTTCGAGGAACTCGGACGCGAAGTCGCCTACTTCTTCGAGGACGACATGGTTTTGTCGCCGCATTATCTGGTCATGATGGATCGGATCTACGAACGTGTAAGAGCTGCAGACAGGGTCGGATATTTTGCGGCTTACGGAAAACTCTCGACGCCGGTTGCGGTTCAACGTCTCAAGGGCGGCCGGATGATGCGGCTCACATTGCACTGGGCCTTCGGCTTGACGCGCCAGCATTGGCGCGACCTGCGTATTTGGCTTGAACCCTATTACAAGCTGATCGAAGGCCACGATTATCGGCAATTGCCGCGTAGCCGGATTTTTCAGCACTATCGCTCACTTGGAATTCCGATTCGCGGGACCAATCAGGACACCCTCAAGCGGATAGGCACCTATGCCCTGGGCCGTGTTGGCATCAACACGCATGCCTGCTTTGCGCAGTACATCGGGGTAGATGGCGTACATTTTCGTCGTGAGCAATTCGAGCACCACGGGTATGACCGCACTGAGATGTATCCGGAACCGGTTGACCTCAGCTTCCCGCGGGTGGAGCAATTGGCGCGCTATTGGGCCGCCGAGGTGGCCGAGTGGATGGAGCGTTGGAACGAGCGTTCCGGCAGTCCGTTGGGCCGCAACGGCTTCGTCGAGCCGGCCTGGTACGATGAGAGGGGCGATACGTCGCGCTCCCTGACGATGCCAGCCGGCGCGCGCATTCGGCGACTGGTGAAGCTTGCGGCTGCTGCGGCTACCTCGCCGTTTCGGCCGGGACGCAAAACTGGCATCTGAACGTAGGTGTCAGCCCGGTTCGCGGCGGCCAAGCATCTTCCGATCGTCGGTCCACCGCGCGGATATTGTCGCCATCGCCGTCACGATTGCGCCGAACAGCAGGGCGAACGCGATCCATAGGCTCGCGTTGCGCGCGGTCCTGCGCGCGAATTCCGCCGTACGCTGTTCGTCGGCACGGATCGTGGCGACCGCATCGTCGACGCGCCGCGAAGCTTGCGCGCTGGCATCGGTGTCGGCCGCGATAAGACTCGCGATGCGCTGCTTGTCGTAGGCGGAAAGCGTTCCGCCGTTCGCCATGCCGACTTCGAGGATGCGCGCGACCTCCGCCTTGTCGGCCGCGATGTCACGTGGCTTTTCCGGCGTGACGGAATTGGCCGTTTCATCTGACGAGGCCTGGCCGTTGGGTGGAATCTCGATCACGGGATTGCGGCGCGGGGTGATCGGCTGTGTGACTTCGCCGGTCGAAGGCGCTGCGGGCGCGGGTGGGGCTGGCGGCGTGGTGGGCGCGGATGACGGCGCACTGTTGGACGGCACCGATTGCATCGGCTGCACCTGGGTTTGGTTCTGATCCGCATCGGTCTGCGTTCCG
>Ga0335085_10003757_pt1 | contig 25822 bp, 26 predicted proteins | sample Lox_Sample_45_FD_206712 | JGI IMG/M metagenome (GOLD analysis project Ga0335085, IMG submission 206712) | Soil microbial communities from Loxahatchee National Wildlife Refuge, Florida, United States - Lox_Sample_4.5 | ecosystem: Environmental > Terrestrial > Soil > Wetlands | place: USA...
GGTCGAGGCCCGAGGTCGGCTCGTCGAGGAAGAGGATCGCCGGGTCGCTCAGCAGCGCCCGCGCGAGCCCGACGCGCTGCCGCAGGCCCTTCGAGAGGCTGCCGCACGGGTCGTTCGCGCGCGCGCCGAGGTTGACGGCGTCGAGCGCGCGGCGGATCCGGTCCGCCCGGGCCTCGACGCCGTACAGGCGCGCGAAGTACTCGAGGTTCTCCGCCACCGTCAGTCGCAGGTAGAGGCCGGGGTTCTCCGGCATCACCGCGATCCGCTGCCGCAGCTCGACTCCGCGCTTCTCGTCGAGCGGGACCCCGGCGACGACCGCAGACCCGGAGCTCGGCGCGACCAGCGTCCCGAGCATGCGCACGGTCGTCGTCTTGCCCGCGCCGTTCGGCCCGAGGAACCCGAACACCTCGCCGGCGGCGACGCTGAACGAGACGTCGTCCACCGCGGTCCGCTCGCCGAACCGCTTCGTCAGGCCGTCGACGACGAGGATCGGCCCGCCGGTCGGCGAGACGCGCCGGGGCGGGGCCGGCGGCTGCGCCGGGAGCGGCGGATCCGGCTCGTGTCGCCGCGCGTCGCCGTCTTCCGGCTCCTCGGCGTCCGCGTCGGCCCCTCCGGTTGCGAGCGCGACGATCGCGTAGACCGCGACGATCGCGATCGCGACGGGCACGCGCGCCGGCGAATGCAGAAGCGTGAGCGCAGCGATCCCCGCCGCGAGGGCGACGGCCGTGACGGCCCAGCCCTGCGGGCTGACGGGCCGCCAGCCGAAACCGACGCGACGCCTGCGGAACCACGGCCGGGCCATGACGGAACGGTACGCCGAGAAGTTGCGTCCCGCGGGCTGTCAGCTCTCCGCGACGCGGCGGTGGCGCGTGCGGAGCGCGCGGCGCAGCTCGGCCTCCATCAGCGGACGGACGCCGGTGAGGCAGACGCCGACCGAGGCGATCCCCCGCTCGCGGTGCCACTCCTCGATCGCGTCGACCGCGGTGGTGACCGTCTCGCCGTGCGTCCCGGGGGTCTGCGCGCGGACCAGCCAGCGGCCTTCCGGGAAGTCGAGCTGGACGAGGTGCGGATGGTAGGGCGCGAGCCGCTCGAGCAGCTGGACGGCGTCCCAGCGGCTCTGGACGTCGATCTCGAGGGTCGTCGTCGCGGTCACCGGCTCGTCACAGTTTGCCCCGTGCGGGGTGGCGCGCCATCGGTGATTCCTACGCGCGCAGCACCGCGCGGCGCGGGCCTGCGAGGAAGCCGGCCTCGACGAGGAGCGGCATCGCCTCCGTCTCCGTCACCGGCTCGCCGTCGAACCGCTCGACCGCGAGCCGCTTCGCGCCCCCGCGGCGCACGTGCCCGACGAGGGCGGCGAGCGCCGGGCGGAGCCAGTCCGGATCCGGGTCGCGGAGCGGCACGAGCGAGCGGCCGCCGCGCTCGACGAACAGCGCCGCCTCGCCGCCGAGCAGGACGACGTGCGCGCCGGCGACGCGCGCGGCCCGCGCGCCCGCGCGCCGCGGCCACGGGAGCGCGGCGCCGTACGGCTGCGCGGGATCCGCCGCCGCGAGCACGAGCGGCTCGGGCTCGTCGTCCTCGCGCGGCCGCAGCTCGCGCAGCCGCTCGACCGCGCCGGCGAGCGCGAACTGCGCGCCGCCGAGCCCCTCGACGAAGTAGCCGCGCCTGCACGTGCCGAGCGTCTCGAGTGCGCGCAGCTCGCCGTAGACGGCCCCGTAGCCGCCGGCGATCCCCTCGCCGCGCACGGAGTCGCGCGTGACGATTCCCTGCCGCTCGAGCAGCAGCTCGGCGAGCGCGCGGCGGTCCGGCTCGCCCGCGAAGAGGGGTGCCGCGAGCGACCAGCGCCCCTGCGTCGCCGTCACCTGCGCGGCCCGCGCGCGGGAGAAGCGGCGCGCGCGGCGGTCGGGCCGCGGCGGCTGGTAGCGGCGCTCGGCGCGGAGCGGCGCCCACTGGTCGTTCGTCACCTCGCCGGCCCACACGAGATCCCAGAGCGCGGGCAGTGCCTCCCCACCCTCCACCGCAACCCGGTCGAGCAGCTCGTTCCAGAAGAGCGCGCCACCCTCCAACGCGCTCCGGAGCGCATCGTGTGTCGTCGTCGCGCTGATCGGGGCGCCGCCCGGCGCGCCGATCAGCGCAGCGTCCTCGCGGAAGTAGAGGGCGACGCGGTCGAGCCCGGCGCCGGCCCAGACGAGCTCGCCCGACGCGCAGAGCTGGTCGAGCTGCTCGTGCCGGTACTGCGGGACGCGGCGCGGGAGCACGTCGGACTCCCACAGTCCAACAGGCAAGGCCAGTCCCTGCAGCGGTATCAGCGCCTCGCGAAGCGACGCGCGCCGGTCGATCCCGTGCCAGCTCGGGAGGAAGCGGCCGAGCGCCGCCTGCTCCGCCGGCTCGACCTCGCGGCGCAGCGCGGCGAGCGATGCGCGGCGCAGGCGCCGCAGCACGTCGGGGTCGCACCACTCGCGCTCGGTCCCGTCCGGACGAAGCTCGCCGCGGACGAGATGCTCGTCGCGTTCCAGCTCGCGCAGCAGCGGCTCGACGTCGACGCCGAACCACGCGTTCGCCTCCGCCGTCGTGAACGGGCCGCGGCCGCGCGCGTAGCGCCGGACGAGCTGCCGCAGCGAGTCCGATCCGCCCTCGAGGAAGACGTCCGGCAGCCCGGACGGCGGCATCACGCCGAGGGCGTCGCGGTAGCGGCCGGCGTCCTCGGCCGCGACCAGCCGCTCCTCGCCGGCGAGGCGGATCCGGACCGCGCGCCGCTCCGCCTCGAGGATCGCGGCGTGCGCCTCGTCGAACTCGCCGGGACGGAGGTCGCCGCGCAGGCGCAGCAGGTCGTGGAGCGAGTCCGGATCGGAGGCGCGCGGCCGCAGCGACGCCTCGACCTCCGCGAGCGCGGCGCGGTCGATCAGCTCGCGCAGCTCGTCCTGTCCGAGCAGCTCGCGCAGCAGGTCGCGGTCGAGCGACAGCGCCTGCGCGCGCCGCTCCGCCGGCGGCGTGTCGTCCTCGTACATGTAGGTGGCGATGTAGTCGAAGAGGAGCGACGCGGCGAACGGCGACGCCGACGCGGTCTCGACGTCGACGAGGTCGAGCTCGCGCGTGCGCAGCCCGCGCAGCAGCTGCTTCAGCGCCGGCAGGTCGAAGACGTCCTGCAGGCACTCGCGGTACGTCTCGAGCACGATCGGGAAGCTCGCGTACTTGCGCGCCACCTGGAGCAGGCCCTGCGCCTTGAGTCGCTGCTGCCAGAGCGGCGTCCGCTCGCCCGGGCGCCGGCGCGGGATCAGCAGCGCGCGCGCCGCGTTCTCGCGGAAGCGCGCGCCGAACAGCGCCGTCTGCCCCACCTCGCCGATCACGAGCTCGTCGAGCTCGTCCGGCTCGAGCACGAGCAGGTCGGTCGCCGGCGGCGAGTCGGCGTCCGGGAGATGGAAGGCGATCCCGTCGTCCGACCAGATCGACTGCACCTCGACGCCGAGCGACTCGCGCAGCCGCGCGCCGACGGCCATCGCCCACGGCGCATGCACGCGCGCGCCGAACGGCGTGAGGATGCAGACGCGCCAGTCGCCGATCTCGTCGCGGAACCGCTCGACGACGACTGTTCTGTCCGACGGCACGGCGCCCGTGTGGCGTTCCTGCTCGCGCAGGAACGCTATGAGGTTCGTCGCGGCGAAGTCGTCGAGCTCGGACAATCGCGCACGCGCGGCGGCGTCGTCGAGGGAGAGGAGCTCGCGCGAGAAGCGGCCGATCGCCGCGCCGAGCTCGTACGGGCGGCCGATCCCCTCGCCCTTCCAGAACGGCACGGAGCCGGGCACGCCGGGCGCGGGCGACACGAGCACGCGGTCGCGCGTGATCTCCTCGATCCTCCACGACGACGCACCGAGCATGATCACCTGGCCGGCGCGCGACTCGTAGACCATCTCCTCGTCGAGCTCGCCGACGCGGCCGCCGCCGTCCACGACGAACACACCGAACAGGCCGCGGTCGGGAATCGTCCCCGCATTCGTGACGGCGAGCCGGCGCGCGCCCTGCCGCCCGCGCACGACGCCGGCCGTGCGGTCCCAGACGATGCGCGGGCGCAGCTCCGCGAACTCGTCCGACGGATAGCGCCCGGCGAGCATGTCGAGCACGTTCTCGAGCTGCGCGCGCGACAGCGTCGCGAACGGGTACGCCCTGACGACGAGGTCGTACAGCTCGTCGACCTCGACCTCCTCGTCCGCGGCGATCGCGACGATCTGCTGCGCGAGCACGTCGAGCGGGTTGCGCGGGATCACCGTCTCCTCGATCGCGCCCTCGCGCATCCGCTGCACGACGACCGCGGACTCGAGCAGGTCGGCGCGGAACTTCGGGAAGATCCGGCCCTTCGACACCTCGCCGAGCGAGTGGCCGGCGCGGCCGATGCGCTGCAGCCCGCGCGCGACCGACTTCGGCGACTCGACCTGGATCACGAGGTCGACCGCGCCCATGTCGATGCCGAGCTCGAGCGACGACGTCGCGACGAGGCACGGGATTCGGCCCGCCTTCAGGTCCTCCTCGATCTGCACGCGCTGCTCGCGGGCGAGCGAGCCGTGGTGCGCCCGGGCGATCTCCTCCTCCGCGAGCTCGTTGAGGCGCAACGCGAGCCGCTCTGCAAGTCGGCGGTTGTTGACGAAGAGGATCGTCGAGCGGTGCTGCTTCACGAGCTCGACGAGCGCGGGATAGATCGACGGCCAGATCGAGTGCACGTCGAAGCCGTCGCGGCTGGGAGCGTCGCCGGCCGAGCCGCCGACGCCCGGCCCAAGGTCGGCGACGCCCGAGGCGTCGCGGGGGCGGTTCGCGTTCGGCTCGCGCATGTCCTCGACCGGGACGACGATCTTCAGGTCGAGCTCCTTCGCCACGCCGGCGTCGACGAGCTCGATCGGGCGGTCGCCGGAGACGAAGCGGCCGATCTCCTCGAGCGGGCGCTGCGTCGCGGACAAGCCGATCCGTTGGATCGGTTTGTCTACGAGGTGTTCGAGACGCTCGACGGACAGGGCGAGATGCGCGCCGCGCTTCGTGCCCGCGACGGCGTGCACCTCGTCGAGGATCAGCGTGTCGACCGAGCGGAGCAGGTCGCGCGCCCGCGAGGTCAGCATCAGGAACAGCGACTCCGGCGTCGTGATCAGGATGTCGGGCGGCTCGCGGAGCATCGCCGCGCGCTCGCGCTGCGGCGTGTCGCCGGTGCGGACGGCGACGCGAAGCTCGGACCGGAGCCCCGCGAGCGGGCCGCGGAGGTTCCGCTCGACGTCGTAGTTCAGCGCCTTCAGCGGCGAGACGTAGAGGACGCGGAGGCCGGCCGCGGGTGCGGGCGTCAGCCGGTCGATCGCGTAGAGGAACGCCGCGAGCGTCTTCCCGGAGCCGGTCGGCGCCTGGATCAGCGTGCTCGCGCCCGTGGCGATCGCGGGCCAGCCCTTCTCCTGCGCCGGCGTCGGCGCGTCGAACGTCCGCTCGAACCAGGCCCTCGTCGGCTCGGAGAAGACGTTGAGCGGATCCATGCCGTGAGCGTACAGTCCGGGGTCATGGCTCCCATGGATCCCGCGGCGCCGATGCAGCAGATGGCGCCGATGACCGCGGACGCGGTCACCTTCCTCCTGACGTGGAGCCTCGCGATGGCGGCGATGATGCTTCCGAGCGAGTGGCCGTTGTTCCGGCTGGACTACGCGACGGCGCGCTCCGGCGTCCGCAGCGTCGTCCTCGGAGCCGGCTATCTCGCCGTCTGGATCGCCCTCGGTGGGGCCGTGCTCGTCGCCGACCGCGCCGCGGACGGCCGGCTGCTCGGGTCGCACCGCGGCGCGACCGTGGCCGTCGTGCTCCTCGCGGCGGCGGCGTTCCAGCTCACGCCGGTGAAGCTGCGCTGCCTGAGCGTCTGCCGCGCGCCGCTCGCGCGCGTGTTCCACGGCTGGCGCGACGGGCTCGACGGGGCGTTCCGGATGGGGGTCGAGAACGGCGTCTGGTGCATGGGCTGCTGCGTGGGGCTGATGGCCGCGCTGCTCGCGGTCGGGATGATGAGCGTCATCTGGATGGTCGTCTTCGCCGTCGCGATCTTCGCCGAGAAGGCGACGCGCGCGGGCGTGACGGCGAGCCGCGTGGCGGCGGCGGCGCTCGCGGCGGGGGCGGTGGTGGCGTGGGCGATCTGAGCTACCGCGTCCGCGGCGCGTACTTCGAGTCGTGCAACTGCGAGGCGATCTGCCCGTGCCGGATGGTCGGCGGGGTGCCCGGCGGGCGCTCGACGTACGGCATCTGCTTCGGCGTCCTCTCGTGGCGGATCGACGAGGGCCATCGCGGCAACGTCGATCTCGCCGGGCTGATGGCGGCGCTCGTCGTCCGGTACGACGACGACGAGGAGGGGTCGCCGTGGACGGTGCTGCTCCACGTCGACGCGCGCGCGGACGAGGAGCAGCGCGAGGCGCTCGCGCAGGTGTTCCTCGGCGGCGAGGGCGGCCCTCACGTGTCGAAGCTGCCGTGGGTGCGAAAGGCACGGCACCTGATCGGGGTGCGCGTCAGCCCGATCGAGCTCGTGCCGGACGGCGACGGGTACCGGCTCCACGTCGGCTCAGCGGTCTCGCTCCGGGCGACGACGGCGGTCGACTCGGCACTGCCGGTCGCGTGCGGGATCCCGGGCTACGAGCGCGTCGGCCGCGAGCTGTACGCCGACGAGCTCGTCGTCGACGACGAGCCGTTCGCGTGGGAGCTGTCCGGCAACTGCGCCTACGCGAGCGACTTCGACTACGCGTCGGCGTAGCGTTCGCCCGCGCCGGGTAGGATCGCGCCATGGCCGCGCCGGACCGGCTCTACTTCACCGACGACGACGACGCGAACCGGCTCATCGCCTCCGACCCGTTCGCGCTGCTCGTCGGATTCGCGCTCGACCAGCAGGTGACCGTGCCGACCGCGTTCACCGGCCCGCTGAAGATCAAGCAACGGCTCGGCACGCTCGACCCGAGGCAGATCGCCGCGACCGACCCGGGACGCGTCGAGGCGGCGTTCCGCGAGAAGCCGGCCGTGCACCGCTTCCCCGGCGCGATGGCGACGCGCGTGCACGAGCTCGCCGCGACGGTCACCGACGACTACGCGGGCGACGCCGCCGCGATCTGGACGACCGCGCGCGACGGTGACGAGCTCCGCACGAGAATCGCCGCGCTCCCCGGCTTCGGCGAGATGAAGATCAAGAGCCTCGGCGCGGTGCTCGCGAAGCGCTACGGCGTCGCCGTCGCCGAGCCGCTCGTCCCGCCGCATCCGACGCTCGGGGACGTCGACTCGCCGCAGTCGCTCGCCGACTACCAGGAGGCGAAGCGGGTCTACAAGGCGCGGATGCGCGCCGAAGCGTCCTGATCGAGCTGCAGACACTCCGGGACGGCGCGCAGCCCGCAGAGCGCACCGCGCACGCTCTCGCCGACTTCCTCGCCGGCGCGCAGCGCACGCTCGAGATCGCGATCTACGACTTCCACCTGACGGACGACCTGAAGCCGATCGTCGAGGGCGCGCTCGCCGCCGCCGCGCAGCGCGGCGTCGCGATCCGCCTCGCGTACAACGTCGACCATGCGAAGCGCGCGAACGTCCCGCCGCCGCCGCGCACGCGGCCGGAGCTCGTCGAGGAGCTGCCGTTCCCGACGGCGGCGATCCCCGGCATCCCCGATCTGATGCACCACAAGTACGTGATCCGCGACCGGGCGACGGTCTGGACCGGGTCGACGAACTGGACGCACGACTCGTGGACGCGAGAGGAGAACGTCGTCGTGACCGTCGAGTCGCCGGAGCTCGCCGCCCGCTACCTCGTCGACTTCGAGCAGCTCTGGACCGACCGGAGCGTGCTGCACAGCGGCCGCGTGCCGACCGACCCCTTCTCCGCCGGCGGCACGCCGATCCGCACTTGGTTCTGCCCCGGCCGCGGCGAGAAGCTCGCGCACCGGATCGCGAAGGCGATCGGCGAGGCGCGCCGCCGCGTGCGGATCGCCTCGCCGGTGATCAGCTCCGGCCCGATCCTCGGCACGCTCGCGCAGGTCGCATCCGACGGGAAGGTCGACCTCGCCGGCGTCGTCGACGCGACGCAGGTGCACGAGGTGATCCACCAGTGGCGCGAGAACAAGAACGCCGAGTGGAAGGAGCCGCTCCTCCGCGCGTCGCTGACGCGGGCGCCGTTCTCGGGCAAGGTCTCGACGCCGTACGCGCCGGGCTCGGTCCACGACTACATGCACGCGAAGGTCACCGTCGCCGACGACCGCGTCTTCGTCGGCAGCTTCAACCTCTCGCACTCCGGCGAGATGAACGCGGAGAACGTCCTCGAGATCGCCGACGCGGCGCTCGCCGAGCGGCTCGCCGCCTTCGTGGACGAGGTCCGCGCGCGGTACGCGCCGGTCGCGGTCTGACCCGGAAGGGTGATCTTCGAGTCATACGGTCTGCATACGGGGCGACCCCCGGATTCATCGGCGGGTGCTCGATCCTCTGGCCGTCGGACACAACGTCCCCGGTACGAACTCCAGACCAAGACCAGAGGAGCAACGTGATGAGCAAGGCGATGAAGGCACTGGCGAAGCGGAAGACACTGTTCGCCGCCGTCCTGGCCCTCACCATCTTCGGCGCGGTGTACGGCTTCGCCGCGACCCTGAACGTCGGCACGAACACGCTGAGCGCCGGTAACGCGACCGTCGCGTCCTGCCAGGTGACCGGCACGCCGACGGGCACCTACACGACCGCGTACGACTCGACGCTCGGCGGCTACAAGGTCGCCTCGGTCGTCGTCACCGGCCTCGACGACACGAACTGCAACGGCAAGGCGATCTCCGTGACGCTGACGGGCTCGAGCAACTCGGTCCTTCAGACGATCAACGGGAACGTCCCTGCGAGCGGCAACCTGACCCTCACGCCTGCGGCGAGCCCGACCATCTCGGCCGCCTCGGTCACCGGCGTCAGCGTCGCGATCAACGGCTAAGGACTCGCCGGGATCGATACCGGCGGACGAAGCGGGCGGGGCGCCTGGCGGCGGGCGCCCCGCCTCGCACACACGCGGAGGACTGACGTGAGGCATCTCTCCAAGGCACTCGGTTTCGCACTCGCGGTGGCGGCGACCTTCGCGGCCTTCGCCGCGGCCGCGACGCTCACGGTCGGCTCGAAGACGCTCTCGGCCGGCAACGCGGGCGTCACCGCGTGCACGTCGTCCCTCTCCGCCACCCGCAACGTCGACAACAACGGGAACGTGACGCAGGTGAACGTCGCCGGGATTCCGACGGCGTGCTCCGGCGAGACGCTCTCGGTCACGCTCGTCGGCGCCGGGAACGCGGCGCTCGGCAGCGGCTACGGCACCGTCGGCAGCTGCGGCACGACGTGCTCCGTGACGATCACGAGCTTCGGCGCCACCGTCTCCGCCACGAACGTCAGCGGCTACAGCTTCGGGCTGACGGGAGCCTGATCGTGCCGCGCCTCCGCATCACGCCCCGCCTCGTCGCCGTCCTGCTCGCCGCGACGGTGGGCATCGGCGCGGGCGTCGCGTACGCCGCGTCGCTGACCGTCGGCTCCTGGCACCTGTGGGCCGGCTCGCAGACGCTGACGAAGAGCACGTGCACGCTCACCGGCACGACGCAGACGACCGACACGTACGTGAACAACACGTCCGTGAACTCGAGCTACGGCTCGAACACCACGATGCTCGTTCGCCCGAACGCGACGAATCAGCAGTGGTCTTTCGTCGCGTTCAGCGTCTCGAGCTGCGCGCTTCCGACGACGGCAGGCGCGGACACGGCGACGCTGAAGCTGACGATCACGAATACGCCGAACTCGAGCCGGACGCTCACGGTGACGCCCGTCCTGAGCTCGTGGTCGGAGACGGGGCTGACCTGGAACGGCGCGCAAATGCTGTCCTACGGCTCGACGACGACGACGTTCTCGACCGGGACGACGAACAACGCGACGCTCAGCATCCCGGTGACCGTCGACGTCGATGCGCTGATCAAGAACCCCTCGGCGAGCTACGGCTGGCGCATCACCGACGGCGGCTCGCAGGCGAGCGGCGACACGTCGACCTTCGCCACCTCGGAGAACGGAACCTCCTCCCGCCACCCGCAGCTGGTGATCAACTATGAGAAGTAGCGGACTCGGCCCGGGCGCGAAGGTCTTCGGAGTCTCCGTCGCGCTCGGCGCGACGTTCGCGCTGCTGCACGAGACGCGGTCGGGAGCCGCAGTCGCCGCGCCGGCGCCTGCGCCGGTCGCGCCGCCGCCCGAGCCGGCGCCCGTCGCCGCGGCGCCCGCAGCCCCACGCGCACACCGCCGCGTCACGGTCAAGAGCGTCGTCAACTTCGCCGGCCTCCTGCTCGTGCTCGCGTCGATCGTCTTCTGGGCGCTCGTCCTCCGCCCGCAGTCGCTCGGCGGTCCCGCCGGCTACGTGCTCGTCTCCGGCCGGAGCATGCTGCCGCGCTACCACACCGGCGACCTCGTCCTCGTCGAGAAGCAGGCGCACTACCACGTCGGCGAGGTGATCGCGTACCACGTCCCGAAGGGCGACCCGATGGCGGGCGACCAGGTCATCCACCGGATCGTCGGCGGCGACGCGGAGCACGGTTTCGTCGTCAAGGGCGACAACCGCACGGCGCCCGACGTCTGGCGGCCGAAGCCGTCCGACATCGTCGGCGCGAAGCTGCTGCGGATCCCGCAGGCGGTGGACGTGCTCCAGTTCCTCCGCTCGCCGCTCCTGCTCGCGCTGATGGCCGCGAGCCTCGTGTTCGTGCGCGTGCTCGGCTTCGGCGGCGGCGAGAAGCCCGCCGGCGACGAGGGCGACGACTGGCTGGCGAACGCCGCGTGAAGCGCCGCGTCCTCATCGCCGAGCCGAACGCCGAGGTGCGGCGGTTTCTCGAGCTGACGGTCGAGCGCCTCGGCTACATCGCGATCGCGGCGCCGGCCGCCGGCCCTCCGCCCGCCGTCGACGCCGTCCTGCTCGAGCCGGCCGCGCCGGAGACCCGGAGCCTCCTCCACCACTTCGGCGGCGACGTACCGCCGGTCGTCTGCCTCAGCGTCTACCCCCGCGAGGCAGGGCTCGCCCCGCCGGAGAGCGTCGCGTACCTCGTCAAGCCGTCCTCGACGGCGGCGCTCGGGCACGCGCTCCGCACGATCCTCGACCACTGACGGGTGCGACACCGTTCGACGGCCGCACTACCATGCGGGCCGTCCCCGCCGTCATGCATCGCCTCCTCCACCGTCCACGCAGCTGGGTCCCGGTCGTCGCCCTCGTCGGGCTGTTCGGCACGTTCGCCGTGATGATGCTGACGGACACGGCGAAGCAGATCGGCGCGATCGGGCTCGCTCCCTGGGTCGGCCTGTTCGCCTACGACGTCGGGACGGCGGGCGGCCTCGCCGTCGCCGGCATCGGCCTCGCGCTGTGGATCGTCGCCACGGACGACCAGGGCGGATCGCTGAGCGCGCTCACGATCGCGATCCGCGTCGCCGCGTTCCTCGTGTTCGCGATCGGCTCCAGCGTCGTCGGCCGGCGCATGCGCGAGAGCGAGCGCGCGCACCGCACGCAGATGGGGCTCCAGTCGGCGCTCATCGACTCGACGCTCGACGGCATCTGCCTCACCGACGTCAGGGGCAACGTCCTCATCTCCAACGTCCCGCTGCGGCGGATCTCCGTCGAGGTCGGCCTGCCGCCGACGGGCACGGTGCCGGACCGGCTGATCGCGATCGCCGGCCGGACGACGGAGCCCGACCGCTACCGCAGGCGCATGCGCGAGATCGCCGAGCAGCCGATGCTCGCGAGCGAGGACGAGTTCGAGCTCCAGGGCAGCGGCCGCGTCTTCCGCGGCTACACCGCCCCGCTCTCCGACGCCGACGGCCGCTTCAGCGGCCGCATCTGGACGCTGCGCGAGGTGACCGCAGACCGGGAGCTCGACCGCCTCCGCGACGCGTTCGTCGCCGCCGTCTCGCACGAGCTGCGCACGCCGCTGACGTCGATCTCCGGCTTCCTCGAGATGCTCCGCGACGAGGAGCAGAGCCTCGGCGAGGCGGGACGGATGTACCTCGACGTGATCCGCCGCAGCACCGAGCGGCTGCAGCGGCTCGTCGAGGACCTGCTGCTCGTCGCGCAGATCGAGGCGCACCGGCTCGAGCTCGTGCTCGACACCGTCGACCTCGACGAGGTCGCCGCCGCCGCCGTCGAGGCGGCGCGGCCGACCGCGGCGGAGAAGGAGGTCGACCTGCGGCTCGAGCTCGACGCCGCGCCGCCGGTTCGCGCGGACACCGACCGGCTCGCGCAGGTGCTCGACAACCTCATCTCGAACGCGCTCAAGTTCACCGACGCGGGCGGCGAGGTGACGGTGAGCGTCTTCCGCAACGGGGGCTTCGCGCAGCTCGCGGTCACCGACACCGGCGTCGGCATCCCGCTCGACGAGCAGGGCCAGCTGTTCTCGAGCTTCTTCCGCGCCTCGACCGCGATGCGGCGCGCGATCCCGGGGACCGGGCTCGGGCTCGTGATCGTGCGCGCGATCGTCGAGCAGCACGGCGGGACGATCGACCTCGAGAGCCGCGAGGGGCAGGGGACGAAGGTGACGGTGACGCTGCCGGCCGCGGAGGACGCCGCGTGAGGCGGCTGCTGCCGCTCGCCGTCGTGCTGCTCGCGCTCGGCGGCGCCTCGGCCCGCGCGCTTCCGCTCCCGCAGGCGCCGTCGTGCCCGATCTTCCCGGCCTCGAACGCCTGGAACCAGCGCGTCGACAACCTGCCCGTCGCGGCGAACTCCGCGCAGCTGATCGCGTCGATCGGGCTCGACACCGGGCTGCATCCCGACTTCGGCTCCGGCCTCTGGGACGGCGGCCCGATCGGGATCCCGTTCGACGTCGTCTCGAAGTCGACGCCGCGCTCGCACGTGACGTTCGACTACGCGGACGAGTCGGACAAGGGCCCGTATCCGATCCCGAGGACGGTGCACATCGAGGGCGGACGCGCGTCGAGCGGCGACCGCCACGCGATCCTGATCGACAAGAGCGCGTGCAGGCTCTACGAGCTGTACGCGCTGTATCCGAAGTCCGGCGGCGGCTGGAAGGCCGGCTCGGGCGCGATCTGGAACCTCCGCTCGAACGCGCTCCGTCCCGCCGGCTGGACGTCGGCCGACGCGGCGGGCCTGCCGATCTTCGCCGGGCTCGCGCGCTACGACGAGGTGGCGCGCGGCGTCATCGACCACGCGCTGCGGTTCACGGCGGAGCGGACGCGCCGCGCCTACGTCTACCCGGCGCGGCACTACGCGTCCGACTCGAGCGACCCGTCGCTCCCGCCGATGGGGCTGCGCGTCCGCCTCAAGGCGAGCGTCGACATCTCCGGCTTCCCGCGCCAGGCGCGGATCGTGCTCCAGGCGCTGAAGACGTACGGGATGATCCTCGCCGACAACGGCTCGAGCTGGTACATCAGCGGCGCCCCGGACCCGCGCTGGTCGAACGACGACCTGCACACGCTCGGGCGGATCACCGGCGCGGACTTCGAGGTGGTCGACACCTCGTCGCTCCCGCACCCGGGCTCGTGACCCAACGGCCGGGGCCAGGCCCCGTGCCGTAAGGCTCGCGGCTTCGTCACGCTGCGGGCGCTTGTCCTGCACCTGGGCAGAAACGCCGTGACGGAGTCGTGACCTCTCCGTATTCGGGCCTGGCCCCAGCCTGTGGAGAACGTCAGCGCAGCGCGGGCACGACGAGCCCGCGGAGCTCGACCACCACTGCCGGGTCGATCCAGTGCTCGATCGGCGACTCGCGGTAGACGACGTCCGCGCCGGCGGCCTCGAGGATCGCGTGCGCCTGCCGCGCGAACTCGACAGCGATCACCGGGTCGTACGTTCCGTGCGCGATCGCCACCGGCGGGAACGGCGACCCGGTATCGAGCTCCCAGCCGTCCACCGTCGGGATGAAGCCGCTGAAGGCGAGGAGCGACGCGGGCCGCGGCCGCCCGACGCCGAGCCCGAGCGCGTACGACATCACCGCGCCCTGCGAGAAGCCGCCGAGCACGGTCCGCTCCGGCGGGAACGGCAGCGCGTCGAACCACTCCGTCAGCGCGCCGAACCCCGCCGCGAAGGTCGCCGGGTCCGGGTAGCCGACGCGCGGCACGACGTACCAGTGCGCGCCTCGCGGCGGCAGCGTCAGCGGCGCGCGCGGCGTGTAGCCGTGCAGCCGCCGCTCGGGATCGAGCTCGTCGAGGAGCGGGAACAGGTCGTGCTCGTCGGCGCCGCGCCCGTGCAGGAGGACGAGCGCGCCCTCGGCCTCCCCGGCCGCGGGCCGCTCGCGGAACGCGAGGCTCACGTGCGCGTCCAGCTCTCCCGCGGATCCGGCAGCGGCGTGAGGATCGGCTCGAGCTGCGCGCGCAGGTGCTCGTAGTCGGGCGGGAGGATCAGCTTCTCGCCGAGATGCGCCATGTCCTCGTCCGTGTCGAAGCCCGGCCCGAGCGTCGCGATCTCGAACAGCACCCCGCTCGGCTCGCGGAAGTAGATCGAGCGGAACCAGAAGCGGTCGATCACCGGCGTCGGCCGTCCGCCGACCTCGGCCACGCGCTTCCGCCACGCCTCCTCGTCCTCGAGCTCGGCCGCCCACGCGACGTGGTGGACGGTGCCCGCGGCCGGCCTCCCGGGCTCGGCCGGCGGCTCGTCGTAGGAGATCCAGCCGCCGCGCTTCTCGCCGCGCGTCTCCCACCGCGTCCCGTCCTGCAGCTCGAAGCCGAGCTTCCCGAGGAGGTCCGCGCTCGCCGTCTCCGGCAGCGGCGTGTACGCGCGCACGCCCTCGAAGCCCTGGAGCGCGAGCTCGCGCGGGATCTCGGGGTGGTCGGCGACGAGCGGCTCGTCCGCGACCGTCGAGATCACGAGCTCGTGCGCGAGCCCCTCCGGGTCCTCGAACCGGACGAGGTCGCCGTCGCGCTCGACGCCGAGCCGGTCGGCCCAGAAGTCGAGCGCCTCGGACGAGCCGACGCGCCAGACGACGGTGTGCACCATCCCCGAACCCGCGCGCCCGTTCGCGGCGCCGGGGTACTCGAAGAAGGTGATGTCCGAGCCGGCGCTGCCCTTCTCGTCGGCGTAGAACAGGTGGTAGACGGTCGGGTCGTCCTGGTTGACGGACTTCTTCACGAGCCGCAGGCCGAGCACGCCGGTGTAGTACTCGACGTTCTGCGCCGCGTCGCCGGTGATGCAGGTGACGTGGTGGACTCCCTCGAGCTTCATCGCGGCTCCTTCACGATAGGTGGGCGAGGGCGCGGCTCTCCCGCAGCATCTCCCGCGCGATCACGAGTCGCTGGATCTCCTGCGTGCCTTCGTAGATCTGCGTGATCTTCGCGTCGCGCATATAGCGCTCGACCGGGTACTCCTTGATGTAGCCGTAGCCGCCGAGGATCTGCACTGCGTCCGTCGTCACCGCCATCGCGACGTCGCCGCACTTGAGCTTCGCCATCGCCGACACCTTCGTCAGCTCCGGCCCGTCGACGCCGTCGTCGCACATCTGCCCGAACCGGTAGAGGATCCCGCGCGCCGCCTCGCACTCGGTCTCCATGTCGGCGAGCTTCGCCTGGATCAGCTGGTGCTGGGCGATCGGGCGGCCCATCGTCTCGCGCGTCTTCGCGTACTCGAGCGCGTAGTCGGTCGCGCCCTGCGCGATCCCGAGCGCCTGCGCCGCGACGCCGGGGCGCGAGCGGTCGAGGATGCGCATCGCGATCTTGAAGCCCTCCCCCTCGGAGCCGAGGAGGTTCGCCGCGGGGATGCGGCACCCGTCGAAGACGAGCTCGCCGGTGGTCGAGCCCTTGATCCCCATCTTCGGCTCGATCCGCGCCACCTCGAACCCCGGCGCGTCCGCCTCGACGGCGAACGCGGAGATGCCGGCGTGCCCCGCGGCCGGGTCGGTCTTCGCGAACACCGTGTAGAGGTTCGCGACGCCGGCATTCGTGATGAACCGCTTCGAGCCGTCGAGGACGTACTCGCCGCCGTCGAGCCGCGCCGTCGTGCGCATCGCCGCCGAGTCGGAGCCCGAGCCGGACTCCGTCAGCGCGTAGGCGCCGAGCCATTCGCCGCTCGCGAGCCTCGGCAGCCAGCGCTCCTGCTGCTCGTCGGTGCCCGCGAGCTTGATCCCGAGCGAGCCGAGCTCCTGCACCGCGAGGATCAGCGCGCTCGTCGCGCACACCTTCGCCACCTCCTCGATCGCGACGAGCGCGAGCAGCGTCCCGGTCCCGGTCCCGCCGAACCGCTCCTCGTGGAAGAGCGCGAACACGTCGTTCTCGCGGTAGAGCTCGACGACGTCCCACGGAAACTCGCCCGACGCGTCGATCTCCGCCGCCCGCGGCGCGATCCGCTCGCGCGCGAGCGTGCGCACGAGGTCCCGCAGTTCCTGCTGCTCCTCCGTCAGGCGATCCCAGGCCACGCAGCGATTCTAGACGCGGGTCAGCCCCAGACCTCCTCGGCCGTCTCGACGACGAGGCGGAGCTTCGCCACCTCGTCGTCGTACGAGAGCGCGTTGCCCTCGACCGTGGACGAGAAGCCGCACTGCGGCGACAGGCACAGCTGCTCGACGTCCACGAACTGCGACGCCTCCTCGATCCGGCGCTTCAGCTCGTCCTTCGACTCGAGCGCGCCGTGCTTCGTCGTCACGAGCCCGAGCACGACGAGCTTCCCCGGAGGGACGAAGCGCAGCGGCTCGAACCCGCCGGAGCGCTCGTTGTCCCACTCCATGAAGAAGCCGTCGACCTCGAGCTCGTTGAACAGCGCCTCCGCGACGAAGTCGTAGCCGCCGGTCGCGACCCATGACGACTGGAAGTTGCCGCGGCACATGTGCGTCGTCACCGTCATCCCGGCCGGCCGGTGCGCCAGCACCTCGTTGATGTGGCGGATGTACTCGACGTGCTGATGGTCGGGGTCGCCGCCGAGCGACGCGATGTGCTCGCGCTGGGTCGGGTCGTTCAGGTACGCGAGGCTCGTGTCGTCGAACTGGAGGTACGTGCAGCCGAGCTCGCCGAGCCGCTTCACCTCCTCGGCGTAGGCGGCGGTGAGGTCGGCCCAGAAGCCGTCCAGCTCGGGATAGACCGACTCGTCGATCGAGGCGCGGCCGCCGCGGTAGTGCACCATCGAGGGTGACGGGATCGTCAGCTTCGGCATCCCGCTCGTCACGGTCTCCTGGAGGAAGCGGAACGCGTCGCCGAAGATCGTCCTCGACACACCGAGCCTCGACGCGATGTGCAGGGCGGCCGGCGTCCACTCGATGTCGCCCTGCTCGTTGTGGAACGTGACGCTGAGCTTCCCCTGGTCGGTGGTGACGCCGTCGAGCTGGAGGATGAAGTCCATGTGCCAGGAGGCGCGGCGGAACTCGCCGTCCGTGACGGCGCGGAGCCCCACCTCCTCCTGCATGCGGACGGCGTCGCGGATCGCGCTGTTCTCGATCTCGCGCAGCTGCTCCGGCGAGATGCGGCCTGCGGCGAAGTCAGCGCGGGCGGAGTGCAGCTCCGCAGGGCGGAGCAGGCTGCCGACGTGGTCGGCGCGGAACGGGGGCTCGGTGCGCGGAGCCATCAGCTACTCCGGCGCGTGGCAGACGGCCTCGACGTTGTTCCCGTCGGGGTCGTGCACGAAAGCCGCGTAGTAGGTCGGGTGGTAGTGCTCGCGCAGCCCCGGCGGGCCGTTGTCCGTGCCGCCGGCGGCGACGGCCGCCGCGTAGAAGGCGTCGACGGTGGCGCGGTCGGCGCACGCGAACGCGACGTGGGTGCCGGTGCCGTACGGCTCGCGCTCGGCCACCCAGAACTCCGGCTTGTCGACCGAGCCGAAGCCGACCGCCTTCCACTCCTCGAACTCCATCACCGGCTTGTAGCCGAGCGGGGCGAGCGCGGCCAGGTAGAAGGCGCGGCTGGCGGGATAGTCCTTGACGTTGAGGCCGACATGGTCGTACACGGTTGCTCTCCTCTCGCAGTACGCTCGCCTGGATGATTCTGGAAAACGGCGTCGTCCGCACCCTCGAACCGTCGCTCCCGCTCGCGGGGGCGCTCGCGATCGCGGGCGACCGGGTCGCCGGCGGGGTCGGCGTCCACGAGAGGGCGCTGGCGAGCCCGGAGACGGTCGACCTCGGCGGGCGCTGCGTCCTCCCGGGCTTCACCGACGCCCACGTCCACTTCCCGACCTGGTCGGCCGCGCAGCACGAGGTGAAGCTCGAGGGCTGCGCGTCCCTCGCGGAGGCGCTCGAGCGCGTGCGCGCGGCCGAGGCGGAGCTCCCCGCCGACCGCATCTTGCGCGGCTTCGGCTGGCGGAGCGGCGTCTGGGCGGAGGGGCGCGAGCCGACGAAGGAGGACCTCGACGCGGTCACCGGCCCGCGGCCCGCGGCGCTGCTCTCGAAGGACTACCACTCGCTCTGGCTCAACTCGGCGGCGCTCTCGCTCGGCGGCGGCGACCTCCAGGTGCCCGGCGGCGTCGTCGAGCGCGACGGTGCGGGCGAGCCGACCGGCGTGCTCCGCGAGGAGTCGGCGTGGCACTTCAACGACACCTACCTCGCGATCCCGGCGGACGAGTACGTCGAGGCGATGCGCACCGGGATCCGGCTCGCGAACGCGCGCGGCGTCACGTGCGTCCACGACAAGGACGGCTGGATCGGCGCGCCGGGGCTCTGGCAGCGGCTCGACGAGCTCGGCTCGCTCTCGCTCCGCGTGTGGCAGTCGGTCCCGCACGAGAAGGTCGCCGACCTGCGCTCGCTCTCGCTCCGTAGCGGCGTCGGCTCGCCGTTCCTCCGCATCGGCTACCTCAAGGCGTTCATGGACGGGACGCTCGGCTCGCAGACGGCGTGGATGCTCGACGGCAGCGGCGTCGTGATCACGAGCGGCGAGGAGCTGGCCGAGATCGTGCGCGCCGGCGCCGAGGCGGGCTGGCCCGTCGCCGTGCACGCGATCGGCGACCGGGCGAACCGCGAGGCGCTCGACGCGTTCGAGCGCACCCGCGACGTGTGGGAGCCGCGCGGGCTGCGGCCCCGGATCGAGCACGCGCAGTGCCTCGCCCCCGAGGACGTCGCCCGCTTCGCCGAGCTCGGCGTCGCGGCGTCGGTGCAGTTCTCGCACGCGCCCTCCGACGAGCAGCTCGCGAAGCGGTTCTGGCCGGACGAGCTCGACCGCGCCTACTCGTACCGCTCGCTCCTCGACACGGGCGCGCTTCTCGCGAACGGCTCCGACGCGCCGGTCGAGGAGCTCGACCCGTGGGCGGGCGTGATCGCGGGCGTCCTCGACCACTGGCGCGAGGACCAGCGGCTCACGCTCGAGGAGGCGCTGCACGCGACCTGCGTCGCCCCGTCCCTCCTCTCGCACGACGAGCGCACGCGCGGGACGCTCCTCCCGGGCCGCGCCGCCGACCTCGTCGTCCTCGACCGCGACCCGTTCGCCTGCGAGCCGGAGGAGCTCCGCGAGGTCCGGGTCGTCGCGACGATGGTCGCCGGCGCCTGGGTGCACAACCCGCCGCCCTGGGACTCGTAGCGCCCCTTGCGCAGATCCGCTCCGGGGAGCGATGATCCTCGCTCCGTGCAGGCGGCGTCGATCCACGAGCTTCGCAGCGACGCGTTCGAATACGCCTGGGACAACTCGGTCGAGCCGGCCCTCGAGATCGAGTCGGGCGAGTCCGTCCTGCTGCACGTCCGCGACGCGTCGGACGAGCAGATCGGCCCCGACTCGGGCGTCGAGGACGTGCTCCGGCTCGACTTCGGCCACGTCAACCCCGTCAGCGGCCCCGTGTACGTCAAGGGGGCGGCGCCGGGCGACGCGCTCGCGGTCGAGCTGTTGGAGTTCCGGCCGCAGGAGTGGGGCTGGACGGCGATCATCCCCGGGTTCGGCCTGCTCGCCGACGAGTACCCGGACCCGTGGCTCCGCATCTCCCGGGTCGACGCCACGGGGAGCCGCGTCCGGTTCGCCGACGGCGTGACGCTCCCGTACCGGCCGTTCCCGGGCACACTCGGCGTGGCGCCCGCGGAGCCCGGCGCGCACTCGATCGTGCCCCCCTCCCGGTTCGGCGGGAACATGGACACGAAGTACCTGAACCCGGGCGTGACGCTCTACCTGCCGGTGGGCGTCGACGGCGCGCTGTTCTCGCTCGGCGACACGCACGCCGCGCAGGGCGACGGCGAGGTCTGCGGCACCGCGATCGAGACGGCGATGGACGTCGTCGTGCGGCTCACGGTGCGGAAGGACCTGCGGATCGAGGCTCCCCAGTTCGACCTTCCGGCCGGGCACGCCGCCGCGCACGCGCAGTCCGCCCATCACGTCTGCACCGGCGTCTCCCCCGATCTGATGGAAGCGGCGCGGGACGCGGTGCGGGCCACCGTCGCATGGCTCGGCGACGCGCACGGGCTCGACCGCGAGGAGGCCTACGCGGTCGCCAGCGTCGCCTGCGACCTGCGCATCCACGAGGTCGTCGACGTCCCGAACTGGGTCGTCGGCTGCTTCATCCCCGAGTCGATCTTCGAAGGAGGTCGAGATGGCAACTGAGGCGGAGGCCGTCACCGTTCGCGAGCACTCGCAGGTCACGCTCCGGCGCGAGCTGAGGTTCTGGGAGGCGATCGCGATCTCGATCGGGATCATGGCTCCGACCGCGGCGATGGCGCTGAACGGCGTCGCGCCGGCGGGGCTCGTCGGACGGGCGGTGCCGCTCGCGTTCCTCTTCGCGGCGATCGCGATCGGCCTGATCTCGTACTCGTTTGTTCGGCTCACGCGCTTCTTCAACCACGCCGGATCGACGTACGCGCTCGCGGGAGCGACGCTCGGGCCGCGCGCGGGCTTCTTCGCGGGCTGGACCCTGCTCGCAACCTACTGCTGCTTCATCGCCGCGAACATCGCAGAGATCGGGCTCTTCGGAACGTCGTTCCTCAGCGGCGTCGGGATCTGGACCAATGCGTCCTGGATCGTCGTCTCCCTGGTCGCCGCCGGGCTCGTCTGGTTCTTCGCCTACGGGGACGTCAAGGTCGCGACGCGCTCGCTGCTCTCGTTCGAGGGCATCTCGGTCACGTTGATCGTGATCGTCGTCGTCGTCATCTTCTGGAAGGTGATCGCGGGCACCGCCCCGAACGGACAGACGTTCACGCTGAAGCCGTTCGTCCCGGCGCCGGGAACGGCGGTCGGCGCGATCGCATTCGCGTCGGTGTTCGGACTGCTCTCGTTCGGAGGCTTCGAGGGCGCCGCCGCACTCGGCGAGGAGACGAACAACCCGCGGCGCAACATCCCGCTCGCGATTGCCGTCGCCGTCGCGTTCTGCGGCGTCTTCTACACGATCGTCATGCTCGCGCAGTCGCTCGGCTTCGGGATCGACGCAGCTGGGATCAAGGCATTCTCCACCTCGAGCGGGCCGATGGCCGAGCTCGGGAAGCAGTACGTGGGCAGCGGGATGGACGACGCCATCAACTTCGGCGCGACACTGAGCGCGTTCGCGAGCTGCCTCGGCTGCGCTGCGGGCGCGTCGCGCATCCTCTTCGCGCTCGGACGCGACGGCTTCATCACGCGACGGCTCGGCGACGCCTCGGCGCGGACCGGATCGCCTGCGAACGCGCTCCTCGTCGTGATGCTGTTCGGGCTCGCGGTGACGATCGGCCTGCGCATCAACGGCACGTCGGCGGTGAACGCGTTCTTCTACCCGGGCACGGCGGGCGTGCTCGCGATGCTCATCGCGTACTTCGTGATGCAGTTCGGGGCGGCGAAGTTCCTGCACCTCGAGCGGCGCGAGCCGCGCTGGCGCGTCGTGATCCTCGTCCTGGCGACGGCCGCGATCGTCTACACGTTCTACCGGCAGGTCTGGCCGAAGCCGGCGTATCCGTACGACCTGTTCCCTCTGATGATCGCGGGCTGGGCGGTGCTCGGGATCGTGATCACGTTCGCGTTCCCGGCGCTCACCCGGCGGATCGGGCGCGGGCTGTCCGAGGCGGAGGGGATCGCCGGATCGGGGTAGCGCGGCCGCGAGGCACGGACCCGTCCTCGGGTGAGGGGCCCGTCGACGACGCGAGTACAATTCGTCCATGTCCAGGACGATGAATCCCGTCCACGAGTCGGCGACGTGCGGCGTCGCAGCGTGCGCGGAGATCATCGGCGCGAAGTGGACGGCGCTGCTCGTTCACGACCTCTCGGAGGGCCCGCGGCGGTTCTCCCAGCTCGAGCACTCGTGCAGCGGGATCAGCCCCCGCACGCTGGCCGAGCGGCTCCGCGCCCTCGAGACCGAGGGGATCGTGGCACGGCACAGCTACGCCGAGTCGCCGCCCCGCGTCGAGTACGAGCTGACGGAGAAGGGCGAGGCCCTGCTCCCGATCATCAGCGCGATGAGCCGGTACGGGCACGCCTGGCTCAACTGCGAGCACGTGCACGCCGACGTCGCGTAGCCGCGGCTAGGGCTGCGGCGGCGGCGGGAGCTTCCGCCGGATCTGCTCCTCCTCCGCCTCGAGCAGCCGCTGCTCGCGCGCGTCCACGGTCGTCTCGCGGTCGGCCAGCGCCTCGGTCGCGCGGCGGAGCCGCTCCTCCGCGGCCGCGATGCGCGCGTCGCCGTCGGCGACCCGGCGCTCGCGGTCGCGCAGCGCCTCCTCGGCCGCGACCATCCAGCTGCCCCGCTCCTCCAGCTCCGCCGCGAGCGCGGAGAGATCGTCGGCGCGGCGCTCCGCAGCAGCCGCGCGCCGCTCGATCGCGGCCGCGCGCTCCTCCAGCTCCCGCGCCGCCCGCTCCCGGTAGGAGAGCCGCGTCTCGGCGGTGGCGAGCCGCCCCGCGCGCTTCCCGAGCGAGACGCCGACGCGCGCGAGATGCATCTCCCGCTGCGCCGTCTCCGCCGAGACGAGCGCGAGCGCCGACTCGCGCTGCACGAGATCCGCGAGCCGCGGCGCGAGCGCCGCCGCCTCGGCGGCGAGCTCCTCGGCGCGACGCGAGACCTCCGCCTCGCGCCGCTCCAGCTCGGCGAGGCGGAGGCCCAGGCGCTGCTCCAGCTGCGTGACGCCGTCCTCCCGGCGGCGGAGATCGTCGCCGCGCCGGTCGAGCTCGCGCAGCCGGCGCTCCGCCTCGGCCACCGCGGGCTCGCGCGCCGCGAGGCTCTCCTCCGTGGCGACGACGAGCTCCATCCGCTGCTCGAGCTCGGCGCCGAGCTCCGAGAGCTCGACCTCGCGGTCGACGACGACGTTCTCGCGGCGAAGAACCGACTCGGCGTGCCGCTCGCGCTCCTCGAGCGCGCTCTCCCGCCGTGCCGCCTCCTCGCTCCGGTCGCGCAGCGAGCGACGCTGCTCCGCGGCCTCGCGCTCCCGCCGGTCGAGGTCGTTCGCGCGCACGGCGAGCTCGCGCTCGCCGACGTCGAGGCGCGACAGCCGCTCCTCGACCTCCTGGAGGCGGCGGCGCAGCAGCTCGTCGCCCCGACGGTCACGGTCGGCGATCGCCGCCCACGCGGCGCGCAGCTGCTCCTCGCTCTGTTCCCGTTCCACCGGCGGCACGCTCATCGTGCCCTATTTCGCCGCCGACGGCGAGGACACCTATCGCGGCAGCGCGCCGAGCGCGGTGTACAGCTCGGCCGCGGTGTCGATCCCCTCGCCGAAATAACGGACGAGAAACCTCTCGTTCGGCGAGTGGACGTTCGACTCCGGCAGCCCGAAGCCCGTGAGGATCGTCGCAATCCCCTTGTCGGCAAGCGCCGGCATGATCGGCAGCGTCCCGCCGGAACGGGTCAGGAGCGGGCGGATCCCGATCGCGCGCTCGAACGCGTCGAGCGCGAGCTGCACGGCCGGCGCGTCCGCCTGGACGAGCCCGGGCGGCGCCCCCGACCAGCGGATGTCGACGTCCGCGCCGTCGGGCGCCGCGTCGCGCATCAGCTGCTCGGCGGCGGCGCCGATCGTCTCGACCTGCTGGCCCGGCGCGAGCCGGACGCTGAGCTCGCCCGACGCGTGCACCGAGAGCGTCGTGTTCCGCACGCCCGGCTTGCCGCCGACGATCCCGTTCACGTCCGCGGACGGCTCCGCCCACGTGCGCACGTAGAACTCGTCCGCCGCCTTCGCGTCGAGCGGCTGCGCACCCTGGATCGCGAGCTCCGCCGCGCCCGGGTTCAGCGTCGACCACTGCGCGAGCTCGTCCGCCGTCGGGGGCGCGATTCCCTGCCGGAGCGGCTCGGGCAGACGCCCGTCCGGCCCGGCGAGCACGGCTCCGAAGCAGCGCATGAGAACGTGGATCGCGTTGAGCGCGGCGCCCCCGTACATCCCGGAGTGGAGGTCGCGCTCGCCCGTCTGCACCTTCACGTCGAAGGCGATGAGCCCGCGGGTCGCGAGGTCGAGCACCGGCACGTCGACGCCGAGCATGCCGCCGTCGAAGATGATCGCCGCGTCGGCGCCACGATCGTCGACGGCGAGGTAGTCGACGATCGTGTGGCCGCCGATCTCCTCCTCCCCGTCGCACGCGAAGCGGAGGTTGACCGGGAGCGCGCCGGCCTCGACGAGCCGCTGCGCCGCCCTGAGCAGGATCCAGACCTGGCCCTTGTCGTCGGTGATCCCGCGCCCGTACGCCCAGTCTCCGCGGATCGCCAGCTCGAACGGGTCGGACTCCCAGAGGTCGAGCGGCGCCGGCGGCTGCACGTCGAAGTGGCCGTAGCAGAGGACGGTCGGCGCGTTCCCGGCGTCGTGCGTCGCGCGGAGCTCGCCGAGCGCGAGCTCCTTCTCGCCCCACGGCGTCAGCTCGGCGGTCCCGCCGATGCGGCGGATGAACTCGCAGACCCACTCGCCGGCGCGCTTCACGTCGTCGCGGTGCGCCGGGTCGGCGCTCACGCTCGGGATCGCGATGAACTCAGTCAGCTCGGCGAGCCACGTCTCGTCCACGGGGCGAGACTCTAGTGAAGTAGTGCGCGCCGCCGCCGAGGGTGGCGGCCTCGTCGCCGGGATTGAGGAGGGCGCACGTCCTCAGCGAGAGGCAGCCGCAGCCGATGCAGGTCGTCAGCCGGCCGCGGACGGCCTCGAGGGTGGCGATCCGCTCGTCGAGCTCCTTCGCCCAGCTCTGCGACAGCCGCTCCCAGTCGCGCTTCGTCGGCGGGCGGTTCGCCGGCAGCGTCTCGAGCGCCCGCCGGATCCGCTCCAGCGGGATCCCGGCGGCGCTCCCCGCCCGCACGAGCGCGACCTTGCGCAGCGTCGTCCCGTGGTAGCGGCGCTGGTTCCCGTCGGTGCGGGTCGACTCGATCAGCCCCTGTCGCTCGTAGAAGCGAAGCGCCGAGGCGGAGACGCCGGAGCGCGCGGCCAGCTCGCCGATGGTCAGGCTCAACGCCATTTGACTTGAACAATAGTTCAAGTTCTACGGTGTGCGGGATGAGCACCGCGACGACCCTCGGCTACGACGACCTGCCCGGGCTGATCGTCCGTCTCACCGGCGACGAGAAGCACGACTGGAGCTCGCTCTCGACCCTCGACGTGCTCTGGACGTTGTACGACCGGGTGCTCGAGGCCGGCGACCGCTTCCTGCTCTCGAAGGGCCACGGGCCGGCCGCGTACTACGCGGTGCTCGCGGCGAAGGGGATCCTCCCCGTCGAGGCGCTCGACGGCTTCGGCGGGTTCGACTCGCCGCTCGGCCACCATCCCGACCGGACGCTCGCGCCGGGCGTCGAGCTCTCGTCGGGCTCGCTCGGGCACGGGCTGCCGATCGCGGTCGGCGCCGCGCTCACGGGACGCCGCGTCTACTGCCTCGTCGGCGACGGCGAGCTCGACGAGGGGAGCAACTGGGAGGCGGTGCAGTGGGCGGGGCGGATCGGGCTCGCGGCGCTCATCGCGGTCGTCGTCGACAACCACAGCTCGACGTACCACTGGCCCGGCGGGATCGAGGCGCGGTTCGAGCTCGAGGGCTGGACGAGCGCGCACGCGGACGGGCGCGACCACGACGCGCTCGAGCGCGC
>Ga0335085_10003758_pt1 | contig 25822 bp, 21 predicted proteins | sample Lox_Sample_45_FD_206712 | JGI IMG/M metagenome (GOLD analysis project Ga0335085, IMG submission 206712) | Soil microbial communities from Loxahatchee National Wildlife Refuge, Florida, United States - Lox_Sample_4.5 | ecosystem: Environmental > Terrestrial > Soil > Wetlands | place: USA...
CGACGCCGTGGTCGTCGCGGTGAACCGCGGCCGCGGCCCCGCTCGCGTGCGCGTCACGGTGCCGCAGGCCTGGGCCGGCGCGGCGGTGAGCGACGTCCTCACCGGCGAGGCCGTGGACGTCCACGACGGCTCGGCCGATATCGCGCTCGACGGTCGGACCGCGCGGATCCTCGCTCCAGCAGCGGAAGAGACGCCGCGCTGAACACGCCGCGGAGGGGCGGCGCTCGATGAAAAAAATCGCTCCGGCCGATCCGGCGCGTCAACGTGCGACTTGACTGCAAGCGAACTCGGCCGGCCGTTTGTACCCATTTGGCCATGCCCGGACGGGGCGCTGTAGGGCTAGGAAGGATGCTCGCAGCCGCTCGCCGGGAGGCACATGGCAGGCGTCGTCCTCAAGGACATTTCGAAGCGGTTCGGTGAAACCAGGGTCATCGACAACCTCGACCTCGCCGTGGCCGACGGCGAGTTCATGGTCCTGGTGGGGCCCTCGGGGTGCGGCAAGTCGACCGCGCTCCGGATGATCGCCGGCCTCGAGGAAGCGACGGGCGGGACCATCTCCATCGGCGAACGCGTGGTGAACGACGTCCCGCCGCGCGACCGCGACGTGGCGATGGTCTTCCAGAGCTACGCCCTCTACCCGCACATGACGGTGCGGGAGAACCTCGAGTTCGGCCTGCGCATCCGCAAGACCTCCCAGGAGGAGATGGACCGGCTCGTCGCCGAGGCGGCGCAGATCCTGGGCCTCGACAAGCTCCTCCACCGCAAGCCCAAGGAGCTCTCGGGCGGGCAGCGGCAGCGCGTGGCGCTCGGGCGGGCCATGGTGCGCAAGCCCTCGGTCTTCCTGTTCGACGAGCCCCTCTCCAACCTGGACGCGAAGCTCCGTGTCCAGATGCGCGCGGAGATCAAGAAGCTCCAGGCTCGCCTCCAGACCACCTCGATCTACGTCACCCACGATCAGATCGAGGCCATGACCATGGGCGACCGGATCGCGGTGCTCTCCGAGGGCGTGCTCCAGCAGGTGGGCGCTCCCCTGGAGCTGTACGAGCACCCGGCCAACCTCTTCGTCGCCGCCTTCATCGGCAGCCCGCCCATGAACTTCTTCCGGTCGAAGCTGACCGACGGCGGCACCACGCTCGCCGCCCAGGGCTTCTCCGTCCCGGTGCCCAGCCGGCTGCGCGCCGCCACCAAGGGCATGGACGGCTCCGCGGTCGTCGCCGGAATGCGCCCCGAGAACGTGCTCGAGGCCGGCAAGGCGCCCCGCGGCGAATCCGCACGCATCCCGGTCACGGTCGAGATCGCGGAGCCTCTGGGCGAGGAGGTCATCGTCCACGCCCGCGCCGGCGAGGACCTCGTCGTGTTCCGCCAGGACCCCCATGTCGTCCCGTCGATCGGGCAACGCCTGGAGGTCTCGCTGGAGCTCGACAAGCTTCACCTCTTCGACGGGGCCAGCGAGCGCCGCATCGGAGACTAGCTGCGCGGAGCGCTGGCTCGCGCGCCGGAGGTGCCACATGCGGAAGCTCTGGTCGGTGGTGACGGCACTGGCGGTGTTCCTTCCCGGCGCCGCATGGGCCGCGGACGTCGTGGTCTGGCACGCGTACCGCGGCGGCGAGAAGGCCGCGTTCGAGAAGGTCGTGGCGATGTACAACGCCCGGCCCGGCGCGCCCGCCAAGGTCACCACCCTGGCGGTTCCCTACGACGCCTTCGCAGACAAGATCACCGCGGCCGTCCCGCGCGGAAAGGGGCCCGACGTCTTCATCTTCGCGCAGGACAGGCTCGGCGGCTGGATCGCCGCGGGCAACACCATCGACCCCATCGACTTCTACGTGGACGACGCGCTGAAGGCGCGCTTCATCCCCTCCACCATCGAGGCGATGACCTATCGGGGCAGCCTCTGGGGCCTGCCTCTCAACTACAAGTGCCTCGCCCTCATCTACAACAAGAAGCTGGTGCAGACGCCGCCGAAGACGACGGCCGAGCTCGTGGCGCTCGCCAAGAAGATGACCGACAAGTCCGCCGGCCGCTTCGGCCTCGCCTACTGGTACAGCAACTACTACTTCCACGCGGCGCTGCAGAACGGGTTCGGCGGCCGCGTCTTCGACGCCGGCAAGCCGGTGATGGACGCCCCCGAGAACGTGAAGGCGGCCGAGTACCTCCAGGGCTGGATCAAGGAGGGCTTCGTGCCGCCGGAGCCCTCGGACACGCTCGTCACCTCGCTCTTCAACCAGGGCAAGACGCCGATGGTGTTCTCCGGCAACTGGTTCCTCGGCGAGATCGAGAGCGGCGTCGACTACGCCGTGGACGTGCTGCCCGCCATCAGCGAGGCGGGCGGGAAGCCGATGCGTCCGTGGACCACCGTCGAGGGCGTGTACGTCGCCGCGCCGTCGAAGGTGAAGGAGGCGGCCTTCGACTTCGTGAAGTACCTGACCGACCTCGACGCCGCGAAGGTGATGGCGATCGAGGGCCGCCAGAGCCCGGCCAATACCAAGGTGTACGCCGACCCGGCCGTGGCGAAGGATCCCGTCCTCGCCGCCTACAAGAAGCAGGTGGACGTCGCGATCCCGATGCCCAACCTGCCCGAGATGACGCTCGTCTGGTCGCCTGCCACCACCGCCATGGGCACCATCGTCCGCGGCGGCGACGCGAAGGCCGCCCTGACCAAGGCCCAGGAGAAGGTCGTGGCCGACGTGGCCAACCTGCACAAGACGAAGCCGTGAACGATCCCGCCCCCCACGCCGCCCGCTTCCACGCGGGCCTGGGCGCCGGCCTGGCCCTGGCGCTGGCGCTGGCATGGGCGTGGCTGGCGGCGGCGACGGCGGGGGGTACCGAGGCGCGCGAGCGGAAGGACGCGCTCGCCGCGGCCCATGCCCTGGCGGCGAAGGTGGAGGCGGCGGGCGCCACCGAGGCGTCGGCCGCAGGCGCCGTGGCGGCCTGGCAGAAGGCCCAGCGGGCGGGCACCGTGGCACGGGTGGTGCTCGTGGACGGCGCCCGCCTGGCGGCGTCCACCGACCCGGCCGACGCGGGCGAGACCGCCGCGCCCCGCCGCCTGCGGCTCGAGGAGAAGGCGCTCTTCGACCGCGCCAAGCGGCTGCGCGGCATCGCCGAGGAGAACGCGCAGGGGGTCCAGAAGACGTCCGAGGAGGACGCGAGCCGCCGGGAGGACGGCAGCTGGCAGGTGGCCGTCCCCATCCGCCGGGCCGGGGCGGTCGTCGGCGCCGCGGATGTCGAGCGGCCGGCCGCCCCGCCCGCTGCGTCGGGAGGATCCGGGCCCGGGCCCGGCGGCCGCGCGCTCGCGGCGCTCCTCGCGCTCGCCCTGCCCCTCGCGGCCTTTGCGCCCGCCCGCAGGTTGCGGGGGCCGTGGGCGCCCGCTGCGGTCGCCGTTGCTCTCTTCGCGATCGGGTTCGGGACCTTCGTTGCGTGGGCGTCGAGGGCGACCGGAGGGGCCGGCGACGGCGTGAGCGCGCTCTCGGCCTCGGCGGTGGCCGGGCTCCTCGCGCTGGGAGTGGTGGGGTCGGGGATCGCCGAGCGAGGCCTCCGGGCGCTCTCCAAGAACCGCGTCGCCTACGCCTACACGCTCCCCGCCATGGTGGGCATGGTCGTCCTGGTGTTCTTCCCGTTCTTCTACGGGATCGTGCTCTCGTTCACCGGGCAGACCATCTTCAACGTGAACGAGCCCCTCTCCGACCTCTGGGTGGGTTTCACCCACTACAAGGACATCCTCGGCGACCTCGCCCTCGTGAAGCGGGTCGAGGACGGCTCGCTCGCCCTCAACTACGGCAACTTCTACTGGACCCTCATCTTCACGGTCGTCTGGACGGTCACCAACGTGGCCATCGGCGTGAGCGTCGGGCTCGTGCTCGCCCTCGCGCTCAACGTGAAGGGGCTCGCGCTCAGGCCCGTGTACCGGGTGCTGCTCATCCTGCCCTGGGCGATGCCCAACTACATCACCGCGCTCATCTGGAAGGGCATGTTCCACCGCCAGTTCGGCGTCGTGAACTACACGCTCATGCTCCTCGGATTCGAGCCGATCTCCTGGTTCGACGGCCCGTTCACGAGCTTCCTCACGGCGCTCGCCACCAACGGCTGGCTCTCGTTCCCGTTCATGATGGTGGTCTCGCTCGGCGCCCTGCAGTCCATCCCCGCCGACCTCTACGAGGCGGCCCGGGTGGACGGGGCGACCCGCTGGCAGCAGTTCAGGTCCATCACGCTGCCCTCGCTGAAGCCGGCGCTCGTCCCGGCGATCATCCTGTCGGTCGTCTGGACCTTCAACATGTTCAACATCATCTTCCTCGTGACGGCGGGTGAACCGGGCGGCGCCACCGAGATCCTCATCACCCAGGCGTACAAGTACGCGTTCCAGCAGTACCGCTACGGCTACGCGGCCGCCTACTCGACGGTGATCTTCGCCCTGCTCCTCACGTACGGCATCTTCCAGAACCGCGTCACCCGCGCCACGGAGGGCATCTGACCAGCCGCCGAGAGGAAGGGGTCCCCCACGCCCTCCTGCACGTCGGGCTCGTCCTGATGGTGCTGGTGACCCTCTACCCACTCCTCTGGGTGATCACCATCTCCTTCTCCGGAGGCCAGAGCCTGGCGCTCGCCGCCCTGCCGCCCCAGCCGACGAAGCTCGACCTCGTGCGGGCGGTGATCCCGTGGCCCCAGACCCTCTCGGCCGAGAACTACGTGTCCGTGTTCCGGGACCAGCCGTTCGCGCGCTGGCTCCTCAACAGCGTCGCCATCTCGGCCGCCACGACCGTCCTCGGCGTGTTCCTCGCCTGCACGGCCGCCTACGCGTTCTCCCGCTTCCGCTTCCCGGGGCGCCGCACCGGCATGATGTCCTTCCTGGTTTCCCAGATGTTCCCCGGCACCCTGATGCTCATCCCCCTGTACATCATCATCGTGCAGTGGCTGGGCCTCGGGTCGTCGCGGGTGGGGCTCGTCCTCGTCTACGCCACGACCGCCATCCCGTTCTGCGTCTGGATGCTGAAGGGCTACTTCGACACCATCCCCAAGGAGCTCGAGGAGGCCGCCGTCATGGAGGGGGCTGGCCCCGCACGCATTTTCTGGACCGTCGTCCTCCCCCTTGCGCGGCCCGCCATCGCGATCACCGCTCTTTTTTCCTTCATGACGGCGTGGAACGAGTTCATTCTGGCGGCCACGTTCATGGACAAGGAGGAGATGTACACGGCACCGGTAGGTCTCCGCTTCTTCGTGGGCGGGTTCTCGCAGTCCTGGGGCTACTTCGCCGCCGGCTCGGTCGTGGTCTCGATACCCGTGGTCTTCCTGTTCCTGTACCTGCAGAAGTACCTGGTCTCCGGCCTCACGGCCGGCAGCGTGAAGGGCTAGCCGCGCTGCGGCCCGCCGATCGGAAAGGAGAGCAACGCATGAGGATCCTCACCTTGGCCGTGATCACCGCCTTCGCGATCGCGGCCCCCCGCGCTCTCGCGGCCGACAAGAAGGCCGCCAAGCCCGCCAAGGGCAACCCCAACGAGATCGAGCTCAAGGACCCGACCGGCGACGACAACGGGCCCGGAAAGTACACGTACCCCACCGACCCCGTGTACAAGCCCGGGTCGTTCGACCTCACGAGCCTCAAGGTGACCGAGAAGGACGGGAAGGTGACGTTCGTGGTGAGCGTCAATTCCGACCTCGAGGACCCCTGGGGCATGCCCGAGCCGGCCCACTTCTCGGTTCAGGAGGAGTTCATCTTCATCCACACTGGCAAGGGCCCCACCTTCACGAAGGGCACTCCGGGCTTGAACGTCGAGTTCGGCAAGCAAGATGCCTGGGACCACTGCGTGATCCTCTCGTCGCAGCCGGCCGGCCGCGTTCGCTCCGAGGCGAAGCAGAAGGCCGCCGACATGCTCGAGGCGATCGTGGTTCCCGACGAGACCACCGGCGCCGGGCGAACCATCACCGGCACGGTCGACAAGAAGCTGCTCGGAGACGGCGCGGTGGCCTCCTGGGCCTACCAGGTGGTCAGCCAGTCGAACGAGGGCTTCCCCGCCAAGGAGGACCTGCTGACGCGAAAGGTGAACGAGTTCGAGGGTCAGCACCGCTTCGGCGGTGGCAACGACGGCGAGTGCGATCCGCACGTCATGGACGTCTTCGCCGGGAAGGCCGTGGGCGACAAGTCGGAGGTTGACGCGCAGCACGCGATGTTGCAGTACGAGTGCAACCCCGATGGGACGCCGAAGAAGCTCGCGACGCTGAAGCTCATCAGGAGGTGAGATCAGACGCAGAGGGGCAGGACCAGCCGGCGACGGCTGCAGGCAGGGGGGCGGGTGCACCTCGCCCGTCGAAACGGAACATCAACCTGGAGAACGAGGAATGTCCAAGGCACCGTATGCAATCGCAGGGATCGCGCTCGCCGCGATCGTGCTTGCGGCCAGTCCGGCCGAGGCAATCGATTTCCACGGGTACGGCCGCTCCGGAGTCGGCAGCACAATCGCCGGCGGCCCACAGGTCTGCTTCGGCCTGCCGAACATGCCCTACAAGTACAGGCTCGGTAACGAGTGCGAGACCTACTTCGAGCTCGAGCTCGCCGACACCGTGTACAAGGACCAGAGCGGAATCAACTTCAGCTACCACACGATGGTCGCCTACGTGACCACGCAGGACGGGGACTGGGAGAGCCTCAAGGGCGACAGCAGCGGCAACGACATCGCCGTCCGCCAGGCCTACGTGACCGCGACGCTTCCCGGGGTCGGCAACCTCTGGGCCGGCAAGCGGTACTACATGCGCCAGGACGTCCACATGATCGACTTCTTCTACTGGGACGTCAGCGGTCCCGGCGCGGGCATCGAGGAGATCGACCTCGGCTTCGGCAAGCTCGCCGTGGCCATGATGCAGACCCACCAGGGTGGCGCCCAGGAGTGGAGGCCGGACATCCGCCTCTACAGCATCGGCCTTCCGCTGGGCAGCCTGACGCTGGGCTGGGATGGCGTGTACATGACGGTGCCGAACGGGGCCGACACGGGCGATGCCGCCACGCTGAGCCACTGGCTGAACGCTCAGTGGAGCGTTCCGATGCTGGGCGGCCGTAACAACTTCACCCTCCAGTGGGCGAACGGCTCGGCCACCCCGATGAGCCAGTACGTGAGCCTCGGCAACACCACCGACTCCTCCGGGTTCCGCGTGGTCGAGGACCTCGTGATCAACCCGAGCGAGCAGTTCTCGCTGGGCGCCGTCGTCGAGTACGCCGACCAGAAGGGCCGGTACAGCAACGATCCGGCCAACGACTCGGCGACCTGGAACTCGAGGAAGGAGATGGGCATCGGCGCGCGCGGCATCTTCCACTTCTCGAAGATCGCCAGCGTCGCGGTCGAGGCGGGCTACGAGTCGATCGCCCCGAAGACGGCGCCTGCCGGCGGCAACACCGACGCCGCCACGCTCATCAAGGTCACCCCGGCGCTCATCCTCCACCCGCCCGCGGGTCCTGGCGGCGCCTACTTCACCCGTCCCGAGCTGCGCTTCTTCCTGACGTACGCGACCTGGAACGACGTCGCCAAGGCCGCGGGCATGTTCGGCCAGAGCGGCTGCCCGGGCACCGAGGGCTCGCCCTTCAAGTGCGACACGAACGGCATCACCGTCGGCCTGCAGGGAGAGGTGTGGTTCTAGCCGACTGGGCCGGGTGCCCCGCCCAGGCGGGGACGCGGCCCGGTTGAATGAAGTAGAATGGTGCAAGTAGGATCGGGTTCCGTCGATGAGGCGGGGCCCGATCTCTTTTTGTTCCACCGGAGGATTACACCACATGAAGCGACTCACCCTGATTCTCGCCACTTCCCTGGCCGCGACGCTCCTGGCCTGGACGTCCCCGGCCGCCGCCGAGGAGCCGGCCGGCGACACCGTGACCCTGCACTATTTCCGGCCGGACGGCTCGTACGACGGCTGGGGCATCCACACCTGGGAAAGCTTCCAGGATCCGAAGGAGGCGGCCGACGAGTTCGCCCCGAAGCCGATGAGCGATCGCCCCGTGAACAAGATGACCTGGTTCGCGCCGATCATGCCGAACGGCAAGGACGACTTCGGCATCAGCTGGACGCTCGCGGCGAAGGAGTACGGCAACGGCCGCGTGAACTACATCATCCACAAGGGCGACAAGAAGGATCAGTGCAACCAGGACAAGTACTGGATGATCAAGGACTCGAAGGAGGCCTGGGTCGTCGCCGGCGACTGCAAGGTCTACCTCTCGAAGGACGACGCCATGAAGTCCCCGAAGGCGAAGAAGTAGTGACGACCACCGTCCGTTCATCCCGAGCGTAGGGCCGGGAAGCGGCCCGAAGTCGAGGGACCCCCTTCCCGTTCATGGGGAGGGGGTTCTCCGTTCTCACGGCGCGAGCCGCCACACGCCCGTCGTCAGGGCCGGCAGCGTCACATCGAAGCCGCCGCCGGACGCAGGAGCGATCCCGGCACCGGCATCCACGAAGACGTTCTCCGCGGTGCTCCCCGGCGCAGCGAGGGTCACGGTGGCGGTGGACGCGCCCACGTTGTGTGCGACGAGCACGGTCTCCGCTGCCCCGGTCCTGAGCCACGCCACGACGCCCGCATCGCCCGAGGCGAGCCGCTCGGTCCCACCCTGGCGGATGGCCGGCGACGCCTGGCGCGCGCGGATGAGCCGCCGGTAGCGCGAGAGCAGCGAGCCCGGGTCGCCGGTCTGGCTCGCGACGTCGCCGCCGGCGGACCGCGGAGCGAGGGCGTGCCAGGGCGTACCGGTGGTGAAGCCGCCGCTCGGGGTCGAGTTCCAGGCCATGGGCGTACGCTTGTCCTCGTCGGCAATCGAGGGCCCGTTCTGGAGCCCGATCTCCTCGCCGTAGTAGATGAACGGCGTCCCCCGGAGGGTGAGCAGGATCGAGGCGGCCATGCGCAGCAGGCCCGGATCGTTTCCGAGCACGGTGGCGAGGCGCACCATGTCGTGGTTCGTGAGGAAGGGCGCGTCGCCCACGCCGGCGGGGTAGGCCGCGGCCACCGCGTCGAGGTTGGACGCGATCGCCCAGGCGGTCCTCGTCTGGAGCGACTGGACGATGCCGAAGGCGAGCGGGAAGTCGAAGAGGAGCGGCAGCTCGTCGCCTTCCGGCACGACGTCGGTCGAGCCGAAGTAGGTTCCGATGGTGGCCGTGTCGGCCCAGGCCTCGCCCACCATGAGGAGGTCCGGGCGCGCTGCGCGGAGGTCGGCCGCGAGCGACTTCAGCGCGGCGTGAGTGCCGGGCTGGTCCTGCTGGCCGGCGCCCGGGCCATTCTCCACGAGGTAGCGGACCGCGTCGAAGCGGAAGCCGTCCGCGCCCCGCGCAAGCCACCGCCGGGCCGCCGCGCTCATCTCCGCCGCGACGGCCGGGTTCGTCCAGTCGAGGTCGGGCATCCCGCTCCAGAAGAGCGCGTAGAACCAGCCGGTGCTCGTCGGGTACCAGACCGGCTGGCTGGCGTTCCACGGCTGGCCCCAGCCCGTCGGAAGGGTGGAGCTCCAGACGTACCAGTCCCGGTGCGCCGACGTCGTCGAGCTCGCGGAGTCCCTGAACCAGGGGTGCATGGAGGAGGTGTGGTTGGGGACGAAGTCGAGGACGACCTTGATGCCGCGCGCATGAGCCTCGCGCACGAGCGTCGCGAAGGACTCGCCCGTCCCGTAGTCCCGCTCGATGGCGTCGAGGTCGGTCACGTCGTAGCCGTGGTCGCTCGGCGACTCGTACACCGGCATGAGCCAGATGGCGTCCACGCCGAGGTCGCCGTCGGTCGCCGGGTTGCCGTCGTTCAGGTAGTCGAGCTTCTGCACCAGCCCGGAGAGGTCGCCGATGCCGTCGCCGCTCGCGTCCTTGAAGCTGCGGACGAACACCTCGTAGACGACGGCGCCGTTCCACCAGCCCGGAGTCGTCTCGGCCGGAGGAGAGTCGGGGGGTACCTGGTCGGTCGGGGCGGAGCTCCCGCCGCACCCGCCGAGGAGGAGCGCGAGGGCGCATGCAAGGCGTTTCATGCGCGTGAGCGTGTCACCCTCCCGGCTGCAACGCGAGCGGGAAGGTCGGCTCCCGCCCCGCGAGCGTCGGCCACAGATGAGCCCACGGCATCGCCTGCTCCAGCACGTGCGAGACCGAGAGGACGAGGGCGTCGTCGCCCGGCCGCCCCACGAGCTGGATGCCCATCGGCCACCGGCCGTCCAGGAGGCCGGCCGGGACGCTCGCGGCCGGGGCGCCCGTGACGTTGGCGGGCGCGGTGAACACGCCCAGCGCCGCCGCCGCCGCGAACGTCTCCGCGGGTGGAAGCCCCCGCCAGGCGCCCACCGCGGGCGTGAGCACGCCGACCGTTGGCGAGAGCAGGAGATCCACGCCGTGCATCAGGGGATCGAGCTCCCGGGTCATGCGCTCCTGAAGCGCGAGGGCCACCTCAGTGGGGATGCGGCGACCCGCGGCGCGGAGCTCGCGGGTCACCGGCTGCAGCCGGCCCGGCCGGAACACCGGCACCCGTGCCATCTGCCACCGCCAGAGCGGGAGGAAATCGTCGACCGAGATCGGAGGTGGCCGCCGCTCCTCCACCCGGTGGCCCAGCGTCTCGAGGAGCCGCGCCACGGCGAGCGTCGCCTCGCGGATGGTCGGGTGCGCCGGAACGCCCGCGGTGGGCTCGAGGACGAGGCCGACGCGCAGCGGCCCCGGTGCCTCCCGGCACGAGATCGCGAACGGCCGGTCCGGCGGCGCGAGCCAGTGCGGCCGCCCCACGTCGAGCCCCGCGAGGACGTCCAGCATCGCCGCCGCGTCCTCGACGGACCGGGAGATGGCTCCGCAGGTGTAGAGGACGTGCCGGTCCTCCTGGCGATACGCGTTGGGCACGCGCCCCCGCGAAGGCTTCATGCCGAAGACGTGGACGAGCGCGCTCGGGATCCGGATCGACCCGCCTCCGTCCGACCCGTGTGCGATGGGGAGCAGGCCCGCCGCCACGGCGCAGGCGGCTCCGCCGCTGCTCCCGCCGGCGGTCCGGGTCGGATCCCACGGGTTGCGCGTGGGCGGGTGGAGGTCGGGCTCGGTGACGGGGATCGCGCCGAACTCGGACGTGGCGGTCTTGCCCACGAGCACGAAGCCCGCGCGCCGGAGCGAGGCGGTCGTGCGGCAGTCCCGGAACGCGAGGATGGCCACCGCGCGCGAGCCGAATCGCGTCACGCGCCCGCGCACGAGGTTCATGTCCTTCACGCCGATGGGCACGCCGTGGAAGGCGGGCAGCGTCCGCCCGGCCCGCACCTGCGCGTCCTTCCGGCGCGCCGACCTGAGCGCGGCCGCGGGCCACACCCGCACGAACGCCTGCAGGAGCGGGTTCAGCTCGTCGATGCGCGCGAGGTAGAGCCGGGTGAGCTCCTCGCTCGAGACCTCCCGCCTCGCGACGAGCCGGGCCTGCGCCAGGGCGGAGAGCTCCAGCAGCCGGGACCAGTGCACGCCCGGATCATCGCAGCCCGCGCCCGGAAATCCGCGGTCAATTCGCCGCGCCCCCCGCGAGGCCCGGCCGCCGGGTCAGCCCTTCACGGACGCCTGCGCGGCCTGGAACCGCTTCCGCCTCGCGGCGAGCGCCGCCTCGCCGGGCGCGGGCGGGGCCTGCACGGTCACGTGCGAGAGCGCCTCCACCCGCTCCGCTGCGGGCGGGTGGCGCGAGAAGAAGCCGCCCTTCGCGGCCTGGCCCGCGAGCCGCGAGAGGAACACGCCGAGCGCGCCCGGGTCGTATCCGGCCGCCGCCAGGATCCTCACCGCCAGGGCGTCCGCGGCGAGCTCGTTGGCCTTGCCGAAGCCGCGGTCGAGCACGAAGTCGGTGCCGGCGTCGACGACCTTGCCGAAGAAGGCGTGCACCACCGAGCTCGTCCCCTCGAGCAGGACGCCGGTCATCTGCTCCTGCTTCCGGGCCGCCTCGATGGGCTGCATGGTGTGCCCGAGCTGCACGTGGGCGATCTCGTGAGCGAGCACCGCGGCGAGCTCGTCCTCGCTCCGGGCCGCCCTGAAGACGCCGGTCGTCACGGAGACGAAGCCGCCCGGAGCGCCGGCCGCGTTCACCGCCTCGGAGCGGGCAGGGATGAAGAGGAACCCCTTCATCGGGTAGGGCCGGCTGTCCTCGTCGCGCAGGTCCGCGGCCGCGAACGCGAGGGCGGTGCCCACACGCCGGGCGTAGACGGCGGCCGGGTGGGTCGGCGGGAGCACGTCCCCACCCATGCGGGAGAGCACGCTCGCGCAGACCGTCTTCCCCACGTAGTACTCCTGCTCCATCGTGAAGGTGGCGGTCTTCTGGAACTCGCCGGACTCCACCGACCGGGCGAGGTTCTCGCCCACGATGCCGGCGTTCTTCTCGGCGGCTCCGGCGACGAGGTCCCCGCCCGGGAGCGAGCGGAGCTGGGCGCAGCCGAGCGATGTCGCCGCGAGGGCGAGGGCGAGGTTGCGCGCGCTCACCTGCCACCTCCCAGCCCGCCCTCGGCGGCGAACGCGTTCATCTCCTCCGGCGGGGGCTCGCCGGCCGCCACGTGGGCGTCCACGGCCTGGAAGACCGGCGCCAGGTCCGGCTTCTCGCCGCGGTACTTCCTCTCCTCGTCCTCGCTGAAGCCGCGGCCGGCCAGCTCCACGTCGCGCTGGCTGCCGGCCGTGGTGTTCTGGGTCAGCTCGCCGGCGGTGCGGTCCGACCAGGCGGACTCGTGCAGCCAGCACCTCCCGCCGCCCGGCGAGGCGATGCGGGCCCAGCTCTTCTGGCGCTCGACGATCTTCACCTTTGCGCCGGCGGCCACGGTCTCGGCGCAGGCCGTCCCGTAGAAGCGCGCCGCCTTCATGAGCCGTACCCCCTCGCGCTTCACCTGCACGGTGTCGCCCACCTTGCCCGCGGGTGGGGCGGAGCCCGCGAGGGCCGCCGGGGCGGCCAGGGCGGCGAGCGCGACGAGCATCGTCCGGATGCGGATCATGGTGCCTCCTCCTCGGTTCATTTGTCGTGCAGCTCGTAGACGCCGTCCCAGTCCGGCGGCGGCGCGGCGGCGAGGAAGGCCTCGCAGCGCTCGACGTAGACGCTGCAGGGCTCGTCCTCGGGCCGCTCGGCGAGGAGGGCCGCGAAGGCGGTGCGAGCCTCCGCGAAGCGCCGGCGGCGGTAACCGGCCATGGCCTCCTCCCAGCGGGCGAGGCGAACCAGCTCGGGCGGGCCCAGGGCGGCTCGCTCGGCCACGAGCACGAACACCGGGACACCCTGGTGCTTTCCCTTCACGCGGAGAAGATCCATGGAGCGGAAGGCGAACGCCTCCCCGGCGGCCTGCCGGGTCCGGTCGCCCACCAGGATCTCGGTGCCGTACGCCTTGTTGGCGCCCTCGAGCCGCGAGGCCAGGTTCACGCCGTCGCCGAGCACCGTGTACTGGGCCTTCCGGACCGAGCCGATGTTGCCCGCCACCGCCTCGCAGGTGTTGACGCCCGCGCGCGCGAAGATGTCCACGCCGTACCGCTCGCGCCAGGCCGGGCGCAGGCGGGTGAGGTTGTCGCGCAGGGCGAGTGCGGCGCGGCAGGCTCGGGCGGCGTGGTCCGCGTCGGGCAGGGGCGCCCCCCAGACCGCCATGATGGCATCGCCCACGTACTTGTCCACGTAGCCGTGGTGGGCCTCGACGATCTCGGCCTGGGCGGAGAGGTACTCGTTGAGGAGCTGGACGAGCGTCTCGGGATCCATGCCCTCCGACACCGACGTGAAGCCGCGGATGTCCGAGAAGTAGACCGTGAGCTCTTGCTTCGCGCCGCCAAACCGATCGAGGAGATCGCGTCGCTCGAGCAGGGTGCGCACGAGATCGGGCGAGGTGTATCGGCCGAGCGCGTCGTGGATGAAGCGGCGGTCCCGGCGCTCGGCGGCAAAGAGCCGGAGGTCCGCCGCGAGCGCCGCCACGAACGCGCCCGAGAGCGGTACGCCCGCGGCGAGCCAGGTCCCCTGCGCCACGAGCGCCGAGGAGAGCGCCCAGTACCCGGCGAGCAGCGCCCCCACCGCAAGCACCGAGAGCGCCGCGGTGACGGCCGGCCGTGCCGAGGCGAGCGCAAGGAGGCCGACGGCGAGCGCCGCCAGCACCGCGAGGCCGACCGCGGCGGCGGCGTCGGAGAGCGGCGGCGCGCGCGCCACGAACGCCCCGCGCAGGAAGCCGTCGATGGCGGTGGCGACGATCTCCCCGCCGATGGCGTGCGGGTTCACCGGCGTGGGCCGCTTGTCCTTGCCGGCGGTGACGGCCGCGGAGATGACCACGACGGAGCCGTCGAGCGGCGCGAGCACCGACGCCGCCGGGGCCTGGCCCTCGCCCTCGCGCGCCAGCGAGGCGCGGAGGAGGTCGGCCGCGGAAACCTGCGGGTAGACCTGGTCCGGGTCGGGCCGGCCGTCGAACGCACCCAGCCAGCGGACGAGCACGCGGCCGTCGGGCGTGAGCGGTGCCTCCCGGTCGCCGAGGCGCAGCGTGCGCCCTCCGGGCGGCGTCGAGAGCGGCGGGTTGCCGAGCGCGAGGCGCGCGGCGGCGAGCGGCAGCGACTCGATCTCGCCGCGGGGGGTCGGGTAGAGGTGGCGGAGCGCGCGGACGCGGCCGTCTCCGTCCACCTCCTGCGACACGCTGCCCAGTGCAGCGGCGGCCTTCTCGAAGCGGGGCAGGGGCGGCTGCAGGCCGAAGCGGACCGGCGCTCCGGCCGATCCGCCGCCGTCCGAGGGCGTGCTCGCGGCGAGCACGACCCCGCCGCCGGCGATGGCCTCGGCGAGAGCCTCGTTCTCCTCGGCGAGGCTGCCCTCGAGCGAGTCCACGAGGACGAAGTCGAGCGCGATCACCGTTGCCCCGGCGCGGCGGATCTCGGTGAGGATGGCGGCGAGGGCGCTGCGCGGAAGCGGGTAGGTCCCGCCGCCCAGGGCGATCGCCGCGTCGTCCACGGCCACGAGCACGATGCCGGGTGACGCGCGCTGCCCCTGCGCCGCCGCGCGGGCGCGCACGTCGTAGAGCAGGCGCTCGATCGCCTCGGGCGCGGCCGGCCGGGCGGCAGCGACGGCGCCGGCGACGAGCCCCGCCGCGAGGCCGGGCCAGAGCGCGGCGCGCAGCTTCCTCGCGGACGCAGACGGCATGGGGGAGGAGGAGGATACCGCAGGATCCTGGGTCCATCATCACGCGGACGCGGGCGGGTCCTGTGCGCCGGCGCGGAAGGGCCTGCCGGAGGCGGTCCAGGCGAGCTGGTCGGGGGCCTTGCCGGCGACGGTCATGAAGCCGCCGTGGATGCCGACGAGGTGGTGGTAGGCGCAGAGGCCGGTCTGGTTCTCGTCCTCGTCGCCGCCGCCGTGGCTCCGGTGCTCCACGTGATGGGCCTGCACCGCGCGCCGGCTGCACCCCGGCGCCGTGCAGCGCCCGAGGTCGCGCTTGCGGATCTTCTGCGAGCGAGAGAGCGAGCGTTTCACCACGGGATCGTCTTCCCAGGTGCCGATGAAGTGCGCACAGAGGATGAAAAGGCAGGTGGAGTCGAAGGCGGGCGCCCCGAGCCGGGCCCGGACGGCCTCGAAGGCGTTCGCCAGCACCAAAGCCGCCCCGATCGGGAGGCAGAGGGCGAGGAGGTGGGCCGCACGCATCTGCCCCTCCCTCTCGGCGCCGAGGACCCGGTCGAGCTGGATGCAGGTCATGCCCCAGGCCCAGGGGATCCAGGCGGCGATACGGCTGGGGTTGCGGAGCCGCGAGAGGAGCCGGACCTTCTCGTAGGAGAGCCCCTCGTCCCGTGCCCGGCGGAGCACCTTCAGGGCCGCGAGCCGGTCCTCGACCGCGGCCCGCTGCTCGACCGCGCGGGGAGACATCCTGAGGCGCACCTCGCAGTAGTGGCGGAAGTCGTTGAAGCCGAGGAGGCGCCAGAGGCCGCTCCGCCTCACCATGCGGGCCGCCTTGCCGGTGACGACGTCCCAGCGGGTGCGCAGGCGGGCGAGCTCCCTGAGCTTCGCGTCGATGTCGTGGGCCGAGTCGAGGCCGGCGAACGAGTCCGCCATCGCCGGGACGTCCGGCACCGCTTCGAGGTACGACCAGCCTTCGGTCTCCTCCTCGAGCTTCGCCTCCTCGGCGTCCCGCATGGCGTCGCGGTCGAGGCTGAGATCCGGGGCGGGGCGGAAGCAGCCGGTCGGCACCGTGGGCTCGTCCTCCTCCTTCACCCGTCCGGCGTTGGAGGCGAGGTACTCCTGCCCGATGGCCTCGAGCTTCCGGGCCAGGGTCGCCCCGGGCAGGAGCCGACCGGCGAGGTCGGTCGCCCAGTCGACGGCGACGCGGTAGTCCTCCGGGAGGCGCAACCGCATCCGCGACCACGACTCCTCGAGGGTCTCCGCCTTCCCCGAGGCGTGCCGCTCCTTCCGGACCAGCTCCTCGAGCGCCCGGGTGGTGCAGGTCCTCGCGAGCGCCACCCAGGCTTGCTGGTCGTCCCCCGTGGCGACGGGGAGGACGATCTCCGCGGCGCGGCGGCCCACCGCTCCTGAGAACACCGCTGCCCGGAGGAGAGGTCTCTTCCGGAGCTCGCGGGCGAGGTGGACCCGGTTCTCGGCGGTGCGGTGCTCGTCGCCGAGGACCTCCCGGGCGTAGTCGCCGACGGACGAGTAGCCGAGGGAGATGAGGCGCCTGCCCTCGGAAAGGGCGAGCAGCCCCTCGCCGATCTCGAGCTCGATCGCGTTCGCGACCCGGTCGCTCCGGACGAGCACCCGCTCGCAGACGTCGGAGTCGTTGAGGCCGGAATGCACGATGGCGTTCACGTCCGCGGTGGTGAGCGGCCCGGTGACGAGGAACTCGAGCGCCGCGGGATCCGAGAACGGCAGCACCGCCGGCGCGGTCGCCCCGGCCGGCGGAAGCGGCGACGGTTTCGTCCTCGTCCTGGAGGTGCGGCGGCTCACACGCCGAAGGTCGCACGGGGGTCTGACACTGAACGGATGTGCGGCTTCGGTCGAGATCCACGTGGGTTCAACGTGGTGGCGGTCGAGAAGCCCCGCACCGGGATCTGCCGAATCGCGGGATCGGCGACCTGCAACTTCGTCCAGCTCGCGCCCTTCGAGACCCAGTCGTACACCCTGACTCTCCAGGCCACCGCGCCGGGCACCTACCAGATCCAGGGATGGACGCGCACCACGTCGACCACCCTCACCGGCGGCTTCTTCGGCCAGGTGAACGTGATGGTACACCAGGGGTGAGGCGGTGACCGCAGCGGTAACCGTATCGGTTCCGAGCACGCCGCCGGTTCACCCGCTAACATCCACGCCGTGTCGGTCGTCTTCGTCTTCGTGGACGGGGTGGGCGCGGGCGTCCGCGATCCCGACCGGAACCCGCTCGCGCGCGGCGACTTCCTCCTGTCCCGCTTCGCCGACGGCGACGGCCCTCCGCTCCCCCGCGGTGGCCGTGCGGCACTCGCCGACGCGCGCCTCGGCGTACCCGGCCGGCCCCAGTCGGCCACCGGCCAGACGACCATCCTCACCGGCGAGAACGCGCCTGCCCACCTGGGCCGCCACCTGCTGGGCTTCCCGAACGCCCGGCTCCGCGAGCTGCTCGCCCGCCGATCGCTCTTCCGCGCGCTCCACGCGGCGGGCCACCGGGCCACGTTCGCGAACGCGTACCCCGTGGCCTACCTGCGCGCGCTCGGCCACGAGGCCGACGGCGAGAGCGAGTTCACGATCCCGAAGCGTCGGGCGCGGGCCTCGGCGAGCACCGTGGCGTTCGCCGCGGGAGGGGGCCGCTTCCTCACCTGGCCCGACGCACTCGAGGGGCGTGCCCTCACGCACGACGTCACCGGCCGGCGCGCGCGGGGCCATGGCGCCCGGATCCCTTCGAGGACTCCGGAGCAGGCGGCCCGCATCCTGCTCGATCTCGCGGGCACGGCCGAACTCGTGATGTTCGAGTTCTTCGAGACGGACGAGGCCGGCCACGCGCGGTCCATGGACGCGGCGCTCGACGCCATCGGCCGCCTCGACGGGCTGCTGCGTGCGGTGGTGGCGGGCCTCGGCCCGGCCGACACGCTGGTCGTGGCGAGCGACCACGGCAACGTCGAGGACCTCTCCACCCGCAACCACACGCTCGCTCCGGTCCCGGTGCTCGCCTTCGGCCGCGGCGCGCCGGCCGTCGAGGCCGTCCGCGACCTCACCGACCTCGCGCCCCTCCTCCTGCGCCTCGCGGGTGCGTCACACGCACACGTCCGGAGCACGACGCCCTTGCAGCACCCGGCCGAAGGACGGTAGGCAATACGGCGTGGGCGTCCCCCTGAAGCCCAGCCTTCTCCGTGCGCTCCCGCTCGCCGCCGTCCTCGCCGCGGCCGGGTGCGTGCACGTCCCCTCCGGCCCTCCCATCGTCGACGAGGTCGAGGTCGGCGGCGCGTCGTTCCGGGTGGTCGCGCTCGAGGGCGACGCGGGCGCGGCGCGGCAGGTGCTCCGCGCGCTCGCCGTGGCCGCACCGCGCGCCCAGCGGTTCGTCCCTCTCGTGTCGCAGGTGACCCTGACCCTTCACCCGAGCCACGAGGACCTCGAGAAGGCCGTGGACCGGGAGGGCTACGACTGGCTTCGCGCCTGGGCGAGGCAGCGAACGGTGGACCTCCAGTCGCCGCGCACCTGGGGCCTCTGGGGCGCCGGGGATCGCGAGGTCGAGGAGCTCCTCGCCCACGAGCTCACCCACTGCGCGATGTTCCAGGCCGCGCCGGCCGGTCGCGAGGAGGGCTCCTGGGTACTGCTTGACGTCCCGCGCTGGTTCGCCGAGGGCATGGCCAGCGTGGCCGCTGGGCAGGGGCACCGGCGCGCCTCCGTGGAGAAGCTTCGCGAGCACTGGAGCGAGGTCGCCGCCGGCGCGGGCGACGGCTGGCTCGGCTCGAGGCTGGCGCAGACCGGCGGCTCGGAGCCCGAGCCCCGCGGCGACCCGCTCCTCGACCCGGATCCGCTCTACCGCGAGCGGGCCGACCTCGTGTACGGCGCCGCCCATCACGCGTTCGCAGCGCTCGTGGCGAAGCACGGGGAGGACGCGATCCGGCGCATCTTCGAGCACGTGCGCGAAGGGTCCACGTTCGCCGCCGCCTTCCGGCGGGAGATCGGCGTCGACCCGGAGGCGTTCGCCGACGGGTTCCGGCGCGACGTCGTGGCGGGCAAGATCCGGTGACGGAAGGCGCGGGTCACCCAGGCCCAGCGGGGAGGAGCGCATGTCGGCCACGATGGAGAAGCGCGTCGAGGTCCGGGCCACCGCCGACGAGGTCTGGTCCGCCATCTCCACCGGCGAGGGCCTCGTGCGCTGGTTCGCGCCGGAGGCCCGCGTGAAGCCGGGCGTGGGCGGCGAGGTCTACATGGCCTGGGGCGGCGAGGGCGGCGCCTCCCGCATCCAGGCCTGGGAGCCGGGGCGGCGCCTCGTCCACGTCGACAGCGTGGGAGAGCCCCCCGGGACGATCGACTACCGCGTCGAGCCCGGGCCGGGCGGTACCACCGCGCTCCGCATCCTGCAGACCGGGTTCGCCCCGGGCAGCGACATGGAGGCCTCCCTCGACCGCGGCTGGGACATGCTGCTCGGCAACCTGCGCGTGGCGCTGGAGCGCGGCCGCGGGCTGCCCTGCGCGTTCGGCTTCGCGTCGGCGCGGGCAGGGAAGGCGGAGGACGCCTGGGCGAGGCTGCTCGGGCCGGGCGTGCTCGCCCAGCGGGGCACGCTCGCGCCCCGCGCGCGGGTGTCGCTCGCGCCAGGCGGCGAGGCGATCGAGGCGGAGGTGGACCTGTGGCGCCCCGGGATAGCCTTCGCGGTGGAGCGGCTCGATCGGCCCGAGCGCATCGGCTTCACGTTCGAGCCGAGCGGCCTGGTCTACGCCTACCGGCTGGCCTGGGGCCTCTCCCCGGAGGCGGCCGAAGGGATGAAGGCGGCCTGGGCGGCGCTGTTCGCCCGCCAGGCCTGAGGCGGAGGGCGGCAGGCGGCTCACGGCCGCGCCAGCAGCACCCCGATCGACGACTCCCCGGAGTTCGAGGTGACGACGTCGAGGAGCCCGTCGCCGTCGATGTCGCCGACCCGGGCGTCCACCGTGAGCTGGCCGTCGCCGACCTCGATCGGCTGCGCGTAGCTCGCCGTCGACTCGCCGAGCAGCACGCTGACGTTCGGGTAGACCGCTCCCGAGCCGATCGTCAGCACGTAGTTGGCGGTCACGAGGTCGATCCGGCCGTCGCCGTCGAGGTCGGCCGCCTCGACCGAGCGGGCCCGCCCGCGGGTGGGGAAGCGGCCGCCCGGCGAGAACCCGCCGCTCCCGTCGCCGAGGAGGACCACCACCGCGTCGGCGTCGGGCCCGCTCCCGGCGTGATCGGTCGTGAGGAGGTCGAGGTCGCCGTCGCCGTCCACGTCGGCGAGCACGACGTCCTCGATCGAGGTGCCCGCCGCGATGGGGGGCTGCGCCGCGAGGACGCCGGACCCGTCGTTCAGGAGCACGCTCAGCGTACCCGTCGCGCCGTTCTCGGTGACGACGTCGAGGTCGCCGTCGCCGTCCACGTCGCCGAGTGCGAGGTTGCGCGCCCCGTCTCCGGTCTCGGCCCCGAAGGCCGAGCTCCCGAATTCCCGGTCCCCGAGGTTCCGCATCACCGCGACGTCCTCGGTCCCGGAGAAAAAGTCCATCCCGAGGACCACGATGTCGAGGAGGCCGTCGCCGTCCATGTCGCCGAGGGCGACGTCACGGCCGCCGTCGTTGCTGTCCACGAGCATCGGAGCCGAGAACGTCCGGCCAGGCTCGCCGAAGAACACGTACGTCACGCTCTCGTTCGGGCTCGGGGTGACGACGTCGCCGAACCCGTCGCCGTCGAGGTCGCCGATGGCCACGTCGCGGGCCCCCACGCCCGCCGGGAGGGAGACCGCCGGGAGCAGCTTCCCCGTGCCGTCGTTGAAGAAGACGTCCACGTTGCCCGAGCTCACCACCGCCACGTCGAGGTGTCCGTCGCCGTCGATGTCCCCCAGGGCGAGCTCCCGGATGCCGGCGGTCGTCGTGGGGTAGAACACCGGCGCCGCGAAGCAGACCTCGCCGGGCTGGCGGATCCCGTCCCCGCACGTCGTCGCCGGCGTGCTGCAGGCAGTGCCGGTGCAGATGGGGGCGGACGACGTGCAGGCCCCCGCTGCGAGCCCCAGAATGACGATTCGCTCGAGACGTCGCATCCTGGCCTCCCTTCGGGCGCTGCGGCACCGCCTACTCCGCCCGACCGGGAGGCGCCCACCACGAAGGGGCCACCTCTCGTTCCCCACCCGGGCGGGGCCCGTCGCTGGCACGCGACTCGCGAATCAGTTCCTGCGCACCACGCTCGCGACGAGCCACAGGCGATCGCCGTAGGCGCGCTCCGCGCCGATCCACAGGCGAACCGGCTCGCCCGCCACCTGCGCGCTCGATCCCGACTCCGGGCCGAAGATCCATTCGCGTGCGTCCCCTCCGCCGCCCGTCCTCGGCGCACCGGCCTTCTCGCCCAGCAACGCCAGCGCGGTCGGAACCGGGTCCGCAGGCTCGGTGCCCACCACCTCGACGTGGGTGACGAGGCCCTCGCGGTCGGCCTCCAGCGTCGCCACGGCGGCGAGCTCTCCATCGCGCAGGAAGGCGAGGTCGGGGTCGCCGAGGTCGAGGTTGAGGAGGCGGCGGCGCTCGGCGGTGAGGTCGAGCGGCGTGGCGAACGGGCGCCAGCCCAGCGCCGAGAAGGCGTCGAGGGCGGCGCGTCGGGGCTGGACCAGCACCGCCTCGAGCGGCGGGAACGGGACCATGCTCACCGCGCCCCCGGGGTCGATGCGGGCGGTGCGGAGGATGGCCCGGCGGGGCGCTCGGTCCAGGGAGCCGGCAGGAGCGGGGCGCGATCGTTGGCCTTCGCCACGCGCTGCAGCTCGATCTCGCCGACCAGCGACGCGGGCGCCACGGTGGAGACCGGCACGTAGCCGCTCTCGGCGCCGCAGAATCCGTTGAACACCTTCTGCGTCTCGCCGGTGGCGAGGACCTTGTTCACGCTGGTGAGGGGAGTGCCGACGAGCTCCACGCCGCGCACGAGCTCCTCCTTGCCGGTCGTGGCGTCCACCCGGTAGACGAGCCGCGGCGTGCCCTTGAAGGCCTGGTAGCCCCACGACATGGTGTTGGTGTTGCCCCCGGTGATGTCGCGGATGACGAGGCCGTACGGTTTCCCCTGCCGGCGCGCCTCGGCCATGAGCATCCTCTTCAGCTCGGCGGCGGGCACCCGTTTCGCGGACTCCACGAGCAGGTTCGACATTCGGGCCATGGGCGTGCGCGAGCCCTGGCTGCGCCCGTGCCCGTTGGAATGAGTGAATGGCTTCACGGGCTTCCGAGAGAGGAGGTAGGTCTCGAGCCTGCCGTCGCGGACGAGCACGGTCCGGCGGGCGCGCACGCCTTGGTCGTCCACGTCGTAGCGGCCGTTCAGGGCCACGCCGTTCACGGCATCGAGGGTGGGGTCGTCCACGATCGTGAGGAAGGGCGGGAGAACCATGCGCCCGACCTGGCCGCGGTAGGTCTGCCCCTCCTTGTCGTCGTCGAGCCGCTCGCCCTCCAGCCGGTGTCCGACCGCCTCGTGGAAGAGGACGCCCGTCGCCTCGGGCTCGAGGATGGCCGGCCCGGTGTACGGGTCGATGGCGGGCGCCCCGCGGAGCGCCTCGAGCTCCGCCACCACGTCGCGCACTGCTGCGGAGAGGGCCTCGCGGGAGGGGAGGCCCGCCTCGGTGCGGGCGTAGAAGTCGCGGCCGTCCTCGAGCAGCTGGCCGTCGGGGGCGCGCGTCATGCCGGCGAGGTGGATGCCGTAGATGGCCGACTCGGTGACGACCGCGTGGCCTTCGCTGGAGGTGAACCAGCGGATCTGCTTGTCGGCCTGCACCTTGAGCGAGGCGTCGAAGATGTCGGGGTGGTCGCGGAAGAGCAGGGTGATCTCGCGGGAGACGGCCCTCCAGCGCTCGGCGTCGAACGGGAACGGGACCTCCGGCGCCACCTGCCGGATCGGCTCCTCCCGCGTGAAGCTCGCGGCGCGGTCCGGCTCGGCCTGGCGGTAGACCTCGCGCGACTTCTTCTTGAAGTAGGAGGCGAGCGCCTCCTTGTAGCGCTCGTCGGTCGCCAGCCAGAGCGAGTTCCGGAGCGCGGTGGGATCGCCGTCGAGCGGCGCCTCCTTGGGGGCGAACCAGCTCGGGCCGTCCTGGCCGAGGACGAGCACGTTCTCGTCCTCGCCGGACGAGTCGAGCTCGTAGCTGCCCACGCGGAGGTCCACGAACAGGTTGCGCTCACGCCGGTCGTCGTCCGCGAAGACGGCTCCGAAGCGAGCGGCCACCTCGTGCCGGACGGACTCCTTCACCTGGTAGGCGAGGAAGTAGGGCGCCTCGTAGCCCTGGAGCCGGAGCCGCTCCATGGACCGCGACAGCTCCGCACGCATCGCGTCCAGCGTCGCCACCCGCGCGTCGCCGGGGGCGGCTTCCCGGGTCGGCGCCGCGACGGCGTGGCCGGGGTCGGAGGTGGCGAGGGCCAGGGCGAGCAGGGCAGCGTTCATGCCCGCTTCCTAGCACGGACGGGCCGCCCGCGCCCGGCGCCGGGGTACACTCCGCGGCGGTGCGGACGTTCGGCCGGTACCGGCTCGTGGAGATGCTCGCCTCCGGCGGCATGGCCGACGTGTGGCGCGCCGAGGCGGCCGGCGCCGCAGGCGTGGTGCGGGAGGTCGCGCTGAAGCTCGTGCGCGGCGAGCACGAGGCCTCGTCCGACTTCGTGCGGATGTTCGTCGAGGAGGCGCGCCTCGCCTCGCGGCTCACCCACGCCAACATCGTCCAGGTCCACCACTTCGACCAGGTCGAGGGCCGTTACTACATCGCCATGGAGCTCGTGCGCGGCCACCACCTGGGCCGGGTGGTCGAGCGGGCGCGAGAGCTCGGCATCCCGCTGGGCCTTCCACGCGCCGTGAACATCGGCGCCGAGGTGGCGAAGGGGCTCGCCCACGCCCACCGCGCCTCCGAGAACGGCCGGCCGCTGGGGATCGTTCACAGGGACGTCTCTCCCCACAACGTGCTCGTCTCGTTCGAGGGCGAGGTGAAGCTGGCGGACTTCGGCATCGCCCGCGCCACCGGCCAGGCCGGGCTCACCGAGCCGGGCACCGTGAAGGGCAAGCTGGCCTACATGCCGCCCGAGCAGGCGCGCGGCGGCGCGGTGGACGCGCGCGCCGACCTGTACGCGCTCGGCGTGGTCCTCTGGGAGCTCTGCGCGGGGCGGCGGCTCTTCGCGCGGGAGAGCGAGGTGGCCACGTTCGCGGCGGTCACCTCGGAGGAGGCGGTGTCGCCGGCCTCCGCCTGGAACGAGTCGGTGCCGCCGCGGCTCGACGCGCTCCTCGCGTCGCTGCTCGAGCGGGACCCGGCGCGACGGCTCGCGAGCGCCGACGAGGCGGCCGCGGCGCTCTCGGGGATCCTGCTCGAGGTCACGCGCACGCACGACGAGGTGGACCTCCGCGCCTTCATGGCCCGGCTCTGGCCCGAGGGCTGGCTCCCGGCCTCGGCCCCGGAGCCCACCCGCGTCCGGCCGCCACCCGCCGCCCGGCCGGAGGCCACCTCCGAGCGCGAGACCCGGACCTCCGCGGCGACGGCGAGGCGGAGGTGGCGCCTTGCCGCGGCGGGGCTGGCCTCGCTTTTCGCCGGCGCGGGTGGCTACCTCGCTTTCGCGCTCCTCTTCCGCCCCGCGCCGCGCGTGGACCCCGCCGTCGGCATCGAGGCGCCGGCGCCCGCGGCGCCATCGGCGGCGCCGGCCACGCCGCCTCGCGCGGCGGCCGCGGGGACCGCGGAGCCGGTGGGTTCACCGTACGTGACTTCGCCCCCCGTGAACTCACAGCCGCCGGCACCGGCGCCCTCCCAGGCTTCGCCGGGGCCGTCGCCCGCGAGGGCCGGAGCCCGAGGGGCCGCCGCGGTGAAGGAGAGCGTCAATTTCCTCGACCGGCTGCCGCTGCCGGACCCGTCGAGCGGCGAGGGCCTCCTGCAGGTGAACGCGATCCCCTGGGGGAACGTCTTCCTCGACGGCGACTTCGTGGGGGAGACGCCTCTCGAGCTCCGGATCCGCGCCGGGAGCTACCGGGTCCGGCTGATGGGCCCGAAGAACGCCACCCTGCGCGACGACAGTGTGCGCGTGGAGCCGGGGAAGAAGCTCCTCGTCCAGGCCAGCGCCCGCTGACGTCGCCTCGCCGGCCGCGTTCCCGGCGGCGGTCCTCCTCGCGCTCCCGCAGGACATCGTCGTCGGTGCCGTGAACGGCGCCAGGCGTCCCCTCCGCACGGGACCTCCGAGGCGCGCTCACACCCCGTTCGAGCCCTGGCCGGCCTCCCCGTCGAACTCGTCGATTGCAAGTCACCACTGAATGCACTAGCGTCGAAATCAAGTTTTCGAAATTCAATTCAGAAGACAGGGATCGAGTGGACGCAGGAGATCGAGTGGAGAAGCTCGAGTCGACGATGACCCTGGTGGACCCCGCCACCCTCTCGCGCATCGAGCAGGAGCGCGCGGGGGGCATCACGAGCGGCGAGGTCGTGAGGCTGTTCGAAGGCCGGGGCGCGAGGCTGTCGGCCTCCACGTTCCGGAAGTACGTGCAGCAGGGCCTGCTGCCGCGGAGCCGTCGGGTGGGCCGCAAGGGCAAGCACACCGGCTCGACCGGGCTCTACCCGGTGTCGGTGGTCCGGCGCATCGCGGTCATCAAGCGGATGATGGCGGAGGGCTACACGGTCGAGGACATCCGCGGCAGCTTCGTCATCCTGAGGAACCGGCTGGAGGACGTGGAGAAGGGCCTCGCCGATCTGGTCGAGGAGCTGGCGCGGAAGGCGCGGAAGCACCCGCGCCGCAGGCGGTTCGAGGAGGAGCTGGAGCGCGCGGAGCGAGAGGCTCGCGCCGCGCTGAGGCGGCTG
>Ga0335085_10003759_pt1 | contig 25816 bp, 37 predicted proteins | sample Lox_Sample_45_FD_206712 | JGI IMG/M metagenome (GOLD analysis project Ga0335085, IMG submission 206712) | Soil microbial communities from Loxahatchee National Wildlife Refuge, Florida, United States - Lox_Sample_4.5 | ecosystem: Environmental > Terrestrial > Soil > Wetlands | place: USA...
CAATTTTCCTCCCGTAAGCGTGTGTCCTACAGTTTACGGCCGTCTCATTTGAGCGTCAAACTGCTCGAGACTTCGAAGAGACTTGACCCTACCGATCGTTACTCTAGCACCACGGTCGCGCTTGTCCTACTTTTCCCCCCATGACTCTCAAGACCAAAGCCAAGAAGATCCTGATCGGCGCCCTCGCGGCGCTCGCTCTCCTCGTCGTCGCCGCCGTGGCGCCGGCCGGAAGCTACACGTGCGCGTACAACGACCCGATCACGGGCTGCTGTGACGCATGGGCCCCCGGCATCCTGCCACAAGCTCGCTGGTGTTCCGGCGACCCCGGGCCCATGCAGGTGAATCTCTATACGGGGGCGAACTTCACCGGCATGTGCGAGACGATCGACGTCAGCACGAGCGCCGTGATGATCCCCGATGCGAGCCAGTGGGGTTGGTACAACACCACGAGCTGCAATCAACAGACGCTGCGCGTGGGAAGCGTGAAGACGGGCACGCAGGGCTGGGCCGCGTTCTATCCCACCACGAATTACGGCAAGCAGAATCTCGGCGTCGGTAGCCGCTGCGCGCCGGCGAACAACGCGAACACGACGGGGCTCGTGATCAAGTCGTTCGCGCTGACCGCACTACCGCACTGTTGATCATCAACATCGTCGATTGATCGAGAAAGCCCCCGAGGGACGTTCCCCCGGGGGCTTTCTTTTTTTCTCCCGTAGACGATCGACGATGCTATCGACGCGCTTTGCCCGGGAGCCTCGGCGGCATCGGCCCGAGCGGCACCGGGCGCAGAGGCCGCGTCACGGGCTTGGACGGCATGACCGGCTCGAGGGCCTCTTCGACCGTCGGTACGAGCTCGGAGCCGAGTTCGGGGCCGGACCCCAGATCGTCAGATCCCGGATCGGCCTTCGGCTCGTCGCCAAGGGCCTCGTCCAGCCTCAATGGCAGCCCCGGCTCTCGAGCTGCTTCACGCGCGCATCGAGCTCCTTGACGGCGTTGATCAACTCGTAGGTGAACGCAGACGGGTCGACTTGCTCGACGTCGACTTCGCTCGCGTCACTTGCGTGGAGCTTGGCGCGCCGGCTCGAGACCATGGAGGGGGCGATGCGCGCGAGCTCCTGCGCGGAGACGCCGACGTACCGGTGTCCGTCATCCGTCGTCCCGGCCGCGCCGTTGTACGCGAACTCGATCGGGCGCACGTCCCGCAGGACATCGAGGCCTCTCGTGAAGCTGACGACGTCACGCTTCGTGCGGATGTCACTCGTCGAGGCCCACGAGCCGCCGCCCGGCTTGTAGGCGTTGCCGTTGATCGTGAGGTTGCCGGTCTCGTCCACGGAGAACATGCTCCCGCCGTTGCGCAGCACTTCGAGGCCGCCACCGTACATGTACGTCGACAAGGTGCCGTTGACCGTGTTCACCTGCGAAGCGTTTCGGATGGCGCCTCGGATCATCGTGATGCCGATCGAGTTGACCTGCGCGATGTCAGAGTTCGCCGCCCGCAGATAAACGGTTCCGGCCGCCGACGGCGCGTTCACGTACGTGTTGTTCGCGTCCTCGAGAACGGCGTAATCGAGACCGGTGCGCCAGAACGCGCTGTAGCTGCTGCCGTAGGACGGGTGGGTGCCGATGTTCGTGTTGTCGGTCGTGAGAACCGCCCACGCGTAAGGAGCGATCGACAGGACAACGAACAGGCCGCAGAGAGCAACGATGAGTCTTCGAATCATGACCTTCCTCCAAGTCCAAGCATCCAAGCTCAACCTCGAGCCAACTCGATCCAACTTCAATCCGGACCGCCTAGGATAGTCTGCGGCGCGCGATCGTGCACCCGTGAGCCAGCGCGCACATGTCCGCGATGGCGATTCGGGCCGGAGCCGCAACCGCGCACGCACGATGCGTGTGGTAGAACAGGCTCAACTTCTCGAGACCCGGGGCACCAAATATGTGTGGATGCCAAGCCATGCTGTGGACGATCGCGTCGTCGTCGCATGGCTTCTCGCAGAGCGGGCAGTCAACGTCCCTCGAAGGCGCATACGCGGGCGTCTGGCACATCTCAACGAAGTACCCGACGCTCTCGAGAGGCAACTTCATGGCAGGCGGCCTACCCGAGGCCGTCTTTCAGCTCGGGGTACACCTTGCGCAAGACGCCGGCGCACTTGGGGCACACGTGCATCTTGTTCACGATCATCCAGCGCTTGCGCCGAAGAATCTCGTCGGTCAGCGCGGGGACTTCCTTGTTGTCCGTTCCGGCCGCGATGTCGTCCGTGTTGCAGACGTCGCAAATGACGGCGACTTCGACGTGTGGCTTGACCGTGACAGCCATCGTGCCTCCAAGCTTCAACCCAAGAAAAAATCAGGAGAGAGGAACGCCCCAGAGAACTTGCACGGTGCAGGCACCCGCGCCCGGCGCGCCGCCGACGGTGACGAGGATGTCGCCCGCAGCGCCCCACGACGTGTCGAGGTCGATCTCGTACTGCCCGGCGAGCTGCGGGTTGTTGTCCGTCGTTCCCATGAGGAGAGCCGCTGAACCGGTCTTGCCGACCTGCAATGTCGCGCCGACGGAGTAGGGGATCGTGACAGTCAGAAGGACACGCGCCACGTAGGACCCGGCCGTGATGGAATTCGTCGATGAGACGGTGGCCGTGCCGACGGCCACGCGGCTCATGCTCATGCCGCTCGAGGCCGGAGGCGAGCTGCCGCATGCCGCGTTCGGGTCGACGCCCACCGCGATGATCTCGGCGTTCGCTTGCTGCGCGGCATTCACGATCGCGAGAGCGATGCCGGCGTAATTCGCTGCGATCGTCGATTGTGCGGTCGTCAGCGGCGATCGATCGAGCCACACCGCCGTCGCTTCGGCCTCGATGACATCGAGCTCAGCGCAAGACGGAGTCGGGGTGCCACTGGCTGTCCATTGCGCGTCCACCTCGGTGGCGAACGCGTTGGCCATCTGCGCGTAGAGCGTAAAGTCGCCTGCATTCGGGTCGGAGCCGGCGACCTCGCGGGTCGTGAGCCCCGCCATGGCCCCCGTGAAGGCTTTGACGTAGACGCTCGCGGTCGTGATGGACATGGCGATCAGTGACTCCGGAGGGTCTTGTCGAGCAAGTAGCCGGCCGCAGCGCCGATGGACGCGCCGGCCGCAGCGCCGAGGGCCGCGCCGGGGATCGCGTGAACGACGTATCCGAGGATGCCGCCGCCCGCCATGCCGCCCGCGCCGGCGAAGAGCACCTTCTTGAACCGCTGGAAGAAGGGCATCGGGAGAGGCAGGACACCGACGGCGCCGGGCATCGGGAGGGGCACGCTCGCCGTGGTCATCATGCCGGCTTGCGTGGTGCCAGGGCCGCCGGCCATGGCGGGCACCAAGGCCGCCGTCGCGGCGGGGATGCGCGGAGGGGGAGGGGGCGGAGGCGCCGCGGGCCGCGGAGCGCCGGGAGGAGGCGGTGCGTGCATCGGCGTTCCGAGCGCCGTCATGCGCTGGGCGTTGGCCACGATTTGCGCTGCGACGGCCGTCGGATGCTGCGTCACCGCCTGGACGGTTTTGGCGACCTGCATGCCGGTCTTGATGCCCTGCGCCGCCACGTTCGCGACTTGGCTCGCGACCTGTGCACCTTGCGAAATTGCATCGGTGATACCGGACAGGTCGATGTTGAATCCACCGTCGTCGTCACCGAATGTGCTCGGGTTCATGCCGTCCATCGATGTCTCCTGCCTCCCGGAAGTATACCCCCAAAACCTACAACCTCACAAGTCCGTCTCAGCCTGGCCGCGCTCCGCGACCGGGTTTCGGGTCAGCCCCACGGCGGCCGAAGGGCCGAATATCGACACACCTGACACGAGCATGCCCATTTTCGAAGCGCGTTGTACCCCCGGGTCCCGCCCCACTTTTGGACCGCATACGGCTCGACCTCGCTGCCGTCGGCCGCCGTCACGAGGGCCCGACCGTCCGAGAGGCGTTTGGCGCCCGGGGCGACGGTGCCGGAGTAGTGGACCGGATGCGCCCATTTGCTCGGGTAGACACGGACCTCGCTCGGCATATCGCGAGCGACTTCAGTCACGAGAAGCGGGCCGACGGTCGTCCACGCGGGCTTCGACATGTCCTTGGTCGCAGCTCGACGGACGCACTCGGCGAAGAACGGCGAGCCCTTCGGCGCGCCCATGATGCCGCAGCCGATGATCCCCGGACGGGCCGATTCGTTCTCGTTGAACAAGATCGCCGTCGAGTTGTTGACGAAATCTTCGGGGCCCTCGTCGAGCGCGCGGAGGCACTCGCTGTCAGCATCGACGCAGAAGCCGCCATGCTTCGCGAGGATCTCGAGGCGCATCAAGTCGGCGACGCCGTTCCACTCGCGGACCGCGATCTTGTCGATCTGCGCCTGATTCTGCCAACCCGTGTGATCGCGATACAGACAGAAGAACCAGCCGTTGACGTGCTTCTTCTCCCACGAGTTGATGAGTTCGACGGGCGGGTCGTGCGGACCGACCCAGATGACGTGCAGGATCTTGGGGATCTTCACCTTTGCAGGTTGCACCACGGGCGCCGCCGGCGAGGCCGCGGGGAGCATCCTGAGCGTGTCCGGTTCCGCGTCGATCGCGTCGCCGGCCATCGAGCCCTCGTGCGCGTCGAAATCGAGATCGAGATCGGCGCTCATAGACGAAACCCCGCCAGCTTGAGCGTCGCCACCATGTTGCTAGGGGCCTCCAGGAGCTGGAAGACCTGAGAAGTGAACCGCGGGTCGTGCACGAGGCTCGTCGTCCACGTCTTGTCGTCGTCGCCGCGGCGAAGGAACACGGTGCCGGCGTCTCGCGTCGGGTCGAACTTGCCCTGCCGCACCTTCGGGTCTTGGATGGCAAAGCGCGCAACGACATCGGGGCCGGGATCGGCCGTGTCGTCGACGGTGACGGGGGCGTCGACCTCGGTCGGCGTCTCGACGGGCTCGGCCGGCGTCTCCGCCGGAAGCGTTTCGCCCATCGGCGCGGCCTCGACGATCGCCGGCGTCGGCGGGGGCTCGGGGGCCGGCAACTCGGCGGCCACGCGGATCTCCAAGCTCACCTTCAGCCGGGGCGGAACGACCGACGTCATCGTACGCAGGCGCCACGTGTTCACGGTCTTCAGCTCACGCGAGTAAGTCAGGCTCACCATTTTTTCCTCTTCCTCCAATCCAATCTTCAAGCCTCAAGTTCCAAAAAATCAGGAGATGACGAGTCCGCGGCGCGACGCGCGCGAGAACGGATGCGCCTTGCGCTTGCGTTGCAGCTCGGTGAGCGAGCCGCCGTACGTCACGTGTCTCGCCGCAGTCGTCGTCGAGGCGCCCATGACGATGTTGCCGACCGTCGCCTTGATGCCGTAGCCGTTCGACATGTCGTACTGGGACTTCATCACCTTCATGTAGTCCCACGGACCTGCGGCGCCGGGGATCCACGCGCTTGGCAGGAGGAAGTTCGTGACGGAGACGCCGTTCGATGCCGAGTAGCATACATTCTGGGTCCAATCACAATTTTCGCGGGCGTCGGCTGTCTGCCCGTCCTGACGAGTGGCCCAGAGGTTTGCCCCCTCGTCGCCGTTGGTCTCGAGCACTTCGTGCGAGATCGCGACCGAGAGCGACTCCGCACCTTGAGTCAAACCTTGGACGAGATCGAGCGCGACCTCGATGTCCGCGATGCCGTTCGTGACGGCGTGGTACGCGACGGCGCCCTGCGCGGGGACCGTGTGTCGAATGTTGATCGCGACCTCGTCCTTCGCGCGGTCGGAAGGGTGCGCGCCGACGCGAAACGCGTAGCTGCCGCCATGGGCCGCCGCGAAGGGGCCGTTTGCTTGCTCGTCGAGGGCATCACGAATCACAGGGAGCGCCGCCGTCACGTCGGAGCGGCCGGTCGCGAGATTGTAGAGGACGTACCGAATCGTGTACTTCCCTGACGCCGACGTCGATGCTGACGCCGCGGGCCCGGCGGGCTTCTTCGCCATCGAAGCCACCGCATTCCTGAGGCCCAGAAAACCGGCGAAGAAGGCCACGATCCCCATGAAGAACTTGACAAGAAAATCGATCATGCGTGTTCCCTTACCATGCCGTCGCGCCCTTCGCCTGACGAGCCTGCCTGAGCTCTCCCTGGCACCAGGCACCCTCCTGTCACGCCGTCATCGGCCCATGATGAAGCCGTCCATTCCTTCCGTGCAGCGCGTTCGGACGCCGTCGTCGTCACCGCACCATTCGCAGCCGTGCCGCGTGCACGCGTACCCCTCTCGGCACTCCGAGCCGTCCTCGCACGTGTGCCACTCGTACCCGTCGTGAGGCGCCGAAGCGTGACCGCCGTAGAACGGCGTGCAGCCTCCCGCCGTCGAGGCCGCGACCACAGCGACAAGCCCGGCGGCGACCAGCCTGGCGGTGACCGTCCCCCCAACCCGACCCTTCATCATAGGAGCTGCACCCAGTTGGTGCCGTCGTCCTGCACCCACTCGGTTGCGCCGGGCGCGATGGTGACGCCCGTGCCAGTCGTGCCGATGATGGTGACCGGTTGCGTGGTGTTGTTCTTTGCGACAACGCGCCGCTTCGTGCGCCAGCCGTAGATGAGATTCCTAGGCGTCGTGAGGGGACCATCGATCACGATGTTGCCGTAGAGGATCGCATCGCTGACCAACGTGTAGTCCGCGTCGGCGGGGAACGTGACCGTCGCCGTCCCCCACATCGTCCACTGCGGCACGAGGAAGTCGCCGCCGAAGTTCGGATCGACGATCGGCACGGTGATCGGGGCGCCTGTTCTGGAAACGCGCGTCGTGACGGTGAACGTGATCGGCATGGGGTCTGTCGATCGCGTCGGGCCTACCGGCGGCACGAGCTGCTGCGCGATGCCGTTGCTCGCCGGATTGACCTGCGAGAAGTCATCCGCGATGTTGACCGAGCCGTTGTAGCCGAACTGGTAGAACGGGCAGCTCGAGTTGCCGTAGCCGGCCCAGAAGTTCCCAGCGAGAAAGGCGTTGGCCATACCGAAGATCAGAGCGCCGAAGTCGACCGTCGGGGTGCCTTCGTCGTCGACCTTGTTGTTGATGCATGTGAGCTGCGCGAGCTCGCGCGGGTCACCGGACGCCCAGAGGTTGCCGTAGATGGCGCTGCCGACGATGAAGTTTCCGTCGAAGAAGCCGCCGTTGCGCGTGAGAAGGTTGTAGTTGCCGCCGGCGATCTCGCAGTTGGACATGCGGTTGAGGGCCGAGCCGTTGTTCTCATAGAAGCCGACACACCAGAACTGCGATCGAATGCCCGTCTCGGGCGGCGCGGCGTCGAAGCTGCACTGGAAGAACTTCTGCCCCCAGCCGCCGATGAACGTGGCGCAGTTGCCGTAGACGCCGAAGGTGCAGTAGCGCATCGTCGTATAGATGTCGCCCACACCGTAGACACACACATCCGAGCGGCCGCCAACTGCGTGGAACCACAAGTTTTCGATCAGCGCACCCTGAAGGGTGGTCGTAGCCGCCTCCGTGTGGGCGATGTTCACAGCGACCGGGCTTCCCGCGGGCGACGTCGTGTTGGGCATGCACGACGTCTGTGCGAGGATCCATCCGCCGCCGAGCGTGATCAAGCTCGGGTTGAACGACATGGCGATCTGCGTGCAGTAGTTCGATCCGTCAGCGACCGTGACCTCGTGCGTGGGCGGCGTGAAGGTCGCCGTGTACTTGGCGTTCGAACTGACGACAGGGTTGCCGATGAGGATGGCGCCGCCGCCGCCCGACGCGATGTTGCTCTCGTTGACGCCGAGCGGATACTGGCCGCTCATGTACTGGCCGATCGTGAAGTCCTCGTAGGGCTGCTGCAGGATGGTCGAACCGGCCGGGACCTGAGAAGTCGTCGGATCCAGAACGCCGTTGATGAACACACGCAACGTTCCATGGATGCCGTCACCATGACCGTCGTACGTGACAGCCAAGTGGGTCAAGCCGCTTGCCGGGAACGCGTTCGTCGATGTGATGGCAAGCGTGCCCCCCGTTGTGACGAGGACCGCGTTGACCTTCTTGTTCTGATCGAACGCGAGCTGGAACGACTTGGAGAACTGGCCGCTGTATTCAACCTGCCCCTTGCCGCCGGAGCTTGCTGCCATCGTGACGAACTGGAATGCGCCGATCGACACGTTCTGCAGGTCGATGAAGCACTCAAACGTGAACCCCGACTTGGGCTGCGTTGATCCGACAACCGCCCCGAAGCCGTTGATGCTGCCGCAAAGCGTCTCGGAGAAGTCCGCGATCGGCCGCGGGTTGTCGTTGAGACTCGGGAAGACCCAGATGTTGCCGACCTGAGAGATCGTCTCGGTCGGCGCCGATGTCCCAAGGATGAGGATGGGGCCGCAGATCTCATTCGGCGCGTTGACCATCTCGAGCCGCGCCGTCAACGGATTCGACAGGTAGTTGAACGACGGGGTCGCGGTGAGCGTCGCCGACTCGGTCCATACGAGCGGCCGCGTCAGGTAGACGCCGGGCGGGAAGAACAGAGATTGGCCGCCCGGCACAGTGTCGAGCGCGAGCTGCAAGTACGTCGTGTCGATCGTAGTGCCGTCGCCATACGCGCCGAACCACTTGATCGACCAGACGCCGTTGAAGGATCGATTCCAACGACCGACAGCAACGCCCGTGACTTGAACGATGGTCGCCGTGTTGTCGGCTCGCGTGTCCGTCGGGTTCCAGATCCATTGACCCTCGCCGCCATCGTTGGGCGTGCGGAACCCTCGAAGATACGCCAGGCCGAAGGTGCCGGGTGGAGGCGTCATGCGGAGCGCCGCGAGCGTCGGGACCGCGATGTCGTAGATCGACGCGTACTCGAGGTTGACGACATCGTTGGGGCCAACAGGATCGGCGGCTCGAACGATCGCGAAGCCCGAGTCATTTGCGTTGCGCGCCTCGATCGCGCCGCCGTTCCCCTTCAACTGAGGGCCGCCAAGCCCAAGCTGGAAAATCGTCTCGATCGTTCCGCGGATCTTGGCGAACAGGCTCATACGTGTCTCCCCGTGCCCCTCTCCAACCTCATGATCAGTTCCACGACGTGCCGTATAGCCGAGCGGCGTACTTGAACAGCATGCTGATCTGCGCCGTCGTGAGCTGCCCTTGATACGTCATGTATTCGACAAGCGTTCCCGTGCCGGGGGCCCCGACCGGTGGGCTTGCGCCCAGCGTGAGCCCCGTCACCGATTGGGCGCCCGCGTTTCCCGATACCGTATTGGTCGTCGAGGAGTCCACGTAGAGGGCGCTGGAGCTTGCATTGAAGATTGCAGCGAGCGCGTGCTGCCCGGCCGCCGTGATCGACGATGACAAGGAACCGCCTGAGTAGATGTAGAACGGGGTCCCGCTCTTGCCGATGATCTGTCGCGTTCCGCTCGTCCCGTCTTGCCAGTTTTGAACTGTCGGAGACGCGGCCATGTTCACGAACATGAACGTCGTGTTCGGCTGCGTCACGCTGTAGCCGCCACCAACATCGAGCACCGCATTCGCGAAGCCGAGCGACGGGCGATTGTTCCACGTCGCATCCGACGCGGTGTACGCCGGCTGATTCGCCCCTGTCCCTTGACTCAGGCCGTTGTTGTTGCCGCTCTGATCGGCCCACGCGCTGACCGCCGAGACGTTCAACGTGATCCCGAGATCCGAACGAGTCCAGATCTTGAGCCCGGGGACGTAGCGGGGGATCGCCCAACTCGGCGGGGCGCTCGCGACGCCAGCGCCTATGGCGCCCAGCGCGAACGCGCGCGAGGGCACCAGCGCGATCAGGAGCGCTGCGACGAGGACAAATCGACGAAAGATCGAACCGAGCATGTTCAGTTCACCGAGTTGACGCTGGCCAAGAACCAGTTGGTACCGTCGAAGCTCAGCGTCGCCTGACGCGCTTTCGAGGCCGGAAGCGTGATCAGCGTTCCGCCGCCGGCCCCGCCGTTGACGATCGCCATCGTGAACGCGCCGAGACCGAGCCTCACGATCGTGATCGACTCGCTCTGCACGGCGGAGTCCGTGTTCACCGTGATTGTACGGTTCGCCGTGAGCGACACCGCGGCCGGGAGCACGAATTGCGAGGCGTTGAGGGTACCAGCGCTCGAGAGCGCACAGTCAACCGTGACGCTTGCGTCGCTCAGCGTGGCGGAGACGACTCCGATACCGGCCCAGTTTGGGACGTTTGGATCGTATGTCCACTGCGACCAAATGGGCGGAGTCCCGCTTTTGGCTGCGATGCCTTGCATCTGCAGGATGCTGGCGACGCCGGCGGCCGTAATGGTCGCGCCGCCCGAGAGCGACACCCACGCGGGCGCGGTCGCCCCGGAGTTCGTGACGAGAAGCTGCGCCGCGGCGCCGTTCGCCACGTTGGTCACGGGCAACGCGCCGGTCACATAGTTGGACCCGCCGGCCAGATTGACTGGGCCCATGACAACGGTGCCGGAGCTGGCCTGGACCACGTTGCCAGTCGTCAGGGGCCCCGGCGGCAAGATGTACCCGAGAGGATGCTCGGGCGCCGCTGGAACGGACGCGTCCTCCGCGACCGCAACCGGCGCGGGTGTCGGCGAGACGCCTTGGCAATTCCAGCCAATGAGACTCGCTGCGAGTAGCGCAACGACCAGAGTGATGTGCTTTACGTGTCGCATGAGTCCTCCTGATCCAGTAGCACGCAGCACCCTAATTGCCGAAATTCTTGAAGCCGGAGCCCCCCGCCTGGCAACTGCCTGAGGTCGCGCCAAGAAGAGAGTCCAGCGAACCGGCTGAGGCCACCGTCTTGTTGCCGGCGAATGGCGTCGCGCTCGAGGGGATCTCTTGGCTGCAAACGGTACCACCACCGATGCGCAGATTCGTGATCGGGATGCTGCTCGCCGCTCCGGTCGCGCCTGACACATAGAGCACCCAGCCGTTGCCCGAGTCGAGGGTGCCGCTCGCGCCCCAGACGATGTTTCCCGACGCCTCCGTTGAAGTCACGTCGAAGACGCCGTACTGAATCAGAGCCTTGCTCTCGAACTCGACGAGGCCGGCATAGTTCAAGCCTCGAAGCTGGATGGGCGCCGAGCCGCCGGTCTTGAGCCACACGTCGTAATCGAGAAGCGTGTTTGTGAGTTGGATGCTGCCAGTGCCGCCGAGTGTCCCTTGCGGATAGAGGTAGCCGGCGTTGATGCTGAGCGAGACGTTGTCGTTCGCCGACGTGACCGAGTTCGCGGCCGGGGCGTTCGTCACGACGCCGGAGACGAAGGCGTTGTTGATCGCCATAAACGACTGGATGTAGTTGATCCGTCGCGGCGTGAAGACGACCTGCTTCTCGAAGACGTTCTCCACGAGCTGCACGGCATCGCCAACGACGAACTGATCGTCGCCCGGTTGGGTACCGGCCGGGATGTTCTCAGGCACAAGAACGTGCGTGATCGTGATTCCACATGAGCCCTGAAGGCACGCCATCGTCGGCTCGACGTCCATGAAATTGAACGCCGGTAACGTATTCGGAGTGATCGAATCGGACGTGGCCCACGTGTCGACCTCCGTGCCGATCGTCGAGAATGCGTTCGTCGAGATCGTGGTCGCCGTCATGGGCTGCGAGACGTTGTTGGCCGAAAGAGTGTCCCACGCGTATGACGGGTGCGTCGTGTTCTGAAGAAGTTGTTCGGAGGTCGGAGTGACTCCGAACGTGCCGCGGAAGCGGATGTTCGATGTTCGGTTCTTCGCCGTGAGCAACGTGAACGTGGTCGGGGTGCCGGCCGTCAACGTGCCGGTCATGGTCACGAACACAGGGGTCTCCGCCGCCGCGTCCGCGCCGCCGATCACGGACAAGATGGGCTTGTAAATGATCGGGTCAGTCCCTGGAGATGTCTGTGCACCGGTCAAGTTGAACGCGACGTTGACCTGATGCAGCGGCGAGTACGTGCCCCAACGATGAAGCGCGATCTCACCCCACGTGCGGCACGGAGCCCCCGACGAGGTGCACGAGTTGTTGTCGTTCCCCGTCGAGCCGTTCAGATACCAAGCGGGAACGTTCCACGTCGAAGGCTGCACGGGCATGCTGCCGCCGGAGCCCAAGACAAGAGGGCGTCGGAGCATCGGGCAGCGCCACGTGCCGTCGAACGCCGTGCAGGCCGCCGCTTCAGCCGGTGTCGCATCGACGTTGGGGCCGAGGCTGGCCGCGGGCTGCCACGCCGGCGCCGGCTCGACGCTCGACGAGTCCGGCGCGTGGCATCCAACCGAAGCCGCGAGTCCGACGACCCCGACGAGACTCCACGCCAACCTCATTGCCATGACGCGATGATCCCCCAACGCGTATTGGTCGCGTCGGCTTGGAGCCACAGCGTTCCGCCTTGCGACGACCAGCTCGTCGTGCCGTTGGCGGCCGTGAAGTTGCCCGCGTTGCCTGGAATCTCGCATGTGTATCCTCCCGAAGCGACGATCGACAAAGGAACAGCGACGCTCGCGCCGACGTTTTTCAGAATCACGACGTCGCCGCTCGTGGGCGTCGACGGCAAGTTCGCCGTGTTGACAGCGCCGGTCGAGTCGAACCAATAGCTCTGGCTCGCCGCACGGCTCATCGTGACGGTGCTGCCAGCAGGCTCCGACGTCGGGGCCGGGAACCCGCCGGTGGAGATCGTCGCCGGCGCCCATGCTGATCCGTTCCACTGCACGACTTGATTCGACGTCGCGCCGGACTGCGCGAGTGAGCCGACAGGCATCGCGGCGAACGTCGGGTCGGCCGAGCCGCCGGCGCCGAGCAAGGGGAGATTGGTCGTTCCAGGACCGACGCTCGTGACCGCCGACGTGCCGGCCCCGAGGAGGACAGCATGGCTCGTCAGCGTCGCATCACCGGTGCCGCCGTTCGCGACTGGAAGCTGGCCGCTTACCCAACCCGCGCCGCCTGCGAGGTTCAGCGCTGAATACGACAACGCGCTCGACCCGGAGACGTATGGGCCGTTCCCCGTTGTCAAAGCACCGGCTGCGGGAATCGTGGCGCCGTTCACGCGCGCGACGGTAGCCGCAACCGATCCGCTTCCAGGCCCGGCCACGACGTCGCCGGTAAGCTGCGTGATCCCGCCAGACGGCAACGAGGCCGGCGCCCACGCAATGCCGTTCCACTCGAGAACTTGGCTACTCGAAGCGCCGCCTGAAGAGATCGACCCTGGCGGCAAGAAGCCGAACGACGGGTCCGCAGAGGCACCGCCACCGAGCAGCGGCAGGTTGGCCGCGCCGAGAAGAGCTGTGATGGGGGACGTACCCTCGCCGACGACAACCGAGTGCGCGTTGATCGTCGAGACGCCCGTGCCGCCATTCGCAACAGGAAGCTTTCCGGTCACGTAGTTTGCGCCACCGGCGACATTCACGGCACCCATCACGACGGTGCCGCCGCTTGCTTGCACGACGTTGCCGGTCGTAAGGGGGCCGGGGGGAAGGATGTACCCGAGGGGCCGCGCCGGGGCCGGCGGCATGCTCAGCGCGTCTTCGCTCGCGACGCTGGCGTCCCGCGCTTCGGCGTCAACGCCGCTCACGATAGGCGTCACGCACGAGGCGGAGACGCACACGAGACATAGGGCGACGAGATTCGTCACCCACAGGCGCAAGGTCATGCAGAAAGTGTACCCGAAACGGGGCTGTTCGACTACACCCGAGCCCGCTTCCGAGGCCACTTTTTGGGCCGCAGACTTACGGCCGCGTCATGGCCCAAAAGACCAGAACCAGCGGCGCGCTCACGCCAATCGCGATGGCCAGAAGCACGATGATCTGCGTCGTATGCCGATAGACAAGGTTGCGGGGGTTTCGCATGAGTCACCCAGCCGCCCATCATGCCACGAATCCGTTGGCGCGCTCGGCTCAAATAGCGCCGCGGAGCAACCACTCGTTGAGCGTCGAGTCATAGTTCCACGTGGCGAACCCGCCGGGGCCGGACTTGATCGCTGCGAACGGCACCGACGATCCGCGGAACGTCCCCGGGCTCGACGGGTCTTCGACGGTCGGCTGACCGACGGCGGGCTCGATGAGGATCGAAGCCGCTGAGGAGTCCCCGAGGTTGACCTTGATCGAAAACGCTGCGCCGTTGGTCGGATTGACGGGGGGTGCGACGACCGTACTCAGGTTGCCGACGTTGCCGGTCTGCACGTCGATGTACAGGTGCGGGGTCGCGGCCAGCGCTTGGTAGGGCGACGCGGAGTTGTTGATGCGCGCCGTTGCGCCGTTCAGCGAGCCGATGTTCGTCACGTAGTTCGCGCCGCCGCCGAGGTTCAGAGGCGCGTACGTGTCGGCCGAAACACCTGAAACTTGAAGGACGTTGCCGGTCGTCAGGGCCCCCGCGGCCGGCACCGTCGCGCCGTGGATGGAGCTGGTCGTCGTGACGCCCGTCGAGCTGATCGTCGTGTCGCCCGAGACCGTCGTCCAGGCCGCGGCCGGCGTGGCGTTCGTCAGCATGACCTGTCCGGCGGTGCCGGGGGTGAGGCCGCTCGCCGGGACCGTGGCGTACGTCAGCGACGACGCACCGCTCACTTGCAGGACTTGTCCGGTGACGAGCGAACCGGCAGCCGGCACCGTGGCGCCGTTGATCCGCGTGTCGGTGAAGACGCCTGCGGACGAGAACGTACCGTCGCCGGTCATCGTTTCGAACAAGGGATCGGCGCCGGTTTGACCTGTCAGAATCTGGCCGTTGGTGCCGGCGGCCGTCACGTTGACGTTGGCCGTACCCTCGCCGATCATGACGCCGTTGGTCGTCAAGGACGTGTCGCCGGTGCCGCCCTGCGGGACCGTGATGACGGAGGCCGTCGTCAGGACCGTCGAGCTCACGTTCGGGAACGTGTACGTCTTCACCGACCCAGCGGGGCCGGAGACTTGAAAGAAGTCGTTGCCGGTGCCGCCGTTGCCGGCCGGCAGGGTGCCGGTGATGAACCCGCCGGAGCCGACGTTGACCCCGAAGTTCGGGTAGGTGCCGGTACCGGCGCCGCCGGCCGGGCCGACAGGGAACGCGAAGGGATAGTTCCCGAGCACGGGCGCCGCGGGCAAAGGCGCGACGGGCGCCACGCTCGCATCGGCTGCATCGGCGGCATCGACGCCTGCATCCGATGCGCCTGGGACCGCGCACCCGCCGACCCCCGCGAGCGCCAACAGGGTCAGCGCCAAGATCAAAATCTTTTTCATGTCGTCTCCCCTACCGATCCTGCCATTGGCCCATCGACCCCGATCCCGCCGGCGTCGACGTCGATCGACGACGATGACGTCGCGCGAGCCACCAAGCGATGATCGTCGCCGTGATCATCGATCACGCGATCCAGGAGATGATGACTCGACCGTGGCCGCCCGCGCCGCCCGGGCCGGCGTTGATCGCGCCGCCGTCGAAGCTGCCCCCACCGCCTCCGCCGCCGCCGCCCGCGCCGATGCCACCCGCGGTGCCGCCCGCACCCGGGGTCCCGCCGCTGGCGCCCGCGCCGCCCGCTCCGCCGCTCGCGCATGGCCCACCACCGCCACCGCCGCCGCCGCCCCCGTCATGCGCCGGGCCGCCCGCGCCGCCGACGTAGTTGCCGCCGATCGAGACGAGCCCGGGGACGCCCGCGTCGCCCACTGCGCTCGGCGCGCCGCCGTTGCCGCCTTGGCCGGGCAGGGGGCCGGGAAAGGAGGAGCTGCTCGTCGTCACGCGGCGGGAGTCGTGCGCGAGCTTGCTGCCGATGTTGTCGAGAAACGCGCAGCCGCCGAACGGAACGAATCCGTCGTTGAGCACAGCCTGAGCGACGCCGCCGGATGCTCCCTCGAACTCGACGTGGAACGCGAAGTCGAGACCATCTAGGATGGAGTTCGCACCCTCGCCGCCGTTCGTGTTGCGCGCGCCGCCCGCGCCGCCCGCGCCGACGGTGACCGTGATGGTGCCGCCAGGAGTCGTGGCCTGCGCGACGGCAGGATTCCACGTCGCCGCTCCGCCGCCGGAGCCGCCCGCGCCGAAGTTACTGAGGTTGCCGTCCTTGCCGCCCGCGCCGCCGCCGGCCCCGCCGCAACCCTCGACGAAGATCGAGTTGACGCCTGTCGGGACGACGAAGTCACCCGATGCGTCGAACACCTGCTGGTGGAGCGTGCCGCCGCTTGAGTCGATGGTCAGCTCCCCCGCGCTTGGGGTGAGCGTGATGTTCGTGCCTGCGACGAGCGAGCTGCGCGTCAAGACGTCGTTGGCGCCGTTGGGGCCGGCCGCACGTACGTTTACGAGCGTCGCCCCGTCAGACGCAACGGCATCGATCTCTCCACCGTTGTTTTTCAGACCGGGCCCGCCGAGACCCAGTTGAAACAGCGCGCTTATGGTCCCAGCGACTTTCTCGTACAAACTCATGTCCTACAAGCTACACTTTTCGGCAGAAATCGTCCACCAAGGACCATGCCAAGGGCCGTGCTGGGCCGTGCTCGGGCCGTGTCGGCCCGACGCCAACCCGACGGCAAGCTCGCGGGCAAGCCCCACGGGGCCTCGCCGATCCCTAGTCCAAGGTCACGTGACGCAGGAAAGAGCGGATCTCAGACGTGTCCACGTAGAACCCGATGTCAGGCGCGTCTTGGCGGATCCACGACCCGATGCCGATCAACTCCCCCGAAAGATCAAAAGCCCCGGAGCCCGAGTAGCCGAACCAGACGGGGCCTTGGATCTGAAGCGCGTTCTCGGGGACCTCGATGGCGTTCATGATTCGAGGTCTTCGTTGGCTCACGTAAGCGCGCGAGAACGTCCACGCGAGACCGATCGGGTGCCCCATGAGGAGAACATCCGCGCCGGGGTGCATGGCCGCCTCCCGAACAACAGCCCAAGGATGATCGAAGTCGGCGAACACGCGCAGCGTCGTGAGGTCCCGCTTCTCGTCGCGGTAGCCCTCGTGCGCGGCGTGCACGACGATCCAGCCGTCCTGATGCCAATCGTCGCGCGTGACGACATACAGGCCGCCGTTCTCCTCGTCGGTGCAGTGGGCTGCCGTCAAGATCACATGTTGAGAGAGCCAAACGCCGCCGCAGTACGCGCGCATGTCGCTCCGGCGTTCGCCGGGGGCCACGAGCTCGTCGTCGTGCGCTCGAAAATGAACCATGGCGATCGTCTGCTCTTCGAGATCACGCACGCGGTCCGCCATGGGCCCCGCCGCGTCTCGTGACGGTGTGCAACCCCAAAGGGACATGATGGCGAGCGCCAGGAGCACCCAGAGAGCGAACGCGCCCATCGCCACGATCGCGTCCGACCAGACGCCGGGATGGGCCGGAGCCCGGACTGGGACCGGTGCCGGGGTCGTCGTCGTCACTCGCTCGCGTTCAGAAGCTCGCGTAGGCATATGAACTCCACTTCTGTCAGCGTGCCACGAAGCTTCCCATCGTCCAGAAGTTGGAATGCCTCGCGCGCGGACACACCGAGCATCTCTTGGGCTTCGGCTTCGGCGCGGCGCTCGAGGTCTGCCCGCGAGAGAATCTCGACTTCGACCTTCATGTTTGCTTCTTCTTGCGCGGTCGGAGCCGGAACTTGGTGCAGCGGCACACGAACGGTGGGGCCTTCTTCGGGTTGACGCCGGCGCCGCCGCATCGCCCCTTGACGTGGTCCTTCCGCGCGTGGCCGCACTCGCAGATGTCATCCGGCGCGTCGTGCTTCTTCTTGCGCTTGGGTGGCAAGACAGCCGCCGGCAAGGCGGGAGGCACGACGCCAGTCGGGAGTTTGTCGCGGCGCTTCGACTTGTCGAGGGGGACGAGCTTCTGGCCGCCGAGCTCGACGACGGCGGGCGTCGGCTTCTTTTTCTTCTTCGCGGGCGGCGGTGCGATCGCGGCCGGCGGCTCGTCGTCGAGGTCGGAGTCGTCGTCGAGGCCGGGGCCATCCAAACCCCCTGAGCCGTTGATGATCTCCGCGACCATCTCCTTGGCGCGCATGCGAGCGAGCATGCCCTCGACCATTATCTCGGCGCGCTCTTCGACAGGGTCGACCTCGGCGACTTCCGCCTTCTGCCCCTTGGTGCCGACGATGCCCTTGTCCGTCATCTTGAGGATGTAGTCTACATGCGTCGGCCCGAAGCGGTTCTTCCAGCTCCGGAGTTGTCGCGTGCCGTCGCCTTGAGGCATCAGGGTCACAAGCGTGTCGACCTCGTGCTGGAGCGACATGAGGCCGGCGTAGTCGTGCTCCTTCGTCATGTGCGCGATGAGAAAGCCGGGGGCCTTGCACTCCACAGAGTACTTTTTGAACCGCTTCGCGATGACGATGGCGGCGTGTGCGTCCTTGCCCACAAGAGCGCTGATCGAGTCGAGCACGATCATGCACGGCGGGTCCTTCTTCAAGAGATCGGCGGAGATTTCCGCGCCGGCGCCGGTGTTCGAGAGCACGCGGAAGCGATCCATGTTCTTGATGCCGAAGCGCTCAGCCGCGATCTTGATCTCCCCCGGCGACTGCTCGGCGCTGAAGTAGAACACGCGCTTGCCGCTCATGTCGGCCATGATTGAGGCGATCTGCATGAGCAATGTCGTTTTGCCGCTGCCAGGGGGTCCCCCCATAAGTGTGATAGAAGTCGGGACGAACCCGCCGCCCCACGCCGCATCCCACGGCCCGCCGGTGACGATTCGTTCTGTCTCACCCGACGCGACTTGATCGAGCGTCGTCGAGTTGTCCGCCGTCACGCCCGCGATCGAGCCGGTCTCCGACCCCGTCGAGAAGAGGCCGCAGCGCGTGCACCGGCTGCGACCGGACTCGATGTAGTTCTGGCAGTAGGGACAGGCGCCCATGCTAGTTCGGCTCGTTCGGCTCGCTCAGTTGAAGTCTCGCGCGGTGCGCGTGGTCGCCGCATGCTGCCACATGGTCGTCGAATCCCAAGGGACGACCTGCCACCAGCATTTCTTGCAGGCCGGTGCGATCTTGCCGTGGATGCACGGCCCGCGCCCCTCGCCGGCGAACGCGCGCGCGGCGGTCTCGCTGGTGAAGATCTGGACGCCGCTCCCGATGTCCTCGTGACGAAACTCGCGCTCCCAGGGGATCCAGATCGCCCACTTCACGGCGCCGCCGGAAGCTTGATTGGGCCTTCGATGACGATGTTCACCATGAACGGCTCTGACGTCGTCTTGGTGCTCGGGTACGGGTAACAGAATCTCGGCCGAATGGCGTCGGCGGCGATGCGTCGAACGTCCTTGGTCCACGAGGCGTCGCGGCAGGCCTTGAGAGCGTCCCGCAGCCGATCGATCTCGTCGCCCGCCACGCGAGCATTCGTCATGGCGGCCTCGCGCTCTCGCTCCGCCCGGGGAACGCTGAATTCGTGCGGAACGAAGCCGGTGTAGGTGCCGATCACCTCCAAGGTCTGCCCGGGATGTATCTCCGGCGTCTCGATCAAATGAGGCAGGTTCACCGCGTCGCATTGGCCGTAGTTCAGCATCGAGAAACTGCCGATGCGCAGATCGGCGATGAGGAGAAAGTTCGGCCAGCGCACGTTGCAGAAGAGCCTTTGAGGCGTCATCGACACGCTTCCGGGGCCGATCGCCATGCGGACGGGACCGGCCGTGCCAAGCGTGACCATGTACGACGCAGAGAAGAAGGCGCGCGCGAGCGGCGCTTGCCCGCGACGTGTCTTTTTCACGGTCGTCATTTCTTGCCTCTTGGCCGAAAGATTACATCTCGCAAGATCACCTTGTAAACGATGAGTCCTAGCATGAGGCTACAGACAGTCGCGACTAGCGTATCCCACATGTTCATGGCCTATTCCTCTCGAGGCACGATGCGTTTCACACTCCACGCCGGCCTGCCGCGATGAAACGCGTGCGCCTGCTGTCGCGTCATGCGCTGCGCGCAGCGCTGGCACTTCGTCCAACGCCCGACGCTAAAGGTCAAGAAGTTCACTTGCTCGGCATAGAGGCCGTCGCACCGCACGACGTAGACGTCGGTTCGCTGTTCCTTGCTCATCGTTGTTCCTCGCGCATGCGCCTGAACGCGATGTACGCATCGATCAAGAACATGTAGCCGAATAGGTGGGCGACCCATGATGCGCCCTTGAGGCCGAACGTCCACACGATCCACGCTACGGCGAAAAGAGCTGCGGAGAGCGCCCACGAACGCCATCCTCGTCGACGCAAGTTCATCGATCCGCCGCCGATCGACAGATGCATCCCGCTGAGCTGTACGACGCCACGCGATCGTTGCAGAGATCTCGACAGCGCTTCTCGGGCGTGGGCCAACAATCCATGAGCATGCACGTGGCACATGCAACGATGAAGGTTGCAGCCACAATTCCGAACAGCAACCCGAGCAGGCCGCCGCCGCCGACCTCGATGTCGAATTCGTTCTTCACGATCAGCCTCCGATCCTCTCCGGCTTCGACGTGATCACGACCGACGCCCGCGCCGTTCGTAGACGCATCAGCTCATGCGTCCCACATACCGGGCACGGCTTGCTCGACTGCAGGCCGCACGGGCGAATCCACTTAGCGGGCGACCGAAACACGTGGCCGTGCTTGCATTCGCACTCGCTCTCGGGCCGCGCGTCGCCGTTCATCGAGTTCTCTCCGCGTCTCCATCCGTGATCGGCACAAGCGTGACCTGCATGCCGAGCGCGATCGCGACGTTGATGAGCGTCCTGAGCCTCGGGTCGCCGTCGGGGTCTTCGAGCTTCCGGAGCTGCGCCAACGGCACGTTCGCGCGCTTGCAGAAGGCTTCGGTATCGAAGCTCACACTCCAGCGGTTGTAGCGAACCGCAAGTCGAATGGCCAAGAGAGCCGGGATCCGGATGCGGATCAGCTCTTGCCCCGGCGGGGCCGCATGACGTCGCATGGGCAGTCGCAAGTCGGACTTTCTCTTGAGAGCGTCTCTCAGCCAGGCGACAAGCGCGTTTCGAGTCGCGGCCTCGACCTTCTTGCGGTCCTTCCCGAATACGCGTATCTCGAACGCGGTCCAATCTGGGAACTCCACGCGGACATACGCCCCCTCCGGGTGGAGGATCGCGTCGTACGTGCGGAACGCCTCGCTGCCGAAGGCTCTCGGAGCGAGCTTCGCCTTGGCCCCTTTGGTCATTTGCCGCCCCGCATCGGTCGCCCGAAGTTGTCGATCAGCATCGGCGCGCGCGCGACCTTCCCGTCAGACGCCGCGCTCGTTGGCGCGCCGGGGGCCCCGGCCGCCGCTTGCTCCCTCAGCAAATTCTCCAGGTCGTCGGCGAAGCACCCCGTCATCCCGTCGTGGGACGTGTGCACGTCGATCGCGGCGTGGATGCGGAAGCCGGCCTGGCGCGCCGCGAGCGAGTAGACCTTGTCGTCAAGGATGTAGACCCCGAGATCGCTCGGCGCGTCGGGCTGATACGTTGCCGCCGGCACCACGCGCGATCGAAACAATGCTGCCGTCTTGCTGCCCGGCAGGATGGCCGACGCGTAGAGCTCCTGTTCAGGCAACGTCGCAGGATCAGCGCCGGCGTCGATCTGAGCCTGGCGCGTCTTGTCGCGACTCCGCGCGTTGTCGTACAGACCCTGAACGACCCGCCGCGCGATGGCGACGCAGCCGAATCCGGTCCAGTCGCACTCGATGACGCGCACGTTGCCGAGGCGCTCGGGATGCCCGCTGGGCGAGACGTTGAACGGGTGCCAGGCGGCACCTGCGTTGCGCATCCGGCAAGGGGCCGAGACGATGTCGCCGCCGGCCTCGATCGCGTCAATGAGAAGCATCACGTCGGTTGGCGTCCCGACTGGCTCGATCCAGCAATCGTCATCGAGCCAGAGTTGCACTTCGCACGGCGTCGACAGGAACGACGTAGTGAGCTCGTTGCGGGCGGCGTCGAGCGGCACGCGATGCAGAACCCCCAAGTGCATCTTGTGCCCGTGCGCAGCGAGCACATCCTTCATGTTGAGCAAGCACGACGCCGTGTAGGGGCTGATGCCCCGCGCGCTCGGAATCGAGACCATGATGTTCAAGCTGCACCTCGAAACTCAAGAGAAGAAGAAACGAAAAAGGAAACGATCGACCTGCGGATCGCCGCTGCCCGAGGCCGGGCGCAGTCCTCAACCGTCGATCGCCCACACCACCGAGAAGTCGCCGTCGACCGCGCCGTCGTTGATCACGTGGAGCGTATCGGCGCCGGCGACGATCGGCACGTAGATGGGCTCCGACTGAACCAGCCCGAAGCCGAACAGGTTGGACGACGACGTCAGGACGATCTCACGCACGACCGCCTTGGGAGCTGATCCATCCGTCGTGAAGAACGAGACCCACGCGCCGACGACGCCGGCGTTCTGCGGGATCGGGATGTTCGTCGCCGACGCGGCTGCGACCGCGGTCACGCCGCCGTTCAGCAAGGGCTGCGTGTTGCCGCCGACGCGGGAGCCGGGAACGATGAGGGCCGTGACCGAGTACGACGTGCCGGCCGGGTAGTCTGTCTCTGGGGTCTTGTCGTCGATGCGAAGCGAGATGGCGTCAGCGGGGCCGGAGATCTCGACGCCGTTGCCCACGGTCACCTGCCGCGACACGGCGTTGCCGTTGACGATCCACGAGATGGTCGCGACCGCCGTCGGGGCGATCGCCTCGCCGACATCGATCCCGAACATGATCGTGTAGTACGCGTACCCTGACTCGGACAGATCACCTGTCTGAATCGTGACGATCTTGTTCGTGTCCCCGGTGATGAGGGTGCCGGAGATACCCCATGTCCGGTGACGATGCGCTTCCCTGACGCCGTGCCCGCCAAAGATGTTCGACATGTTACCAGCCCTTCAGCAGCTTGTAGAAGCGCCAAAGGCGCCACGCGTTGTACCCGGCGAGGGCGACGATCGACCCTGCGAACCCGTAAAAAGCAACGTCCATCATGTCAAGATGCATGGGCGTAGCCTACCACACGCGCCTGGGGCCTCAAGGCTGTCGCTTCTCGAGATAGTAGACTGTCTCCGAGCCGTACCGCGTTGCCGTCGCGACGACCTCCTTTTTGACAAGAAGGCGCTCGACGCGGGCATCGAGAAAGGGGCCGGCGAGCGCGAGGTCCGGGACCATCACGCCCAGCGCCACAACCGCCGTCGACATGACGCGCTCGGTCTTCTCCAACGGGGTGAAGACGGCGAGGAACATTCGCTTCTGGAAGCTCATGAGTGCGTTCGACAGGATCTTGCGCCAGCTGTGGTTGTGCTCGAGAACATGCCTCATGAAAATGCCAGGAACCGAAGACGTGTACTGATCGAGCCCGACGACCTTGCTCGCGAACGGCGACGGCGACTCATCGAGTCCGGTGTAGCCTCCCTCGTGAAACTGCTTGTACCAGCCGAGGCCGCAGCCCCAGTCCTCGACGTCGAGGCCGCGGAGCCAGTCGGCACCGAGCTTGTACGTCGTGTCGCAGCCGTACGCCTTGGGGGCCGTTGCCTTGGAGTAGTCCCACCGTCCCATGTCAGTTGGCCTTCTTTCGTCGCAGCGCGGCCGCGACCTTCTCGAGATCGATCTCGTCGGTGTCTTTGGTCGCTTCAGCGACGCTGTTGAGGACGCGCTTGAGCCAGTCCATCGCGCACGCCTCCTTGCAGAACGGATAGACCCTGCCGTCGAGGTACTCGCACAGGACCGTGATGGGGCACGGGTGATGCTCGCGACAGCCCTCGCATATGAACGTCGCGCGTGTCGGCGCCGTCGGGCGCTCGTCGCTCACGACTGGCCTCGCGTGAGTAGGATTCGAGCTTGCTCCACGGTGTAGCCCTTCGCGATGAGCGCCTGGCGCATCTTGCGGAGCGCTTGGTGCTCGATCTGCCGGATGCGTTCCCGCGTGAGGCCTTCGATCTTGGCGATCTCCTCGAGCGAGAGGCCGCCGCGGGCGCGATCGATCGCGCCTTCGTTCTGTCGATGGCGGCTCATACATGCACCCCGCGGACGATGCCTCGACGGGTGGGGCGCGCGAACGTGTGGGTCTTGTGCCGACACCACTCGGCGTGCGCGTGGATGTCAGCGAGGCACGTGAGCTTGCGCCCGACGACCTCGAAGCCCGTAGCAACGAGGCCGCGCATGCCGACTTGCACCGTGGAGCCCGGAGCCGCGGCTTGGATCTCGTAGCCATACTTCTCGATCTCGGTGTTCGTCGGGGCCGCGAGCTTGCCCATGAAGTCGTACGGGCCGGGGGCGCCTGGCATCCAGTAACTCGGAAGCACGAAGTTCGGAACCGTCGTGCCGTTCGTCATCACGTAGGCCGTGTTCTCGACCGGATCGATGACCTCTTTGGCGCCCATGCGGCCGGTGCCGTCCTTCTTCGCGCACCACTGGTTCGCACCGGGATCGACGAGGGTCTCGTAAAACTCGTGGCCGCCGCCGAGGCTGACCGCGTTGGGGCCGGTCGTCAGCGTCTCGAAAAGGTCGACGCCGATCTCGATGTCAGGGATGCCTGCCGTGACCTGGTGATACGCGAGGTCACCCGGCGCCTCGGGGATCGTGTCGCGGAAGTTCATGGCGATCTCGTTCGGCTGACGCGCGCGCGGGCCCCCCGGTTCGCCGATGCGAAACGAGACCGACGGCATCCCCCACGCCGGCGCGAAGTCTCGAAGGAGCTGCTCAGTCCACGCGTCGATCATCGTCTGGAAGGCTCCTTGGGGCCGGAGCGCGGACGGTGTCTTGTCGGTCGTGAGGTCGAGCAAGCAGAAAGCGAAGTTGATGTTCAACGGGAGCCTTTCGACGTGAGCGTGAGCTTGTTGGCGTCGGCGTAGCGCTTGATCATGTCCTCGCCGAGCATGTGCGTGCCGGACTCGATGAGCTTCGCGAGATGGGCAAGATGCGTATATTTTCGGAGGAACTGCGCGATGGCGACGCGTTCGGTCTCGGCGTTGTGCTTGAGCATCAGAAGCTCCCGTCGTCGAAGCCGCCGGGGTCGAGGTCGCCGCCGCCGATGATGGGGCCGCCGTAGTCGCCGCCGTAGGCTGCGTCATCGTCGCTCGAGTCGTAGTCGACGCCGGAGCCGTCGCACTCGGGGCAAACCTCGCCCTTCGGCAGTTCCTCGCTCGGGTCGTTGTCCTCGTCGGCCTCCCAGACGACGGCGACGAACCCGGCCCCGTGGCAGCGCGAGCAGAGCGTCACTGCGTGAGAGCCTTCATCTGGCCGGACTTGCGGGCCGCGGCTTGGGCTTTCATGGCGTCCCAGATGAGCTTGTCGACGAACACGGTCACGGGGGGAGCGCCCGCCACGACAGCCGGGCACACGAGCGCCACGACGGCGCCCACGGGCGTCGTCGGGGGCAGGAGCTGGGGTGCCTCCTGGCAAAGGTCCACGGCGACCTGGACGCCCGTGTTGACCGTGTTGACCGTCTGCTGCTTCGTGCAACCCGACGAAGCCGCGACAAGGCCCATGAGGGCCACGAGTCCGAGAAGTCTTTGCATGGTGTGCAATGTAGCTTAGACCTTCGTTGGAGTCATCCTGAGACCCAGTTGAGACATCGAGCCTTCAAGGCTGCAGTCGACCGTGCGGTTGAGCTACTCGCCGCGGATGGGGATTGGCCCAGCCGTGACGATCCCGTGACACGGCGCCTTGCCGCACCGGCTGCACGGCAGCTCCGAGTACACGAGGCCGATCTCGACGTCGGCGGCGCGTACGCACGTCATGCAGATGCGCTGCCGTCCGCTCCGACGGCGGGCCTCCGCGGCCGCCTGTTTCTGCTGCAAACTGTCACTCATGTTCTACTCACCTTTTACACTGTGTAGGTTCTATGTAGGTTTTGTTCTGCCTGACCTGACGACTTGCTCGATGACTACGTTCTACTCAGTTTCTATTCAGTCTACTCATTGAGTATATTCTATACCTCTTCTACATCTTTTAGATGTAGAGAGTACTCAAGGGAGGGAGGGAGGAAGAAGAGGCAATATCCAGTTGGTACAGGTTTCACAGCCATGTAAATGTAGGATAAGGGGGAAGTCGCATCTCGCTCCCTCCCTGCCTCCCTGCCCTTTTCTATGTAGAAGC
>Ga0335085_10003760_pt1 | contig 25815 bp, 29 predicted proteins | sample Lox_Sample_45_FD_206712 | JGI IMG/M metagenome (GOLD analysis project Ga0335085, IMG submission 206712) | Soil microbial communities from Loxahatchee National Wildlife Refuge, Florida, United States - Lox_Sample_4.5 | ecosystem: Environmental > Terrestrial > Soil > Wetlands | place: USA...
GGCCGCCGTGGCCGCCGCCCGCAGCGCGCCGGCCCGGCCCGCGCCCGCGCCGGCGCCAGTCCCGGTCCCGGGAGCCGGCTGGGGGCCGGGCGGCGAGATGCCGGACATCCCCCGGGTCAAGGTGCATGCCACGCCGGGCGAGCACCCGTTGCTGGAGTTCAGTCACCCGGCGCTGGCGCTGGTCGGCCTGGGCCTGTGGTTCATCTATGTCGGCACCGGCCACCGGCCGCTGGCCTGGGTGGCGTTCGGCGTGCTGGTGCTCACGATCGGCGCCGGGCTGAGCTGGCTGATCCGGTCGGCCCGGGCCGCGCGGGCCGCCCGGGTCGCGCGGGGTGAGCCGGCCGGAGGACCCGCGGGCGGAAAGCGCCGGGGGCTGTCGGCCCGGCTGGTCCTGGTGCACGGGCTGCTGGCCACGGCGACGTTCGCGCTGGTGGTGCTCACCGCGCTGGCCGCCAGCCACGGCTGAGCCCGGGCCAGCCTGACGGCCGCGCCTACGCCAGCCGCAGCCCGGCCGACTCGGGGCCGAACAGCGACACGGCCAGGGCCAGCACGGCGACCGCCGCGACGGCCAGCGCGATCAGCAGCAGGCGGCGCGGCCGGGTCAGGATGCCGCCCACCGCCCCGGCCAGCCGGCCGGTGGCCCAGACCACCCCGGCCAGCAGCAGGACGATCACCCCGGCGGGCACGTCCCGCTTCAGGATCACCCCGCCGATCGCGGCGAACGCGATGGCCGTGCGCAGCCAGGCCAGCTCGGTCCGGGCCCGGGCCAGCCCGGGGTCGGGCTCGGTGTCCGGATCGGCGCGGCGTATCCGGGCCGGGCCCGGGCCGCTCACCGGGCCGCTCGCTGGGCCGCTCACCGGGCCGCCACCACTATTACGGCTGCGATCACGCCGACCGCGGTGATGGTGACCGCGAGCACCGTGGGCAGCCAGGACCGGGGCAGCGGCTCGTCGTGGCGCATCGCCCGCTGGTTGGCCATCCACTCCCGGTAGCTGAGCACGGCGATGGCCGCGCCGAGCACGATCAGCGGGATGCCGATGGCGTGCCGGCCCCAGCGGATGCCGTGGAACGGCGGCAGCAGCTGGATGACCGCCAGCCCCGCGGCCACCAGGGCCAGCGCGGTGCGGATCCAGGCCAGGAACGTCCGCTCGTTGGCGAACGTGTACCGGGCGTCGGGCTCGTGGTCGGCCGGGCGCGGGGCCGCTTCGCCCGGCTGTTCCGGCGCCGGTGAGCCCGCCCGGCCGCTGGCGTCCGTGGCTGCCTCCTCCCCCGGCCCGGCGGCCGTCTACTGTCTCAGAAACATCATCCTCTCTGGGGGATCTCTTCCCGGCCAGCGGGAGCCACGATGGAGCGAATGACCAGGAGCGGGTAGATGACGGACATGAAGCCGGGCGGGACCGCCCGGCCAGCGGACGACGACGCGGCCGCCGCGCTCGGCCGCCGGTACCTGATCCGGTTCGAGGAGGACACGCTCCGGTCCCGGCCGCTGTGGATCCGGGTGATCATCGAGTTCGCGGGGACGTTCCTGCTCGTGACGGTGGCCGCCGGGGCCGGTGTGATCAGCTACTACGCGGGCGGGCACCCGATCAGCCGGACCGCTGCGGTGATCGCGCCGGGCGCGCTGGTCATGGCGCTGATCTACGCCTGGGGGCCACTGTCCGGCCTGCACATCAACCCGGCGGTCACGCTGGCCTTCACCGCCCGCCGGGTGTTCCCGGCCAACTGGGTGCTGCCTTACTGGATCGCCCAGTTCGCCGGGGCCATCCTGGCCGCGCTGTTCCTGCAGCTGGTATTCGGCCATGTCAGCCAGGGCGGGAATTACCCCATCGACAAGCATGGGGGCGACTGGCGGGCGTTCGTGATGGAGATCGCACTGACCACGATCCTGGTCACGGTGATCCTCAACACCGCCACCGGGCACCGCAGCATCGGCCACAACGCGGCCATCGCGGTCGGCTCGACGGTAGCCCTGCTCGGCCTGTTCGCCAGCCCGATCAGCGGCGCGTCGATGAACCCGGCCCGGACGCTGGGCCCGGACATCGTGTCCGGCGACTTCACCGGCTGGTGGGTCTACGTACTCGGCGACGCGATCGGCGCGATCATCGCGGTGTGCCTGATCGGCCTGGTCCGCGGCCTGCCGCAGCGGGCCGAGACGGAGGCGGCCGAGGGTGACGTGACACCCGGCTGACCGACGGCATCCCGGCGCCGCCCGGCCAGCGCTGCGGCGGCTGACACGGGGGTCAGCTCCAGAGTCGCGTGTGCCTGCCGAAAGTTGGAAGATGGCTGCATGAAAGCTCATCGGATACTCCAGCTCATTGTGCTGGTCGGTGCGCTAGGCGTGGGCATCGCCGCCTGCGGGAGCAGCAGCAACAACTCTGGTGGGGGTTCGTCACCGAGCGCATCCGCACCAGCTACTTCAGCCAGCGCGGCCACCAGCGGGTCCGCCGCCGCCACCATCACCGCCAACTGGGAGAAGTTCTTCAACGCGAAGACCCCGGTCGCGCAGCGGGTCGCCCTGCTGCAGAACGGGTCGGCGTTCCAGTCCGTCATCAGCGCGCAAGCCGGGTCCGGCCTGGCCTCCACGGCCAGCGCCAAGGTCACCAAGGTCACCGTGACCTCGTCCAGCCAGGCCACCGTCAAGTACTCGATCCTGATCAGCGGCACGACCGCCCTGCCCAACCAGACCGGCGTGGCCGTCCTGCAGGGCGGCACCTGGAAGGTCGGGCTGGCCAGCTTCTGCGGGCTGCTGACCCTGGAGAACAACGGCAAGACGTCCGGCCTCCCGTCGCTCTGCAAGACCGCCGGATAGCCGCGTGGTCCGCTCGGTAGACACGCCCGCCGAGCGGGCGGCGCCAGTGCGCCGTGGCAGCCGCTCGCTCGCCCTGGCCGTGCTGGCCGCGGTGCTGTTCGTCACGTTCCTCGACAACACCATCGTGAGCGTGGCGCTCGGCAGCGTGCAGGTCGAGCTGCGCGCGGGAGTGAGCTCCCTGCAGTGGGTGGTCAGCGCGTACGCGCTGACGTTCGCCGGTGCCATGCTCGCCTTCGGCATGGTCGGCGACGAGTTCGGCCGCAAGCGGGTCATGCTGACCGGGGTCGGCATCTTCTGCGCGGGCTCCGTGCTGGCCGCGCTGGCCCCGAACATCGGCGTGCTGATCGCCGCCCGCGCGGTGATGGGGCTGGGCGCGGCGGCCAGCGAGCCCGGCACGCTGTCCATGCTCCGGCACATCTACACCGAGCAGCGCAGCCGGGCCCAGGCCATCGGCGTCTGGACCGCGGTCTCCGCGCTGGCCCTGGCGCTCGGCCCGGTGGTCGGCGGCGCCCTGGTCGGGGTGTGGGACTGGCGCGGCATCTTCTGGTTCAACCTGGCCTTCGGCCTGGCCGCGCTGATCGCCGGGGCGCTGGTCCTGCCGGAGAGCGCCGACCCGGATGCCCACCGGGTGGACATCGCGGGCACCGTGCTGGGCGCGGCCGCGCTGGCCGCGTTTGTGTTCGCCATCATCGGCGCGGAGAGCGCCGGGTTCGGCTCGCCCAGCGTCATCGTGCTGCTCTGCCTGAGCGCGCTGGCCACCGCGGCGTTCTTCTGGCGCGAGAGCCGAGCCGCACACCCCCTGCTGGACTTGCGCTTCCTGCGGGTGCCGGCGTTCCTGACCGCGAACATCGTCGCGTTCTGCGCCTACTTCGCCACGTTCGCGGTGTTCTTCTTCAGCGCCCTGTACCTCCAGGAGGTGGCCGGTTTCACCGGTTACCAGATCGCCCTGATCTTCCTGCCGATGACCATCTTGATGATCGTCTCCTCGGTGCTGGCCGGCCGGTGGGCCGACCCGGCTGTGCCGCGCTGGTCGATCTTCATTGGCAGCCTGCTGTTCGGCGCCGGCCTGCTGCTGACCACGCGCACCCTGAACCCGGACCCGGCCTACCTGCCGCTGGCCGCGGCGCTCGCGCTGACCGGCCTGGGCATCGGCGCGACCGTGGTGCCGATCACCGCGGCCGCGCTGTCCGCGGTGCCGCCCGCCCGGTCCGGCATGGCCGCGTCGGCCACCAACACCAGCCGGGAGATCGGCGCGCTGACCGGGGTGGCCATCCTGGGCGCGCTGGTCAACGCGCAGCTGCGGTCCAGCCTGACCAGCCGGCTGCACCACCTCGGCATCCCGGACACGTTCCAGTCGATCGTGATCAAGGCCATTGAGACCGGCGGGGTGCCGTCCAGCGGGAACACCAAGGGGGCCGGCGGCGCCGAAGCGGCCGGGCAGGGCCAGCTGGTGCAGGAGGTCATCCACGCCGCGTACAACGCGTTCTACGCCGGGCTGCACGCCGCGCTGCTGCTGTCCGCGATCCTGGTGCTGGCCGCCGGGGTATTTACGTTCATAATGCTCAGCCGGCGATCGCGGTCACATGACCCTAGCTCATAGAAAGATTTACCTTTTCCTGCCCTGAGCTGCGGAACTTTAGCCTGGGCCGGCTGCGTTTCGGGATGTGGCGGTCATCGCCGTCACCATTCCGGAGGGCCTTCTTGCTAGAACCGCAGAGCACCGGGCTTTTTGTTCTGCTCATGGTGGTTTTTGGCGCGCTGATCTGGTGGCTGCTGGCCGCCCGGCAGCCCGCCCTCCGGCTGCTGGCCGCCTGCCTGGCCTTCATCCCCGCGATGCTCTTCGGGGTGGTCGCGGTGAACAAGTACTACGGCTACTACCAGACCTGGGGCGCCGCGCTGGCCGACCTGACCAACCAGGGCGCCGCCACCGGCACCACCGCGCCGCCGCCGGCCCTGGCCGTGGGCACAGCGAATTCAGGGGCCGAGCTCAGCACGCTGACCCGCAGCGACACCTCGCTCAAGCTGGCACAGCAGCAGGGCTACACGCTGCACCTGAGTCTGACCGGACCGCGCAGCCACATCACCCGCGCGGTCTACGTCTACCTGCCACCGGAGTACTTCCAGCCCAGCTACCGGACCTACCGGTTCCCGGTCATCGAGCTGATCCACGGCCAGCCCGGCGAGCCACAGGACTGGATCAACGTGGTGGGCATCACCGCCACCCTGGACCGGCTGGCCAGCACGGGACGGGCCAAGCCGGCCGTGCTGGTCATGCCGGACGCGAACGGCGCGCCGCGGATCTCGCTGCAATGCCTCAACCAGGCCGGCGGCCCCCAGGACCTGACCTACCTGGCCCAGGAGCTGCCACTGGCCATCGCGCACCGGTTCCGGGTCGAGCCACCCGGCCCGGCCTGGGCGGTGGCCGGCTACTCCGAGGGCGGGTTCTGCGCCGCCAACATGGCGCTGCGCTTCCCGGACCGGTACGGCTTCGCGGGCGTGATGAGCGGCTACTTCAAGCCGGACAAGAACCAGCTGGAGTTCCCGCTCCGGCAGGTCAGCCCGTTCGCCGGCAATCGCAGGCTGGCCGCGGAGAACACCCCGCTGGACGAGATCCGCAAGCTGAAGCTGGGCACGCCGGTCCCGCAGTTCTGGCTGGGGGCGGGCACCGCGAACAAGGAAGACGTGGCCGCCGCCGAGCTGTTCTGGCAGAAGCTGAGCCTGCGCCAGGCCAGCGTGCCACTGATCCTGACCAAGGGCGGCGGGCACGACATGACCACCTGGCGGGCCGAGGTCCCGGCCATGCTGGCCTGGATGACGCCCCGGCTGGCCCAGGCCGCGGCGGCCGAGGCGGCCGCCCACGCGCCGCACCCGCATCCGTCCGGCTCCGCCGCGCCGCACCGGCGCCACAAGCGGCGCCACCGGCGGGCCCGGCGCCCGGCGCTGGCCGCCCAGCAGGTCGCCGCCCCGCATTCCAGCTAGCCAGCGGGACCAGGCCGGATGCCCCAGCAGCCGGGCGGCGGGGTTTCGCACCCGGTGCCGGGCGGCTACCCTCGACAGGGACCTTCGGAGCATCCCCCGGCCAGATTGGCAGGTGCCCTTGATGCCTGCTGCAGCCGACTCCCTGCACGATCCCGCGCTGGCCATCAGCACGCTGCTGTGCTGGGTGTTCACCGCCAGCCTGGGCGGCTACATGCTGCGCGGGCTGATCGCCCACGACGGGCTGCGCCGGCAGCTGACGGTCCGGGACGGGCTGCATCCGGGCGTGCTGGTCGGCCATTTCAGCCTGGCCCTGACCGGGCTGGTGACCTGGGTCTGCTACCTGATCACCGCGGCCGAACCGGTCGCCTGGCTGGCCGTTGGCCTGCTGGTACCGGGGATCGGGCTGGGCATCACCACGGTGACGCTGTGGACGCCCTACCCCCGCTCCCCGGCCCCGGTCCAATTTGGCCCGGCCCCGCCCCGGCAGGCCCCGGCCGGGCCGCCGCTGCCGGGCCAGGCGCAGCCGCCGCCGCCCGGCCAGCCCGGCCAGCCCGGGGAGCACGCGGCCCGCGGCCCGCTCACCGACGAGATGCTGGCCCGGGCGCTGGCCGATGAGGCGCTCACCCAGAAACTCATCGACGAGATGATCGCCAGCCTGCCTGCCGAGGCGGCCCAGGCGAAGCGGAACAAGCCGAAGTCCTACCCGGCGGCTATCATCCCGCTGCTGCACGGGGTCGGCGCGATGGTCACGTTCGCACTGGGCGTGGTGACCGCGGCCGGCATGCGGTGACCGGCCCGATCACACGTCGGTGACCAGCCCGGCGCGGGCCACGCCGACGTCCCCGTCATGGGCCGCGGCCGCGGCGGCCCGGGCCGCGTCGTGGCCGGTGCCCGGCCACAGGTGGGTCAGCAGCAGCCGGGCCACCCCGGCCTGGGCGGCGTGCCGCCCGGCGGCCCGGGCCGAGGACAGGAACGGCTGGTCGTCCGGGGGCACCTGATCGACGTAGGTGGCCTCGGCCAGCAGCAGGTCCGCGCCCCGGGCCAGGTCCGCGATGCCCGGGCCGCCGCTGTCCCCGGTATAGGCGAGCACGCGGCCCGCGGCCGCCAGCCGGAGGCCGGCGTTCGGAAGCCAATGCGGTAGCAGATAGGTCGCGGCCTGGAACGGGCCGATGCGCAGCTGGGCGCCAGGCTGGAATTCGGTCACCTGGTACGCGCCGGCCAGCATGCCCGGCCGGTCCAGGGCCAGCACCGCGTCCAGCGCGCCCGGCGGCGCGTACACCGGCAGCGGCGGCAGCGGGCCGCCGCCCAGCGCCCGGGCGCGCAGCAGCGGGCTGAGGTCGGCACAGTGGTCGGGGTGCCCGTGGCTGATGTACACCGCGTCCAGCTCCGCCGCCCCGACCAGCTGCAGCAGCCGGGGCAGCGTCGCGTATCCGGCGTCCACCAGCAGCCGGAACCCGTCGTGCTCGATCAGGAAGCCGCTGCAGGCCTGGCCCGCTTCCGGCCACGCGCCGCAGCCGCCCAGCACGGTCAGGCGCACCGCGCGGTCAGAGCCAGCGCTCGTGGTGCCAGTGCCGGTGCTCGTGGTGCCAGTGCTGCCCGCGCCTGGGTGACTGGTGCCATCCGTAGCCAGCGTTCATGCCCCGGCGCATCCGGCGCCGGATCCGCCCCGCGACCAGCACTCCGGCCAGCATGAGCACCAGCCAGAAGACCAAGACCACTTTGAGCAACGCCAGTGCCAGCCACCCGCCGGAGGACACCAGCACGGCCGTCAGCAGCAGGAGCAGAAAGACCGGCATCAGCCGGGGACGATGCCGCCGGGCGGGCCAGGACGGCCCCGGCCGCCGGGCCGGCGCGGCGGGCGGCGCGGGCACCGGCTCCGGCAGGTCGGCCAGGGCCGGGCGCAGCTCGCCGAACGTCTTCGCGTGCAGCACGGATGCCACCCGCTCGTCCAGCTCGTCGCGGGTGATCCGGCCCGCCGCGAAGTGCTCCTGCAGCCGGGCGGTGACCCGGTCCCGGTCCGCGTCTGACGCGCGGATGTGCTCATCCATGGCCAGTCCCCTCGCCCTTCTCTCTGTTGTCGTGCCCCGGCCGGGTCCGCGTGCCCGCCGGCGTCATCCGCGTCCTAGCTGTCCTCGTCGCCATCTTCGTCGCCGTCGCCCGCGTACCCGGCACCGCCTTCGCGGCTGGCCGCGTACTCGCCGCCGTCCTCGCTGTCGTCGCCCGCGTACCCGGCGCCACCCTCATCGTCCTCGCCCGCGTACTCGTCCGCGTCCTCATCGCCGTCGCCGTCGCCGTCGCCGTCGCCGTCGCCGGCCAGGATCTGGTAGATGCCGCGGCGGGTCGCGGCCAGCAGCTCACCGGCCGCGCGGATCTGCTCCGGGGTGCCCGCGTGGGCGATCTGGCTCACGCTGCCGGCCAGCCGGGCCGCCTGCGTCAGCAGGCCGCGCACCTCGCCCGGCGGCCCTTGGGCCATCGACTCCCAGGCCGGCCGGGCCGTCTCCGGGTTGTCCGCGATATGCCGCTGGCCGGCCTCGGTCAGCTGGTACGTGCGCCGCCCGCCGGACTCGACGCCAGTGATCAGGCCCTCGTCGGCCAGCTGGGCCAGGGCCGGGTAGACCGCGCCGGGGCTGGGCCGCCACGCGCCGCCGCTGCGCTCCTCGATCTCCGCCATGATCTGGTATCCGTTGCGCGGCTCCTCGCGCAGCAGGGCCAGGATCGCGGCCCGCACGTCGCCGCGGCTGGCCTTCGGCCCGCGCACCGGTCCCGGCGCGCCCGGCCACCAGCCGGCCCAGTCCTTGCCGCCCGCCCAGCCCCGTCCGCCGGGCGGGCCCCAGCCACCCCGGTCCCAGGGCCCGCCCCGGCGGCCGCCGCTCCGGACCGTGGGCCGGGCGGCGGCCCGGCCGCCGGCCACCGCGCCCAGCTGGCCCAGGTGGCCGAGCAGGCCGCCCAGGCAGCGGGCCAGCCCGGGCAGCCCCGCATCGAACTCCCCCGCCGGGCCCCACGCTGCCGCCATGCTGACCTCCGCACCGCTCAACCTATAACGCTCGCGACACGATCACGATATATCGCTACCTTACGACGCTCCCTGCCCGACGGCAAGCGCCGCACGGCGCCTGGCCCGGGTGCCCGCGCTGGCGGTGAGCCCGGGTACTTAGTTACCGGTGAGTAGATGAGCTCATGACGCGGCGGGCGCGGGCTGCCAGCCTGGGATCATGCCAAGTTACGGAGGACCGGACATGACCCTGAACGAGCAGATCTCGCCGGCCGCGGCCGCCCCCGGCCGGCCCCGGCTCAGCCGCGCTGAACGCGGCGCGGTCCAGGTCGCGGCGGTGGCGGTGGCCGGCTTCTGCCTCTACGGATTCGCGACGGGTTCGCCCAGCACGGCCGGGTATGTGTCGTCGGTGTTAGTCATCGGCGCAGCCATCGTGTGGCTGCGCCGGGCGGTGCTCCCGGGCCTGCTGGCGGCCGGGCTGGCCATGGCGGCAGTAGTGACGCTGGCTGGTGGGCTTATCAATGTCGGCCGGAACGTGCTGTACAACGCGAGCATGGGCCCGTACAGCCCGGCGCTGGGCACCCACTTCCTGCAGTACGACCACCTCGCGCACGCCTACGTGAGCTTCGTCGTCGCGTTCGCCTGCTGGATCATGCTGGCCGCGCCGCATGCGGGCCGCGGCCGCCGCGGCGACCTGGTGCTGCTGGCCGCCGGCACGGCGCTGGGGCTGGGCGCGCTCAATGAGATGGTCGAGTTCCTGGCCACCCTGGCCCATCACGGCGCGCATGCCGGCGGGTACTGGAACACGGGCTGGGACCTGGTCTGCAACTTCATCGGGGCCGGGGCCGCCGGGCTGGTCATGGCCAGGTCCCGGGCCGGTGCGGCATGACCCGCTGGTGCCGCGTCCGGCTCGGATGCGCGGCCGCCAGCGCCGGCGTGTTCGCCGTCGCCGTCATCGTCATCGGCTCGCTCACGCCGGGATATGACCAGTGGTCCGACGCGGTGAGCCGGCTCGCCTCACCCGGCGAGCGCTGGGCACTGGCCGCGCGGGCGGCGTTCGCCGTCTACGGGCTGCTGGCCGTCGCCGGGGCCAGCACCCTCCGGCCGTACGCCGGCCGCCATGGGCCCGCGCTGACCCGCTGCCTGGCGCTCTACGGAGTGGCCTGCATCATCGCCGGGGTGGCGCCGAAGGACCAGCCCGGGGCGCCGCACACGGCGGTGAGCCAACTGCACGTGGCCGCCGCGATCCTGGCCGGCGCACTGGCGATCGGCGCCATGACGCTGGTCGCCAGGTACGGCCCGGACCCGGCCACCCGCCGCGCGGCGGCAGCGATGGCGCTGCTCACCGCGCTGGCCGCGGGCATCTTCAGGTTCACCTGGGGCACCCAGGTGTACGGGATCAGCGAACGGGTCCTCCTCGGCCTGGGCATGTGCTGGATCTCCGTGCTCGCCGCCAGAGCGCTCAGCCCGGCCCGGCCGTCCCGACGTCCCTGGTTCTCACCGCTGTTACTCGATGGGCTGGCGGGTCATGGTGTCGGGCTGGCGGCCGGCCAGCAGCCAGCCACCGAGCGCGGCCACCAGGGGCATGCCGGCCAGGATCAGCAGCAGGTTAGTGGTGGGCACGCTCTTCAGCTCGGACAGGCCGTCGAGTGAGTTGTCCCACGCGTACCCGATGACGGCCGCGTAGGCCGCCCCCGTGCCCAGCACCGCCCCGGCCAGCCCCAGCGCCCCGGCGGTGACCCCGGTGATGATGCGCCGGGTCCAGCTGCTGGCCCCGGTGGCGGCCAGGGTGCGCAGGTCGCTGGCGGTCTCGCTGCGGATCAGGCCGACCGACATGGCCAGGATGCCCAGCGCCAGGAGGATGCCGAACACGGTGGCCCAGTCGATGATGCTGGCCGACGTCGGGATGCTGTTCTTGGTCTCGATGGACATCCCCGCGGCCGCGGCGGTGGCCCTGGCGCTGGTGATCTGGGTCGCGGTGGGCGGGTTCGGCGTCTGGACGAGCCAGCCGGCCGTGTTCCCGGCGCCGGTGATGTGCAGAGTGCGGATGGCGTGCTCGGTGAACACCGTGTTGGGCGCCGACGTGCCCGCCGGCAGCGCGCTGATCTCCTGGATCACCGGGTTGGCCAGGCAGGTGCCCCTCGGGCAGGGGAACGATTGCTGGCTCTGCGGACCGGGGCCGCCCTTCGGGCCGCCGCCCCCACCATAGAGCAGCTGCATGTTGCCCAGCGCCGACAGCCCGGGCCGCATGGTGAGTACGTCCGCCGCCGGATCGACCTGGCTGGCCGGGATGCCGAACGCGCGCAGCAGTTGCGGTGTGGCCAGGTAGATCGCGCCGTTCCATTGCCGGCCGGGCGCCGCGTGATCCAGGCCCGCGTTGGGCTGGATCAGCGCCACGACCTCATGCGCGCCAAGCGCGGCCGCGATGCTGTGCGCGGTCCGCGACCACGACTGCGGGGTGCCCTTGGCCGTCGGCTGACCGGGGCCCGGACCGCCCTGCCCGTTAGGCGTGTACACGATGATCTGGTTGGACGCGACGTTGGGCCCGGCCCAGTCGAGCACGTTGCCGAACCGCTGCGCGGTCAGCACACAGACCATCACCGCGATCAGCACGCCGAGTGTGATGGCGGCCAGCGCCGAGCCCGATCTGGCCCGGTACCGGGCCAGATCGCGCAGGGCCAGCCGGGTCGCGACCGGCGCCCGGCGGCCGGCCCGGGCCAGCACGGTCAGGCAGAACGGGGCGAGCAGGATCACCGCCACGATCAGCGCGACGAAGCCACCGACCAGGGCGAGCATGGCGCTGCCGCCGTTCCCGTTGCTCTTGCCGGTGTAGACGAACAAGGCCACCGCCGCGGCCAGCACGATCAGGCCGGGCAGGGCCGTGCGGTGCACCTGCCGGGGCGGCGCGGGCCGCCCGGCCAGGGCGGTCACCACCGGGATCCGGGTGATGGCGCGGGCCGGCCGGGAGGCGGCGACGTAGGTGGCCAGCACGGCCAGCGCCATGGCCGGGCCGATCACCACCCAGGGCAGCTGGAACGGGCCGATCACGTGATGCGCATCGGCTTCGACGATCGGCCGGTAAGCCAGCCAGGCGGCCAGGCCCAGCACCAGGCCCGCCACCGCGCCGGTCACCCCGGCCAGCACGCCGTTGATCCGGACCACCAGGCGGATGTTCCGGTCGCTGGCGCCGAGCGCGCCCAGCATGCCCAGCGAGCGCAGCCGGCGCTGGGCCAGCACGGTGAATCCGCCCACCGAGACCAGCGCGATGAGCAGCATGCCCACGGTGGCCAGCGCGAGCACGATCGTGGTCGGGTTGAGCGGGTTGCTGCCCTGCGCCGACGCGGCGCTCTGCGGCGTGGACACGGCCGGCCCGACGGTGTGCGGGCGCAGCCCGGGCGCGTCGAACAGCACGGTGACCTGGCTCGGCGCCGTCACCTGACCCGGGACGACCAGCGCGAACTCGTCCAGCAGGCTCTGCGGGTTCTGCACCATGCCGACCACCCGGCGGGACACGCCGGCCGAGGTCAGCGTGCCGCCGATGCGCAGATGCAGCGCGCTGGCCACCCCGCTGGTCACCGCGACCTGGCCCGGGCCGGCCGGGTAGTGCCCGGAGAGCAGGGACAGCATCGGCTGGCCGTACCGGCCGTGCGGGTTCTGCGCACGCAGGTCATAGGTGCTGACCGAGCCGGGGATGGCCACGGTCTGGTTCTCGATCACGTCGATGGTGTGGAAGCGGTCCCGCAGCGCGGCGATCTGGCTGGCCAGGTGGGGGGCAGGCGCCTGGAACGTGGCCATGTCGCTGGCGGTGCCGAAGCCCGCGCTGGCCGCGGGCGGTGTGTCATGGGCCACCGCCGAGCCGACCACGATCGCGGCCACCGCGACCACGATCAGGCCCAGCACCAGCAACTGCTGGCGCCACTCGCGGCGGAACATCCGCCACGCCCAGCGGATCACGGCCCGGCGCGCGGGAACGCCCCCGTTGGTGGCTCCCGTGCTCGCGGGCCGCTCCAGCAGGCCGGTGCTCACTGGTTCTGGCCCGGGGCCAGCAGGGACTCGGGGCCGGGCAGCGGCGCGGTCTGGTCCACCACGGCGCCGTCGCGCAGGAACACCACCCGGTCGGCCCAGGACGCGAGCTGCGCGTCGTGGGTGACCACCACGGCGGCCACGCCCCGCTTGCACGCGTCGTGGATCAGCCGCATGACGCCCTCGCCATTGGCGGAGTCCAGTGCGCCTGACGGCTCATCGGCCAGCAGCAGGCGGCGCTCCCCCGCCACGGCGCGGGCGATGGCCACCCGCTGCCGCTCGCCGCCGGACAGCTCGTCCGGGTACCGGCTGGCCCGCCCGCTCAGGCCGAGCCCATCCAGCGCGCGCAGCCCGGCCGCACGGGCCTTGCCCGCGCTTACGCCATCCAGTTCCAGCGGGAGCGCCACGTTCTCCGTCGCGGTCAGCCCGGGCAGCAGGTTGAAGTCCTGGAACACATAGCCGACCGTGCGCCGGCGCAGCCGGGCCTTGTCGTTGCGCGACATCCTGGACAGCGGCGCGCCGGCCACCACCACCTCGCCGCTGCTCGGCTCCTCCAGGCTGCCCGCGATGGTCAGCAGCGTGGACTTGCCCGAGCCGCTGGGCCCCATCACCGCCACCATCTCGCCGGCCTGAACCGACAGGCTGACGCCGCGCAGCGCATGCACCTCGCTGGCCTCGGCGCCGTAGGTCTTGGACACGCCCTGCAACTCCAGCACGCTCATCCCCGTATTCCTGCCTTCCCGTCCGGGATCTGCACTGCTCACGGCTGTATCCCCACCCGGCGGCGCCGCCGCGGCAGCGGGGCCTCGGCGGGCTGGGCCGGGCCCGGCTCGACGCCGGCCCGCTTGAGGCGGCCGTCCGCCGCGTCCAGCCACCGGATGACCGCATCCAGCCGGAACAGCTCGGCGTCCACCACCAGGGCCAGGCCGAGATCAGCCTCGGCCTCTTCCTCTTTGATCCGGGTCCACTGCTGCATCAGCTGCACCAGGTAGCGGCGGTGCGCCTGGATCACCTCGCGCACGTCGGTACCGGGCACCCGCACCGCCACCAGGATCTTCATCACCAGCTCATCGCGCGGCGGGGCGGCCAGATCCGGTGGTGTGCGCAGCCACCGGGCCAGCTCCCCGGTCCCGGCCGGGGTGATACGGAATCCCTTCTGCGGGCCCGCGTCCTCGGTGCCGTCCGACTCCACCAGCCCGTCCCGCTCCAGCCGCTGCAGCGTGGTGTACACCTGGCCCACGTTCAGCGGCCACACCTCTCCGGTCCGTGCCTCGAATTCCTCCCGGAGCTGCAGCCCGTACTTGGGGCCCTCGCTGAGCAGCGCGAGCAGCGCGTGCCGGACACTCATGGCACCTCCCGAACCGGTATCATGCCCGGAATAATACTGGGTATATAGACGGGTGCGCCTTACTCGCGCGACACGGTTTGGTCACAGTCGGGCCGGCCGGCCGGGAGGCTGGCCGGCCGGGCCCCGGTCAGCCGGCCCGGGGCCCGGGCCGCGCGGTCACGCGATGGTGAGCACCGGATAGGGCGACTGGTGCAGCAGCCGGACGGGCACCGAGCCGATGATCTGGTGCGCGGCATGGTGCGATCGGCCGGCCACGATGATGGGCGCGCTGGCGGGCTCGGCGGTGCCCTGCGCGCTGGCCGCGGACAGGATCGCGTCGGCGGGTGAATCCTGGCGGCGCTCGAACGTGTAGGGCGCGCCGGCCGCGGCGGCGATCTCGGCGGCGGCCTCCGCCACCGCGGCCGCCTTCTGGTCGCGGGTGTCCTCCATCTCGGCGTGGGCGAACCCCGTCAGGTCGCTGTCGATCAGCACGTGGTCGGCGTAAACGACGTGCAGGGTGCCGGGCCGGGCCCGCAGCAGGTCCGCGCTCCAGCGCAGCGCCCGCCGGGCGGGCTCGGAGTTGTCGAAGCCGACGACCAGGCTGATCGGCTGGGCGGTACCGGGAACCGCGTAGCCGCCTGCGGCGGCCCGGTCCGGCCAGGCGGGCCCGGGGCCAGCCGTGGCTGCCGGCGGCACGGCGGGCCCGGCGACGGCGTCGGCCACCGCGAGGGGGTGCCCGGACCGCGTGGCCACGGCGCCGAACACCCGGGTCAGGGCCTGCGCGGGCGCGGTGCCCCCGGCCTGCGCGACCAGCAGCCGCAGCTTCCCGCCCGACGCGATCAGCGCGCCGTCCACGGCACGCCGCACGACCCCGGTCCGGGCGCTGGCCGCGCTGGGGTAACTGCGCCACTGGAAAGCGCCCGGGGCGGCCTTGTCCAGTGCCTGCTCGACGTGACCGGTGACCGCGGCGGACCCGGCCACGCCGACCGGCAGGCCGTGCGGCGCCGGGGCGTGAAAGGCGCTCAGGGTCAGGGCGACGAAGATCGCCGCGAACGCCGCTCCGGCCACGACGAAGCCCGCCAGCGCCCGGTACCGAGCGGGATTCCTGCGCGCATGCTCTGGGCGCCGTGCTGCCACCTGAGTCCTCCCCGGGGAATGCCAACAAGCGTTGGCAGGCCTAGAGTAGGCATCGCTGGAATCTTTGTCAACAAGTGTTGGCAAACATACGTTGACCCCGGATAACCTGGGACGCATGACGGACAGCAGCCGCGCGGCGCCACCAGCCGCCAGTCAGGCCGGCCCCGCACCCGGGATCGGCGGGCCGCGTTCCGCGGGCACCCGCCGGGCCATCCTCAGCGCGGCCCGGGCCACGTTCGCCGAACGGGGCTACGAGCAGACCACGATCCGGGCGGTCGCCGCCCGGGCCGGCGTGGACGCCTCGATGGTGATGCGCTACTTCCAGTCCAAAGCGGGCCTGTTCACCACGGCCGTCACCATGGATCTGCAGGCCCCCGATCTGCGGTCGGCGCCGGCCAGCCAGCGCGGCGAGCTGCTGGCCCGCATGTTCATCAGCCGGTGGGAGGACCCGCTCCGCGGCGACGAGCTGATCGCCATGCTGCGGACCGCTGCCACCAGCGAGGTCGTGGCCGGGCAACTGCAGGCCGTGCTCCGCCAGCAGATCATCGGGCCGATCGCCGCCCTGGGCGACCCGCGGGCGGCCGAGCGCGGCACGCTCATCGCGGCGCAAATGCTCGGCGTGGCCCTGTGCCGCTACATCCTGCGGGTGGACCCGCTGGCCTCGCTGCCCTCCGACGAGGTAGTGGCCGCCGTCGCCCCCTCGGTCCAGCGTTACCTGTCCGGTCCCACTGACCCGGCAGAGCCCGCCGCCAGCTGAGCCGGCCGCGGGCAGCTCATCCCGGTGCCGGCCGGGCGGGTGGGGCCAGGCGGAGCTGGAGCCAGAGCAGCAGGCGCTGGTCCGGGTTTTCTCCATCTTCGGCGGCAGCTACGTGGGCGGCTGCTCCGCGGTGTTCGGCATCCCGATCCATCACCACCTGCCGTTCTGGTGGGACGTGGCCGCGATCACCGTGTTCAGCCTGGCCGTCTTCTACTATGCGGTGCACAGCCGGCTCAGCCCGGAGCGCACGGCGGTGAACGTCGGCGAGGCCGTGGCCGACGCCGAGCAGGAGGAGCTGGCACTGGAGGTCGAGCCTGCGTGAGCACGACAGACGTCCTGGGGCTGTTCCCGCCCGGCTCGCGGGTGGACGCCGGCGGTGAGCTGGTGGTCGGCGGCTGCCGGCTGGCCGACCTGGCCGCCGAGTGGGGCACCCCGCTGTACGTCATCGACGAGGCCGGGGTCCGCGACAACGTCCGCCGCTTCCGGCGGGCGCTGGGCGCGGCCTGGCCCCGCTCGCGGATGGTGTTCGCGTCCAAGGCGTTCCCGAGCACGCCCATGTACCGGCTCATGGCCGGGGAAGGCATCGGCGTGGACGTGGCCGGGGCGGGCGAGCTGGCCATGGCGCTGGCGGGCGGCGTGGACCCGGACCTGATCGTCATGCACGGCAACGCCAAGACCACAGCAGAACTGCAGCAAGCGCTTAACGCTGGCGTGGGGCTGATCGTCATCGACAACAGCGACGACATCGACCGGCTGGACGAGCTGGGCGCCGCCGGGCAGCGGGTGCTGATCCGGGTGCTGCCCGGGGTCCGGCCGGACACCTACGAGGCGGTGGCGACCGGCCAGGCGGGATCCAAGTTCGGCCTGCCGCTGCCGGCCGCCCGGGCCGCGATCGAGCGGCTGCGCGGTGGCCAGCTCCAACTGGACGGACTGCACCTGCACATCGGCTCGCAGATCCTGTCGGCCGAGCCGTACACCCGCGCGGTCGAGGCCGTCGCCGGGCTGGGCGAGTTCGGCCTCTACAACCTGGGCGGCGGGCTCGGCGTCCGGTACACCTACGCCGACTCACCGCCCAGCCCCGAGGAGTGGGCCGGCACGCTCGGCGCCGCGGCGCGGCGCTGCCTGCCATCCGGCGCCCAGCTGCTCATCGAGCCGGGGCGCAGCCTGGTCGCCCCGTTCGGGGTGACCGTCTACCGGGTCGTGTCGGTCAAGGGCGAGGACCCGCGGTTCGTGGCCGTGGACGGCGGGATGGCGGACAACATGGAGGTGGCGCTGTACGGCCAGCGGTTCGAGGCCACGCTGGCCAGCCGGGCCGGTGGCGGCCACCCGGTCGAGCTGGTCGGGCGGCACTGCGAGTCCGGCGACCGGCTGATCAGCGGCGTCCCGCTGCGCGACCCGCGCCCCGGCGACCTGCTGGCCATGCCGGTGACCGGCGCGTACTGCGGCACGATGGCCAACAACTACAACGGCGCGCTGCGCCCCCCGGTGGTATTCGTCAGCAAGGGCACGCCCCGGCTGATGGTCCGCCGGGAAACCCTCGCCGATCTGATGTCCAGGGATGTGCAGAGTTGATCCGGGGGGACCACCCCCCTGGACCCCCCGCTCGCCGCTCCGCGCCGAACGCCGGCTCCGCGAGCACACGCCTCCGGCGCGCCTCGCCTCGCCGGCGAAGATGTCACACTGGTGCGGGAGGTAACCCAAATGACCGGCGATACGATGCGCGACCTGCTCCAGCCCCTCATCGGCAAGTCCGGGGCGATATCCATGCTGGTGAGCAGGATCGGGCAGGTCGCGTTCCCGACCGCGCAGGACAAGAAGCTGACCGGGGTGCAGGTCCGCCCGGACGGCCTGGTCCAGCTGGAGCGGGAGACCGGGTGGACGGTCATCGACCCCAACGACGTCATCGCGCTGACCTGGCGCGGCGACCCGGACGACTCCCCCGGCCAGTTCCTCTAGGGCCGCAGCCGGGCGGTCAGCTCGATCTCCACGGCGATGCCGACCGGCAGCTCGGCCATCCCGACCGCGCTGCGGGCGTGCCGCCCAGCCGCGCCGAACACCGCCACCAGCAGCTCCGAGCAGCCGTCGATGACCGCCGGGGTCTGGGTGAACCCGGGTGCGGTGTTCACCATGCCGAACACCTTCACGATGCGCTCGATCCGGTCCAGGTCGCCGAGTTCGGCCCGCAGCGTGGCCAGGATGGACAGCCCGGTCAGCCGGGCCGCGTCCCGGCCCTGGTCCACAGTGAGGTCCGCGCCGACCTTGCCGCGGATGATGGTGTCGCCGTCGACCGGCCCGTGCCCGCTGACGTAGACCAGCCCGTCGTCGACCACGCAGCCCAGGTAGTTGCCCGCGGGCGGGAACACCGGGGGCAGCACGATGCCGAGTTCCCGCAGTCGCTCATCGATCATCTGGGGAGCGTACGACGGATGGCTGGCTAACCCCGTGCTGACTCCCCCCGTGCTGGCCCGCCCAGTGCTGGGCGACCCAGGCGTTGATCAGGTCCAGCACCTCGGGGCTGACCGGCTGGCGCGCCGCCCGGCGGTAGCCGCGCGGGCCTACCGAACCTGGGTCGGGCCGGAGGAGATGACTCAGGTCACCGACCACGTGCCCCTCGAAGGGCCCGCGCACCAGCCGGCCGATGGCCGCGACGTCGTCCGGCGGCACCTGCACGTCCTGGCCGCCGGTGATGGCCAGCACCGGCACCGGGATCCGGGCCAGCACCGGGACCGGGTCATAGGCCAGGAAGTCACGGAACCACCGCGCGTTGAACCGGAAGCCCTGGATCCTGATGACGTCGCCCTGGGCCGCCTTGATCTTCGCCACGCGCTTGCGCTGCGAGCCGATCACGTCGATGTGCAGCAGCCGGAGGATCCCGCTGGTCAGCGTGGGCAGCCGGGCCGTGATCTCGGCCGTCTGCCAGGTCAGGATGTCCTCCCCCGGCCGGGCCCCAGCAGACAGCAGCACCGCGCCCGCCACCGCCCCGTCGGCAGCCAGCTCGGCCGCGTAGAAGGCGCCCTCGCTGTGCCCCACGGCCAGCAGCGGGACGCCGGGCACCCGGTCGGCCAGCCAGGCCAGCGCGGCGTGCGCGTCGGCCCGCCGGTCATCCATGCCGACCCGCAGGATGTCGCCCTCGCTGGCGCCGACTCCGCGCTTGTCGTAGCGCAGCGTGCTCACCCCGGCCCGGGTCAGCGCCTCCGCGACGGCCCGGGTGACGCCCCCGCGGAGCGTCTGGCCACCCGGCAGCCTGGAATCGCTGTTCCGGTCGGTCTTGCCGCTGCCCTGCAGCACCAGCGCGGCCGCCACCGGCCCGGCCCCGCCCGGGCCGGCCGCGTCGGTGAGCGTGCCCGCCAGCCGGTATCCACCGCTCTCGAAGCTCACGTCCGGGCTGGCTGCGTCGCTCACCAGCCCGGCATTGGCGTTCAATCTCATATTTGAGAACGTTAGCACTACTGAGAGCGGTCGGCTAGCCTGAGCCCCATGACCACCGCTGACCTGCTGCTGCATCCGGTGCGGCTGCGCATCGTGCAGGCCTTCCTCGGGGACCGGGCGCTGACCACCAGCGAGCTGGCGGCCGAGCTGTCCGACGTGCCCGCGGCCAGCCTGTACCGGCACGTGGCCCGGCTGGTCGGCGCCGGGGTGCTCGCGGTGGTGGCCGAGCGGCGGGTGCGCGGCGCGCTGGAGCGGACCTACGTCCTCCGGCTGAGCGCGGCCAGCATCGGGCTCGACGAGGTCGAGGCGATGAGCGCGGACGATCACCGGCAGGCGTTCCTGGCCTACGTGGCCAGCCTGGTCGGCGACTTCGACCGCTACCTGGACCGTGGCCAGCCCGACCTGCTGCGCGACGGGGTCAGCTACCGGATGGCCGGGCTGTGGCTGGACGACGCCGAGTTCGCCGACTTCATGCGCGACGTGGCCCGGCTCCTCCAGCCCCGGCTGGCCCTGCCGCCGGGCCCGGGCCGGAAGCGGCGCATCCTCTACTCGGTCCTGCTGCCCGGCCCGGACACCACGGCCTGACCTGGGTCTTGCCGCGGCGCCGGCCGCCTCTTAGGTTCGCTTCATGCCCAGTAGTGAGATGCACAGTAGTGAGATGCACAGCGTGGACCCGACCACGGAGATGATGATCCGCTCGGTGCTCGCCTACGCGGAGAACCGGCTGCGGCTCGATCCGGTGCCGCTGGACGGCTGCCCGCCGGACATCGACGCCATGACCGCCGTGCTGGACGGGCTCATCGGCGATGGGCCGCACAACCCGGACCAGGTGCTCGGCGCGTACACCTCGGTGCTGGCCCCGGCGGTGATGTCCGCCGACAGCCCGCGCTTCCTGGGCTTCATCCCGGCCGCGCCGACCAAGGCGTCCCTGCTGTTCGACATGCTCATCTCCTGCGCCTCGATCCAGGGCATCTCCTGGCTGGAGGCGGCGGGCGCGGTCCAGGCGGAGAACGTGGTGCTGCGGCTCATCGCCGACCGGGCCGGGCTGCCCGCGGCGGCGGGCGGCTGCTTCGTCTCAGGCGGCTCGGCGGCCAACCTGTCCGCGCTGGTGGTCGGCCGCGAGCAGGCCAAGCGGGCGGCCGGGGAGGCCGGCCGGGGCCGCCGGCTGCGCGCCGTGGTCAGCGAGGACGCGCACTCCTCGATCAGCAACACGCTGCGCATCCTGGAGATGGACCCACTGGTCGTGCGCACCAGCGACCACCGGCTGACCGGCGCGGCGCTGCGGGCGGCCATCGAGGCCGACGGCCACCCGGAGTCGCTGGCCGTGCTGGTGGCCACGGCGGGCACCACCAACGCGGGCATCGTGGACGACCTGGCCGGCGCGGCCGGGGTCGCCCGCGAGCACGGCCTGTGGTTCCACGTGGACGGGGCCTACGGCGGCGCCGGGCTGTTCGCGCCCAGCGTGCGGCGCGCCTACGACGGCATCGAGCACGCCGACTCGTTCGTGGTCGACCCGCACAAGTGGCTGTTCGCGCCGTTCGACTGCGCCGCGCTGCTGTACCGCGACCCGGCCCGGGCCCGCGCGGTGCACACCCAGGACGCGTCCTACCTGGACGTCATCCACGACAAGCCCGCCGAGTGGAACCCGACCGACTACGCGTACCACCTGACCCGGCGGGCCCGCGGCCTGCCGCTGTGGTTCTCGCTGTCGGTGTACGGGACGGCGGCCTACACCGAGGCCATCGAGACCGCCATCCGGCTGGCCCGTGAGACCGCCGCCGAGATCAGCCGCCGCAGCTACCTGGAGCTGGTCCGTGACCCCAGCCTGGGCATCGTGCTGTTCCGGCGGCCCGGCTGGGACGCGGCCGGCTACACCGCCTGGGCCGGCCAGCTGCTGCGCGACCAGGTCGCGTTCCTGCCCCCGTCGGCGTGGGAAGGAGAGACCGTGGCCAGGTTCGCGTTCCTGCACCCGCACACCTCGATGGACCTGGTCCGGCAGATCCTCGACCGGATGAAGTGAGCCATGACCGAGCCGACCGCCGCCCGGCCGTACATGCCCGGCTACGGTGTCAGGCCCGCGGACGCCGGCCTGCTGCCCTGGTCGTGGGCGCAGCAGCGGCTGGTCAGCGCGCACGACTACTGGCTGGCCACGGTCACCCCGGACGGGGCTCCGCACCTGATGCCGGTGTGGGCGGTCTGGCTGGCCGGCGCGTTGTGGTTCAGCAGCTCCAACGGGTCGCGCAAGGCCCGCAACCTGGCCGGGCAGCCACGCTGCTCGCTGGCCACCGGCGACCCGCTCGAGCCCGTCGTCGTGCAGGGCCGTGCGGAGCGGGTCACCGAGCCGGCCGCGCTGGCCGCCATGCTCGCCGCGGAGAACGCCAAGTACGGCACCAGCTACGGCCCGGACATGGTGGACCCCGCGTCGAACAGCGTGCTGCGCTTGCGCCCGGAGTGGGTGTTCGCGCTGGACTCCCGGGACTTCACCGGCTCCCCTACCCGGTTCACGTTCGGCGGCGATACGCTGTAGCCGGCAGTTTCCGGCTGCCGCTGGGTTCGCGGGCAGAGCTGCAAGCTCACCGGTCTACGCATCACCCACCGATGGCATGTCTTTCCAGCCCGATGTCGCGAACCCGCGGGCGCCGAGGGGAAGGACTGCCATGTCCGAGCAATCGCGCGCGTTTCCCGGCCGGCCCAGTCTGCGGTTCCTCAAGCTCGAGGCGAAACGGCGGCTGGCCGCCGGTGAGTTCGGCACGCTGCACGACGCACAGCTGGCCATCGCCCGTGAGCACGGCCTGCCCAGCTGGACCGCGCTGAAAGAGTCCGTCGGCGCGCCGGGCCACGCGCTGGCCCAGGTCCGCTGGGTGCTGGCCCGGTTCGCCGGCGCGGCCGGCCCGGGCTGGACGGCCCCGGATCAGGATGAGCTGGCCGCCCACTTCGACGAGCACTTCCTCGGCCTGGTCCCGCCCGCCGCGCTGACCGCAGCGCTGACCCCGGTAGCCGGGCAGCTGGCCGCGGAGCTGACCGTCACCCTCCAGACCCCGCTCAGCGTCCGCGCCCGGCTGGATGGGCTGGCCGTGGAGGCGGCGGCCGGGGCGGCGCCGCCGCACCGGCTGACCACGCTGCGCATGTACCCGCTCGGCGAGCGGGTCGCCGATCCGCGGCTGGCGGCGCCGCCCAGCCACCCGTCCGGCGACGTCCCGGCCTTGGCCGCCACCGTGGCCGCGGAGTCCCTGGGCGAGCTGGGCCTGCCCGGGCTGGTGCTGGCCGGCCCAGTGCTGGCCAACCCAGTGCTGGCCGGCCCGGCTGGCCTGGCTGGCCAGCAGCCGTGGTCGGCCGCGCACGGCTGGGCTGACCTGGACCGCGGCGAGGCGCTGCAGGCCCGCCACCGGTTCCCGGCCTGGTCGGTGACCAAGCTGATCACGGCCACCGCCGTGCTCCGGCTGGCCGCCGACGGCCGGCTCAGCCTGGACGACCCGGCCAGCCAGCACCTGCGCACGATCCGGCTGGCCGACGCGACGGTGACCGTCCGCGAGCTGCTCAGCCACACCGGCGGGGTGGCCAGCCCGGACGATCTGTTCGCGGCCACCGTCCCGGCCCTGGCCGAGGTCACCGGGCCCGTGCTGGCCTGCCCCGGCCCCCGCGGCACGTTCCGGTACAGCAACGGCGGATACGCGGCCCTCGGCGCGCTGATTAGCGACATTTCCGAACGCCCCTACCCGCAGGCGGCCGCCGAGCTGGTCCTGCGGCCGCTGGGCATGGCCAGTTCGTCGTTCCCCGGGCGGTGGCCTGACCACGACGCTGTCACCGGCTACACGCTGGGCGATGACGGCTCGTTCGGCCCGGTGGAACCCCAGGTGTGCGTGGTCCCGGCGGCCGGAGGGCTGTGGTCCACCGCGGCCGATCTGGTCCGGTTCGGCCAGGGCTGGGCCAGCCTGCTGCCCGGTGAGCTGGCCCGCGAGGCCCTACGGCCGCACGCGGACCGTGACCCGGACGGGGCCCAGATCGGCCTGGGCTGGCTGCTGCACCGGCCCAAAGACCTGTGCGGCCACGCCGGGGGTGGTCCCGGCGCGGCCGCTTCGCTGCTCTGCCGGCTGAGCGATGGCCAGACCACGGTGGCCCTGGCCAGCCGGCTGGTGCCGATCGAGCCGGTCAACGCGAGGCTAGCCCGCCCGGTGAGCTGAGCTGGGGGTTGCCTGGGCTGGAAGTCATGACATGACCGGGGAGGGCGCGTCGTCCGCGTCCTCCTCGGCCGGGTCCTGCTCGCCCACCCCATAGTTGGACAGGCCGAACAGGTAGCCCAGGCCGGCCACGGCGAGAATGGCCGCATATGGCCACCACGCCCGCCCGGCCGCCACGGCGACGGACAGGGCGATGAACGTGGCCGTCCAGGCGAAGATCCCGGCCAGCGCCAGGGCTCGCGCGTTCAGGAACTGCAGCCGCTCGTCGGCCCGCGACCCGGCCAGCGCGCCCTCGTCGGTGTCCTTCCCGGCCCGCAGGTACACGGCCAGTACCCGGGCCGCCGTGCCCACCAGGACCACGATCGAGAACCACCAGGTCCGGCCGCCGGCGAGACTGGCCCGCAGGCTTCTTGCTGTTATCGCCTCGATTCACGGGCCAGGCTGCGGTCTCCACCCCCGGTCCAGCGTGTGAATGGGGCTTTGCTGTAGTCCTGACTACAGCAAAGCCCCATTCATGAATGATCAACCGCGGGGCTGATCGTCTTCGCGGCGCTAAGCCAGCGGTATGGATCCGGTCAGGGCTCCAGGCAGAACTCGTTGCCCTCTGGGTCGGCCAGGACAACCCAGCCGGCCCCGGGCGGCTGGCCGCCAATTACCTGGGCGCCCAGGCCGGCCAGCCGGGCCAGCTCGGCCTGCTGGCCGTGGTCCGGTGGGTTCAGGTCCAGGTGGACCCGGTTCTTGGCCTGCTTGGGCTCGGGGACGGTGGTGAAGTACAGCCGCGGCGCGCCTGCCGCCGCGGGCAGCACCACGTACTCGACGTGCCCCGGCGTGCCGTCCCGCTCCTCAGCGGTTCCGCCGGTCACCGCCGCCCAGAACTGCGCCTGCGCGCGGGCGTCGGCGCAGTCGAACGTGATGTTGTGAATGCTTGCCTGCATGATGGCCCCAGCTTCCGCTGTGGGCGCCCCGGGCCGGGGAAGTCAGGACCTGGCGGGGGGCGCGGATGGAATACCTGACATGGACCGCACCTCCCCTCCGCCATTCCGGCGCTGTGACTTCATCCCCGACTATATCGACGTGGCCGCGCCCGGCCACGGGATTATTAAGGGCCATGGACTCCGACAGGTCGTACTTCGTGGCGGCCGGGCCCGACCCGGCCCGGGCCCTGGTCCGGGCGGGCCTGTGGGACCACGCCCTGGCCGCCTTGCCCGCGGGCGCGCTGGCCGGGCGGGCGCAGATCCTGGCCGACCGGTTCTGGTGGCGGCTTGACGACCCGGCCGACGCCGAGTCCGCGGTGACCGCACTGGGCGCGGCGGACCCGGTGCTGGCCCGGTTCTGCGCCGCGCAGCTGGCCTACACCCGGCTGGTGTTCCGGGCCGGCACCCGCCCCGGGGACGAGGAGCTGGCCGAGGACGGCTTTACCGCCGGGGCAGGCGATGAGCGCGTCGCGGGCTGGGGCCACTTCTGGCTCGGCGTGCTGGCCGACCTGGTGCAGGACAACCCGGCCGGGGCCCTCCCGCGGTTCACCGAGGCGCTGGCCTGGGCCCGGGACCAGAGTGACCTGATGCTGGAGTCCTACGCCGTGCGCCACCTGGGTGACCACGCGCTGCGGGCGGCCGACCCCGGGGGCCTCGATCTGCTCCGCCGGTCCTATCAGCTGCGCGCCGCGCTGGGCGCCCGGCCGCACACCGCGGCGGCCGCGGCCACACTGGCCGGCGCCCTGCCGGCCGGGGCCGAGGCCGGCCAGCTCCGCGAGGCCGCCCGGCTGACCGCGCGCGAACTCGGCCTGACCTGGCTGCTGGGCACGCTGTGAGAGCGCGCGCCAGCCAGCCGGGCCGGGGCAGGCACTGGCGTTAGGAAGAAAATGTCCGCGGGCCGCCTGGGGCACGGGGCCAGCCGGGCCGGCGCGCCGGTACCCGCGGCTAACCGCCGCCCGCCGCGGCCTGCCTCGGCCTCGTACTGGGCGGCGATCCCGGCCGGGATCCGCCCGCGCTCGCTGAGCTGGATGCCCTGCTCCTGGGCCCAGGCCCGGATATCCCGGCTGCGCCGCCGGCTGGCGGCGGTGCGCACCGGCCGGTGCGGCTGGCCGCTGGCCCGCCGGGCATGGTCGACGAACGGCGCGAGCTGCCTGCGGAGCTTCGCGGCGTTCTTCTCGCTCAGGTCGATCTCGTATTCCGCGCCGCCCAC